>WNGE01002364.1_pt1 | contig 43889 bp, 29 predicted proteins | sample 5400651 | NCBI WGS metagenome assembly WNGE01 (sample SAMN13153370, study PRJNA577476) | soil metagenome | isolation source: 60 cm soil or saprolite under grassland replicate 2 | place: USA:California | collected 2016-06-15 | reverse complement strand
TAATTTCCCCGGCGCAATCATCCTTTACGTTTGAAATATTGTATCGCGCGTTCGTGTTCTTCTGCCGCTTCCCGCGGGTCGAAGGTGCCAAGGCCTCTCCGTCTTATGTTTTCGACCGAAGTAGGTGTCAAACCATTTTTGAACACACTCGGATGTGGCCTTATATCGCAAGTGAGATGCCAACTAAGCATAGATCCGGGCAGAAGATCTTATACAGTGACCCAGCCGCGGATACTCAACGCACCAAGAGATGATAATCGGTATGCATCTTGCTTATTGTCACCTATGAAGCAGCCTTAATTAGGGCAAATAATATAGGGTGATAGTCGAGGTGGTTGCTGCCCGTCGAACTTTGAGCGGCTGGCGTAACCAAGTCGTCGATCTTCGTGTGTGCTACTGGTACGGAAATACACTCTCATGTTCCGATTTCATGCGAGTACTACCGAATGGTCCAAGACTACTTTCTTTGAACGGAATATTAAGATGGGAACTGAGGCCACTATGAGCCGTTTTGCGGGAAATGCATTCGGCCGTCGCAGGTGAGAAGGCAATTAAGGATGAGTAGCGCTGAATTTGTTTACGTTGCCTACATCAACACTACGCCGGAGAAAGTCTGGGATGCGCTCATCGACAACGAGATGATTAAGCAGTATTGGGGCCGTCACAAAAATGTTTCCGACTGGAAGGTCGGCTCCACCTGGTTACATCAAGACTACGATTCCGGCACGACCGACATTGAGGGGAAGGTTGTGGAGATCGAGGTACCGAAGCGTCTTGTTCTTACCTGGGCCGGCGCGAATGACGATCTGCGTAAAGAGAAAGCTTCCCGAGTCACATTCGCTGTCGAACCCTTCCTTGACGTTGCGCGGCTGACGCTCACGCATGACGAACTTGAAGCTGGTTCGAAAATGTTTGAGGGCATCACGGCTGGCTGGCCCAGCGTGCTGTCGAGTTTGAAAACACTGCTAGAGACCGGCAAACCGCTTCAAATGACCACGAGACAATGGAGCGGGCCGCCCGAGTAGCCGTAACGATGAGTTTCGCAGCGAAGTTGATGAGATCGTCTGCCTGCGCTTTCATGTCCGAGCATTTCCAGGAGTGGCCTTAACTTTGTGCGAGAACTGATCGAATCAAGTCGGAGGAGAAAAAGAGATGGCGAACATAACCAGTAGCAGCGCAGTAGCGCAAAAACGCGCAAAACCACAAAAAGAAACAATTGTAGAAGAGATATCAAGAGAGAACAGTTCGGACAATCCTGTAGTCGCGCACTTGCAACGACAGGTAGCTAACGCTCTTGTGCTTTATCTGAATTACAAACATTACCATTGGCAGACCTACGGGCCGATGTTCCGTGATCTCCATCTGCTCTTTGACGACTTTGCAAAAGCAGTGCTCGAGACCATTGATGAATTCGCCGAGCGCGTGCGAATGATCGGTCAGGATCCAGTCGCCAGTCCGCAGGAAATGTTAGGAGCCGCGAGCGTAAAAGTAGCTGCGCGGGGCAAGACCATGCGCGAGATGATCCAGGAGGCAGATACGAACCTTCTGACAGTCATCAAAGAAATACGCGCTGGCGTTCGGGCAGCAGATGAGCACGACGACCCTGGCACCGTCGATCTCTTCTCAAAGTTTGTGCAAATACACGAAAAGCATGAATGGTGGCTGCGGGACATACTTGAAAAACACGATGGATTGTTGGACTGATTCGTTTTGGCTTCTCTGAGGATCGCTCTGACTTTTTGCTAAAGAGTTACGCCGATATTGTCCAATTACTCGAGGAACGAGGTTAGAACAGTAACGTTATAAGGCGTTATCGCGGCAGGCTCGCAGCGCGGCAGCCAGGCGTTCTGCGGCCTCGCTTTCGCGTGCGGCCAGGAAGGCGGTGGCGACTAGAAAGAAATAGTGTTCAATGCCATGACATACTCGAACGTTCAGACGCCTTCGATTTCGTCGCAACCTGATCAACCGGTTTTCGAACGGGAAAGCCCTGATGGAGTACTCGATCAGTCAGCAAGACGCCACGAAGAAAGTTTACTCCAGCGCGAGAATCAGAATCTCTCTGTCCCGGCCATTGAGTTTCGCGACGTGCATTTCTTCTTTGACGACGAGAAAGTTCTCGACGGAATCAGCTTCACGGTAATGAGAGGCGAGATCAAGATCATCCTGAGTGGTTCAGGTGGTGGCAAGTCGACGATGCTTAAACTTATTCTCGGACTTCTCAAGCCAGATAAAGGGCAAGTTCTAGTTGAAGGCGAGGATATTACAAATTATAGCGAAACACAGCTAAAGCCCGTACGCGACAGGATCGGAATGGTTTTCCAGGAAGGTGGCCTCTTCGATTCGCTTTCGGTCTATGACAATGTCGCTTATCGATTACACGAGGAAGATGTGGCTGAAGAAGACGTTAAACTGGAAGTGGAGCTACTACTTCGTTTTGTCAATCTTGAAAATGAGATGGATAAGCTCCCGAATGAGTTATCTGGTGGCATGCAAAAAAGGGTCGGCGTAGCTCGGGCGCTCGTTGGCAATCCCCGGATCGTTTTGTTTGACGAACCAACTGCCGCGCTCGACCCTCCGACAGCGGCAACTATTTCCGCTTTAATCATAAGGATGCGCGATCTCGAAAATGTTGCCTCTATCCTAGTGACTCATGAGATGGATACTGTCAAATACATTACGTCTGAGTACGCAATAGTTAGCGAGAAGGGCGAAGTCACGGTTGCAGAGGAAGGAGGTAACTTCTGTCTCAGCAATACCAAAATTCTGATGATCCGCCAAGGTCACGTCATCTTTAGCGGTACAAATGAAGAATTCGTTAAATCAGAAGACCCATACATTCAGGAGTTCATCAGCGGCACGGAAATGGAACCTGACCGCTGACCCAATAGAACGCATTAAGGTCATGCCTTCAAAGTATTTTCTGCTTCCAACCATTGGGGCCGGAAAAGAAACGGTATTGGCTAAAGTGTCACACTTGCAAGCTGAAGCAAACTTACCTGGCAATAACCCCACAAGCAATGCGATCACCTGAGTTGCCTGATGGATCCGTTCTCATATCATCTGCCTTCGCGTGAATTACCAGAGAGGTACCACCATTGGTGAACAGTGAATGACTGTCTGTCCCCAGATTTACTCGTGAATTGGTTAGCGTTGCAGTCGCGGTTCCATCAGCCCGCACGATAAAGTTATTCATATCGCCAGCGTGAGGCCCTTGTGGATTCTTTAGTCCGTGCTGCCTGGCGTCAGGATTGAAATGAGCGCCAGCGGATTCGAACCTCGGTGCTTCACACTTAGCCATCGCATGAATATGGATTGCGTGCTTTCCCGGAGGCAGATTCTTTAGATCGAGCTTGATCCTGACCCCCTTGCCTGCTTTGAATAACGTGGCGGTGCCGACGCTCTGGTCTTGAGCATTCTTCAGCTCCACCGTAACACTACTTTGCTGAGCACTGGCATAACACAACAAACCAATCGCCATGGTTGCAACGACCAGGCATATGAAAAATAGTCTCCTCATCATTCTCCCTCCTTGAGTTTGCCCTCAGTCCTGAGTCAGCCGCTGAGTGCGATTTTGGCGTGTTTGCCTTCGGTCGCACGCCGAAACCCCTCATGCTCTCACCAATTCTTTCACAACAAGTTGTTCGAAATCACTCACAAAACTTTTCTATCTTTCTTGGTAACTTGTCACGGCAACAAAACAGCAGAGGCGCAAACCATGTCCTCATAGCGCTCAGCCTGCGTACCGTTTTGTTTCTAAGGTCCCTCGGCCTTCGTTGACTGCCCAAATCATTGCCCTTTATCAATAGGGACAACGCAATTTTCGGATTGGAATACGAGTTGAGTTTAAGATTTGAGCATAATTCGACTTCGGATTGCAGACATCATGTCAGAACAAACAGGGGCATCATTCAAGGGAGGTAAAATGCCATGAACGGACAACTAAAATTGGGTTTCATGATTATAACGCTGCTAGTGGCTGCAGCATGTTCCAGCGAACCAAAGCAGACTCAGCCAGTAACAACCAAAACCGACGGGGGAACTTCTACGGCGCCTCCGGCAAAAGAGGCAGAGCAGCGTGACAATGCATTGGTTCGTGTCCTTAATACTGTTCCGGGAAATGTGTCGTTTGACATCTTTGCGGACGATCAGAAGGTCTTTGCATCAGTGGGTTTCAAAAACGTCACGCCGTACAAAGAGTTGCCGGGTGCTCGACATTCGTTTCGCGTCCGTCAGGCTGGACACGACACCGCGCAACCAGTTGCTGAGAATAGCGAGGGCTTGAGCGGCGGCAAGCACTACACCCTTGTAGTGATGCCTGGTACAAATGATAAGACCACACTCTATGTAGTTAATGACAACATAACCGCTCCTCCCGCCGACAAGGCGCAGGTCCGCGTCATACATGCATCGCCTGATGCCGGTGAGATTGACGTTGTAGATAAACAAGCAAACAAGAAGCTCTTTTCCGGCGTCAATTTCGAAAAGGACACAAGCTACATGAACGTCGACCCAATGAAGACGACGTTGGAGGTGAGGCAGGAGGGCCAGGAGAAACCAATAGGGACTTTGGCTAACGCGAATTTCGAAAAAGGCAAATTCTACACAATCGTTGTAACTGGCCATGCGAAAGGAACACCAAGACTGCAGACGTTAATGGTTGAGGATCAACTTGGCAACGCGTCTACGGCAGCTACTGCTTCGCCGGAAGGGAAAATGGTGAAGACGAAAGCTTCGAAATATTAGGCAGGAAAGATTCCTTCCGTGCGTCATGAATTAGTGGTTGGTCTGGACTTGCTGAACGAATTGAAAGCAAGTCCAGCCGGTCAAATTTAGTAACCTGGATCGGGCTTTCTCGGCTAGGAAAGTGGCCAATACTTTCGACAAAGTAAGTAGTAAGCTCGCTTGATTTTTGCATTCTCCATGGCAAAAATATAGCTTTTGCGAGGGTTGGACCGTTAGTGCGGGAGTATCGTCAAGTGTGAACCCCATTAACCCTTGCGTAACATCATCTCGTTAGAATTCCTGCACCTATAGGTTCAGATGTCGCCCGGCGAATCTTTCCTGGTTAAATAATGAGTCGCAAACTCGCGCTATTACCAGCACTTCTGCTTCTCATCCTTTCATTAATCACTGCGGTTCCTGGCGTCAGAGGCCAGAAGATACGCGTCCTCCATCGCGAGGACCTTCATGGGGTGGAACGCAAAAAACGAGAATCGACTCCTGATAAGGACCGAGGGCGAGAGGTCGACAATCCCGCTGAAGCAGAGTCGCTCAACCGCGAGGTGTGGGAATTCGCGCGACACACTCCATACGATCAGATCCTGCCCTATGTGGCGGAGGAGCAGCGCAAGTCCCAGGCTAGTCCAAGCGCGGAAGTTGAGTTGCCAAACGGGTGGCGAATTGCTCCAGCCGGTCAACAAGTAGAAGTTGGAAGACTGCCGTACGAAGCTGTCGCCTTTGCAGGCAAACTAGTCGTTCTGGATACAGGCTATTACTACAAAGAGCCGCAGGAAGTCTCTATTGTTGATACTCAATCCGGCCGAGTTGAGAAAACACTCAAGATAAAATCACTGTTTCCGAGCGCGATCGTTGGGGCTGATGGTGACTTGTATATCAGCGGCGGTTTTGATCAGAAAGTCTTCCGAGTTGACCATCACTTCAATGTCGTTCGCGAGTACCACGTGCGCGGGTTTGCTGCTGGGTTGGCGTCCATCGATGCACAACATCTCGCAGTGAGCTATATGGCCGTCAAGAATCTGAAGGGTGCTTACCTCAACGGGGAACTGGCCATTTTGAATACGGCCGACGGAAAAATAGAAAGAGAAATCGATCTGGGCTATTTTCCCTACGCCGTTCGTTATATAGCTGGCAAACTCTTCGTCACGCTGCTCGGCGAAAACAAGCTATTGATCTACAGCCACCAGCTTAAACTGATAAAAACAATTTCCGTTGGTCTCACGCCTCAAGAGATGTGCAACGACGATCAGTGGTTGTATGTCGTAAATACCGATTCGGATAGTCTCTCAGTCATTGATACACGCACCAATCGTTTGCTCTCCACGATCTCTTTGGCGGAGAAGGGAAGTCAATTCGGTATATCTCCGTCTTCATGCGCCGTCGATTCGACAAGGCTATACGTCACGTTGGCAGACACCAATTCGGTGGCCGTTCTCGATCGTTTGAATAGAAAGCAGTTAGGTCTAATTCCAACTGGGTGGTATCCGACGAAAGTCTTGCTTGATAAAGACAAGCTTCTGGTAGTCAGCGCGAAGGGAATACGTCCTCGCCACCCAAATCCCAACGGGCCAAGAGGAGCGTCGGCGAGCAGGGTCGAGGAGTATGTGCTGAATTTGCTCAAAGGTAGCGTGTCGATCATTGCAAAGAGTGAGCTTGAACGGAATGCTAAATCATGGACTGACCAGGGTAATTCAGGGTCGCCAATTTTCGATGCCCGGCAAGCCCTGAAGTTACCAATCAAACATATCTTCTACATTATCAAGGAAAATCGCACCTATGATCAGGTGCTCGGTGATCTAGGCAAGGGCAACGGTGATACGAAGCTCACGTTATTCGGTGAATCCGTGACTCCGGTTCAGCATCAATTGGCCCGTGAGTTTGTGACGCTCGACAACTTCTTCGTCAACGGCGAAATCAGTGTATTGGGACACGCTTTCACCACAAGTGGTTATGCGAGCCCGTTCGTCGAATGGCTAGGCAACCTGAGCTATTCGGCACGCTGGAAGGGATATCCGTTCGGCACGGTGCCGGCCACGATGTCTCCTGTTTATCTCTGGGATCTTCTGGACGAGAAGAAGGTCGACTATCGTATTTACGGCGAAAACTATTTTCTCTTCTCTCGGGCCTATCGGATTCTTGTTGAAAGGTCTGGTGCTAATAGCGACCTGGCACGCAAGTTCTACGACAAGAGCATCCTGGCGGCAGCTGGCGACGATCGCGGCACCGAGTTCAATGAGCTGGCCAGGGCGTATTACGGCCAAGCCAACACGCGCCAGGACGCGTACAAACTACTGGGGAATCAGGATTTTCTAAAGAGTCTTTCGCGCTTTTTAACAGGCGACCAAAGTTTCGCGGAGGCGATTGTCCACGACGACGTACTGCGCCAGCGTTTCGCTGATTATCTCTACCACTATCCGTTTAATTTTCGCTCGTGGGACTTGAAGTATTCGGACCTGGATCGTGTACGCGAATGGAAGGAAGACTTTGAAACTCAGATTCGACTGGGTAACGTTGCCCAGCTCAATTACATCTGGCTGCCAAACGATCATACCGATGGCGCCAACACAAAGATTCTCAATGCGTTTGAGTTTGTCGCTCAGAACGACGCCGCTCTCGGTCGCATTGTTGAAATCATTTCGCACAGCCCTGTTTGGAGGGATTCTCTGATTCTCGTCGTTGAGGACGATGCTCAGGACGGCCCGGACCACGTCGACACAACTCGCACGATTGCCCTTGCTGCTGGACCATACGTCAAACGCGGAGTTCTGGTGAGCGATCGGCACGATCAACTTAGCATGTTGCGCACGATCGAACTCTTGCTCGGATTGCGTTCGCTAAATTCAGCGGAGCAACTGGCGGCGCCAATGTTTGGTATTTTTACAGATACTCCTGACTTTCGCCCTTTCGTTTCCACTGAACCCTCGAAGCATCTCGCCGATGCTGATCGCGAACGCTATCGGAAGCTTAGACGATAGGCTCAAACCCAACATATTCGCTGGCAGGACGATGCTTAATTAAATGTAGTTTTGGAGGCGCGTTCCCAGATACTGTTCGATAGCGATCAGTGAATCAATTTTGCCGGGATTTTGGCGGAACGCTCCTCGTTCTTATGCATTGACTTGAGAGCGCAACTACCTGGGAGTCTTGGCCAGCCTCTCGGCAGTTCGTTTAATGCTGAAGCTGAGTTCAACAACACTTTGAAGATTAGTATTGACTGAAAAGTCACACCTGTACTACTTAATAGCATTTGAGTGTTTTCTCTAAAGTCACAAGTAATGCTGGTTAGGTCCTTCTTGTTTGCTTGAACATATCGTGCGACGAATAAATCTACAGAGCGTAAATGTTGCCCGATCGAACACAATTCGAGACATCAATCGTCAGATCGTCCTCAATTACGTGCGCGAAAGAGGGCCAATCTCCAGGTCGGAGATTGCGCATGAAACCGCGTTGCAACGCTCCACGATCTCACTCATCATGGATGAACTGAAAGCCGATGGGTTGATTGAAGAAGTAAGCGGAGAGTCAACAGGCGGCCGACCTCCAATCTTGCTCTCCTTGCGGACAGCGGACGCAGTGGCCATAGGAGTGGACCTTGGCACTGTCAAAACGGTTCTGGCAACTAGTGACCTGGCTGGTCGCGTGCTGGAGCAGGAAGAATTTACGACAAATCCCGACGCCGCTAAGACAATTCGTGAGATCGTCCAGCGAACCCGCAAGCTCGTCGCAAGGAACAAACGCACTGTTGAAGGCATTGGCATCAGTTTGCCCGGACTCGTTGACCCCGACGCGGGCAAAATCTACATACCGCACTTCCAGTGGCGAGATTTACCATTGGCACACGAGTTAAAGCGTGCTGTCGGATTGCCGGTGACGGTTGATAACGATGCCAATGCCGCTGCGCTTGCCGAACTCTGGTTTGGTCGTCCCGAGATTCGCCAAGTGCGAGATTTCATCATGGTGCTGGTGGAACAGGGTTTAGGAACCGGCATCGTTTTTGATGGGCAAGTTTACCGAGGTGAAGCCGGAGCAGCCGGCGAGTTTGGTCACATGACAATTGGTGTGGGAGCACCTGTCGCGTGCGCCGCTGGAAGTCGTGAGTGCTGGGAAGCTTTTTCATCCGAGCGCGCGGCATTGGCACGCTATGCGAAATTGTCACGCAGATCAAATGGATCTACCAAGATCAACTTTGGCCGGCTCATTGATCTTGCACTAAAAGGTGATGCGTCTGCAGGCGCTGCTTTGAAAGAGACAGCCCACTATCTGGGTGCCGGTATATCCAACCTCATTCAAGGCTTGGCACCCCAAGCCGTGATCGTGGGTGGTCCAATTGTACGAGCCTGGTCGGTCATTTCTGAAGATCTCAAACGCGCTGTGGAGACCAGCATGTGTCGCGGTCTTCCTTCCACCCGCATCATAGCCTCAACGTTGGGACCCCAGCCGACTCTTATGGGAGCGATAAGTCTCGTATTGGCGAGCAAATTCGCTTCGGTGTCAGTGACTTGATCACAACCTTGAGGAAAGAGGACCGCCTTCAGAACAAGAGTTTAGTTGTCCCCGCGAACTAATTAACAGCCGCGAGAATCTTCTTGACAAGAAAAAGAATTCGTAATATATGGTTTTGATCAGTCGTGCAACAAAGTGTCTTAGTCCGTTTGGCAGGAGTCGGAACCCCCATTAATTTGTATATTGTTTGAAATTTTTGGATCACCGTCTCATGCTTTCGTCATCTGCAATCTTGTAACCACTTTCGTTAGGGCAGTTTAGTTTTCGAGCAGCAAGTAGGAATGTTCTTTGCGTTGGTAAAGTTCCTGATCGGTTACCATTGATCTGTGTTGTTTGTCCGGCGTTCTCAATTGAGGCTCATTTCACAACTGAGAACTCTTCTCTTGCAATACTTTCAGTGTTCGAACACTTAACTCGGTCTGTTTTCTGTACAAGGGTTGTTTCTGCCATAGTCCATTTCTTTGCAGACCCAGCAAAAACTGGATACAGATGAGTGGACTTCTGCAATTGATCTTTCGCGCACTCGTTCGCTGAGGCATGCGGTCTAAAGGATGACTCTCCGGCCAGTACGTAGAGCGTAACACTGAGGAGGTTCGGTTATGTCGAAGAGGCTTGGACTTCAAGTGGTTTTGTTCCTTCTGAGTATTGGTCTGCTGGCTGCGGTGCATGCCCAGACAAGTACCGTGGGAAATATTAGTGGCAATGTGCGCGATCCTCAGGGTGCCGCTGTTCCTAAGGCTGAGGTAGTAATAACTGAGGAGCGGACGGGCGCCTCGCGCACGGTCACGGCTGATGACGACGGGCACTACTCAGCTCAAAGTTTGGCCGTAGGCCTCTACTCCGTAAGCACGGCTCCTCAAGGATTTAAGAAGACGGTTGCCCCTGCAGTGGACCTGCACGTTGGTGAGAATAGGGTAATCAACTTAGATCTTGAGGTTGGACAAGTGAGCGAAACTGTCACGGTGTCCAGCGACGCTACGCCGGTTGAAACACGGAGTGGCGATGTGAACAGTCTTATTTCAGAGAAGCAGGTGACGGAGCTTCCGCTGGATGGACGCAATTATTCTCAGTTGGTGCTGATGGTGCCCGGTGTTTCACCCACGAATGGCGCCGGAGGTGGCGCTACAAACACCCGCGGAACTGGACTTGATTCCCATGTGGATCTATCGGTGAACGGCAATCAATCAAACGCGAACATGTGGACGGTCGATGGCGTCAACAATATGGACGTCGGTTCAAACGCGACGTTGCTGGTATTTCCGTCCATAGACTCTATTAAAGAATTTAAAGTTGAACGCAACAGCTTCAGTGCTGAATATGGTCAAGCGCAGGGTGCCGTTATCAACCTTGTGACCAAAGGGGGCGGCAATGAGTTTCACGGCACAGGGTTTGAGTTCCTGCGTAATGACGCGCTGAATGCTACCGACTTCTTTCTTAATCGAGCCGGCCAGGAAAAAGGACCGCTACGCTACAACAACTATGGCTTCAATCTTAATGGACCGGTCTACCTGCCACGCTTTGGCGAGGGCGGCGATAAAATCTGGAGCGGCAAGAATAGAGTCTTCTTTTTCTGGTCAGAAGAGTGGCGTCGTGAGAAACGCGGCACGACTGTTAGCGGCAAGGTTCCGACTGCGCAGGAGAAGGTCGGGGATTTCAGTGGTTCAGTCCATACGGATCCTGTGCCGCATGATCCTGTAACCGGACTTCCTTTTCCCGGTAACAGAATTCCCAGCGACCGGCTCAGCCCTGCCGCATTGGCATTACTGCAGGTCTACCCGCTTCCCAATAACCCTGCAGACCCTACCGGTACCAATTGGATCTCCGCGCCGCTGCAGCCGGTAAACACGCGTCAAGATCTCCTGCGCGGTGATGTGAATATCACGAGCAAAATGAGCCTAATGGTGCGTTATATCAAAGAAGGATGGACCCACGGGCAAGCATCTGGCAACTTTTGGGGCGACTCTCCGTTTCCGACCGTGTCCTCGGATTGGGATCAACCCAGCAGGAGTTTCGCAGCCAAGTTAACGAACACGTTGACTTCAACCTCGGTAAACGAGTTCCAATTTTCACGCGCGGGCAATGACATTATCGTCACAACCAACCCAGCAGGTGAGGCGCTCAACCGGGATATCACCTCCAAATTCCCGACCGTCTTTCCACACCCAGGCGCTGGGTATCCCAGTCTTGTCTGGGGAACGGATGGGTATACCACCCTGTGGCATCAGGCGCCATGGATTAACCATGAGGATCTTTTGATCTGGAAGGACGACTTCTCCAAGGTGATGGGAAATCACGAGATCAAAGTCGGGGCACTTTACAGCCGCAACGTCAAGAATGAGCAAGTCAATGGCAACAGTGGTCTCTACTTCATAGAGAACAGCAACTCCCGCACAGGTAATGCGATTGCGGAGATACTGCTCAAAGACCTGCCAATCACTGAATATACTGAGATTGATACCCAGGAGTTTTCGCAGGGTCGCTGGCGAGATACGGAAGCGTATGGTAATGACACCTGGAAATTCAGAAAAAATATTACCCTTACGCTGGGTCTGCGCTATTCGCTGTTTCCGCCGGCTTTCTCCAACAATAATCGCATCACCAACTTCGTTCCTTCACTTTATAATGGCACGGATTTCCGAACAGCCCTGGTTCAGCCCGGGGGTGGTGGTTTACCCCGCGCTCTCGTCCACACCTACAGGAAGGGTTTCCAGCCGCGCGTAGGCTTGGCCTGGGACGTCTTTGGCGACGGCAAGACCGCGCTTCGCATGGGTTTCGGGCGCTACATGAGCCGTTCACAAGTCATCGAAGATATTCTGCGGATGGCCCAGAATCCCCCGTGGACTCAGACGGTTTTTACAGGTTGGCAGGGAAGCACTTTGAGTCTGGCTGACTGTCCGATTTGTCGTAGCATGGATACCATTAACCCCGGCTTAAGAACTGCGGTTGCAGGTGTAAATCCTGCGGCAGGTTTCAACGCTACTGATGTGAACTTCCGCCCGCCGGAGAGCTGGCAGTGGAATCTGACTGTCTCTCGTGAGATTTTGAAGAATACGGTCGCGGAAGTCTCTTATATCGGAAACCATGGTCTCCACATCTGGCGTCGTTCTGTTCCTTTCAATGACGTCGTCCCAAGTGCACGACTTGCAATCGCCCAAGCCACCCGCGACAATAATCCGACTCAACCGATAATCGACGCGAATCGCAGGTTAAGCGGTATCGGACCGATTAACATGACTGAGTCCACGGGCGATTCCAAGTATCACGCGCTCCAGGTTTGGGTCAACCGTCGATTCAGTAGCCGGTTAGCTTTCCAGGGAGCTTATACCTGGGCGCACACCATCAGTAATGTTCCGATAGAGTCTTACACCAACGCCGTAACCGATCCGTTCAACTTCGATCTTGACCGTGGTGACGCCGACCTTGACCGCAGGCAGTCATTCGTCGGGAACGCAATTTACGTGTTGCCCTCCTTCCAAAAGTGGGGAACCGCAGCAAGTCAGATTCTGGGTGATTGGCAACTCAACGGAATTGTCTCTTACTTTGGTGGCGTGCCGCTGAATGTCATATCCGGCGCAAATACCCTCGGGTTGGCGGCTGGCGGCACTACGCAGCGGCCTAACCTTGTTCCGGGGGTACCCGTTTACCTTCATACAAGTGACAAAACACTCTATCTGAACCCGGCGGCTTTCGCATTACCTGGCGTCGGGCAGAGCGGAAGCCTCGGACGTGGTGTTATCCGTGCTCCCAGCATCAAGAACGTTGACTTCTCTCTGGTAAAGAACTGGAAGATGCGCGAGCGCCTTGGACTTCAGCTCCGCGCTGAGATGTTCAATGCCTTCAACCACACCAATTTCAATGGAGTTGATACCAACCTGTCCTTCCAAAATGTTGCTACAGATCCGAACTTTGGCCAATCTACAAACACGAACTTTGGGCACATCAGCGGCAGCCGTGGACCGCGGGAGATTCAGTTCGGGATAAAGCTCAGTTTCTGATATATTTCAGCCTAGCTGAACACAAGACGGAGGGTTGTAAGTTTTAAGCCCTCCGTCTCGATTTTGAAGACAAAGAAGCTGGGTAATAATGTATTTACGTTCTATCTTTCTCCCGCTTTTATTTCTGCTGATCGTTTTCCAATCTCCCCAGGATTCCCTTCGACAACATTACGAGGCGGCTGAAGCGCAACGAAAGACTGGTAACCTGGCTGCAGCAGAGACGGAATACACAGCTCTTCTGGCTGAGGTATACGGTAAGCTCGGAAAAATCTATCTGGCACAGAAGCAATATAAGGCTGCTGTTACTGCGCTCGAATCTGCGGTCTCCTACAATCCTCACTCCCAGGAAGTCTTGATCGACTTAGCGATTGCTTACTTCGATTCCGCGCAGTTTCAAAAGGCCTTTGAACCGCTAACCAAAGCGCTGGAAATCAACCCTGGGAGCGTCGGTGCTCACCATATGCTCGGCAAAACTTATTTCATGCTTGGTAATTTTGCAAAATCTACGATGGAGCTTGAGACTGCGCTAAAACTTGCACCGGAAGATAAGGATATTGCCTACACCCTCGGATTGGCTTACCTCAAGCAACGTCAGTTAGTCTCGGCACAGAAGATTTATGATCGGATGCTACAACAACTTGGCCAACGGCCGCAGCTTCACATCATCTTCGGTCGCGCGTACCGAGAAATGGATTTCCTGCCCGAGGCGATAGCAGAGTTCAAGAAGGCTGTCGCTCTTGATCCCCACTTTCCACGTGCGCATTACTATTTGGGACTTACGTATCTATTAAAGGATGGAGCGATTAAGCTGAATGAAGCAACAGACGAATTCAGGATCGAGTTAACAGAACACCCGGACGAGTACCTTGCCAATTATTATCTAGCCATACTTGCCACTTTCGAGAGGAAGTGGGACACGGCAATCGGTTTTCTACAAAAGGCCTCCCAAATTCAACCAAACAACCCCGATCCTTATTTCTACCTCGGCCAATCGTACCAGGGCCTGGGGAAGTACCAGCAAGCTATTGCGGCACTCCAGAAATCCATCGCGCTAAATCCCGATTTTCCTCACAACGACTACCAGGTAACGAACGCGCACTTCCGGCTCGGCCAATCCTTACTCAAGGTGGGTCGGGCGGAGGAGGGGCAGAAAGAATTACAGTTAGCGACCGACCTTAAAGCTAAAGCCTTCAAACGGGATGAAGCGAAGCTGGGCGCGTTTGTCAACACACCTAGCGCTGACGAGCAAAACAAGTTTCCTCAGTCGCTGACTGTGGAAGGTGTCATCGCCGAACCGAACGCGCTGAACGCGCAAACCAATGAAGCGTTGCAGCGCGATGCTGCTCTTTATGCAAAGCTAATTGCTGTTGCTTACAACAATATTGGTTTATTGCGGACGGAACGACAGGATTTTCGCGCGGCAGCGGAACAGTTCCAATTAGCCGCAGAGTGGGATCCGCAACTCGATGGCCTTCAGTTTAATCTGGGACTGGCTCGCTATAAGGCTGAATTATACAAAGACGCGGTCCCGCCGCTGGAAAAAGAGTTGAAAGACCATCCGGCTAACCTCGCGGCAAAACAGTTGTTGGGGCTCAGCTATTTCATGACGGATAGATATCTCGAGGCATCCACGCACTTGACCGAGGTAATCAATGCCAAGCCTAATGAGATGGCTCTCTACTACCCGCTTGCCCTCTCCCTGATTAAGCAGGAAAAGATGGATGCAGCGAACCAGGTTATCGAACACATGGTTGCTTTCGGGGGCAAGAGCGCTGAAGTTCACATACTACTCGGGCAGGCATATTACGGACAGGGCGATACCGCTAAGGCTCTTGGGGAATTACGAACGGCTTTCACCCTCGACCACAAAGTAACTCTCGCGCATTTTTATGCGGGAGTCATCTACTTGAAACTTGGGAAGTTCGACGAGGCAATCAACGAATTTCAAGCAGAGTTGAGATTGAACCCGAACGACGTTCAGGCCAAGTATCATCTCGGCTACATTCTGCTGGCCCAGCAGGCAACAGAGCAGGGCATCAAGGTGATGCGAGAAGTGATCCAGGTCAAACCGGATTTCGGCGACGCACGCTATGAGCTGGGCAAGGCTTTGCTCCAGCGTGGCGATATCAAAGGAGCTCTCGACAATCTCGAAATTGCGACGAAACTGGAGCCTGACAAACCTCACGTACATTATCAATTAGGCAGGGCCTATCTCGCGGCCGGGCTCAAGACCGAAGGCGAGAACCAGCTGGAACTCTCCAGACAGCTTAAAGAGAAAGCACGCAATCAAACGAATCAATAGAGTCTTGAGAGGTAAGTCAGCCTTGTCTATAAGAAAAGTTTGGCTAATCGCCTCGTTCCCAGTACTCCTTTTTCTAGTCGCCTCCTACTCAACCGGGAAACAGCCTGCTGCTGTTCGCTTCGCCGATATCACGGAGCAGGCCGGGATAAATTTCAAACACATTTCGTCCCCGGAGAAGAGATACATCGTTGAGTCTATGAGCGGCGGAGTAGCGCTGCTTGACTACGACAATGACGGGTATTTGGATATCTATTTCGTAAACTCACTTAGCGTTGACCTTTTGAAGTCGAATGGAAAAACCAGGAGTGCGCTCTACCGTAACAACGGCAACGGGAGTTTCACTGATGTGGCGGACAAGGCCGGGGTGAGCGACATCGGCTGGGGCATGGGCGTAGCGGTTGCGGATTATAACAACGACGGCTTTGACGATCTTTATGTAACCTGCGTAGGACCGAATCACCTCCTCAAGAATAACGGCAATGGAACTTTCAGCGATGTTACACAAGCGGCCCATGTTGGCGATCCGCGTTGGTCTGCCGGCGCAGCTTTCCTGGATTACGATAACGATGGTCACCTCGATCTATTCGTGTGCAACTACGTGGCTTTTGACTTTAATAAGCTTCCGGAGTTTGGCAAGAGCAAATTGTGCCAGTACAAAGGCGTACCGGTGCAGTGCGGTCCCCGAGGTTTGCCCGGGGACGGTGACACGCTCTATCACAATAATGGGGACGGCACCTTCACTGACGTAACCAAAAAAGCCGGTGTGACAGATCCGGAGGGCTACTACGGAATGGGCGTTATTTGCAGCGACTTTGACCAGGATGGTTTGATCGATATTTATGTGGCCAACGATTCGACGCCGAATTTTTACTACCACAACAACGGCGACGGCACCTTCAAAGATTTGGGGTTTACCTCCGGCACGGCAGTAAACGAGAACGGCAGCGAACAAGGCAGCATGGGTGTGACAGTAGGCGACTACGACCATGACGGAAAGCTAGACTTGTTTGTAACCAACTTCGACGACGACTACAACACGCTATACCATAACGATGGTAGCAATTCTTTCACCGACGTCTCATATGCTGCTAAGGTTGCCGCGGTGAGTCTTCCTTACGTTGGTTGGGGTACCAAGTTCTTCGACTATGACAACGACGGGTGGGTTGATCTATTCGTCGCCAACGGTCACGTTTACCCGCAGATACCAACGTATCGACAACGTAACTTCGTTCACAAAAACAATCGAGATGGGACTTTCACTGAATTGGGCGCTGAGCTCGGCGCGCCCTTTTTGCAGAAGCGCGTAGGGCGTGGAGTTGCGTTTGGCGATATGGATAATGACGGTGATGTTGACGTTGTCATAAACAACCTGGACGGGCCCCCGGAACTCTTGCGCAATGATGGCGGTAATGCCAATAATTCCGTGCTCATCAAGACAATTGGAGTTAAGAGTAATCGGGACGGAATTGGCGCAAGGATCAAGATAGTCTCCGGGGATCTGACACAAATAGATGAGGTGCGCAGCGGCGATAGTTACATTTCGCAAAGTGACTTGCGATTGCATTTTGGCCTTGAGCGCCGTACTAAAATAGACCTCATTGAAATTCGTTGGCCGAGCGGGATGATTGATACGATTAAAGACGCAAACGTAAACAAGATTTTGACCGTCAAGGAAGCTCAGGGCATCATCGACAGGAAACCCTTCAAAAGAGCGGGTCTCGCAATAAACGCTTCCGGCAACTCATAATTGAATTGAGAGTGAGTTGGAAGTTTGGCGGGTTACGGCAAAGATAGAAAAGGTTTAGAGATGAAGTTTAGCTTTGAACCCTGTTCATTGTTTCGCTTCCGATTTCTTCATAGAAGAAAGAGGTCTTTTATTCTTCGCGTTGGCGTTTGTCTAAATACCAAACTGGCGCGTCTGGATTTTTGTATGGCAGTCCTGTTGCTCCTCATGATTCTCTTTAATCCAGTGAGTGGCTTCGCCCAAAAAATTAGCCTTGACCAACGGCTTGAACGCGCAGCAAAGCTCATTAGCGAGAAGCGAATTACCGAAGCGGAACAACAACTATCACGCATTCTCAAGAGCAGGCCGAATGATGCATTGGCCCTGAATCTGCTCGGAACGATTCGGGCGCAACAAGGGCAGCTGGATGAAGCTCAGTCGCTCTTCGCGCGGGCCGTGAGCATTGACGATCATTTGATCGGGCCCCGCATGAATCTGGCATACCTTTATTTGCTCAAAGGCGAACAGGAGAAATCAATCTCAGAATTGAAAGGCGTGCTTAGTTTGGATCCCAGTCACCCTGAGGCGCTCGAGCGAGTTGCGCGGTCGCTATTGGCGAGGGGACAGCTAGACGAAGCTCTTCTAGCTCTGGAGCATACCAGCCAGCCAGAGGCGCTTTCGGGACCACTACTCGTTTTGCTGGGCGATGCCTACCTGAAGAAGGGCAACGTAGACAAGGCCGAACAGAGTTATCAACTCGCGGTGAGCAAGCAGAGCGGAGATACGGACGCGGTGCTCGGCCTGGCGCAGGTTTCCCAGTTTAGAGGAGATGCAAAAAACGCATTGGTCTATCTCTCTCGGGCTCGTAAGCTTGTTGCCTCCTCGCCGGAAACTCTTTATAGGTTTGCGCTCGTCTCTGCCGCAGCCGGTCTTTACGAAGAGGCTAACGTCTCATTGCAGGCGGCCATCAGACTTAAACCTGACGAACCGACCTATTTCCTGGCCCTGGGTAACACCTGGCTCAAGAAGCCCGATGTCGCCGCGGCTGAGCAGGCTTTTCGTCGCTCTCTTGAACTCCAGCCGGACAGTGCACAAGCGCAGATGTCTCTAGGCTACGCATTGTTGGAACAGAAGAAATACCCTGAAGCGCGCGAGTGGCTCGAGAAGAGTCTGGCGAAGGACGCCGGCGTTCCCGAGACACTCTATTATCTGGGTTTAATCGCACAGGAGCAGAACGAGGACGAACGCGCGGTAGGGCTCCTTAAAAAGGCGATTCAACTCGTACCTTCCTTTTCTTTTCCACACGCTGCTCTTGGTTCAAGCTATCTGAAGCTAAAGAATTATCCACTTGCTAAGGCAGAGCTGGAATTGAGCGTGAACCTCAATCCCAATGACCCCAGAGCACACTATAACCTTGCTGTGCTCTATGCCCGACTGAAGGATCCCAAGCGCGCTCAGCAAGAGATGCAAATAGTTGATAAGTTGAAAGAAGCCGGCAAGGCACACCAAAAGGAAGGCAATCCTGGCTCGCCTTCTACTCCAAGTCCCCGCTGAATGCCTTTCGAGAGTTTAGACAGCAACCAGGGCCTTTAGAATGAACTAACTCGCGGTGAAATAGTCGTGTATCTCAGGACCATCGTTCTTCAATCAGCTATTGTTCTTGCAGCTGTCTTGCCGCTCCGCTATTCAGCCGGGCCGTCGGTTGAGTGGAGAGTTGGGCCGGCAAAGTCTGTTGTTACCTTTGAAGAGGTGGCGGCCAAAGACAGCGGCCTTACCTGGATTCACAATAGTGCCCATTCACCTGAGCGTCATCTGCCTGAAACCGTCGGTAGCGGATGCGCCTTCTTCGATTATGACAACGATGGTTGGATGGATATCTACTTCGTCAATAGCGGAACGTCCGATTTTTTTACTCCGGCAAAACCGCTCAAGAACGCGCTTTATCATAATAATCACGATGGAACATTCACCGACGTCACCGAGAAAGCCGGCGTGGCAGGGGGAAGCTTCGGTATGGGCGTGGCCGCGGGTGATTACGACGGCGACGGCTGGCAGGATCTTTACGTTACCAGCTATGGGCGTAACATCCTCTATCACAACCGGCAAAATGGAACGTTCACGGATGCGAGCGAGAAGGCGGGTGTGGCCGCGCCGGGCTGGTCTACCTGCGCCGTTTGGTTCGACTATGACAACGACGGCAAGCTCGATCTCTTTGTCTCGAGCTTCGTCTATTACGACAAGTCACTCAACGTCCTGTGCACTGACGATTTGAGCCGGCGCTACTACTGCATTCCACGTTACTACAAGCCAACACCGAGCCGCCTTTTTCACAACAACGGCAACGGCACTTTTAGTGACGTAAGTAGGGAATCGGGAATTGCGGATTCGTTGGGCAAGTCGTTCGGAGCAGTCGCGACGGATGTCAACAACGACGGGCTGATGGATCTCTTCGTCGCTAACGACACAGTTCAGAACTTCTTATTTATCAATAAAGGCGCGGGGAAATTTGAGGAAGTCGGTCTGCCGGCTGGGGTCGGCTATAGCAACGCCGGGAAGCCACGGTCAGGAATGGGCGTGGATTCGACAGACTACGATGGTGATGGATGGCAGGATCTCTTCGTCGCCAACATCGATCAGGAGTTCTTTAGCCTATATCACAACGAAAAGGATTCGACTTTCACGGACCAGCCTGGCGAAATCGCGTCAGCCACGCAGATGCTAAGCGGCTGGGGTCTGAAGTTTTTCGATTATGATAATGACGGCGATCCGGATTTGTTCCTGGTCAACGGTCACCCGGACGATTTCGTCGAGATGCGCAATTCGCGCGTGAAGTACAAAGAGCCTCTCTTGATATTTGAGAATACGGGCCGCGCGTTCAAAAACGTCAGCAGCCAATCGGGAGCCGTCTTTGCCAAAGAATTCTCGGGACGAGGCATGGCCGTCGGAGACTTTGATAACGACGGCGACATGGACGTGCTCATCTCAAATAACGGGCAGCCTCCTTTGCTGCTGCGCAACGAAGGCGGCAACCGCAACAACTGGCTTGGTCTTCAACTTGTCGGAACGAAAAGCAACCCTGCTGGGGTTGGTGCATTAATCACATGGCAAGCAGGCGGGATAAAACGGAGCCGTCTCAAGATTGCCGGTGGTAGCTACTTATCTTCCCAGGATCCACGAGAGGTGCTGGGTATTGGCGCTGCGACAAAGATTGAGGGCATTGAAATTAGTTGGCCTGGCGGTAAAGTAGACAAGCTAACTAACCCGCCTATCAATCGTTATATCACGGTCGTCGAAGGGAGAGGTTCCCTTCAAAATGGCAAGGCGTTGAAATAGACAATGGGGTCGGCTGATAGCTTTTTCGCGGAAAATAAATGACGCGTAATCCCAAGAATGCTCTAGCGCTGATTCTCTTCTTGATTTGCGCCTTATTCATTCTTGTTAATTCGCGGACGTCACGTAGTGTGGGCCAGACGCGAGGGAGCAATTCGTTGTCTAACTGGCGACCTGGTAAGAACACCAACGGTATTCGATACGTCGGCAGTAGCAAGTGCGCCCGATGTCATTCTACCCAGGCTGCAACTCAGCCAGCCACTTCCATGGGCCACGCGTTGTCGCTCGTCGGCGACTGTGAGATCTTGAGCGCTCGCCCGCTGCTGACATTTCGCAACGGACTCTATACCTATCGCATTACCCGACACGGGAATCGAAGTATCTATACGGTCACTGACGGTGTGAATACAATTTCCGAACCGATCCTTTATTGCTTTGGGCAGGATAAGGTCGGTCAGACTTATAGCTTTCGGCACAATGGATTATTCTATGAGACTCGGATCAGTTACTACCGCGGTATTGACGCCCTTGATTTCACTATCGGACAGCGGCGTTCGGTTCCGACATCACTGGAAGAGGCGCTGGGCCGTGTGGTCGCTCCCACTGAGACACAGAGTTGTTTCGGCTGCCACTCAACAGGGGCAGTGAACGGGTCCCAGTTGATACTGGATCAATTAATCCCTGGCGTTGGCTGCGAAGCTTGTCATGGCCCTGGCGAAAACCATATTGTTGCGGTCAAGGCTGGGAAAGTTAATGGCCTGCAAATTTTTAATCCGGGAATATTGGACGCGAGTGATGTGACGCAGTCATTCTGTGGCTCGTGTCACACCAGCTTCGAGCAAGCGATGGTCATGCCAGGGCAAGGGGGAATTAACAATATCCGTTTCCAACCTTATCGAATCTTTAATAGCGCGGGCCACAACCTGAATGACTACCGGATCAGTTGCATCGCCTGTCACGATCCCACAAACCCTTGGAGCGCGATGCACTGTTCTACGACTCCAAGTGTCTCGCTTGTCATATGGCCAACCTCAAGGCAGCCCGCACGGAAAGGCGCACGGCTCCAGCTTGTCCAGTTAGCAGTCGGCGATGCGTGAGTTGTCACATGCCCAAGAGCGATCTTCCCGGCATGCACAGCGAGTTCACGGACCATTGGATTCGAGTCGCAAAGCCCAACGATCCAATTCCACACTGATGTTCCAGCGTGGCGGGTGCAGGTATCAACGGCTGGAATCAATCCTAACTCATCAAACTACGTAAACAGCGGGCTGGCTACTTAACAGCGGGCTGGGCCAGGCGTTTTACATTCGCCTTCCACTCGATGGGTGTCATCTCCTGAAGACGGGGTAACTCTGCGGCTGCAATCACCAGTTGCCTCACGCCCGGAGTGATGGCGAACTCCAAAGCGGCTCTTGGCTTGGCGGCTTGTTCGAGTAGAGCGAGTCTGGAATCTCGCCATTCCGTTGTCGGCGCCACGCCCTTCGACAAATAGGCCAATGATTCGAGCCCTATCAATGCCATTTGGGACAAATCGTCGGCTAGCGGCTTGGCCTCCATCAGCGCAGGGGATCTACCAATTAACGCATCAAGAGCCGGGCCGGCCTCTCGCCATCTGACGAACGTATCGTTAATACTTTCCCGATAAAGCTGAAATCGCGGAGCGTCTGAGAGCAGTCCGTCAACCATCAATGTGAAACTGCGAGCAGCTTCGCTATCCGGAGGAACCGCGTCCACCAGGCCGGTTAATGGACTAAGCATCGTCTGCGGGCGCACCTGATACCGGCGGTATTCCTTCACGGGCTCAACTATGGAAGCCAGGGTTCGAAGCGGAACGATGTCCTCACTTCGCGTAAGCCGGCGCAGCAACATGTCATGATTTCTCTTATGGGCGAGTCCTAATTCTTCCAACTGCAAACTGATTACACCCAGTCGGCGATACATGTCTTCAACATCCACGATCGTGCGCGGCGACCAAAGCCTTTCGGCAATTGCGGCTGTGCGTGGCCAAATGCGCGAGTCGATGGTCTCGGGGCTTACCCATTCGCCCCACATCGTGGCCTCGCCTCCCAAAACATGTTTGGCCTCTTCGGGCGTGAGCGTGCTGTCCGCGGGAATCGGATCTGCCCGGTAGTGGTCTGATGCCGGATACATAAGATCGATATAGTAGCCTGCCGAAAGGATCCCGTCGTAACCCTTCTTCGCGGCTTCGGCAAGTGAAGCTGATCCGCGCCACGAATGGATAACCACGTCCTTAGGAAGTTCCGGTTGCAGAACCTCGTCCCAACCGATCATTTTCTTTCCATGCTTCTGAAGAATTTTCAAAAGCCGCTGGTTGAAATACGCCTGTAGGGCATGATTGTTCTTTATGCCTTTCTCTTTCATGAAGGCTTGAATCTTCCTCGTTCTCATCTCCGCCGATGTGCATATAAGCATCGGGAAAGAGGTTGGCCATCTCACCAAGAAACGTATCGAGAAACTTGTAGACCTGCTCGCGTGTAGGATCCAGGGCCGGCTCAAAAATTCCGGCTGCACGTTCGATCGTATAAGGACCAGGCGCACTGCCGAGTTCGGGATAACCAACCAGCCAACTGGTGCTGTGTCCGGGGATATCAAACTCTGGCACGACACGGATGCCGCGCGCGCGGGCATAATCAATAATCTCTCTGATCTGATCCTGCGTGTAGTAGAGACCATCTGACCCCATCAGATGAAGCTTCGGAAATTTCTTGCTCTCGACTCGAAAGCCCTGGTCCTCGGTCAAATGCCAATGCAGGACGTTAAGCTTGACGGCGGCCATCGCGTCAAGGTTGCGCTTGAGCACCTCCATGGGTTCATAGTGCCGACCAACATCTATGAGTAAGCCGCGCCAGGGAAAGCGTGGCTGATCCTGAATTCTGATGCCCGGCAGGAAATAACCATCCCTGTCGGCGTCAACAAGTTGCAGCAAAGTCTCCAGACCACGCAACACTCCAACCACGGTCGGCGCCATCAGGGCTGCTTGCTTATCAGAGATCTCAATCTGATAACTTTCGTCCTCTTTTACAGAGGGAATAGGCTGGCCCGCTCCCTGACACCGCACGATCAGCGTGGCCTCGGTTTCAATCAATGTCGGACTCAAGTTCAACGTTAGACCTGTACGACCCGCCAATCGTTTCAAAGCGCGCGAGATACCCGCTTCCAGACGGGCGTCCGAAAAGCCTCGGGTTGCCATTCTAAATTTGTTGTCGATTGGCAAACGCCCAGATCGAAACTCCACGGAGGCAGGCACGGGCATCAGGTTGTTTGCGCGTGTCGACGGGGCGGTTGAATTCGTTTCCTGTGCGCTGATAGCGAGGGCACAGGTGAGCAGTAGAGCTGGTAAGCCAAGTTTCCTGAAATACATGTTTTGTTCCGAGAAGAAGTTTGACTATTTAAGCGTGAATTTATCTGTTTCCCAGAAACGTAGCCATAGCGGTCGGCATCCGATGTCGAGCATCGTCTTCATCTGAAGAACTGGAGCAGCTGGGAAACTGTTGCCTGCTTTTTGGGCGGAACACCAAACCACATAGAAAGAGTAACTGCCACGAGAGCGAGCCCGCCTTTCGCATCTATTTTGTGTCCTTAGGCAGGTTTCGCAGGAGCGGGCTATTTTCTGTTATTGACCGGATATATTCAATGGTTGGTGGAGCCCGTTAATGAAATCCTGCTTGAGCGCGTTTACCATTAATTAAATTTGAGGCATACGGGTGACGGCACCTCAGCGACATGGCCAGTTGGCTTGAGTCTTCCGGTATGCGGTTCGATACGCAGAGTGACGATAGTATCCGATTCTTGATTTGCGGCAAGCAGAAACCTACCAGTGGGATCGATGGTGAAATTGCGGGGAGTTTTCCCCTGAGTCGATGCATGTTCAAGGTAGTCAAGCTTGCCTGTAATTTGATTGATTGTGAAAACTACAATGCTGTTATGGCCTCGGTTAGAGCCGTAGAGAAATTTTCCTGATGGGGACACGTGCACGTCTGCACAATCGTTGTGACCCGAGAAATCTCTTGGGAGCGTTGAAACAGTCTGGATCGAACGCAAAATTCCATTGAGTTCCTGATAACTAAAGACAGTTAACGTTGAATCGAGTTCATCGATGACATAGGCGTATCTGCCGTTGGGATGGAACGTAAAATGCCGCGGTCCGGCACCTGATCTAACTTGAACCCACGGCTCTTTACCAGGCTCGAGCTTTCCGGCTCGGGAGTCAAATCGGTAAATCATTATCTTGTCGAGGCCGAGGTCGGAGGCAAAAGCATGTCGGTTGGAGCGATCCAGAATAACGCAATGAGCGTGTGGTCCTTTCTGCTGTTCCTTCACGCTGGAGCCATGATGCTGTATCACCTGCGTGGCCGGACTCAGACGGCCGTCACGCTGAATAGGAAAGACCGAGACGTTTCCACCGGTATAATTTGCGACGAACGCAAACCGTCTGGTGCGATCGACAATCACGTGGCAAGGGTCGGCGCCCATTGAAGCTTGTTGATTTAAGAATTTGAGGCTACCGGTGGTCGGATGAATAGCGAATGCACTCACCGCCCCACTCGATTTTCCACCAAAGTTCGTCACCTCGTTCACCGCATACAAATAGCGTCGGCTTTTATCGATCGTCAGAAACGAAGGGTTGACCGCCTTGATACTGTTGGAACGCTTGAGTTCGCCCGTCTCCAAATTCATTCGGTAGATATAAATGCCTTCACTCGTGCCCGACGTGTAAGTGCCCACATACAGAGTTAACTCGCGAGTTTTCTCAGCTGTCAGTGCTGTGCTGCGAAACGCGAAGGCACCAAGCCCAGCGATAGCACCGACTTTGAGAAAATGGCGGCGGGAAGATTTGATTAATGACATCTACGTCTCCGTTGGTTGGTTGAAAGCGATTTGGCAGATTGTGGATTCAAGTTTGAAATGCAACTGCATATTCAGGAAAGGTTGTGGTACTTCTCTCATTAACACCTGGCTTCAGCCAGGGGAAGGGGGATACACAACTAAATCTGAAACCGTTTAAACGGTTTCTCACTTCTGCTTCTGCTGCAATCACCTGGCTGAAGCCAGGTGTTAATGAACAGCATCATCTGAGAAAAAACACTTGCGTTGCACTTCTAAATTGAATTCGCGGATGACAAATGAAAAATCCAAATGGAAATGGTTCGTTCTACTTTGGGTATTGCATCTTCCCGATTTCGCGCCAGGTGATCAGTTTGACATGGTTCTGCTGAAGTAATTTCCGGAAATTGTCGCTGGTAAAGAATTTCAGGTCACGCTGTCGCCAGGCAGCGCCCCAGTCTGGATGATCGGCGGTTGCCGCACGCATCTCTTCATCGTCGTAAGCAAGGTGAATGATCATCTCCGTCACACCTGGCTGAATGCTTTTGATGGCGTCTGTATAAAACTTGTCCCAACCCTCTGCCCTCACGCTTGGTTCAATGCTAATGATTCTGTCGACGGCCACATCGCCGGGACTAAGTATGGAAGGGAGATAGTCCGTCGAAGCCAGCCATTCTTTGGACAATCTAATTGGCAGTTTGTTATCACGTGCCACCCGAAGAAGGATCTCAAACAGCGTCTTGTTTTGATAGAGCGTGCCCATGTGAGAATCGAGATGAGTAGGTTGAATGCCAAATGAGCGCGCGCGTTCAATCTGGGCGCGAATTTCCGCTTCGACCTCTTTCGGATCTGCGTGTGACGCGGCGTCGCTTTCCGTCAGGTAAAAATAGCCGCTCTTATCCAACAGCGAAGCGACCCGATCTTTTGACAGCACCGGTCCCCAGCGATAAGGAGTCCATTCACTTGTGAGCGTCAGGTGCAAGCCGAGGTCGGCTTGAGGATGGCTCCGCGCATAAGCCGCTATCTCGGGCAGCCACGGACACGGAACCATTATGCTTCCCGACGTGACCAGGCCACTCTCGAAGGCTTTAATCGTGGCGGCGTTTACGGAGCGGGTCATGCCCAGATCATCAGCATGCACGATCAGGAGCTTTGTGTCGGCTGGATAACCGAGCAGCTCAGGCAAAGTTTTATTCCCGCCTTGAATTTCCCAGCGTGAAGAGTGTGCCCTGCCAGGAAGTACGGAAGGCACACCGATAACCACGATTGCGACTACGGCAAGCAGAATCGTTCGGCTCATTAGTTTATCCTCAGGATCTGTTTTCTCGCGCGCAAATTACTGTTTCATGGTCCGAATTGTCAATTAAAAAGTCGGAAACTTGAAGCGTCGCTTCGAGGCTAAAAATTACCTTTACAGATTGTGCTCTTCAGATATGATGGTGCGCCAATCGCGTCGTTTCAATGATGGCAAATCCATGAAACAAGAAGCAGACCAGCACCTTCTGAGGCGCTTCGGACTATTGCAGGCGACCGCGCTCAATATGTCCAACATGATTGGGATCGGCCCTTTTATTACGATCCCGCTGCTGATGTCAGCGCTTGGTGGTCCACAAGCAATGGTTGGTTGGATTGTCGCTCTCTTGATTGCGATACCTGATGGAATGGTGTGGAGCGAGCTTGGCGCTTCGATGCCCGGATCCGGAGGCACTTACGTTTACCTGCGCGAGGCTTACGGCCGCGAAACTTTCGGACGCCTCATGGCCTTTCTGTTCATCTGGCAATTCATTCTTAGCGGCCCACTTGAAATAGCTTCAGGCTACATCGGCTTTGCCAGGTATTTCGGCTACATCTGGAAGGGAATTACGCCGAGCGGAACTCTGCTCGTGGTGGTGATAGTCGGCGCGCTCAACATTGCTCTCCTGTATCGTCGTATCACCTCAATCGGCACGATCACGGTTAGCTTGTGGATTGGGACATTACTGACCAGCCTTACGGTCATTGTCACCGGCGCAATGCATTTCAACGCCGCGCGCGCTTTCGACTTTCCGCCCGGCGCATTCAATTTCTCGTTGGGATTCCTTTTTGGTCTCGGCGCCGCTTCACGAATCGGTGTCTACGATTACCTCGGTTATTACGATATTTGTTACCTCGGCGATGAAGTGAAAGACCCCGGCCGCACCATTCCCCGGTCCATTATCATCAGCGTGATCGCTGTCGCGATTATCTATTTGGCCATCAACCTTTCGATTATCGGCGTCGTTTCCTGGCGAGACTTTGTTCCCTACAACGAGCATCCACAATCGGATTTTGTGGTTTCAATCTTCATGGAAAAAATCTATGGTGCGAAAGCGGCGACAATATTTACGGCGATGATTTTATGGACCGCGTTTGGTTCTGTTTTTGCTCTGCTGTTGGGCTATTCTCGAATTCCCTATGCGGCGGCCCAGGACGGTTATTTCTTCAAGACCTTCGGAAAGCTTCATCCGACAAAACATTTCCCTTACATTTCGTTGATCGTGCTCGGCGTGATTTCGATAATATGCAGTTTCTTCTCGTTGGGAATAGTGATCGACGCGCTCATCACCACCAGGATTCTAATTCAGTTCATAGGTCAGATTTTTGCCATCGCGCTACTAAGAAAACGCGCACCAGGCATGAAGCGCCCGTATCGCATGTGGCTATATCCGCTGCCCAGTATCGTGGCGCTTATTGGCTGGGTGTTTATTTTTGCCACGACCGACTGGCCAATTATTCTGCTTGGCTTAGTGACTTTATTGCTTGGCGTGATCTTTTTCCTGATTTGGTCCTGGTACACCGAGCGCTGGCCTTTTGCAATGCCTGCTCAGAAGCCGGCCGATTAACAATTTCGAAAGGACAACCCATTGTGAAACTACCGGAAACCAAGCAGAAGCTGGTTGCACTGCTGGGCGGAATATTTTTTTTCCTGGTGGGCACCCCCTGCAGCGGTTTTGTAAAGGTTCAAATGAGTCGCAAGGCTGCCGGCTCGAAGGTCTTTCTGCAAAAGAGTTGGGCCATTCAATCGTCAGCCGTAGTTAAAGAGACGGGCGATAAACTTTCGGACAATACTTACCGGCCCGTGGTGAAATGGTATCCAGCTTCAGTGCCTTCGACCGTGGCTGGAACTTTGGTCGAGAACAAAGTTAATCCTGATCCGTTCTTCGGCATGAATCTCAGATTGATGCCCGGCTGCAAGTACCCGATAGGCGCAAACTTCTCGCTCCTGCCAATGCCGGAAGACAGTCCTTTTCGTGACTCATGGTGGTATCGAACTAAGTTTCGCGTCCCACCCACCTTTCGTGGACGCGAGCTATGGCTTAATTTCCAGGGTATTAACTTCCGCGCCAATGTCTGGCTGAACGGCAAACGGATCGCGGGCGCCGACGAAATCGCGGGCACGTTTCGCACTCATGAGTTGAACATTACCGATGTCGCCCGGGCAGGCGAGTTGAATACTCTGGCGGTTGAGGTTTTTCCTCAGCAAATCGACGATCTCGCATGGACATGGGTGGACTGGAATCCGATGCCCCCTGACAAAAACATGGGAATTTTTCGCGATGTTTATCTCATGAGCAGTGGACCCGTCGCGCTCAGATATTCGCAAGTGGCCACTCATTTCGATTCGCCTTCGCTCGATAGTGCGGAGTTGACTGTTAATGCCGAGGCACACAACGCTACTGATCACGAAGTCGAAGGCAGGGTCAGCGGCCGTATTGAGGGAGTGCGATTCTCACAACCAGTCAAACTTGCCCCGGGAGAAACGAGATCCATCTCTTTTGCACCAAAAGATTTTCCGCAACTGAGGATTCAACATCCGCGCGTGTGGTGGCCTATTAATCAAGGACCACAGAATTTGTACAACCTCGAAATCGACTTTGAGACGCAAGGCAAAATATCTGATCGTCAAAATGCGCGCTTCGGCATCCGGGAGATAACCTCGGAGTTGGACGACAAAAAACATCGCGTCTTTAAAGTAAACGGTAAGAACATTCTTGTTCGCGGCGGCGGCTGGGCCTCGGATATGTTTCTGCGCTTCGACCGGCAAAGAATCAAAAACGAGTTTGCCTATGTCAAGGACATGAACCTCAATACGATTCGGCTCGAAGGACAACTTCAGCCGGATTACTTTTTCGATCTTGCCGACGAGATGGGCATTCTCATCATGGCTGGGTGGTGCTGTTGCTCTCATTGGGAACACTGGAAATATAGACCCAACGATTACGAAAAGGGACCGGTTTGGGACAAAGAAGATTATGAGATTGCCGCGAAGTCGCAAGCGGATCAGATTAGACGTCTCAGAAACCATCCAAGTGTTTTAGTTTGGCTAAACGGCAGCGATAACCCACCGCCAGCGGATATTGAGCAGATGTATATCGACATCCTTAACAAGTATCACTGGCCCAATCCTTACCTTTCCTCGGCGACTGCAAAAGAGGCTGAGTTGACAGGAGCCACCGGAGTGAAGATGGAAGGACCTTATGAATGGGTGCCACCCTCTTACTGGCTGCTCGATAAGAAGGCAGGTGGCGCACACGCTTTCGCCACCGAGATAAGTCCCGGCCCGGCAGTCCCTCCAATTGAAAGCTTGCGCCGCATGATCCCGAAAGAAAAGCTTTGGCCTATCAATGAAGTTTGGAACTATCACGCCGGCGGCGGCGAATTCAAGAACCTGGAAGTGTTCACCCAGGCCTTGAACGCGCGCTACGGTTCAGCCACAAGTGCCGAAGACTATGCAATGAAGTCACAGTTGATGACCTATGAGGGCCAACGCGCGATGTTTGAGGCTTATGGGCGGAACCGTTACGGATCGACTGGTGTGATCCAATGGATGCTGAACAATGCCTGGCCTTCAATGATCTGGCATCTTTACGATTATTTTCTGATGCCGGGTGGCGGCTATTTCGGGACGAAAAAGGCGTGCGAGGCCGTGCACGTGCAGTATTCTTATGATGACAAATCTATCGTTGTCATCAATACAAAATACCAACCATTACCAGGCATGAAGTTGACGGCACAGGTTTACGACATAAATTTTGCAGAAAAGTTTGCCAAGACAATCAAGGTTGACGTGGAGGCTGATAGCAATCTGAAGGCTCTTACGTTACCTGAGATTCCGGATCTTTCGCCCACATATTTCCTCCAACTTGCGCTTGAAGACAGTCACGATAAGACAATCAGTTCAAATTTTTACTGGCTTTCGACCAGGGATGACGTGCTCGACCCACAGAAGTCAAAGTGGTATTACACGCCCGTAAGCTCGTTTGCAGACATGACTCAACTTCAGCAACTGCCGGTAGTAAAGCTCGCAGTCTCCGGCATATCGGTTCGAAAAGGCGGAATTGAAACTGCGAAGGTTACCATCTCGAATCCCAGCACCAGTTTGGCGTTTTTCGTTCGGCTGCAAATCAAACAGACTCGTGATGGAAGCGACATCCTGCCGATTGTTTGGCAAGATAACTACTTCTCCCTGGCGCCAGGCGAACGAAAACAGATTACCGCGAGCTATAGTCTCAAGGACGTGAATGCAATGGCGCCTTTCCTTGCGGTCGGAGGTTGGAACATCGCGCCCGTTCAGGTCCCCCTGACGAGTAGCAGGAAGCACCCCCGTCCGCGTTGAGTACTAAGTGCATTGAGATCCGAAATGCCCGATGCTTCGGTTCTCTTGTTGTCCGCGCCAATCCGCTTAACCATATATGAGGGCACTCAAGATCGGCATTACAGGAGTCCGCGGCATTCTTGGGGAAACATTAACCCCAGAGCTTGCTGTCGGATTCGCTCAAGCATTCGGCACGTATCTGGATGGCGGTCGGATTCTGCTTTGTCGCGATACCAGGGCATCCGGGCCGATGATACGTTCCGCCGTTCTTGCGGGACTGCTGGCTGCCGGCTGCGACGTTTTTGATCTCGGCGTTTGTCCCACTCCGAGTATGCAATTAGCGGTCAATTGGTTGAAGGCTGAGGGTGGCATTGCAATCACGGCCGGGCATAATCCGTCGGAATGGAACGCACTTAAGTTTGTCCGCAACGACGGGGTGTATCTTAATCCAACGCAGGGAGAAGAACTGCTGGACATTTTCCACCAAGGCGAGTTTGCCAAAGCTACCTGGGATACCATTCGACAAACTATTAATTATGAAGATCCCATTGCGCAACACATCGACGTGCTGGAAAAAGCTTTTGATGTACAGGCCATCAGGTCACGGCGGCTAAAGATAGCAGTGGATTGCTGTAATGGCGCCTGCTCACTGCTAAGTCCTCGCTGGCTGCAAACGTTGGGATGCGAAGTTCTGGCTGTGAATGACGACCCAACGCTCGGTTTTCCACATCAGCCAGAGCCTAAGCCCGAGACTATGGCCCAGCTCTCCGCCATTGTTAGGGCGGGCCATGCTGATATTGGTTTCGCGCACGATGCTGATGGGGAAAGGCTGGGAATTGTAACCGAGCTGGGCGAACCACAATCTGAGGAAATGAGTTTTAGCCTGGCAACAGATATTCGATTGAAAGAACGGACGGGCACAGTCGTTACAAACGTTTCAACTACCAGTGCTATCGAAAGAATCTCAACACGCTACGGCGCAAGAGTTATACGCACTCCGGTAGGTCAAACTTATATTTCTGAGGCTATCATCGAACACAACGGTGTCCTTGGCGGTGAAGGTAGCGGCGGTATTACGGTACCCGAGGTGCAATCTACGCACGACAGCGCAGCGGCGATAGGCCTCATTCTCGAATACCTGGCGCGCACAGGCGAGAGCGTGTCAAACATGGTAGAGCGAGTACCTCGTATGGCAATTTTGAAGCATAACATTCCTGTCTTACCGAACCGCCTCTATTCAGTCCTGCAAGACTTTCGCGCTGCAGTTGAGAATGAACAACTCGCTTACGATCCGACGGATGGAATAAGAGTCAACTTACCAGGAGGATGGATACACGTCCGCGCCTCAAATACTGAATCGATGATCCGCATTATTGTCGAGGCTGAAGACGCTCCTGGCGCTAGCCATCTGCTTAACTGGACGCGCGACAGGTTGAAATACTAATACCAGTTTCACGATGCAAGCTAAAGCCTTGAACTCTAAACCAAGCCAAATCTATCCCACCATTGTAAGAAGGGATTCACGGCATTATACTTCCGCCACAGCATAAAAGAGCCTGCTATGAGATGTGACCGCCTATTTATAGATCTCGTAGATCGCCTAGCCGCGGCTCTGTTTTTGGTCGCGATCATGGCAAACGCAGCGACAGGCCAGGGGGGGCCCCCGGGCGGATTAGGCATGCCAGGCAACAACAATCCGAAAATTGCAACTCAGGAAAGAGAGATACGGGAGGGAAGGCTCCGGAGTGCTGAACTAAACACTACCGCCGAGAACACGAATCAACAACGAATTGAAGCTACCCTCGCAAAGATGAAAGAAGACTTCACCCGCATCCAGATCCTTCGCAATCAGATCGCGCGTAGCCTCTTAGCCAAAACTCCGATCGAATACCGCCTGGTATCCCAGCAGGCGGAGGAAATTAACAAGCGCTCTAACCGGCTGAAGATGTATATGGTCCCACGCGCGACGGGTGACAAAGAAAATGACAAAAGGAATCTGGCAATACTCGGTAGTGGAGATATGACGAGCGCACTGGTCCAGCTTTGTAAGCTAATCGACGGCTTCGTTGAGAACCCTGCTCTCAAGAATGCCGCGACAATTGACGCTCAACGATTGGATAAAACCAAGATGGACAAAGCTAAAGCCGATAGAGATCTATTAAGCATTATTGAGCTGAGTAATAGAATCCAGAAAAGTGTCGCTAAGTTACTCGGGCAGAATACCAGTCCCTGAAACTTCAACTTGCCTTAGCTGCCTGCCAGCGCTTATCCAGGTTGATTTAAGTAGGCCTCTCCCATTTTGAACTACTCTCTCAAACTAAGTTTGTCTGATCGAAGTGAGGTATGAGAGCAATACCAACTCTCAAAATCGGTATTTCGGGTGTGCGTGGTGTCATAGGTGATTCACTGACACCCGTGATGTTGGTTCGCTTCGCCCAAGCCTTCGGCACCTACATTGGTGCGGGCACAGTTGTGATCGGCCGCGACCCTCGCACCTCTGGCGAGATGGTGAAACAGGCCGTCATCGCCGGCTTATTATCGAGCGGCGTTCGCGTTATTAATATCGGCATGTGCCCGGTGCCGACAATTCAACTCCTTGTTCGCCAACATCAGGCCCAGGGTGGCATTGCAGTTACTGCCAGTCATAACCCTCCGGAATGGAATGCCCTGAAATTCATCGGTCCTGCCGGACTATTCCTCGGAGCCGGTCAAGCGCGCGAGATGCTGGACATCTATCATCAGGGTGATTACACGAAGATGAGGGCCACAGAGATAAGGACTATTGAAGAGGTTTCGGGCGCGACTAATCTTCACATAAAAGCGATCCTCGATACGCTGGGGCCAGTCCCGAAAGCTAAGCGACCACTGCGCGTGGTACTCGATTCTTGCAATGGCGCGGGCTCAGTTGTAGGACCAAAACTACTTGAAGCTCTCGGCGTCGAAGTCATCTCAATCAACGTAACGCCAAATGGGTCATTCCCTCGCGGCGCCGAACCATTGCCCGAAAATCTTGGCGATCTGTGCGCCGCAGTCAAAAAACATCACGCCGACATCGGGTTCGCCCAGGACATGGATGCCGACCGGTTGGCAATTGTATCGGAACAAGGAAGTCCGATTGGAGAAGACTATACGCTGGTGCTTGCGACAGCTTATGTACTTGGCAAAGAGCAAGGCCCGGTCGTGGCAAATCTTTCTTCCACCACCGCTCTCGAAGACGTTGCATCGAGCTTTGGGTGTCGAGTCTTTCTCTCGAAGATCGGTGAGGCCAATGTCACCGAAGAGATGCAGAAGCGTAATGCCGTGATTGGAGGCGAAGGCAACGGCGGCGTAATTTACCCGCGAATCAATTATGCACGCGATAGTCTGGTCGGTATGGCTCTGATCCTGCACCTAATCGCACAAAAGGGGAAAAAGGTAACTGAACTGTTGAATCTATTTCCCCACTACACCATACTCAAGGAGAAATTGGCTTGTCCTTCGTATAAGCTTCCAGTGGTGCTAAAGGCCCTCCGCCAGGATTACGAGAGTTATCCTATAGACCTGCGCGACGGTATCAAAGTCGTGCTCCCAAACGGCTGGTTTTTGGTCAGGGGATCAAATACCGAACCCATTATTCGTGTCACCGCAGAAGCAAAAGCTGAACGAGAGGTCCGGGAAATCGTTGCGCGCGTTTACGCCCGCGTGAAGGCTTGCATTGATACGAATGGCAATTCGGAACCTAAATAGTAGATTGCGCAAACGGGAGGATAGGATATGTCTGCGAATAAAATCCTAACTAAGATGTGCGGCCCCGGGCGCTTGCTCTTGCTCATTTCCTTATGCCTCCCCTTACACCTCCCGGCAACTCAGGCTCGGTTACAGGGCAACAAGGGCGGCCAAAAGGTTCCCGACCAGGAAGAAGTCATAAGTGTAAAAACCAATCTTGTAAATATCGATGTGCTGGTGAAGGACAAGAAAGGAAAATACATTTCTGATCTGAAAGCCAAGGATTTCGTGGTATTCGAAAATGGCGTCCGCCAGAGTGTCGAGTATTTTGATCCGCCTCTTATTGGCGATAAAGAAACAGGTAGGCTAAGCGTAATCGGGGAAGCGACGGCCCGATCACCCGGAGACATGCCAAGGAACATCATATCCCTCGTATTAGATGGACAGACGACTGATCTAACAAATTTGAAGCAGGTGCGGGAAGGAACCCGTAAGTATATTCAGGAACAGATATCTGATTCCGACTCAGTGGCATTATTCGCGGTGGCGAGCGAGTTGCAATTGCTACAGCCATTCACGCAAGACAAGGCGAAACTGATTTCAGCGGTTGACAAGGCGTATGCTGTCTCTACTTCGTCGCAGAACTTCGAACAGCGTGACACGACTGAGAATATCGCCAAACTGAGGGAAGAGTTGGAACGATCGGAGCCAGTTGGTGCGATAACGACCGCCGCCGCTGGTTCGACCGCAGCCCAGGCCATGATTGCATCGCGCGTACTTCAGCAATACGTCCAGCTTCGAACTGTACTCGCCGTGCAACAATCGCGGCCGATTCTCGCCGCGCTCGCCGCCGTCTGCGAGGCGCAGCGCGCCATACCGGGGAAAAAGACCCTCGTTTTATTTTCCCAGGGGTTCGTCGCACCAGCCGTGCTCGATTGGCAGGTTCAAAGCACTATCGACATCGCCAACCGCGCGAATGTTGCAATCTATATTATTGACTCGGCCGGACTGAGAGAAGGCGGCACTAATTCCGGAGCCCTTGTGCCTTCGTCGCCACTCGCAGGCATTTCAGGAATCACCAGTCAGGAACAAAGGATACAGGCGGTAGGTGGCGAGACAGTTTTTGATAGCGTCCGGTATGAGGGACTGAATCGCGAGCATGACATCCTATACCGGATTGCAGGTGATACGGGTGGAAAGTTCATCAAGGGTAGTAACGACATCGCGCAAGGATTGGGGCGAATAGACCAGGAGATCCGCTCTCGCTATACGCTAGCCTACCGAAGTACGGATCCAAATTTTGATGGAGGCTTTCGTAAGCTAAAAGTCGAAGTCCGCAGACCGGAAGCTCAGGTGATCTCGCGATCAGGCTACTACGCTATCGCTCATGAGGATATCGTGCCGCTCTCACCCGGAGAGAAGCGTTTGCTGGCGAATTTTGCAGAGACGGAGGCCAATACTACCCTGCCAATGTTTGTGGAGTTGAGTTCATTTAGATCGCGAGAGGGTCTTTATACCGTTCCCGTTTCGATCGAAGTACCGCCGGCAGGCGTTAAATTCGGTCGCGAAGGAAATAAGGAATTGCTGCGCCTGGACATCTTCGGCGTGATTCGCAATGCCCAGGATAAGATCCTATCCCGGCTGGGCGGAAGTTTTGATGTTGCACTCTCCCCCAAGCAGTATGAATCAATTATCAGCAATAATATTTTTTACCGGCAGGATCTGGAATTGCCTCCAGGCTCTTACAACGTTGACCTGGCCTTCAGAGACAGGCTTTCGGGAAAGATAGCCGCCCGAAGACAGCAGCTCCTTTTGCCTGAGATCGATTCTGAGTTTGCCACAAGTCCAGTCCTACTGAGCCGTCACGCGGCGCCGGCGAAGGCTACATTTCAAGCAGATGTCCTCAGTCAAGGAGGGGTACAGATCCGCCCCTCACCCAGCCATGCGTTTCATCCAGATGATAATCTAATAATGTTCTTTCAAGTGTACAACGCCGCAACAAACGCCGAGACGGCAAAGCCGCTGGTAAGGGTTACCGTGACCTTAATGAAGAATAACCAAGCCGCAACCAAGCCCGTCGACTACGTGTTGAGCGATGGTGATGATCGACCAGTGCCGCATCTGACATTTGCGAAATACATCAGCCTTGTAGGGCTCACAACTGGCAAATACAAGGCAATGATCGAAACCCGGGACATGGTGACTCGCAAATTCATAAGGAAAGAGGAGTCTTTCGTCATTGCTCAATAGCTACTAAACTCTGGAATCAACGTCCCTCGATATCAGGACACATCGCAATAAGGAGCTGACAGAATTTGAAATCATTAAGCGGCAGTCTGGTTATTAACTACGGCGGTCGCTTGCTCGCTGAACCTTCGCCGGAACCGGGTGAAAGAATCGTGATAGCGCCAATTGACATTTCCGCGCTTCGCCACGACCGTGCAGCGAGACGCGGACATCACGTGCTCGCCCATCTTTTCATGGAAGCATATCTGGGAGGAAGAGGTAGTAGAGGTATTCCTGCAAGCCGATCCTCAACAGACTAGTTATATTGAGTTGGAAGTAAATCCCCTTGGGACAATGCTCGACATTTACCTGCTCGACATACGCAAGCCACTGCATTACGAGAGCTGGAATAGTCAAAAGCTCAAGTGGGGGGATACAGCTGGTCGGAACGGTGGACGGGAAGGATGGCGACAAGGAGTGGACGTGCGAGATAGCCCTCCCAATGGAAGATATTGTGACCGCCAGAAATCTTCCGCCTCAAGCCGAGGATCGTTGGAGGTTGAATCTATACAGAGTGGAGAAGCTGCCGGCACCGGCGTTGCTGGCGTGTCTCCAACTCTCAAAGATGACTTTCATCTCCCCGGAATGTTCGGCGAGATCGTGTTTTCGATGCGATTAACTCGACGACGCCTGACCCGATTCGGCCCCAGAGTTTCCGCCCAATGTGGTGAAGATGTAAAAAAACTGTTGTCACGATGTGAACCGGATATAGATCTATGCGAAGTCTTTCGCTCCAGCCACTGTGAAGGATTTACGACCGCGATGGGCACGTCATGGAACTGCTCACTGTTGGTTAGAGCGAGGTTTATCTTGCCGGCCACGGCAGGGAGTAAGCGCTGCCACTGTTATGTTTGGTTGGCGAAAGTAAAATTCTTATGAATGAAAAGAAAGAAGTCCTTAAACGAATGTCATTGTTAGTCGCGGTGGCATCTCTGGTGGTTGTCTCTATTGCTGTTGTGAAAACGACCGGCCAAGAGGAAGCAAAAATAAGCGATAAAGTTGCGAGCGAGCAATGGGAGTATCTGGCGGTGGCCGGTCCAAGCACCATCAACCTCACCGCGACGGGTAATCCGCGCATGCGAAAGGAACCGACGGTGCCATTTGGACGTGAGGCATTTGTGCTGGAACAGCATCTGGATAAGCTCGGCGCGAATGGATGGGAGTTAGTGGCGGTGGCAGGGCCTCCGACCGATCCGGCGTACTACTTCAAGCGACGGAAATAGGCGGCTGAGTATTCCAGTTAATCTTCTGGCCAGGTAAGCATAGTAGCTGGCTCCGCGCTCGGTGGCAGGGGGTGTATACGAACGGCTGACTGGGTGGGATGAAATGCCCTCCTCAAAATCAGAGAGACTACGAGAATGATTGAAATAATTGATTTGAGTCAGGAGATCTTCACAGGTATGCCGGTGTTTCCCGGCCTTCCGGAAGTGAGGATCACCCTGCACGCCTCGCATGAACAGTTGGATGGCATTACCGATGGTGATTTCGTTTCACCTGCGGTGAACCGGCTGGAATTGGGCGAACATACCGGTACACACGTCGATGCTATCAACCATATGGCACTTCAGTATCGGGGACAATCTATCGACACAATGCCGCTAACGATGTTCTATACAGAGGGTATCTGTTTAGACCTGTCTCATAAGGGTCTGCTGGACTTGATTGAGACAGCCGATTTAGAAGGCGCCCTCTCCGACGCCAGTCTTGAAATTAGGCAGGGGGATACGGTGCTACTGTATACGGATCATTTTCGCCGCGCATATGGAACAGACAATTGGCACAAAGGACCAGGGATTAGTGTTGAAGCAGCGCGCTGGCTGGGTCACCAGGAAATCGCGGCGTTTGGCGTAGAACCGGCGTGCCCGGGAGTGATCGACGTTTCCAATAAGGAAGTTCATCGCGTTTGTGGGGAGTTGGGCTTTACGCATTACGAGAACATGACCAATTTGTACCAGCTAATCGATCGGGGGCGTTTTCGCTTTATTGGTCTGCCGCTCAAGATACGTGGAGGAACCGGCTCGCCTGTGCGGGCAATTGCTGTCTTCGAGCGGTGAGATAAAAGGGTTTCACGCCTTTGCAGTCAGTACTGCCAAGTCACCGACCAGTTCTTCTTTGTAAGGCGCGGCCAACTGTACGTTGTAATGGTCCATCAGCCACAACTCGGGAATAATTTCCGCAACTAATTCACCATCGTCGAAGACTCTCACCATCGAGCTCTCGGAAACCACAATTGCCACGGCATTAGTTATCTGTGAGATAGAAGCGCCAGCCAGGTGCCGGCTGGCCATACCGAACGGCAGCACTACGTCAGAAGCCACTGCATCCAGGTAGCGACAGGCGGAAACAACAACGCCATCATCTGAAATGACGAATGCGCCATCCAGCTGTGCCAACTCTTTGATTGTTCCCCGAAGATTTGGATCGGTGATGTGTTTCGCTCCATCAGAATGTCCCGCAAGGGGATCGAGTATTAAGGGACGCGACCGGGCCAACACAGCCTCGGAATCACCAAAAGCAAACAGCGTCCCGATGCGACGTCCTTCACGAGCTTCGCGAGCAATCTCCACTGCTAACTCGATTGTCGGCTCCAGGTTCTTCTGGTTGCACTTTCGTACGCGCTGGCAAATCGAATTAAAGCCACGTTTGTACCCGTTACCGTTCGCTGCGTTACTTGCCGGCGCTAAAGCTTTGTTTGATCTGAAGCGGTCTTTGGTCACCATGTCCGGTATCTTTCGTAAAGAGCGGTTAGCGCCTGCCGCATCCGCTGCAAAAAGAATCTTGTCGACGTAACACCAACACCAGTCTTCATCAAGTTCAAGCGATTCAATTACCGGATGCTGCGTCGAATGAAAATGCGCGGTAGCATGCTTGTTCGTGGAGTCATCACAACAGCCGACGTGCCCGCAGATCAGGCATAGACGCAAGTGCACCCACTCGTCTCCCATCCGCAGACACTCCTCGCATCCATCTGAACGAGGTTTTGCACGTTCAATCTGATCGAGATGAGCACACGTCGATTTCTTTCCCGGCTATTTCGCTGCTAGTGACTGGACCACCAGGTCAGAACAATAAACAGAAGCTGCATCGGCGCTCGTAACCACAAGGGGGTTGCAGGTCGGCCACGCAAAGTCGACCCGGTTCTGGCAGCCTTCACATTTGCAGGGAACACCAAAATGAAGAACGCGATCAGGGCGATGCCAGCCGCCTGTCTCAGGAACGGAGTAATCAGGCCGATCGCGCCTAAGAGCTCGCAAACACCAGTGAAATAAACCATCCCACGCGGCCACGGCACCCATGTGGGCATCATGCGTACAAGATCCTCTCTCATCCTGGTGAAGTGTGCGCTGGCAGTGAACACCAGCATGACAGCCAGCGCGTAGCGTGTCGCAGCAGACCAAGTGCTCAGACCGTCGACTCCCACGGTGCCAAGGGCACGGAAGATCACAAGTGAAGCTAGTAAAATAAAAAGGACCAGCATTTGCTTTTCTCTTAAAGAATCATTGTTGCCAACCACCACCCAAAGCCTTGTAAAGTTGGACTAACGACAGTAACTCATCACGTTTTGTCTGAGTCAGGTTCAACTCCGCATTAAATAGATCGCGATCGGCGTCGAGAGCGTTAAGCAGCGTATCGACCCCTCCCTGATATCTGAGATACGCCAGTCGCGACCGATCTCGCAGTGTTGCCACCAGTAACTCCTGCTGAATGCGGATCTCTTTAACTTTGCGATATTGCACCAATGCATCCGAGACTTCTCGGAAAGCGTTTTGGATCGTTTGCTGGTAAGCAACGATGGCGATTTCCTGCTGCGCTCTCGCGAATTTCACGTTCGATTTAAGCCGACCCGCGGTAAATATCGGCTGAGTAATCTGCGGCACAAAACTCCAGGCACGGCTCGGTCCCGTGAAAAGATCCGAAAGTCGATTGCTTTGAAATCCAAGCAGTCCAGTCAAACTAATCCGTGGGAAATAAGCAGCCTTCGCTGCGGAAACAAGAGCACGCTGGGCTACGAGATTCTGTTCCGTCGCGCGTATGTCTGGTCGACGCTCAAGCAATGAAGACGGCAGGCCCGCGGGCACTGCGGGTAGTTCTTCCTGCTCAGCTAGAGGTCGTCCCCGCGGAATCGGCCCCGGATTGTTTCCCAAAAGCACGCTTATCTGGTTCTCCGTCTGTTCGATCGCTCGCTCTGTGTCGGGGATCGTCTGCGACGCCTGGTAAACCAGTTCTTCGGCCTGGCGCACGTCCAGCATCGTAGCGACTCCACCTTGTTGCCGTAACTTGATCAAGCGGAGCGAATCTTCGCGCGTTGTGAGCGTTCGCCTGGCAATGTCCAGTTGGCTATCCAGCTCGAGCAGACTGAAGTACCCAGCTGCGACATCTCCCACGACCGTGGTCATTACTGCTTTCCGATCTTCCTCGGAAGCGTGCAGCTCCGCACGCGCAGCTTTTGTCTGCTGCCGCAGCCGTCCCCAAACGTCTAACTCAAAGGTGAGCAGATTCAGCAGAACGCTTCCGAAGCTCCGTGTTCGTCCTCCCTGGCCAGAAGAAGTTAATTGGCCGTTTCGTGAAGTGCGGGTACTCGTAAGATCAGCGCCAAGATCAAACTGCGGAAACTGATCAGACCGCGCGAGACCCAGATTGGCCCGTGCCGCATTGATCCGCGCTCCGGCCGTACGAAGATCGTAGTTCTGAATCATCGCAGTCCTGATCAGCTTCTGGAGCTCTTGATCTTTGAAGACTTCGAACCACTTCAGGTCGCCGATTGAGCGCTGATCAGCTGACACAATTGGCGCAGTTCCACGGAAGTTGTCAGGCGTGTTAACTCCAGGAGGCTGAGATTTTTGGGCAGCAACATTGCTGACGAGTGAGGTGGCTATAAGAAATGCCGATATCATGCTTTGTCTCGCGACGTTTGGCTTGCTGAGGCTGGCCCAGCCTGCGGAGCAGGCGGAAGCATAAAGCCTGGGGCGTAAGCTCCAGGTACAACGTAAGAAAGTGGTGAGCCCGTGAAACGGGCGATAGTGGTTTGGATGGTGGTTCATCGTCGCGATCAAGTCACTCTGTTTCTGCTTTCGCCCGACTTCGCGGGCTCGGTGCGAAATGCGAACTGAACCTGGGGCTTACGCCCCAGGCTTTATGCTCCCGCCTACTCCGCAGGCTCGTTGAATGCTTGCAATTAAACGGTCCATTCTCAATCTCCTGTTACTGGTTCCAATTTCGGCAGTACCGCTTGCTCTTCTTGCTTCCTGCCGATTCGCATCGAGATCTTCTCTACCACATAGAAGCTCACTGGAATCAGAAAGCTGGCAATTAGTGTGTCAGCCAGCATACCGGCGATGACAACTGTGCCCAGTATCTGTCGTGCCGCTGCCCCGGCTCCGGAAGAGAACCACAACGGCAAACAACCAGCGATAAACGCCAGCGAGGTCATCAAGAGCGGCCGCCTGCGTAAGCGCGCTCCTTCAAGCGCCGCTTCCAAAAGGCCGCGGCCTTTCTCGAATTCCATCTTCGCGAACTCGACGATAAGAATCGCATTCTTTGCGGCAAGGCCTATTACGACAATCAGTCCGATCTGCGCGTACACGCCGAGATCAAAACCCCGCAGCCAGATGCCGGCGAAGGCTCCGAACAGTGCGATCGGAACGGTCAACAATACTGAGAACGGGAGCGACCAGCTTTCGTAAAGTGCGGCCAGGATTAGGAAAACGAAGACCAGCGATAGAGCCAGCGATCTCATAGCAGCACCTGACGTTTGCTTCTCCTGATATGAAAGATCGGCCCAGTCGTAACCGATTTCCCTCGGAAGTACTTCACGGGCTACCTCTTCAAGGGCAGCCATTGCTTGACTAGAACTGTAGCCAGGTGCGGCAGCACCGAGAATTTGCGCACTGCGGTAAAGATTGAATCGGTTAGTGTATTCTGGTCCACTAATTTTACGTGTGGTTACCAGGGCGGAAAGTGGGACCATCTCGCCTTCGTTGTTCCGCACGTAATAGCCGCCAATGTCCGCTTCACTTCGACGCATTTCACCTTCCGACTGAAGAAACACGCGCCACTGTCGACCGAAGCGATTAAACTGGTTAAGGTAAAGCCCACCGAGGTAGGCCTGGAGCGTTTGGTAAACATCGGCAATGGCCACGCCTTGCTTCAGGGCTTTGTCGCGATCCACATCAGCGTAGATTTGGGGAACATCAGCCGAGAATTGTGACATTACTCCAGCCAGCTCCGGACGTTTACGCGCCGCGGTAAGGAACGCTTGCACGTTCTCATCAAGAAATTCGACCGATCCTCCACTACGATCCTGTAACCACAAGGAGAAGCCACCTGCACTGCCGAGACCGGGAATCGACGGTGGCATAAAAGCAAAGGCCATTCCTTCGGGGATTTGCGTAGCCATGGCTCCATTTATCTTCGTTAGAATTGCTTGTGCCTGAAGTTCGTGTGACGTGCGTTCATCCCAGGGCTTGAAGCTCATGAAAAAGAAACCCTGATAGCTTGCCGAGATGCGGTTTAACAAACTAAAGCCCCCGATACCGGTGTAATACTGGACGCCGTCGGTGTGCGCCAGAATCTGCTCCACCTTTTTCAGCACCTGATCTGTTCGTTCAAGGGACGCCGCTGGCGGAAGTTGAACATGCAACATCGCGTAGCCGTAGTCCTCTTCGGGTAGGAAGCTGGTAGGAATCGTCCGGCCCATAAACGCATCCACGACGGTGAAGCCAACAATAATCACAACACCAACGATTGCTTTGCGAAGTAATGCGTGACTCCAGTTGAGGTATCCATGCATTACCTTATCGAAGCCGCGGTTGAACCCGCCGAAGAACCGGGCAAGTATGCCTTTGGATT
>WNGE01000825.1_pt1 | contig 43903 bp, 39 predicted proteins | sample 5400651 | NCBI WGS metagenome assembly WNGE01 (sample SAMN13153370, study PRJNA577476) | soil metagenome | isolation source: 60 cm soil or saprolite under grassland replicate 2 | place: USA:California | collected 2016-06-15 | reverse complement strand
GCCAGTCGGCACGCGGCACAACCAAACCATTCAATTCGGCAGCTACCCGTTCAGATTTAAGAGTTAGACTTTCGATTAACCCTTGCAATGATAGATGAAGGGGCAGGTCTTTCGGCTCACCGTTGACATGGACACGCAAGTAATCGGGCCTCACTTGCCTGGTTGGACTATTCGTCGAATCTCTGTCGACTGTCCATGCGCCACGGCGCGCACCAGAATGGCAGCGCGACCAGAAGTAAACTCGGGGATTTGCGCATCGACGGATGCCACGCCGTTGCGTAACGTCTTGGTGGAGTAGATCTGTGGTCTGAAGGTTGTACCTAAAACTTTCAGCGAGACCGCCACGTTGTTAAGTGGCTTATCCACGTTACCAGAGCGCTGAAGAACGAGTACGCGAACCGTTAACGATTCGCCGGAGCGGAAATCGCATTCGTCCAGCAGACTCACCACCAGACCCTGATCCGTAGCCGGGAGTTCTCCTAACGGCGATTGCCGACGGTCGTCAACAATCGTGAACGCATAGTCTGGAATTGCCGGACTCGGAATAGTTGTTACGTCCTCAAGCTCCGGTTCTGGCGCTATTGGTGTCGCTACTTTGATTTCTGAAGGTGCCGGCTCGTATCGCGGAGCCAGAGGCAAATATTCTATCTCGTCGGACACTATTTCCTCAGTCTGAGTGTCCTCGACCTCGACGGTCACAGGCGGATTGGAGACAGAGCCCCCGGCGTGTGACCCCATGCGCTTGAGATCGTCAAGTCGGCCAGAGTGGATAGCAGCACAGATCAACCGGTGTTGGCGTTTTAATCGTTCGGCGAGTGCTGCTTCACTGAAACCCGAAGCAAGCAAATCTTTGTAGGGGGAGCGTTTGCTAGCCAGAATTGCCCCGCCAGAGTAAACGAGGGAAAGAATTAAAGGAGAGTCGAGACCCTTGTCCTCGGTCTGCACATGATATACAACACCATCATGTTCTACGTCAGTATTGTAGCCGGTAATCACGTTCCTTCAGTTCCAGCTCTCATCTCAAGGGGGCCCAAATAATCTGATCGCATAAATGAGGTTAGACTGAAGGTAACACACCAATTTTTGCAGGGTCAATCACCATTTTTTCTTGCCGATTGCGCCAGAGAAGCTTCCTTGACACCCCCGATCAGTTCGACTAGGATTCGGCTTGTACAATGATTCTCAATCTTAGAAGAACGGGCATTATTTGCCGTGGTGGATCGGGTGTATAGCCGTGTCGATCCAGTAGCGAAGAGTTGTGTCTGAGATGTCGTTTAGACTCTACGACTATCTACCCATTCTTTTGATCTTCATCGTTGCGGGTGGCTTTGCTGCCGGAAATGTTTTTATTTCCCAATTCATCGGCCAAAGAAAGCGCACCCGAACAAAGATGATGCCATATGAGTGTGGCAAGGACCCTGTAGGATCCGCCCGCGAACGCTTTTCTGTAAAGTATTATCTAATCGCAATGATCTTTATATTGTTCGATATAGAGGTCATCTTCCTTATACCCTGGGCCGTTGTCTTCAAGTCGCTTGCAGCGCAGGGCCTGCGCACGCTCGTCTACGTCGAAATGATGGTGTTTGTGGCTCTATTACTGGCGGGTTATTTTTACGTTTTGAAAAAGGGCGCTTTTGAGTGGAGCGACAGAGCACGTGTGGAGGCTGAAGCCGAGGCTCGACTATTGGCAGATATGGAAAAGCGTAAGGTCGAAATCAAACGCAGCGCCGCTTAACAAGATTCTATGGGACTCGAGAACATTATTGCCGAAGCGTTGCCGGAGGTATTAACGACCCGGCTCGATTCTCTGATCAATTGGGCGCGCAAATCGTCGCTTTGGCCGGCGACCTTCGGACTGGCGTGTTGCGCCATCGAGATGATGAATGCGACTTCATCAAGAAACGATTTGGCACGCTTTGGTTCTGAAGTTTTTCGCGCGAGCCCGCGACAGGCGGACGTGATGATTGTTTCCGGCCGCGTTTCGCGAAAGATGGCGCCCGTGCTGCGGCGAATCTATGATCAGATGCCCGAGCCAAAGTGGGTAATTTCTATGGGTGCCTGTGCCACGTCGGGCGGAGTTTTTGATAACTATGCGATCGTTCAGGGGGTGGACAAGATCGTTCCCGTAGACGTCTATATTCCCGGTTGCCCGCCGCGACCCGAAATGCTGATCCATGCCGTCATGATGTTGCAGGAGAAGGTGTCGAAAGAGTCAGTGCGCGATCGCAAAGACATTCCGGAAGAAGAGGCGCGTAACGCTGTCGGACCTGGCACGTTACCTGTCACGGATGGCTCAACAACGACGCAAAAACTTTTGCCTGAAACCCGCCCCTACACAATCGCGTCCAAGCACGAACGACGCCGCTCTTCGTAGAGTCAAACAGATGACAGCAGGGGACAAGGAAAAGATCTCGCAGGATCAAAAATTAACAAACCCGGAACAAGAGTCGACGCCGTCACAGGTGGTGGCGGCGTTAACGCGTGAACACCCGGAATGGGTTTCCGAAGTAGTCGAGGCGCTCAGCGAAGTGACGGCCATTGTGCCCCGTGAGCATATCGTGACCGTATGTTCTTATTTGAAAACAGCACCTGAGACGAACTTCGATTTTTTATCAGATATATGCGGAGTTGATCGTGGGCCGGAACAAGAGCCTCGCTTTGAAGTAAATTATCATCTTTTTTCTACGACAAAACACCATCGTTTGCGGCTAAAAGTAGTCTTATCAGAAGAAGACGCGCATGTACTCAGCGTAACAACCGTCTGGAGAACTGCCAACTGGCACGAGCGTGAGACCTTCGATCTTTTTGGGGTCATCTTTGATGGGCATCCGGACTTGCGGCGAATTCTTTTGCCAGATGATTGGCAGGGGCATGCACTGCGTAAGGATTTTCCTTTGCGAGGTTACGAGCCGTACAGCCTGAAGTAATTTCCGATTGCCAATTGCCGATTGCCGATTTGACAGGCCATCGAATCATCAAATGGCAATCGGCAACAGGTGGTGGGCAGTAATCAGACGGTAGAAAACTGAGTAACTCAAGCAGTAGAAGACAGCGACCCGACCATAAAATCGGCAATCAGAAATCGGCAATCGAAAATCAATACATGAGTTCTTCCACACTGAATCTTCCACCACAGGTCGAAATCGTCGATCAGCCGCTTGATACGCAGATGACGATCTCGATGGGGCCACAGCATCCTTCCACTCACGGAGTTCTGCGCCTGGAGTTGGTGCTCGATGGCGAGATGGTGGTGAAAGCCAAGCCTGACATTGGCTATCTCCATACAGGCATGGAGAAGCTGTTTGAGTACAAAAAGTATCAGCAGGGGATCGTGATCACCGATCGCATGGATTACCTGAATCCGCTCGGCAATAACCTGGCTTATGTGCTGGCGGTGGAGAAGCTGCTTGAATTGGAGATCCCGGAACGCGCCCAAACAATTCGCGTGTTGACTTGCGAATTGCAGCGTATTGCTTCGCACCTCGTCTGGCTGGGAACGCACGCGCTCGATATCGGCGCGATGACTGTCTTCTTCTACTGCTTTCGCGAACGCGAAAAGATTCTGAATCTAATCGAAGCCGCTTCCGGCGGCCGTCTAACGCCGTCCTATTTCCGAATTGGCGGTTTGATGATGGACCTGCCGGCTGGTTTCGAGCGACGCACTCGGCAGTTTCTTGATGGTTTTCCGCGGTCGCTCGAAGAGTTTCACAAGTTACTAAGCGGCAACAGGATCTTTCAGAAGCGCACGCAGGGTGTGGGTCGCATTTCAGCCGAGGATGCGATTGACTGGGGCCTTTCTGGTCCATGTCTGCGCGGCAGCGGCATCAGCTTGGATATCCGTCGCGCAAACCCTTATACCGGTTATGAAAATTACGATTTTGCAGTGCCCATCGAAACGGGTTGCGACGTTTGGGCACGATATATGGTTCGTATGCGCGAGATGACAGAGTCGCACAAGATCGTGACGCAAGCACTGGCGCGATTAAAGCCGGGCCCGGTTAAGGCTGACGCTCCAAAGGTTGTGTTGCCGGATCGAGAAGCGATGAAGACGCACATGGACGCGTTGATCCACCATTTTCTTATTGTCGCCGAAGGGTTTGATGTCCCGCCCGGCGAAGTGTACTTGCCCATTGAAGCGTCGAAGGGCGAGCTAGGTGTTTATGTGAAATCAGATGGCGGACCAAAGCCAGCCAGGGTTCACTTTCGCGGGCCCAGCTTTGTGAATCTGTCCGCGCTTCCGCTAATGTCCGAAGGTGAGATGGTCGCCGACATCGTCGCCATTATCGGATCGTTGGACATCGTTTTGGGAGAGATTGATCGATGATCTCTAATTGCCTCTCTTTGCTCGATCCATTTGAGGAATCGGCAATTGGGCAATCGGCAATAGTTCCATGAGTGAACTACCGACACAAATTCAACCTCTCTCGCAACCGGTAGACATTCCTGATCCGGTTGCGACTTTCTCGCCTGAGGTCGAGGCAGAAATTGATCGCCATCTGGCAAAGTATCCCGTGATGCGGTCGGCCATACTGCCGCTGATGTTTATTGTGCAACGCGAGCGCGGCTATCTGGATCCGGCGGGTGTGGCCTACCTCGCCAACCGCTTGAGACTACGTTATACCGACATCTGGGAAGTGGCGACGTTTTATTCGATGATTCACACCACTCCCGTGGGCCTGTATCACATTCAGATTTGTAAGACGCTATCCTGCAAGATAATGGGCGAAGGCAACATCACGAAACATGTCTGTGATCGGCTCGGAATCAAACCCGGAGAAACCACTCCGGATGGAAAGTTTACTGTTTCACTCGTGGAGTGCCTCGGCTCGTGTGGCACCGCGCCAATGTTTCAGGTCAACTTCGATTACCACGAGAATCTGACTCCTGCAAAAGTGGACCAGATCCTGGATTCATTACCGTGAAAAGTGGCTCAGACTTCAGTCTGTGCTGTCGGTGTAGCACAGAGTTCTTGGTCGAACGTCACACTATTAACCAATGTTTATAGGCGCCATCGGATGCGAACCACTTCAGTTAGCGCGAGTGTTGCTGGAGAACTCAGCTTCCCTGGAAGTGTATCAACGGCATGGAGGATACGAAGCACTCAAGAAGGTAGTTCACTCTATGTCGCCCGACGACGTAATCAACGAGGTAAAGAAGTCTGCTCTGCGGGGACGTGGTGGTGCCGGATTTCCCACCGGAATGAAATGGAGCTTCGTTCCAAAGGACTCGCCCAAGCCAAAATATGTAGTCTGCAATGCGGATGAATCCGAGCCGGGCACTTTCAAAGATCGTTATCTGATGGAGCGCGATCCGCACATGCTAATCGAAGGCATGCTAATCGCCGCTTATGCCCTGGGCGCAAAGACAAACTACATTTACACACGCGGTGAATACAAATATCTAATTGACATAATGGACCGCGCGTTAGACGAAGCAAGGAACGCGGGTCTACTGGGCCAGAAAATTCTCGACACAGACTTCTCCTGCGAGATTTACACCCACACTGGAGCCGGCGCCTACATATGTGGAGAAGAGACGGCGCTGCTTAGTTCGCTCGAAGGCTTTCGCGGTCATCCTCGAATGAAGCCTCCCTTCCCCGCCGTTTCCGGCCTTTATGCGTGTCCTACGGTTGTGAACAACGTCGAGACGCTTACTGCGGTGCCTGACATCATCAAGTTGGGGGGCGAAGCCTATCAGAAACTGGGCACTGAGAAGAGTGGAGGCACCAAACTCTGGTCCGTATCAGGACATGTCAATCGTCCGGGCGTTTATGAACTGCCGATGGGCTACGATGACATGGAAAAGTTCATTATGGAAGATTGCCAGGGCATGCTGAATGGAAAGAGCCTTAAGGCGGTCATCCCGGGTGGCTCTTCTGTCTACATCATGCGCGCGGATCAAATTCTGGGCAAAGATGTGCGGATGGACTATGAAGGAATCGTAGCAGCCGGTTCGATGGTCGGCTCGGGTGGTTTTATCGTGATGGATGAAACAGTCGACGTCTTTGATTCGACTAAGAACCTGACTGAGTTCTACAAACATGAGTCGTGTGGCTGGTGCACGCCTTGCCGCGAAGGCACCGACTGGCTGGTAAAGGTTTTCAAGCGAGTGGCCAACGGCGGCGGTCGCCCGGAGGACGCCCAGTTGATGCTGGATCTGTGCGACAACATCGAAGGCAAATCGTTCTGCCCGTTGGGGGATGCTGCTGCGTGGCCCATTCAATCGGCGATCAAGAGATTTCCGGAAGACTTTAAGAAGCGTATTCTTTCTTCGGATGGAAATGTTCCGTGACTCGGTGAGGTGAATAATGACCGATGAAGAGTTCGTCAGAATGAAGAATCTGTTGGGTACGGTTATTGAACAACAAGCTGTCTTTGCCGAAAACCAGGCTAATGCGGAAGGTCGCATAGCTAGTAATGCGGAAGCCATCGCAGCGCTTCTGACAATCGCCCAAATACATGATCAGGAGATCACGAAAGCAAATGAAAACGTGAGCGCGAGATTCGAGGAGGTTGCTTCACGGTTCAAGGAGATGGCCGCGAAATCAGCAAAGAGCGACGAACGGATCAATGTCCTCGTGGATATTGTCGAACGATACATAAGTAAAAACTAGTTACCAAATAGCTTGTGCAAAAGCGAAACGGGACGTAATCAATAAGAGTTGTTCTCAGATGTCCACTGATCTAATCAAAGTCACAATCAACGCCAAAGACTTTCAAGTACCCAAGGGTGCGCGTCTCATCGACGTGTGTCGTGAGAACAGGTTTGATATTCCTTCCTTCTGCTACTACGCCGATCTGGCGCTTCAGGCCTCGTGCCGAATGTGCCTGGTGCGCATTGAGAAAATGCCAAAGTTGCAGACTTCGTGCACGATCATCTGCACCGACGGGATGGTGGTGACAACTCAAAGCGAGGAGATTGAAAAGGCCCAGCGGGCGATGATGGAGTTTCTACTCGCAAACCACCCGCTGGATTGCCCAGTCTGCGATCGCGGCGGTGAGTGCGAACTTCAGGAAATGACCTTTGACTGGGGCGGGCTGGAAGAACGGTTCATCGAGAAGAAGAACTACTACCCTGAAAGGTATCTTTCGCCGATCGTCGCGAATGACCCGCAACGCTGCATTCTATGCAAACGTTGTACGCGCGTTTGTGACGAGTGGATGGGCGAGGATGCAATTGAAGCCGGCGGCCGAGGTGCCGGAACGGTTATCGGCACATACCTGGGCTGGCTCGACTGTTCTCAGTGCGGAAACTGCATTGAGGTTTGTCCTACTGGAACCTTGCTTGACGCAACCTATCGCCATCAGGCCCGTCCCTGGGAGTTAACTCAGACAATCTCCACCTGCACTTACTGCTCAGACGGTTGCCAGATGTCACTTGGTTCTCGTGGCGGCGAGTTGATGCGCATCGTGGCGCGCGATCGTTATGTGAACGGGTTGAACGGAGAATTTCTCTGCATAAAAGGCCGCTTCGGCCACCCTTTTGTAAATCACGAAGAGCGAATTCGAACTCCGCTGATTCGTTATCGAAAGGGTGGAAAACTAATTCCCGCAACCTGGGACGAAGCCATCGTTTACGTGGCGCGCAGGTTAGACGAAATTGCCGACAAGCACGGTCGAAATTCAATCGGCATTGTTGGCAGTCCCCGCCTGACAAACGAAGCTCTCTATACGCTCCGGAAGTTTGCGACTGAACTGGTTGGCACCGAGAACTATACCAACAGCGATGCTTTTAGTTTGAAGCCCTTCTTTGACAATCTCGGAGGGCTGATTGCGACGCACCGAGACATCCGTTACGCAAAGACAATATTACTGATCGGTGGTGAGCCGGAAGAGCTCCAACCTCTAACCGGAAAGCAGATCCGCCAGGCAGTGCGCAATGGCGGCGCGAAACTGATCATCGCCAATAGTGTGCCGATCCGTTTGCGCGAGCAGGCGGTACAGTTCATTCACCTGCGGCCGGGCACAGAGGACTCAATCGCGCTCGCTTTACTCGGCAATGACAACGACACCCTTGTAGTGGCTAAAGCAGGAATTCAGCAGTCAGAGTTGGACAGCCTGAGGCAAACGATCACTGACACCCGGGGTGATCTCATTCTAATGATCGGTAATGAGCTCGGTTCTGAAGCTCAAGCATTGTTGGCCCAGTTGCCATATTCTCTCGCCGCAGAAGGCCGCCGCGTGCTGCTACATCCGCTGGCACTCTTCAACAACAGTGTTGGCGCGCACGACATGGGTTTAGACGAAGGAGCAATGGATGTCTCGCAAATGCTTGAGGCTGCTGGTGATGGAATTCGGGCAATGTACGTTGCCGGCAGCTTGCTTCGAGGACAATTGGAAGGGCGTGAAGAAGCGCTGAGCAAACTCGAGTTTCTCTTTGTGCAGGAGCTCTTTGAATCACCGACCACTCTCCACGCCGATGTCATTCTACCGGCAGCGTCATTCGCTGAAGTTGACGGTACGTTCACCAACAACGATGGGTTTGTGCAACGCGTAAGACAGTCGATTCCCCCAGTCAACCAGGCAAAAGCTGATTGGATGATCACGATGCAATTGGCAGCAGAGTTAGGAGTCGACTTCGGTTTCGAACTGTCGGCCAGTGCGGTATTTCACGAGATCGCTGAGCGTGTGCCGACCTACGCCGGATTACGATATCCCGTCTTGAAGGACGAGACCACTCCGGTGCAAATAAAGCATCCGCTGGTAGAACAGCAAGAGACATTGGACCGGATGGTTGCGATTCGTACCGTCCTGGAAGAGCTTCCGCAAGTTGCCGAGAAGATCGATGAAACGCCGAAGGTTGGACACGAACTCTTCAGGATTGGAACGTTGACTGATAAAGTGCCGCAATTTCATTTGCTGGCTGCCGGGAACCCACGTCCCGAAACGGTTAGGATTTCGCCCCTTTATCAGATCACCGTTGACGCCGACTTGCGAGAGGAAACAGCTGTAGCCGGCGACTGAGGCAAGCTCGGGGCAACATTCCGCGGCTACCGTTCGAACCAGAATACGAGAACGATCCACGAATTCACACAAAACATCATTTGTGTTCACTTCGTGTGATTTTAGCGGATCCCTTGAAAAACAAAATGGACCTAACCATTAATATCGTTCTCTATTTTGTGGCGATCACGGTCGCCTTCCTCACCATAATGTTGCTCGTCGCTCTTACTGTACTCGCAGAACGGAGGGTTCTGGCTTTTCTTCAGGGCCGTCTGGGACCAAATCGCGTCGGCTATGGCGGTGTTCTTCAACCATTCGCGGATTTCATAAAAACGATGTTGAAGGAAGATCTTGTTCCGGATCAGTCAACCAGGGTTGTGTTTTTGTTGGCACCGATGATCGCCATCATAACGGCGATCATGGCTATTCTTGTCTACCCGTTTGGGCCAATAATTACCATCCCGTTCACAAATACGTCGTTTCCACTCGTGATCGCCCACTTCGACGTCGGTCTGCTATATGTATTGGGTATCACGTCGGTTGGAGTCTACGGTATTGCGCTTGCCGGATGGTCCTCAAACAACAAATACAGCTTGATGGGTGGCCTTAGGTCCTCTGCCCAGATGATCTCATACGAGCTATCACTCGGTCTGTCCCTGGTGGGTGTCGTGCTAATCGCTGGAACGCTGGACATCTATAATATTGTCGAACAGCAACAGGGATTTCACTGGAACATCTTCTACCAGCCACTCGGCTTTCTCATCTATTTAATCTCGGCGATAGCTGAAACTAATCGAGTTCCCTTCGACTTACCAGAGGCGGAGACTGAGCTGGTCGCCGGATTTCACACTGAGTACAGTTCGATAAAATTCCTTCTGTTTTTCAATGCAGAATATATAAACATGATCACGGTTTCGATGCTGGCTACCACGCTCTTCTGGGGCGGCTGGCAAGGGCCTTTCGTGAAGCAGTTGCCGATTCTCGGTGTTTTCTATTTCTTCATCAAGATTTCAGTCTTTCTGTTCCTTTACATCTGGTTGCGAGGAACTTTGCCTCGTTTCCGTTTTGATCAACTGATGAGCTTCGGATGGAAATTCTTAATGCCAGTGGCCATTTTGAATATCGTGATTACCGCGACCTTTGTGGCGCTCTGGCCAGCCATTTTGGCGGCCCTCGGGTGGCGGTAAAAGGGGGAGAACCTTAAACGCTAGTCTTGTCTTTTCCATTTACCATTCACCATTCTCCATTTACTAACCAATGCTCGCACTTCTGTTCATACTTTTTGCAGGTCTAGCCATTGGTTGCGCCATTGGAGTGGTAGCGCAGCGGAATCCGCTTTACTGCGCCATCTCACTGATTGGCGTCTTTGTCTCGTTGGCTTGTCTTTATGTGACGCTTGCCGCTCCATTCATAGCGGCGGTTCAGGTAATCGTTTACGCCGGGGCGATCATGGTTCTGGTGGTCTTCGTGATCATGCTTCTCAACGTGGAGGAAGAAGAACGCCGGCGACCAAGACTGAGGTTTCTGGTGCCGGCGGCGGTGGCTATGGCGGCCGTCTTAATCGCTGAAACGTCGTTCATCATCTACTCCGTCCACGCATCGCCTGACACACCAATTGGAGGCGTTTCGAATATCGGCTTGACCGCGATGATTGGAACCGGTCTGTTTACAAAATATCTTTTGCCGTTTGAGATCACTTCGATTCTGCTCTTGATGGCAATCGTCGGCGCGATGACGCTTGCGCGCCAAACACTTACCCTGTCACCGAGGGCGCGCGTGGTCCCGGGCGCTCAAGTTCTGGCGATGGATATCATCAATTCGGGTCAGGCTCAGAATCTTACGGCAGTTGAGACAAATTCCATTGCAGAAGCCGCGCTGCTGCTAGGGGTTGAACATCACCGGGATCCGGAGGAGAGGGATTAAATATGGTACCGGAACTTTCATGGTATCTGGCGCTATCTGCCGTGCTTTTTACAATCGGCGTGGTGGGCGTGATCATCAAGAAAAATGTCATAGCAATGTTTATGTGCATTGAGCTGATGCTTAACGCCGTAAACCTGACCTTCGTTGCGTTTTCGAGTTTCTTTCAGGACGTGACGGGCCAACTTTTCGTTTTCATCGTCATGACCGTGGCCGCGGCCGAGGCCGCAGTTGGTCTGGGGATCATCATCGCCATCTTCAGGAATCGTGAATCGCTCGATGTGGATGATGCGAGTATTTTGAAAATGTAAGTTGATCCGTGGTCAGTAGTCAGTTGATGGTATTCGGTCTTGGGTCTTGGGCCTCTGAAAGGTGCCTTTAACGAACCAAATGGAATCAAAGGCCAAAGACAAAAAACCTAAGGCCAAACAAAGCAACTGACAACTGACAACGGACCACTGACGAATATACGATGGAAACCAACCATCTTCTTAGTGTGATCATTTTCGCTCCGCTTGCCGGTGCGCTCGTGAACTGGTTTATCGGCCGCCGTCTGCGAAATGAAAAGTTCATTGCTTTCGTTGCCTGCGGAGCTGTGGGTTTGTCGACTTTGGTGGCGTTCTACTTGGTACTTAAGTCCGACGGAGCGCTGCGCAGCGAGCAGCCAATTCTCGATCACCTGTGGACGTGGATTCAGGTGGGCCGTTTTCGTGCTGACTTTGCTCTGGCCATGGATCGCCTCAGCGGCATCTACGCCTTGTTTGTGACCTTCGTCGGTTTCTTGATTCACGTCTTCGCAGTCGGCTACATGCATGAAGACCGGGGGTTCTATCGGTTCTTTGCCTATTTGAATTTGTTCATGTTTGCTATGTTGACCCTTGTGCTGGCGGACAACTTCCTGTTGATGTTCGTCGGTTGGGAAGGCGTGGGTCTGTGCTCTTATTTGCTGATCGGTTTCTACACCGATCTCAAGGAAGCCGGAGATGCTGCGAAAAAAGCGTTCATCACCAATCGGGTCGGTGACTGGGGTTTTATTCTCGGCGTAATGCTGGTCTTCTTCATCACTTCTGCTGCAGGCAATGCATCCATCAGCTTCTTTGACAAGCCTGCTCACGGTGTAAGTAGCGCCCTTCAAACTATCGCCGGCATGAGCGTCGATCCGTTTACCTGGCACGCTTTCTTTGCCGGTGGATTGACCTCGGTTGCCCTTTTGCTTTTCATCGGAGCCGCGGGAAAGAGCGCGCAAATCCCTTTGTATGTTTGGCTCCCCGATGCGATGGCAGGGCCGACGCCCGTGTCTGCGTTGATTCACGCCGCCACCATGGTCACCGCGGGCGTCTATATGATCGTTCGTTGTTCCGCAATCTACACGCACGCGCCGGCGGCGATGTTTTTGGTAGCAGTTATCGGCGCGGCAACAGCTCTGTTTGCTGCCACCATTGGGCTCGCCCAAAACGATATTAAGAAGGTTCTGGCGTACTCGACGATTTCGCAGTTGGGATACATGTTTCTGGCCTGCGGAGTGGGCGCGTTCGTGGCGGCGATTTTTCACGTTATCACTCATGCATTCTTTAAAGCCCTGCTTTTCTTGGGTTCGGGTTCTGTAATTCACGGCATGCATCACGAGCAGGACATGCGGCGCATGGGTGGCCTACGGAAATACATGCCAATCACTTTCGCAACCATGCTCACCGGATGGCTGGCAATTTGTGGAATTCCATTCTTCTCAGGCTTTTTTTCCAAAGACGAGATTCTCTGGAAGACCTGGAGTGCCAGTGGGCTTAGCCCAATCTGGAACAAAGGGCTCTGGTTCGTTGGCGCCGTTACTGCCCTTCTTACAGCGGCCTACATGACGCGAATGATGGTCATGACCTTCTGGGGTAATGAGCGATTCCGAGAGACGCCAATTGATCGTACCGATGATCACCACGCCCATGCGCACGAGCCGCATGAATCGCCGTGGGTCATGACAGTGCCCCTCATCTTGCTGGCGGTGCTTTCAACCCTCGGTGGTTTGTTGGGCATACCCTACGCTATTAGTTCGATCTTTAGTGACCACCCCGCAAATTTCATCGAGCGAACGCTTGATCCAGTCGTGTCTCAGGTTCCAGGCTCCGCGTCCCACGGTGAAGGCGCTGAAAAAGGCGAACCGGAACTACTATCGCCGCCACCGCAACCCGTGGATGGACCGCCAGCATTACATCCACTCAACGAAGCCGGCGGCCCGTCGGAGCAGACCCATTCTCCGGAGGAAATCAACCATGAGCGATTGCTTGCATTTGTCTCCGCGCTGATTGCTGCATGCGGCATCGCGATAGGCTGGTTTGTCTTTAAGAGACGACCACTGCTGCAACTGCCTCGCGTTCTGGAAAACAAGTATTACGTCGATGAAGCTTATAACGCTGTAATTATTCATCCAATAGAAGTCGGTTCGCGCGAAGGCCTTTGGAAACTCTTTGACGTCGGTGTAATCGATGGTCTCTTACATTCGCTCGGCGAAGCCGTAACCGAAGCGGGTAGGCTGGTTAGGCGCCTGCAATCCGGTTTCGTGCGCGGCTATGCGGCGATCATTTTGGTAGGCGCCCTGACGATGATCGGCTTCTTCGCTTACCTGGGCGCCCAGGCACTCGGTCTAGGTCGCTAACAAATGCAACAACCCCTCCTTACGATTTTGATACTGACACCGCTGGTGGGCGCGCTCGTCGCGGTTGGGTACAGTCTCGTTCCTGGCCGGCGCGAAGAAAACTTCAAATGGATAGCGCTTGTCTTTTCGCTTATCACGTTCGGCCTTTCCCTCTCGCTGCTCCGCGGCGTTGGCGCTGGTGGCGCCGGGTTCAGTTTTGAGGAAAACATTTCCTGGATTGGTTCGATTGGAGCTCGCTATCACCTGGGCGTTGACGGCATAAGTTTGTGGCTGGTCTTGCTGACTACCTTGCTGATGCCAATTGCGATCCTCTCGAGTTGGACTTCGGTAGCAAAGCAACAACTTTTCTACTACGTTTTCTTGCTCGTTTTGGCGAGCGCGATGATTGGCGTCTTCATCTCGCTTGATCTGCTGCTTTTTTATCTTTTCTTCGAAGCGTCGCTTGTGCCGATGTTTTTTTTGATCGGCATCTGGGGTGGCGAACGACGAGTTTACGCGGCAGTGAAGTTTTTTATATACACGTCGGTTGGCAGCCTGCTCATGCTGGTGGCGATTATCGCCCTCTACTTCATTTACAACACATTCGATTACGTCACCATCGCCAATGCCATGCGCAGTGGTTCAACGATCGCTACGCTGCGTTCGCCGCAAATGGAAATGGCAATCTTCGCCGCGTTTGCGTTGGCTTTCTGCATCAAGGTGCCGCTCTTTCCTTTTCACACCTGGCTTCCCGATGCGCACACCGAAGCTCCGACAGCCGGCTCGGTGATACTCGCGGCCATTCTGCTAAAAATGGGCACTTACGGTCTCCTTCGTTTCAACCTTGGTCTCTTTCCAGAGTCGGCAAAGGCTGCGGCTGGAATATTTATTGTGCTGGCGATAGTCGGAATCATCTATGGTGCTTTGGTGGCTATGGTCCAACCCGACGTAAAGCGACTCGTTGCCTATTCGTCCGTAAGTCACATGGGATTTGTCGTGCTCGGTCTTTTCTCATTCACGGAGCTGGGCATGCAAGGTGCCCTTTACCAGATGCTTAACCACGGGGTTTCAACCGGCGCGCTCTTTCTCTTTGTGGGCATGATCTATGAACGACGACACACACGAATGATCAGCGATTTTGGTGGACTCTCGACGCCTATGCCCTGGTTTGCCACGCTCCTTGTAATTTCGTCGCTTTCATCAATTGGCCTGCCGTTCTTAAATGGTTTCGTCGGTGAGTTCTTGATCATGATTGGCACCTGGACGTCGACGGCAATTACCCACGTCTGGATTGCTACGATATTAGCAGGAACAGGTGTTATCTGGGCGGCCGTTTACATGCTCTGGATGTTACAGCGCGTGGTGTTTGGCAAGGTGACAAACCCGGAAAATCAGAATCTATTCGATCTAAATGCACGTGAGATCGGGTTGCTCGTTCCCTTATTACTGCTGATGTTGTTTATGGGGGTCTATCCACGGCCCTTCCTGGATCGTTCGCGTGACAGCGTCGATGCTGTGCGCCAGCATGTTGCCACTCCGTCGAGCGGGGGCTCTTTTGCGATGACCGATTCCGAATTCTTTCCGAACCGATAGGCAGCTGAATGTAAGTTCGAATGAGTTTCTTTTTCGCACAACAGTTTCTACCACCTGACGTTAACTTCTGGATAATTCTGCCGGAGTTGATAGTCTGCATCGTAGCCGTCGTCGTGATGCTGGTCGACGCCTTTGGCCGGCCTAATCAGCGCTGGGTGACCGGCAGTATCTCACTCGCTGGTCTGGTTGCCGCAGCCGCGAGTTGCATTTGGCTCTGGAACTCGTGGCCAGGACTGAACGAAGCATTCTACGGAATGATCGTGCTGGACGAATTACGCCTGGGCTTTACACTCGTTGTTCTCCTTGTCTCAGCACTGACTCTATTGATCTCCATAGTATGGGTTGAGCGAGAACATCTTCCCGCCGGTGAATTCCATTCCCTCCTGCTGTTTGCCACCGCGGGCATGATGTTAATGGCCTCTGGAAATGATCTCGTAATCATTTTCCTGGGACTGGAGATCCTGTCTATCGCTACTTACGTTATGGCGGGATTCCGTCGGACAGATATCCGTGCCAACGAGTCATCGCTGAAGTATTTCATTCTAGGTTCATTCTCATCAGCTTTTCTCCTTTACGGCATCGCGCTGACCTACGGCGCCACATCAGTTGCGGGCATGCCCGGGACCACTAACATTACGCAGATCGCCAACCGTCTTCACGAAGCACAATATCCGCCGCTCTTATTTGCCGGCGCCGCGATGATGCTGGTCGGCTTCGGCTTTAAGGTTGCGACGGCACCTTTTCATGTCTGGACACCTGACGTTTATGAAGGCGCGCCCACACCCGTTACGGCATTTATGGCAGCAGGACCGAAAGCGGCAGGCTTTGCCTCGTTTCTTCGTGTGTTTGTATTCGGATTCCCTTTCGTAGTAGCAAGCGCCGACAGAACCATCGGCGCGGAGATTCATCGGGCATGGCTCGACGTATTGGTCGTATTAGCCATTCTCACTATGACTGTTGGCAACGTAGCAGCAATTGTCCAGAACAACGTCAAGCGCATGCTGGCGTACTCTTCAATCGCGCACGCCGGTTATGCCCTCGTCGGATTCGTCGCTGCAGGGGCGGCCGCGGACATGTCTCAGCGCGATGCGGCAATTACAGCTGTCATCTTCTACCTCCTGACTTACGCAGTCATGAATATTGGCGCCTTTGCTGTGGTCCAGATGATTGCCCGCGCGGGAGATCGACGTACAGAAGTCGAAGACTATAACGGCATCGGATTCCAGTCGCCCCTCCTGGCACTCGCTTTGTCACTGTTCCTCCTGAGCCTGCTCGGAATGCCTTTGACCGCCGGTTTCATAGGGAAGGTCATGGTATTTCGCGCCGCTGTCGATCGCGGATTCTATGCCCTGGTGGTTATCGGCGTCTTGAACACTGCCATTTCCGCCTACTACTACCTGCGGCTAGTCATCGTTATGTTTTTCCGTGAACGAACCACTGTCTGGACGGCGCCACCGATTCCCGCGAGTATCGGCGTAGCCCTGGCGCTCACAATTCTCGGTGTGTTCTATCTGGGAATTTTTCCCGGCCGCGTGATTAACGCCCTCCAAACCAAGCCACCAGTCTCCGTGTCGATGCGCTGAAGCGCAGACCGAACTCTCTTGTGACCGCCGCAGACTATGCTGAAAAGATTCGGGCTGAGTTAAGCGATTACTGGCTGCCGCACATCTATCGCGAGCGCATCCTGAGACTACGAACCAGGGCTTATCACTTTGGCGAGCTGAAGCGCAGTGCAAGAGTTGAGGTTCAACATACGCTACTGGGGATTGAGCTGAAGGTCGGCCGCCGGCGCCTGCTTTGTCCCGACTTGGCGACTGCGCGGTATTTGTCGGTCTTTGCCCGTGCGGGCTGTAAGGATGTCGCGGTTCCCTACGACATCACAAAGATCTCTCAATTGGCGGATCAACTCGAGTCTTCATGGTATAGAATGCTTCTGTTGGTTGATTACCATGCAGCCAACGAGACCGAGCCATTGAGGAATCGAATACGCAGCCTGCTGATTACCAAGGTACTCGCAGAGGTTTCCCGGGAGGGCCCTGGCGCAGAAATTCCGGAGTTCAAACACAGCACGAAACAGCGCTAAATTTGATTTTTGGGAAGGATTAGATCTTTATATTAGGACCAAATGACCCAGGAGATAGTACCAGCTACCACAATCGAAACCGGGCCCACCGAGGCCAAAGAGCCACTTCCCTTTCCGTTCCAACAGCATACATTTTGCCGTTACGAGACGGTCGAGAAGCGCATCGAAAAGGGCAGAATTTTGGTGGTCGACAGCCTGCTCAGGGACGAAGACGACCTTTCGGATGTCGCGCGCAGTGAGTGGGCCAGCAGTGCATCCGCTCATCTTAAGCGCGAGCGCCAAATTGCCAGCATGGCGGTCGAGAATATTCTCAACAATATTGAGCGACTTGTGCGGGAGCCAGCCAGTCAAGTTATCCACGTCTCAGAACTCGAACAAGCGGAAGATGAGTTTAATCCGGATGCGATTGTCCTCAGTGGTACACTTCGCGACTTTGACTACTATCGTCCCGAAATACTGCAGGGGTTTGGTGGTTTCATTCGCAAGACTCAAACTCCAGTGCTGGCGATTTGCGGTGGCCATCAACTCGTTGGGTTAAGCTTTGGCGCCCGCGTAGTTACTCTTGATAACCTCGAGCAGCATGAACAGCGTCACGACAGACCTCAGGAATATCAATACCGATTTATTCGTATTACCGACACGACTGATCCGATCTTCGGTGGATTCAACGACCCCGCCACAGGTCCCTGGCAGGATTACACAAATGAGGCCCGCATCCTGCGGGTATGGCAAAACCACGGCTTGCAGCTGGATCGGGTTCCGGGTGGATTCTCGTTACTCGCCACCTCTTACCTTTGTCGAAACCAGATGATGGTCAAGCGTCAGGACAACCAGCTGATCTATACCGTTCAGTTTCATCTGGAAAAGTCGTTTGAGGATTGGAACAAGTCGCGTACGCGTTGGGAGCATCCTAATGAATCGCGCGACGGCAGAATTCTCTTCCAAAATTTTCTCTCCCTGGCGCTAGCCCATCGAGATAATCTCAAGTGAACCAGCAATCTTACACCGGTGCTGAACGCAGTGCGATCTGACATTCTCACCGCGAAGAACATCGCGACAGCAGCATGCCTTCTTGCCGGTCGAGACAAAAACCTTGCCAAAATCCTCGAAAAGCATGGACCACCACCGCTATGGAAGCGGCCGCAAGGCTTTCCCACGCTGGTTAAGATTATCCTTGAGCAACAGGTATCGCTCGCATCCGCGGCAGCTCTTTACGGGAGACTTTCGGCCGCAATCGATCCATTTCTACCCGGCCGCTTCATTGAAGCTGGTGAGATGCACTTGCGTTCGTTGGGCGTGACGCGGCAGAAGGCGTCGTATCTTGTAAGGCTTGCCGAACATATCGAGGAAAAACAGCTCAGCCTTACCGCTCTTTCCCGCATGACCGATGCCGACGTGAAACTTGCGTTGATGAAGGTCAACGGTATCGGCTCGTGGAGCGCGGACATTTACTTGTTGATGGCAATGCGCCGGGCGGATGTCTGGCCAGCCGGAGACTTGGCACTTGCAGCAACCGTCATGGAACTAAAACAGCTCAAAGGGCGTCCAAATCAGAAGCAGTTGACAGCGGTTGCCGAAGGCTGGCACCCATATCGGGCGGTCGCAGCGCGAATGTTGTGGCAACACTATTTGGCTGCGCGCAAAAGGAAGTGTTAATGCTATAGATCAATTATCAGGAACTCCTCCGGCTCCGTTCGAAAGAATGCCTACTTGGAAATTGTAGAAGGCGCCGTTCTGGCCGACGACATTTCGAGGTGAACGTCGCGGGGAATGTTTTCTACGGTTCTCTCGATTAGTCGATCGCATACGGCATTCAAGTCGTTGGTTTCTTGATAGACCTGAAGCTGCTCGTCAGCGGAAGTCCCTCGCTGCAAAATGGTGTGAATGTGTTCTACCTCTTTGCGCGAGCCAAGATCGTCTAAGACCTCGTCAACAAACTCCAGCAGCTCGAGAATGAGATCCCGAACCGGAACCTCTTTCTGCTTCCCAAAATCGATCATCTTGCCATCGAGTCCGTAACGCACGGCGCGCCACTTATTCTCCTGAATCAGCATTCTTCTGTAGAGCCGGAAACCCAGATTCTTTTCGATTAGCTTGTTGAGTTTTGCCACAATCGCCTGGAAGAGCGCCGCAATCGCTATCGTATCGTCAACTCTGGTGGGAATATCGCAGACCCGAAATTCGAGCGTGGGAAAGAACGGATGAGGCCGGATATCCCACCAGATCTTCTTACCGTTGTCGATACATCCAGTTTTGATAAGCAAATCGATATAGCGCTGAAAGGAACCATATGAATCAAAGTGGTCTGGAATATCAGTGCGCGGAAACTGTTTGAAGATCTCCGTTCGATACGACTTCAAACCCGTGTTGTGGCCCATCCAAAAGGGCGACGAAGTAGTAAGCGCTAACACGTGCGGTAGAAAATAGCGTGCCGCATTCATGATATGGATAGCCCGCTCTTTGTCAGCCATTCCCACGTGAACGTGCAGCCCAAAAATCAGTAACGATCGAGCAACCGTTTGCAGCTCCTGTACTAGTAGCTCGTACCGCTCGTCATCGAAAATCTTCTGATCCTGCCAACGGGAAATAGGATGAGTGGAGGCGGCAATGATAACAAGGCCATTCTTGTTCGCCAGGCCGGAGATTACGCTCCTCAGCCTCGTGATGTCAGCCCGCGCCTCCTGGATATTGGCGCAGATACCCGTGCCGGCTTCGACCATCGATTGAATCATCTCCGGCTTGATTTGCTCGCCGAGGAGCGTCTTGCCTTCCTCGAGGATCTCGACTACATGCGAACGCAGCTCTCGCGTGTGAGGATCGACAATTTGAAATTCTTCCTCAATGCCCAGCGTGAACTGATCGAACATGAGTTTCTCCTTGGCACTCTGAGGTGCCGCACTCTATTCTTGGGAAATTAACAGGATGCCGCTATATTGCCTCGCCGCCCTTAAGGTTTCAAGCACTCGCGAATCATTCGCCAGTCGGGCTTCAGCTTACCAAGCACTTCAAAACGAATATGACGGCTCAGACTGGTCAACGAATATACCGGACTGTGGAGATCGAAGTGGACGTACCAGCGACGAGGATTCCCTTCCTGAAACATAAAATGAAGCACGGCCTGAGCGCGCCCCTTCTCGTAGAACCCCCCGCTTGTGTCTGGGTGCCGGGCAAACCGCCGAGTGAAATCGGCTCGACGCGACAAAGTTGATTCAATCATTGGCCAGGCCTTAAACCCAAGGCCCACGCCTTCGAGACCGTAAACATTCTCAATTCTTTGAACGGTCTGCCAGAGACCCCTGGCGTTCATCCGCCTCAGCAGCAACAGAAGCGCTTGCTGTTTGTCGATAGCCAGGGAGTCAAAAGCTTCTGCGTCGCTGGTCGCACCCCAAAGCATAGCCAACTTGCCGGTAAGCAGATCACGAAGTTCGAATGGAAGATCCCCCCAGACCAGCTTCTCATCTTCCGGCACGACTAGACATCGTCCAGTTCGTTTTGCAGGAGGGACCGCGCTTGTTCAGACAACCCCTGAAACATCACGCCGACACCGAGCCCGGGATTGCTGTATACCACCTCGGCATTGCACACAATCTGCTTCTCGCCCTGCAGAGGAATTCGTAACAGCAAAACTGAACCTTCCGGCAACTCCGTTTTAGTGTTCATGTATAAGCCACCGACGCCGATGTCTTTCGTGCTCGCAACCCCAGTCGCGGCTTGACCATCGAAAAAGACATCAACTATTAAACGTGAGCGATCATGTCGGCGTCGCTCCTCCTGGCTGTTGAGAGCGGAATTCGTGTCGTCAATCAAGGGGGTATTCTCCTGAGTGTGGGATGATTGGACTAGGACTCAGGCATTGTACACGCCTTCAGTCCTTTTCACTGATGATGTAAGTTGGAACCATTCCACCACCCGATGTCACGTTAGCAAGTTCTGTAAATGAGAGCCGGGTGAACGCAGATCCGACTTTGCCGTTGAATAGAAGCGGATCCAGATCAACAAGCTGTTCTGCAAACTCAATAGTCCCATCATCCTGCAACGCGGGGAAAGATTCTCGAGCGGTGGGAACGCGCTCTTGGACCAGATAATCTCCATTTTCCAGGGCCTGCTGCAAAGCCTCATTCCATGATGTGCCTTCGCTCCAACCGATGGTGATTCCATGCCCGCCGTAATCGTCGTTTGGTTTCAGGACTAACTTTTCTCGGTTGGTCCTAACGAATTCCAGCAGCTCGACTCTTTTACCTTTATAAACCGTCTCCTCGTCGCGCACCATCCGGGTCCAGGGCACATGTGCCTCTATTGCCGCTTGCTCCTGTGCAGTAAACAAGCTGGCTCGGCGATCGTCCGTCAACACGGCGAATAAGGCTTTCTTGTGAATCAGCTTTGAACGGAAACTATTGACCATGCAGATGGCCCGCGAGTGATAGGCATTTAGCAGCGCAGGATATTTATCGATGATGGGAAGATATTCATTCACCAGTAGCCGTTTGTAGACGATATCGATCTCAAAATCGCTATAGCTGAGGCGTCCATCAGCAAATTCCAATTCGTCGGGTGAACAGATGACCGCCGGATAACCCTGGCTCTGGAAAAACTCTTTAAAGAGCTCAAACTCAGTCCGCGTTGGCAAGTTCTTGAGGTCGACTATTGCGATATGAGGAGGGCGATCAGGCTTGCGGCCGAGAAACTCTTCGTAAGACTTGAGCAACACCTTCAGCATTAAACCTCTGCCATAGAGCGGCCTAACGTTGTAGGTTTCAGTAAAGCGTTTCATGACCGGCAGGACTGAGAAGATGTCGTAAGCAGCATCGGCATAAGCAATACCGGCGGGACTTTCTCCGTTTAGCTCGACAAAGCTGTATGCTGATGGGGTTAGAAACGAATCTAAACGAGCTGTTGGTGAGACTGTTCGATACCCGGGATCGATTGCGATCAAGGTGCGTTCGATATCTGTCAGACCAAGATCATCAATCAGCGAAGGATCAAGTATAGCGGCGTCTTTCACTTTCTCAATCGCCGACCAAACCGTTTCGCAAACAGTACGAACACGGGCAAAGTCTTCTTCCGAGACAAAGTGTGGTCTTAAGTAGGGAGAGAGTCGCCGCCCGCCGAAAATGAGGCGAGCTCGTTCGAGACCGTCGTCAAGCATCGCTCGCGATGCTGAGGCAAGATCTTTTTGCGCTAGTAAGTCGTGATAGTACTCAGCAGCCGGTGACAACATAGTGTTGGGGTAACACTCCTGCTCTCTTGTCTGGTTCACTATCTGGGAGGAATTAGAGTATCACAGCCAGGAAGAGCGCGGCCAAGCAGCTTACGTTGATAGTGGGTTACTTTGTAGAAGACACAACGGTGAGTTTTAGTTTCTGCCTGCCGCGCACCAACTCAAACGTGAGATCCCTTCCCGGTGTAAGGGCGAAACTGGCGGCGTTAGTGGAGATCTTCTGCCCATTGATTGCTTGAATCACGTCACCGGAACGCAGACCTGCGTTGAAGGCATCTGTCTCGGGCTCCACATGAATGATGAGTAATCCGCCGTTTGCACCCAGCCGGGCGGCTACCGCAGGCCTCAAAGCAACCGTCTCGATGCCTTCGGCAACGAGCAGCCGATCTTTGAACCAAGGTGAAGTAGTACCTCGCGCCACCTTTGCGGGGAATGCCGGACTGAAAGCACTACTCAGTTTTAGATTGACGGTTTCAGCCGTATTCTGACCAGGCCGCATGACGGCAAAGCTAACCGAGCCCTCCGGACCAGCTTCCGCCAGCAGCCAGGAAAAATCCTCAGCGGTGCGAATGTCCTCGCCATTTACACGCAGGATGATGTCGCCGGAACGAAGAGCCGCAAGTGCAGCCGGACTATTGGGCGCCACCGACGTGAGCAGGATTCCGTAGCGGGCTTGAGTTAAGGCCATCGCCTGTGACTCGCCCCAACCACTATTCAAGAGATTATAGGTCGTGAGCGTGGCGATAGGCTCGCCGCTGACACCCAACCAGGGCTTGGGTACACTCGACTGGCGCGCGAGAACCCTTCGGGCCGCATTGCGAATTTGAACGGTCGACAGTAAGTTGGCTTCACCTTTATCGATATTGTCGACGATGCCTACGGTCTCGCCAGCATCGTTGACAGCTATGCCACCAATATTTGCTTGCGTGAGACGGGCGGACCGAAGCTTCATCTGAGAGACACTACCCGACGGCGCTTGAAGCACATTTGTGATGGTTCCCTCGGTCTCGCCGACACGCACAGATACGCTGCCGCTAACAGCGTTCGGTGGCATCGGCTCAGGCCCAAACAAGCGCAAATGCTGACCCACTCTGATTGCCTCAATCTTTGCCTCAACAGCCGGTAGAGAACTCTTATTGACGAGTTTCAAGACGGAAAGCCCGGTCACACCATCAAGCCCGACATATCGAGCCATAGTCCGTCGTCCGTCGCGTGCAATGACCGTGACATCGGGTTCATCGAACCGCTTATTCGTACTCGCTTGTACGGAAGCAGCCACTGCGCTCGAAGCCTTAGGCGGCACCGGCAGCGCATCCAGGCCTCCTGCTGAAAGCGGGTCCAGGGCATATGGTATTAATAGCGAACCCAACTCGGCCTCTACTTCCGGCAGCCGTGCAACAACAGTTTCACCATCGTTAAGTGCGAGCCCGGCAATGACGTTTGTGTGGACGTCGCCCATGATCTTGAAAGCTTCGTCCAGCTGAGCGATAGCCATCAAGGGCTGGTTCTTGCGAGCCATCAGACGAAACAGTTTCAATCCGTTCAGCCGATGAAGCACTGTTACGACTTGCGGTGCTGTAGGTGCAGTCTCAACGGTGATTGGACCCGCGGGGCGAGGAGGCAGGGCGGGCTTCTTCACGGGCGTAGTCGGTGGCGGAGGCACTTGCCCCAACGCAGACGCAGCTAAACCAATACTGCCAGCTATTAAGAAACTAAAGATTCTAATCCTCGAGCTTACTTTCATCCCTTACCTCGGCGACCTTGTCCTTCACTCACCATCATCACCAATCGCTTTTCGCGGCCGACTGAGAGGTACTTCCCGCCCGAGTCAACACACGTTCCGAACCAAAGCTAACGGTTGGGAATGAGATCGTTCGCGAGATCCCGCTCCCGTCATCGAGTGATACTTTTAACGTTTGAACCGGAAGGCTGATCGGTAACTGAACACCAGCGACCGATTCTTCTCGTCTCACTACGGTGGCGCCCGTATTGCTAAAGTCTTTGCTGACCATATTGCTTCGGCGGTAGGAGGCGACGAACTCTCTCTTGGCCTTCGGTAGAGAGAGCTTCGGTAGAAGTTTGCGTGGAGTTGGGTTATTGGCCTGCGCAGTCTTGCTCAACGCATTTTGTGCAGCATCAGGCACTATCTCCGTTGTTTTGTCAACTGTAGATCCGGCCGCGTTCGTCTTGTTGGTCCTCGCAATAAAAGCAGACACAGGCTTTGAATTCTGAAGGCTGCGCCAGACAAAAACACTCCCAGCCAAAAGTACGAAAGCGGCTACAGCCACCGAAGGAAGGGCCAGCGACATATGGGCAAACCCAAAGCGACTCTTCGAATGGATCCGTTCATTCGCGAGTCTCGCCCGCAAGCGAAAATCGAAATCCGCTGGAGCTTCGACAGGTGCCAAGCTAGCCACGACCCTTCTTAATTTCATGCCTGTCTCGTAAAATTCCAGACATGAGCTGCACTCCCGCACATGGCTCGCGGCCACCGAGCTGAGTTCGTGTCCGAGGTCCGCCTCTTCTATCTGGCGACGAATCGCCTTGCAATACTTTGCTTTCATAGCTGTTCCTATCACAAATATGCTCGCATTTTTTCCCGCAAAAATCCTCGCGCGCGACTAATTCTGGATTTTACTGTTCCTTCACTCGTACCGAGAATGCATGAGATCTCGTCGTAACTTTTGCCCTCAACATCTCGCAAAATCAGTGGGGCCCGATATTTCTCTGGCAATGTCCTGATGGCTTGTTGCACCGCTTTCCGACGCTCGGCATCCATCAGCTCAGTGTCCTGCAGCGGTCGCTCATCAGGCGGATTGAACTCGCGTGCTTCGGCGCCGTCGCTCGATTGAAAAAAACCTGTCAAGGAAACCAGTCTGCGACGCTTTCTTTTCCGAAGTTCGCTAATCGCCAAATTAGTGGCAATTCGGTAGATGTAAGTCGAGAAAGCGTGGCTTTGTTGATACCTGTCAGCGGCCCTATAAATTCTTACGAATGTTTCCTGAGTCAGGTCAACCGCCCCGTCATAGTCGCTGGTCATGCGATAAATGTAACTCGTAATCTGATTCCGATAGCGGCTTACCAAATGAGCAAAAGCGTCTTCATCCCCGGTCTTGATGGCCTCCAACAAAGCGTGATCCGAGGCCGAGCCATCAAGTAACTCCCGCCCCAGCGAGCTGGGAAACGTAAGTTGATCGGAGGTAAGCGTGTCCATCACGGCGGGCAGGCTCATAATCGGCGTCAGGTGTACGGTTTTCCGCGGCAGCCAGGGGTTACACTGCGCAAACTCAGCAGGCGGGTTGCATTATAACCCCACCTACAACCACCTGCAGGCTATACACGCGCACTGGGTGACGGGGTTCCGAAAGTGTGACGTTAGTTCAGATTGCGTAAGGCTCTACGCCTCGGGATTTTTGAATACCGAGTCGTCAACCTTGACGCCATATGTGACGGTGAGAATCCTGGTCTCCTGCGTTTGCCGTCCATCTTCGAGAAGAACAGACCGGTATGGCACGAGTGTCTGTTGAGCGTAGCGGTAATCGTAGAACTTCCTGGTGTATTTGATGGGAGTGGCTCCGGGGCTGGAGGCTTCTTCATACTCCAACCAAAGAACATGCAAACTCTTAGAGCTAATGTAGTATCGGGTCTTACGCTTTTCCTTATCGACGACATCCAGTATGTAAAGATCGAGGCCCTTCTGCTTATCTTTCCCAACTAACGTCAGTGCTGAGCCATTCTCTTTATATCGAAGCAGTGAGTCGACACTATGTTGGTGCTGCGAAAGAAAGTTCGCCGCGGCGTCTTCCCGCGGTGTAAAAGCCGCTCCATTGATGATGCCCCAGAGTTTTCCGGCACCATAAACCAAAGAATACTCCACCGTAGGCATTTTCTGGTCGAGCCTAATCTTGTCTTTATCAAGGCTCTCACCGCGCACAAAGCGACGTTCGTAAGTCGCCTCTTCAGTCTTTCCGTCAGTCGAAAAGCGAATAATTCGGCCGCGTTCAAGGCCATTACGTCGGATCTGCTCGAGCACCGGGCGAGACCCATAGATGAAGATCGCTGATTCGGCAACCTGCTCAGCGGTGGGGTTCTTCTTGGTATCGTCAGGAAAGACAGCTGGATTTGCCCTGGTATTTAAACTACTGCCCGCAAGAACAGCGGACAGAATTACTAGGGCCGATATTAGTCGAAGCAAAAAAAGGTTCTCCTATTGGAGTTGATTCAGTTGTAATGGCATTTTAAGGGAAAGTTAGCCATTCGCGCGGATTCTAGCATACGCACAACCAAAAGCCTCTTTTGTAGCAGCATTTGGTAGTTCTTATTGATGCGTTCTATCTACGACGCGGATGCCTGTGCATTGAGGGCTGTTTGACAAGAGTTCCAACGACAAGTATTTTCCTTGGTTTCCAAAATGGAGGACGCACCTGGCTATTTGCTTTTCGTCGGGAGTCGTCGGCTTGAACAGACCAGAATCTCTCGGCGCTGAATTAGCGCTATCGATATTAGAAAGGACCTTTGCAGTCATGAAAAGAGTAGGCGTTTTAGTTGGTCGCGAGAAAACATTCCCGGATGCTTTGATCTCCAGAATAAACGAGCGCGGTAAGGGCCAGGTCGTGGCCGAGTTCATCAAGCTAGGAGGCATTCGCCATGATGCGCCTCCTCGGTATGACCTGGTGATCGATCGAATTTCACATGAAGTTCCCTTCTATCGAGCCACCTTGAAGCGCATGGCACTCGAAGGAACGGTCGTTATTAACAATCCGTTCTGGTGGTCGGCCGACGACAAGTTTTTCAACTATTCATTGGCCCAGAAGCTGGGTGTCGCCGTTCCGAAAACTGTCCTGCTCCCCCAGAAAGATTACATGGAAGGGATTGTAAGCGAGAGCTTGCGCAACCTGGAGTTTCCGCTCGACTGGGAGGGAATTGTGGAGTATGTCGGCTTACCGGCGATTCTTAAGCCATTTGATGGCGGTGGCTGGAAGAACGTATCGCGCATCAATTCTCTCGAAGAATTGTGGTCCGAGTATGATCAGACTGGCACCCTGTGTATGACGCTACAGCAGTTTATCGACTTCGATCGATTTGTGCGCTGTTACTGTGTTGGCCAGGAAGAAGTGATGATCATGGCCTACGACCCGCGCAAGCCCTATCTCTCAGGTGAGCAGTACGTTCACAACCCGGATTATTTGGAGCCGCAATTGGCTCAGCGAGTGGCGCGCCATGTTCGCACGCTCTGCACCGCGCTGGGTTATGACCTCAATACCGTTGAGTTCGCCATCAAAGATGGCGTCCCATATGCAATTGATTTTATGAATCCGGCGCCGGATGCAGAGCTAGCTTCGGTCGGCGAGTTTTATCATAACTGGATCAGTGATGCTGTCACCAGTCTTGTGTTTCGACGGCTGAATGAACAGCGGCCGGCTTCGAAATATCGCTGGGATGCGTTGCTGAATCCTGAACCATCGCGCACGATGGCCGTGGCTTCGTCAAGCGAACAACAAAGCAGAACTCTGAAGCCGCAAACCGATGTTTCGCGGGGGGCAAAAGCCAAATCTGCAGCGGTTTCGGACCACCCGGGGGCGACTGCCACCAGTTCCATTCAGCCTGAGAAGACCAACCCCAAACCAAGCCGACAGACAAAGACTAAGGACGGAACGCGCAACTCACCGAGAGAAAACGGTAAGGCATCGTCACCGCGTTCTAAGAACACGCTATAGAAGGTCGTTAATGTCCGACGAGCTTTAGCTTGTCGTTTCGCGGGACAGACTGAAGTTTGTCGGACACTCAACTACTCAACCAGGCGGGGCTTACGTCTTGCTGTCAGGAATCTTGTGGCAACCAGAGTTGAGAGCCAGGCGATCAGCGCCGAGGATGCGAGGGACCAACCAGTTCCGGAGAATGTGGGATCAAAATACCCGCCGGAGAGAGCCAGCAAGATACCAGCGTTTGTACCTACAGCGGCCAGCCTTCGAACGCGCGTAACATGCTGCAGCAGATTGATGCGACGAAGTTCCGCCGCTAAGTATTCATCGTCATCATTCAAACGTGCGTAGTAATCTGCTTCGCGACGAGCATAGAGTGCGAGAGCTTTTTCGACAGCTACGAACGCCGCGTCACGGTGATGATGGATTACGTGAGCCAGCTTGCCTTCTCGCAAAGCAACATCCGCCAATCCAAAGCGCGCCTTCAGGTTTCTGTTATCAGCATCTATAGCCTTCTGAAAAACTTTTTGTGCGCGCTTGACGTCACCGCATTCAAGGGTGCTTTCGCCAATTAATGCCAACAGTGCTGCATCTTTGCCGGCGCGAATACTGGCCAAATGGAGAGCGGCGCGAGCTCGCGACAACAATCGCGCGTCAGAGTTTGCGCTGGCTTGGGACCGAAGCAGCCGAGCAAAATCATAGATTAGCCAAGCCTCTCTCGGAATCACATTGAGGGCTCTGCGAAATGCCTCGCTTGCTTCGGCGAGTCGGCCGGCCACGCGTAACTCATTCGCCAAACGTCTGAGCAAGTTTGCTTTCTCGAAGCGACTAACCGAAGCAGTTTGTGAAAGGGATTCGCTTTCGCGGTTTCCATGTCCGCGTAGTTTGAAGTCGGTGGCCGCGGCAGCAAGAACGTTCGCCGGCGCGAGTTGCGACAGTTTCGCTTTCTGGTCGAGCGAACGTGGTTCAACTAGATAGTCGCGAAGGTCCCGGCTCCGGCTATCCATTTTATCTTCATGAACCAGCGGGAACAGCGTTCGGACCATCCTTCTGTAACTCTTGCCACCCGAGGCAAAGGCAAAGTGAATTCCCCTCCCCGTGATCTGGCTACGGTAGCGATATCTAACCGTGCCGCCGCGACGCAGTGTTCGCACGGCGCTGGTCTCGACCGTTTCGAAATCGGGAAGACTTAACTGCCAATCTCTTCCAAAAAACAATTGAACGAGAAACGGAGCAATACCGCGCCGCGTCAGACGCTTTCCGTCGAAGACGATCCTATCGGTTGCGGCGAGAATCGGAACCAAGAGCCAGGTAGCTACAACAATCAGCAGCGCCCAGAAATCATTTCCCGCTCGCAGCATCAGTGCGGCTGAAAAGGTCAGCAAACTGGCAGCAGCCAGGTAAGCACCGGGAGGTACACGAATGCTGGCTAGTCGCTGCGCGGCTTGAGCGCCCCGGCGCACCTTTACTACCTCAGCCAGCGACTGTAATGCCTCTATTTGTTTGGTATCTTCCATTTTGCTTGTTACGGAGTTTGCAGAGGGCATTCGACTGGCACATCCAGCGAGAATGTTCCTCGACCACTCCCGGGTTCAGTGTAGCGTAAGTCGGCAAATTGAACGAGCGTTTGACCTAAGCAGTTCGGGTCAACGCTTATTACCGGGAACCGGGCAAAGTCCATCAAGATCCGCGCTCGCCGGTCTCTCAGCGCTTCCTCAACCAGTCCGGCCTCAGCAGGCTCAGGCTTTTCGTAGCGCACCAGGTTTGATAGATCGGCCTTTGAGGTGAGGTTCAAGTCAAACCTATAGGTCGCGCGGTCGGTCTCGAAGACGCTTTGCCAGTGGAGCGGATTTGCAAGCGTCGGCATGGCTGCAAGTTCCGTAATGCTCTCGCCGTTTTGGTTTGCCACAATTGTCGCCAGCGCGCGAGCATCGTTGAGCGCCAGCTTGTGTGCATATGCGAGGGCTCCCCAATAAGTGATGGCGATAAGGAAGGCGGCGACTCCGATCTTTGCTCCCAAGCGCTGCCCCACTCTCAGTCTATAAAGCAGAACAAACAGAATTACAGCGCAGATCCAAAAGACGCGCACAAATGTTGGGTCAGACAGTCCGCCGCGTTGCGCTGGCCCTAACACCACCAAATACGAAAGTATTAGAGCTAATAACGACCACACGAAAATCTGCACCTTTGTCTTCGAAGTTAGCAGGAATGCCGCGCCACCAAAGGTCAGCCACAGAAACGGATCGAGGATGAAAACAAAGTCGCCGTAGAACCACCTTGGGCTCCACGGAAGCAATAATCTGATGCCATAGTTGTTGGTCCAATCCATGAAAGGATGAGTTGCACTAACAATCAGCGACCCGATAATCAGGCCTTTCACCTTTATCGCGTTGGGACGACAGCGAGTCCTCGCGGCGATATAACCTCCCAGGTAAAAAAGCAACGGCAGGATTAAGGCGAGTACTATCGTCCCAACTAGCGAGTGAGTGATGGCGCGGTGATGCTTGAGAAATCCCCAGCGACCGCCAAAGATAAGGGTGAATATGTCTAAATCAGGCAGACTTGCGGCGATGATGCAAACGGCGGTCGCATGCGGTGATAACTTTTCGAATCCGGCTTTCGCAGCAGCGAGTCCGACCAGCGAGTGCGTAAGGTTATCCAATAATTGTTTTCAGCCTAGCCGAGCGCCGGCGTTTCCGGAGGAAGCTGCGCGTACCGATCGGGGTCAAGTTTCTGTAATTCTTTCGCTGCGTCGGAGGCGGCGCCGGAAGGGGGCGCAGGCAAATCGTCAGCACCCTTGGCCTTCCTCGAAGCGTCTACGATGTTGAAGAGCAGATCAGATGCCTCTTTCTTCTTGCCCTGTTTTGCATAAACGAGCGCCAGGCGAAGGTTTGCGGTTTCCGGAGTAACAACGTGGCTAGTCGACGCGGCAAGTTCGCGGTAGAGCCGAGCGGCATCGTCATACTTCGCATCCGCCTCATAAGCCTGTGCTAGCGCAAATTTGGCGAGTGCGGCGACGTCTGCATTGCTGCCCTTGCTGAGTTCGGTCAATTCGGCAAGCCCTTTGTTCCGATCAGTTGACAAAAGGTTTGTGGCCGCCAGATAACGAGCCTCACTACGGTAGGGCTCACCATACTTAGCCGCTACTTTCTGAAATTCCTCGACCGCCTTCTGAGCGCGTTCCCGCTCGCTGGTGAAACTGGGACCGGTCGCATTCGGAGAGCCCGCGGCAGAAACTGGGGCGGTGGCAATACTAATCGCCCGTCCCAAAGCTCGGCTTGCTTCCTCGGTTTTCCGGTGATTCCAGCGCAGGAAAAGAAGCGTAAAGACAGCAACCAGTACGATTCCGCCCAGGGTGTAGAGAATCACCCTCCCGCGGCCTTCCAGGCGATCCCCAAAGCGGTCAAAGAGTGTCATTGCAGTATCTCGGAAGCGATCGTGCTGCAATTCCCTTGCCCGCTTCTTCTTGTATTTAGCCACTTGATTCCTTCTCGCAAGTACACATAGTGAACTGCGTTCTTTTGGGTGTATGATGAGCGAAAAGTCACTCTAATGGCCGTTACGAAAGCTTGTCAAGCAATGGTGCTTTGAGCCCCGGCAATGTCATAGAAAACTTGAACTGCATCCAATGGTGAAATCTAATTGGGAACAAATAGAGAAGCTTCGGTGTCTAACGGTTCACCTGTCCGGGAATGGGCAAAGGCCGTCAGCAACTCCGATTCCCGCCCCAGGGGGTGATCATTGAGCTACGGAGAGCCGATAGCCCTCCGCGGGCAGATGGATTTGGAACAGGTTGCCACGGCGGCCTCGGTTGAGGAGTGTCCAACAGCCGAGATCCAGTTCATTGAAAGATTGAAGAACGGCGATGCAGCAGCATTTGACCTGCTGGTTAGGGAACGCTCTGGAGAAATCTACGGGTTGCTTTACCGGTTAACCGAGAATACTGAGGAGGCGCGCGATCTGACCCAGGAGACTTTTTTGCGGGCGTTTCAGAACATCAATCACTTTCGCGGTGACGCCGATCTGAGGACTTGGATCTATCGAATCGCAATCAATCAAGCCCGAAATCGATGGCGCTGGTGGAGAAGACGACGGCGGGATTCTACGGTCTCGCTGGATGCGGTTGATGGGCAAGGACAGCCGGTTATAGCGTCTTTGCGCGCCGACCGTTCCAGCAATCCTGAGCAGGCAACACTGGCTCACGAGCGGGAAGCCGCCCTGACCACCGCTTTACAACAGCTTGGGCGCCCGTATCGCGAGACGGTAATTCTGCGAGACATTGAGGGTTTCAGTTACGAAGAAATTGCGGTAACGCTGGGAATCAGCGTCGGTACTGTTAAATCCAGACTAGCACGCGGCCGACAGGAACTGCGACGCAAGCTGGAAGGATCTTTGTAATAATTTCGGATTGCGGATTGCGGATTTCTTGGTAACGATGGAAGAGCATCAAAATCCGAAATCCGAGATCGCAAATCCGAAATTCGAAGACGAATGGCTGACCCGCCCCGGCTCACAACAACTCGGTGCCAAATGGGTCGAAGTGACAAAGCGGGGGAGAAGGCGGTATGGAATAAATGAAGCGAATTGAAAACGTGGCCAGCAACACCCGTTGATGAATCGTTTGCAGTTATTCCTGACCTTCAGCCTTGAACCTTGTCGGAGTTGCTTCCTTGAAAAAGGGAGTAGCCGGGGTCGGCCAGCCATTCGTTCAATTGCCAATTGCCGATTTCCGATTGGCGATCTTGAAAGCATCTTTGACTAAACGTAATTGTCTTTCAATCGGCAGTCGGAAATTGCAAATCGGAAATGGCTTATGTCGTGCGAAGAAACAAAACAATCGCTTTCGCTTTATATCGATGATGTTTTGTCGCTGCCCGCGCGCGCTGCTGTTGACCAGCATTTGAATAGATGCCCGGTTTGCAGAGCCCATGTCGCGGAGTTACGGTTGATCACGCGAGGGTTGAGTAGGCTTCCGCGCGTTGTGTCTCCTGCGGGACTGAGCGACTCGATCACCGATGCCTTGAGGATCGAAGCCGCCGCGAGGTGCCAAAGCGCGACTCCTTCATTACTAACTCGTTTGGCACATTGGCTAGAGCCGCGGTTAATGCCCTACACGGTGGGATCGTTTGCTTCAGTCATTCTGTTCGCGGCTATGTTTGCCGGGCTGCGTCCCCACTTCATAGCTCTTCGGGAAGCAGGTATTAACAGGACTGTGTACGTGCCTAATATTTACGAACCTGTGACGCCGGCCGTCTATGCAGCGAGCAGGGCACCTTTCGCTGAGCAGTCGCCAAGTCTAAACCCGACTGGCGCGCTTGCGGCGTTGACGCGCTCGTACGCTCATCCGCGCACCGAGGATGGCGACGATATGGTCGTCGTTACTACGGTATTTAGTAATGGAGCAGCGTCCCTCTCGGATGTGGTGCAACCGCCCCGCAATCGCCGCATGTTGGATGAATTTGAGATCGCCCTTCGCCAGGACGCAGCGTTTGTGCCCGCCTCGATGGATCGCCGACCTGATACGATGCGTGTTGTTTTTGCAGTTCAGAAGGTCGACGTTCGCGACCGAAACTTCTAACCCGCGTTAAAAGAAGAAGCAGGCATCATCGGACCTCTACGTCCCGTGGTCTTTCGTGATGCCAAGCTAAACAAATCCTTCCAAAACCAATCGCGCACACTTATCGCTCACGACGACTTTTTGCGCCGTAATTTGTCATCTACCTACTGTCGTCCAAGGCTGTAGAAACACTGAAGATACCCGTCAGTAGACTCGCTTGACGCACTGCGCGGCGCATGTTAGTTTGCCCTTTCGCCTTATTTTTCGAAGTTTGCACTGTAGGCGTCGTAATGCCTCGGGAGAATGCGTGACTGCACCTGCGCCGCAACTCAAGAAGACACCTCTTAACGCTGTTCACCGCCAAATGGGTGGTCGTATGGTCGATTTCGGCGGCTGGGATATGCCGGTTCAATATCCTGCCGGAACCGTTGAAGAGCATCTGCGCACGCGAACACGAGCGGGGCTGTTTGATGTGTCACATATGGGTGAGATTGACGTACGAGGAAGTGAGGCTATTGCCTTTGTCAATCGCATCACTTCCAACGATGTCTCAACCCTGATTGATGGCCAGGCACAGTATTCCACTTTGACAACTCCCGCCGGCACCATAGTGGACGACCTCCTTGTGTATCGCTTTGCTCCCGATCATCTGATGCTCGTGGTCAATGCGGGAACGACTGAAAAGGATTGGGACTGGATCAACTTACATCGTCGTGGTGAATCTGTCGAACTTCGCGACACGAGCGCAAAGTACTGCCAGCTCGCCTTACAGGGACCAGAAGCACTGTCAATTCTCCAACCGCTGACTGCGAGCCCACTCGAGGAAATCAAGTACTACCACTTCACCGAAGGGTCGGTAGGGGGAGTTCCGGCCATCATCTCGCGCACAGGCTATACCGGCGAAGATGGCTTCGAACTTTACGCTACGGCCGATCGCGCGGAAAAACTGTGGCAAGAATTACTTGACGCCGGCAATTTTGGCGCAGCAGATGGAGTTATCCCCTGTGGTTTGGCGGCGCGGAACACTCTTCGACTTGAAGCCGGCATGGCTTTGTACGGTCATGAGATCGATGAAACGACGACGCTGCTCGAAGCTAACCTTGGCTCGATCTGTAAACTGGGGAAGGGCGAATTCATCGGTCGGGAACAGCTGGCACAGCAGAAAGAAGCAGGACTGCGACGCCGCCTCGTTGGCTTTGAAGTAACTGAGCGCGGTATAGCCCGAGACGATCAGGAAGTTCTGATCGACGGCAACCGAGTCGGCCGGGTCACGTCGGGCAGCCCTGCTCCTTTTCTCAGAAAGAATATCGGCTTCGCTTATGTGCCGGTTGAGTTTGACACTGCAGGCCAAGCGATCCAGATCGATGTGCGTGGCCGTTTGGTCGGCGCACAAATTGTCAAGACCCCGTTCTACAAACGTACTAAATAGAATGAACTGATCTCAACGTTTCGGAGGCACCATGGCTAACGTCCCAGAGGACTTACACTACAGCAAAGATCATGAATGGGTCAGAGTAGAAGGTGATGTTGCTATTGTTGGAATCACCGATTACGCACAAAACTCACTCGGCGACGTGGTTTATGTGGAGCTGCCAAAGAAGGGCGAGGAGTTTGCCACTAACGAATCTTTCGGCTCTGTCGAATCGGTGAAAGCGGTTTCCGAGGTGTTCACGCCCGTCTCAGGCGAGGTCGTCGAGGTCAACGAACAGCTCAACGATACACCTGAGAAAGTCAATTCTGATCCCTACGGTGAGGGCTGGATGGTTCGCATGCGCATGTCCAACTCAGGTGAGGTTGATAGTTTGTTGACTGCGGCAGAGTATGAAGACTTTACGAAAGCTGAGACCGAGTAATCTTGCGCTATATTCCTAACTCGCCCGAAGAACGGGCCGAGATGCTCAATTCAATCGGTCTCAACACGTCGGAAGAACTGTTCGCCTCTATTCCTGACGACTTACGGCTGCGCGATCATCTAAACACTCCGGGTGCACTCTCAGAAATTGAGTTGCTGTCGCGTTTCGAGCGCATGGGCCAACGCAATGCCGGGGCCGGCAGAATAAGCTTTCTCGGCGGCGGCGCTTACTCCCATTACATTCCCACCATCGTCGATCACATTATTTCGCGATCCGAGTTTTTTACGGCTTACACGCCTTACCAACCGGAGATTTCGCAAGGCACCCTGCAGACCATTTTTGAATTTCAGACACTCGTGTGCCAGCTAACTGGAATGGAAGTGGCTAACGCGTCGATGTACGACGGCTCGACAGCACTCGCCGAAGCTGTGCTCATGGCTGAACGGGTAACAAGACGGTCGAAGGTTCTCGCGGCTTCCTCGGTGCACCCTCAGTATCTCGAGGTTGTTAAGACGTATGTGCAACACGCCGGAATCGAATTGCAAATGGCCGACTTTGACGAACAGACCGGTCAGATCGCAAGTACATTTGCCGCTGCGCTTGATGATCAAACGGCGGCGATTGTTATCCAGTCGCCAAACTTTTTTGGCTGCGTCGAAGACATTGGCTTCCTTGCTGCAGCCGCTCATGCTAAAGGCGCGCTGCTAGTCGTCGCGATTACAGAGGCAATCTCACTGGGACTGCTTAAGTCTCCGGGTGCGTGTAACGCAGATATCGTCGTTGCCGAAGGACAATCCTTCGGCGTGCCACTCTCTTTCGGCGGCCCTTACGTGGGCCTTTTTGCTGTGCGCGAAAAATATGCCCGGCAGATTCCCGGGCGCCTGGTGGGTGAAGCATACGACAAGCAAGGGCGGCGCGGTTTCGTCCTCACTCTCGCTACTCGCGAACAGCATATCCGTCGGGAAAAGGCCACTTCAAATATCTGCACCAACGAAGGTCTGATTGCGTTAGCAGCGACAGTCTATATGGAAACGATGGGTAAGCGCGGCATTCAAGAGGCTGCTCACCAATGCGCTCAGAAGACTGCTTACACGGCCCGCCATATTGGCGACCTTGACGGATTCTCTCTTCGTTTCAGCGGGCCGCGCTTTAACGAATTTGTCGTACGCGGACCGAGCGACGCCGGCGAATTGCTGCGCCTCCTGGCCAGCGAAAAAGGTATCGATGGCGGTATCGCCCTGTCGCGATTTTATCCGGATAGTCCCAACGATTTTCTCGTCTGCGTTACTGAAACGAATACACGTCAAGAAATCGATGCTCTAGTCGACGGTCTTGCAAGCGCTGCCACGTAACTGTCGGTGATTGGGTTTAACAAAGCAATGAATCAGCTTGCGGCGGTCGACCGCGCCCCTAATTCTATCGATTCCAACGATCTTTCTTCACTCCTACCGAGTGAAGACACACTATGAAATCAGATATCACAAAGGTTAGTTCACACATCAGTCTGAACGAGCAGCTTATCTTCGAGCGCTCACAACAGGGTCGCATCGGTTATCGTTTGCCGCCTCTGGATGTCGATGAAACTCCGGTTGATGAAATCCTGGCGCCTGCTTTGCGCCGCGATGACGATCTCGCTGGACTGCCTGAAGTTAGCGAAGTAGATGTGATTCGCCATTTCGTGCGCATGTCGACATGGAATTATTCGATTGACCTTGGCATGTATCCTTTGGGCTCGTGCACGATGAAATACAATTCGCGTCTGAACGAGAAGGTGGCCCGCATCAACACCTTCGCTAATCTGCATCCGCTGGCGGAAGAACAGGATGCCCAAGGCGCATTGCAGGTGATTTACGAATTACAAGGGTGTCTGTCGGAAATCACTGGCCTTCCCGGCGTTTCCTTACAACCAGCCGCCGGCGCTCATGGAGAGATGACGGGCGTGATGATGATCCGCGCTTTCCTAGATCATCGCGATGGTGAGGGCGATGCGGCAACGCGCCGTACGATGTTAATTCCTGATTCGGCTCACGGAACAAATCCAGCGTCGGCACATCTCTCTGGATTTTCAGTCAAGACAATTCGCTCGACTTCGGAGGGCCTGACGGATCTGGACCATCTTCGGCAGCTGTGCTCACACGGCGAGGTCGCAGGTTTGATGCTCACGAATCCAAACACTCTGGGACTGTTTGAGCGCAACATCAAAGAGATCAGCCAGATTGTTCACGACGCCGGTGGGCTCGTTTACATGGATGGGGCAAACATGAATGCGCTGGTAGGAGTCGCCAGGCCCGGTGATATGGGCGTGGACGTCATTCACCTCAACTTGCACAAGACATTTTCCACTCCTCACGGCGGCGGGGGCCCGGGCTGTGGTCCAGTTTGTTCCACAAAGGAACTGGAACCATTTCTTCCCAAGCCGCTGGTTGTGAAATCGGGTGATCAATTCAAGCTCGATTCTCATCGACCTCAATCGATCGGCCGAGTAAAAGCGTTTTACGGCAACTATGGAATGATGCTGCGAGCGCTCTCTTACATTCTGACCCACGGGTACGACGGACTGCGTGAAGCAACCGTAGCGGCCGTGCTCAATGCCCGCTACATCTCACACGGGCTAACGTCGGATTACGACAAGCCCTTCGACGGCGCGCCTATGCACGAAGTTGTGTTCACGGACAAACGTCAATCACGTAAGGGCGTGCATACTCTCGACATTGCCAAGCGCCTCATTGACTACGGTTTTCATCCGATGACGATCTATTTTCCATTGATTGTGCAAGGCGCCATGTTGATTGAGCCTACCGAATCCGTCGGTCGGCAGGAACTCGATCAATTTGTGGCTGCAATGAGGTCGATCGCTCGCGAGGCTGTAGAAGATCCCGAGCTCGTCTTAAACGCTCCCCACTCCACGCGCATCGGACGCCTCGACGAAGCCGCCGCCGCGCGCAAGCCCGTTCTGCGCTGGATCCCCAAAGCGAAAGCCGATGCTGCATAGGTAGTTACCCCTCAACGGAGTTTTGCAGTATACGATCCACGAACTCACACGAAAAACCTTTCATGTGGTTTCGTGGATTCTTTGCTTTCTTTTTGGGTTCTTAAAGAAACCTAACTCCGATTGCTCGGTGCGGTCTTTTCCGAACCACAACAGTTTCACGCAAAGACGCAAAGGGGGCAAAAGACGGTTCCGCACGCAGAAACCAGACCACTCGGACCTCTATGTAGTTCACTGGCAGCAGGGTGAGACGCGGAAGGTTTCGCTCGATCACGGAGTTGATCGAATCGAGCAGATGGGTTCAGCTGCGGTGGTTGTGGGCACAGATGGACAAAACCTGCATTTCAGCGCAGTGCGCCTCGGCGAGTCGCCTGAATTGGTCTTCCGGTACACGCGCAAAGACGCGTCACAGGGCGAGTTGCGTAGTCATGGGTTCTTCTACAAGCCGGATGGACCAGATTCGGGAATGCTGGGTCTGCCGATCAGCGTGCCTGGGCGTCCAGGTTATCGTCACCTCTTCGACGAGTCGGCTGCGGTCTTGTTCCTCCGCAACGAATCCTTGCGTCTTAGTGAAATTGGCGAGCTTGGTGCCCAGCCAGCCAGAGCAGCGGACGACGCATGTCGCGCCTCATGCGTTGACTGGTATGGCAACGCGCGGCCGCTCTTTGTCCGGGGACGCCTGTTCGCATTGCTCGGGTACGAGATCGTGGAAGGCAGGCTCAGCGACGGCCGCATTCGAGAAGTCACGCGAGTCAACTATGCGCCGCGGCGGTTTGAGGTGACACAAGTGAACGGTGAGTAGCGTTAACGTCAGGCCTCCCAATTCGTTACGTCAATGGGCGATTCCATGCTCGCGCCTCTCGAAGGGAGGCTGAGTAGCGCCAATCGCTCAACGACCCGTCCATTAACAATGTGCTCTTCTATGATTTCCGGAACGTCATCGGCTCGCACCTGGGCGTACCAAATACCGTCCGGGTAAATCATAACCGCGGCGCCGATCGCGCAAAAGCCGACCGAACCACATTCAGTCAGTACGACACTTCCCCTGGGATTCTTGCCCTTCTTCTCTTTCCCAAAGAGCATTCGGCGCTGGAGTAACTCTCGTTCGAACGCCGCCTTGACGGCGGCACTATCAAGCGCCGAGCACGACGTGCCGGTGCAGACGAAGATATGGTGTCGTATTGGAGCTGTGGTAATTGGAGCTAGCGTCTCCAGGCGCTCGCGATCTTCAATGAATTCGCACTCTGGCATATGCAACCCTCACTAATCCTGACTATCGTATGCTAAACCGCCGACAGCGCGAAATGTGAAGCCGGGAAAGCGTCCCAAGAATTGAATGCGAGATAAAGCACTTCCCACCTGGGGGTAGCTGCCCCTCACATGAGGCGCCGCTTTCAATATTTTCGCTGAGACTCACTCTCAATGCCTCTATTAGATTAAAGACACCACTTACGCAACTTACGCACTGAACGTTAACTCTTTTGTGCAACTTCGTTGTAGAATACGACTCGTAGGGCGACCGCTCGAACTGAACGTTAACTCTTTTGTGCAACTTCGTTGTAGAATACGACTCGTAGGGCGACCGCTCGAAGACCACCACCAATGCGCTCGGCGGTCAGATGCGGGCGCCCGAAACTTTGTTAGGATGGAATAGCAAGTCAAGCAGTATATGTCGACTGGCCTCGTTATCCACATCTCTGCCGCGGAAGACAAACACACCGAAGTTCTGACGGATGAGCGTATTCGCATTGGTAATTGCGATGACTGCGACCTTCGCCTGCGCCTGTCTTCTCTGCCAAAACGACCTGCTAATGGCGGCGTTGTCCTCGAACTCGCCCGTACCAACGGTCACTACAAAGTAACCGACTTTGATGCGTCGCTGGATCTCACTCACAATGGCAGGCCTCTCCAGCGTGATACCGAGATTCAAGATGGTGATGAGGTCCGCATCGACCAGTCGTCGCTCGCGCTTCAGTTTTTTCCTATTCGATCGTTGCCGGCAGTTGTCAATGGCTCGGCGAGAGAAACTCACGTAGCTCCGTTTATCGAGGCTGCGGCCATCGAATCTGCCGCGACTGCGCGCCGGGATGACGCAAAGGTCTTTCTGCGTGAATTTACCCGCGAGTTGGTGCGCGAAATCAAGCCGAGCACAAAATTAATCTCCCTCGCGATTGCGATGGCTCTTGTCGGCGGCATTCTATACATCGGCTTCGCGATGTATAAAGAGCTGCAGCGGGGTCGCAACCTAATCGCGCAGCAGGGTGCTCAACTAGGTCAAATGAAAGACCAGGGCGCTAAAATCAACCAGCAGCTGTCCGATCTCGGACGGTCAAACAAGGAGATTCGAGATAGTTTGTCCCTCGCTGTAAAGCTGCGCAGTGACTTCGGCGCGGGTGTATGCCTTATAGCTGGTTCTTACTACTTTGTGGAAGCCGGAACCGGGCGACCTTTGCGATATCCCGAGGCGCAGACCAACGAAGGCGGAGGGGTAGTTCAAAACGGTAGTGACCCTACCGTCTTGACGCCCGACGGACGCGCGGCGATCGCGGAGTATGAGTTTGTCGGCACTGGCTTTTACGTCGGGGAAGGATTTGTAGTCACGAACCGTCATATCGCTCAGCCATGGCTCGCCGACGAGCGGACTCAGAGTTTGAGTTCCAGCGTCCGTGGACAGCCGCGTCTTAAGAAACTGATGGCCTACTTCCCGGACCACCCGCAGGCGATAGCGCTCAAGTTCAAGGCAGCTGCCCAGAGAGATGATCTGTCGGTTTGCGCTTTGGATTTGCCGGAAATTCCCTCCGGGATTCCCATCCTTCCGCTTGAAACCGATCCTGATGCAGTGGCGGTTGGCAAGACCGTAGTAATGATGGGCTACCCTTCGGGGCCGGATCGTCTTCTTGCGCTTCTGGATGATGCTGAATCCCGGGGCATACAACAACGCTACGCCTCGCTCGATGCCCTCCTGGGATTTCTGGCTGAAAGCAGACGTATTCAACCCCTCACGACCCAGGGCAGTATTACAGACATCAACGGCAGGCGTATCGCCTATGACGCGCGAACCGCCGAGGGTGGGTCGGGCGCACCCTTATTCGGACCATCCGGCCGCGTTATTGGCGTCAACTTCGCAGTGTTTACTGAAAACCAGGCCTCTAACTTTGCCGTTCCGATCCGCTTTGCCATCACTTTGTTGGAACGAGCCGGATGGCAAGCTCCCGCCGATAAGGAGGGCAAAGACGCAGAAGCCGCAAACTCCTCACAGACCACCCACGCAATCGCGTCAACCCAGAAATAGTTTTGCGAATACGGAAACGGGGCTCTGTTTCCTTCTCGACAAATCGCCGCACACACGAGTTGTTGACGCAACTTTCAACGGACTATTTCGCATCGGAGAGACCAACTGTTGCAGTCGTACTTGTGCCATAACGGCAAACGAAACTTGGCCGGACGAAATTAGACTAATGGTATATTGGCGAAGGCCCTCTCGGCATGATCTTTGCTGCTCGTGGCTTGGACCAATCAAAAATTGGATTTGTGTAACACCTTAAAACAAGAAGTGCAGCAAAACGGCGTCATGCGGATTGATAGAACTCGACGTTTGAAGTTAGTCTCAGGCATGAGCCTGCTTCGCTCTAAAGCGGCGGTGCGACCTAAGTCCTGCCTCTTGCTCGCTCTCTTAGTAGTTCTTTCACCCCTGGCACGGACGGTATCGCTGGGCCAGAACCCCCAGCAAGCTAGTGTTGCGGTCGAAGCGCAATCAGCCGACATCTTTCGTTTGGAGCGAGTCCCTGTCGCAGGCGGTGCCGAACTGGTAACTGTTCTTGCGAAACTTGATGGCCTCGACATCCCTGAAGATAAGAAATGGGTACCACTCGTAACCGTGCTGCGTGATACGCTCGGTGATTTCAATTCCGAGAATGATCGCCTGCGGTATGTGTGGCCTTTAACCTATACTCGCCCAACGCTGAAGCAAAAGATTCTGGGCGCAATTCCCTTTCTCTACGCCCGGGTTGGCAACAGAGAAAAGATGTCCGACAAGTCTCCTCCGCCCGTGATGGATCTTGCCGCGACGGACAAGGACGTATGGAACAAGATATTCTGGGCTGCCCTGCAAAGTATTCTCCTCGATCCATATGGGATGCCCGTAAAGGCCTCGACGCGCTCGTACCGCCGAAATATTACAGACTATCGCAAAACACACATCATCCGGGCGCTCGCAGTACTTTCGCTCTATCAGGCTCTCCATGGTGACTCTGCCTTCTCGCCGTCAGAGATGGGGGAGATCCAATCTCGTCTCTCGCTAACCGATAAGACGTTTGGGGGATTGGTTGATGATCTGAATCTGCAGCGTTACTACGAGCGGACGACGACACAACAGAAAGATGAACGCGGCCATAACTGGGAACTCCTGCGCCAGCGGGCGGAAGCTGAATCGCTCTACTTCGAACCGCTGCAGATGCCGGATGGCAGCATGACTCATGCCTTGCTTTGGATTGCCAAGCGGGATCTGACGAAACAACCAGATCATCGTTTCAGCGGTCGTTTCCTCAACATCTCGGATCCTCGCTCAGACAAGCGACTGCTCAATTGGAAGGGCTATGTCGAAACTCGGTACTTCGACAAAGAAAGTCGGCCCGTGTCACCCGATGCTAGCAATGCCCAACCCGTTGAGATGATCCCCGTTGCTTTATACGGATTGGACAATCCGAAGATTCCGATGTTGCTGATTGATTTTCGCGACGGTCTGAACCCCAAGAAACGCGAAATGTCGCGCCGGGTCTTGCAGGACATCGCGGGAAACATACTATCGCTTTCCCGTTTTGCAAACGTGCCTTACCTCCTGGGGCGTACAGTTTTCGACTTCGTTACTGGGCGCCGCGGGATTGATGTCAACCAGCCATCGCGGCTCAAGACCTACTCACAGCTAAAGCTGCTGCTTGCGCTCAACCAGTCGTTGGAGCCGGAACTTCGCGAGCAGATAACCTCGCGGCTGGAAAAGGTTTCGCTTAACCCTCTCGAAAATGATCTCGACGTCGAAGCAAAAGTTGCGACACAACAGCACGAGGCGCTATTGGCCTACGCGAAACAAGCCGATGGTCTACCGGCAAAACTGGACCGAGATCGCCGGGCGGAAATGGTTCCGCTTGAGCATGGACGTGTCGAGCAGTTGCTTTTCCGCGTCGCCAACGTTCTCTCTTTTGGCAAGTACGTCCACCGCGAGGAAGCAACATCGGACATTGGACAACGACTCGATGTGGCTCGGCGTATCTCGTATCACACCAGTTTTCTGCGCCAGGTGGCGAAGTCGGATTCTCTAATTGACGTCGCGTGGGATCTCGAGGAAGTTCGGAGATCGCTCTCCTTTATTGCAGAGCAGGGCAGTGAGTCTGGCGCCAGTGCTGTGATCGCGGCTGGTCGCATCTTTG
>WNGE01000847.1_pt1 | contig 44016 bp, 40 predicted proteins | sample 5400651 | NCBI WGS metagenome assembly WNGE01 (sample SAMN13153370, study PRJNA577476) | soil metagenome | isolation source: 60 cm soil or saprolite under grassland replicate 2 | place: USA:California | collected 2016-06-15 | reverse complement strand
GAAGGAGGCTTGAACTCGGGACTCATGATGGCGCAGGTCACGGCGGCGGCCCTCGTCTCGGAGTGCAAGGTGCTGGCGCACCCGGCCTCCGTGGATTCGATTCCGACCTCCGCCGACAAGGAGGACCACGTTTCGATGTCGCCCATCGCCGCGCGAAAATTCTCGAAGGTCGTGGAGAACCTCGAACGCGTTCTGGCGATCGAGCTCCTCGTCGCCTTCCAGGCGATGGAGTTTCTGCGTCCTCTCGCCACGTCGCCGCCGCTCGAACGCGTCCGGCAGGCGTTGCGCCGCGCCGTTGCGCCATGGAGAAAAGACCGGGTCCTGTCTGAGGATCTCTCGGCAGCCCATGCCTTCCTCGACAACCCGGCCTTGAAGCGCCTCGCCGGCGAACTGGAATAGCCAGCCGCGACTGTCATCCTGAGGAGCGAAGCGACGAAGGATCTGCTCATCGTTCCAAGGAGGGCAGATCCTTCGCTGCGCTCAGGATGACAACCGAGGGACGGCGGTGCCGGGCGATGCTCTGGCTGACAGCTGAGAGCTGACAACTGACAGCTATACTTTCCCCGTGGCGGTCGAATCTCCTTCTCGTGTCATTCGGGCCGCGACGGGCACGGGGTTGCGCTGCCGGGGCTGGGCGCAGGAGGCTGCCCTGCGGATGCTCGAGAACAACCTGGATCCGGACGTGGCCGAAAAACCGGAACAGCTCATCGTCTACGGCGGAACAGGAAAGGCGGCGCGCAACTGGGAGTGCTTCGACGCGATCGTTGCGACACTCGAGCGTCTGCGTTCCGACGAGACGCTCCTCGTGCAGTCGGGCAAGCCTGTCGGAGTCTTCCGAACACAGGAGGACGCGCCGCGCGTCCTGATCGCCAACGCGATGCTCGTCCCGGCCTGGGCGACTGCTGACGAGTTCCGGCGCCTGGAGGGTCTGGGCCTGACGATGTACGGGCAGATGACCGCCGGCTCCTGGATCTACATCGGGAGTCAGGGCATCGTGCAGGGGACCTTCGAGACCTTCGCGGCCGCCTCGGCGAAGCACTTCGGCGGGCACCTTGGGGGGCGTCTCGTGGTGACGGCCGGCCTGGGCGGCATGGGAGGCGCGCAACCTCTCGCCGCCACGATGAACGGAGCGGCGGCTCTCATCGCCGAGGTGGACCCCGAGAGAATCGAGAGGCGCTTGCGCACCCGGTATCTGGATGTCCGGGAAGACGCGCTGGAGAAGGCGATCGACCGCGCTCTCGAGGCGAAGAGCCGGCGCCAGGCCCTTTCCATCGGCGTGCGGGCGAACGCGGTGGACCTGCTCGAGAGGCTCATTGCGCGCGGCGAAGTGCCCGACCTCGTGACGGACCAGACCTCCGCGCACGACGAGCTCGACGGTTACGTCCCGCGCGCCGAGCCCGGCGAAGACGTGATCGCGCTGCGGCGGCGGGATCCGCAACGGTACATCGCGCGAGCCTACGAAACCATGGCCGCCCACGTGCGGGCCTTGCTGGAGCTTCAGCGGCGCGGCGCCGTCGTGTTCGACTACGGAAACAACCTGCGCGGCCAGGCGAAGAAGGCCGGCGTCCAGAATGCCTTCGACATCGGCGGCTTCGTGCCTCTCTACATTCGCCCGCTCTTCTGCGAGGGGAAGGGGCCGTTCCGTTGGGCCGCTCTCTCCGGAGACCCCGAGGACATCCGGACAACGGACCGGGCGCTGATGGACCTGTTCCCGGGCAACGCGCAGCTCGCGCGGTGGCTGACGCTTGCCGGCGAGCGCGTCGCGTTTCAGGGTCTGCCCGCGCGCATCTGCTGGCTCGGCTACGGTGAAAGGGCTCGGGCGGGTCTCCTCTTCAATGATCTGGTGCGTCGTGGCGAGTTGCGCGCCCCGATCGTCATCGGCCGAGATCACCTGGACGGCGGATCGGTGGCCTCGCCCAACCGGGAGACCGAAGGCATGCGGGACGGCTCCGACGCGATCGCGGATTGGCCGATTCTGAATGCTCTCGTCAATACCGCCTGCGGCGCGAGTTGGGTCTCGGTCCATCACGGAGGCGGTGTGGGCATCGGTTACTCGATCCACGCCGGAATGGTCGTTGTGGCCGACGGCACCGACGCCGCCGCCCGCCGGCTGGAAAGGGTTCTGACCGCCGATCCCGGCACGGCTGTGATGCGCCACGCCGACGCGGGATACCCGGAGGCGATCACCGCGGCCCGTCAACGAGGAGTGGACCTCCCCTCGGTGTGAGGGATCCCGGCCTGCCGTGAATCTGAAAGCCCGCGCGCCGTTTGCGGCCGCGCTTCTCGGCGTCCTGCTCCTCGTCGTTCTGGATGGCTGGGTCCCGCTGCGCCGTGCCGCGCCGGCAACGGCCTCCGTGCCTCCCGCGCTCGTGGAAGCAGTCGGGCGCGCCGCGCAGGACCTATTCAGCAGGGCGGAGGCTCTCTCCCGCAAGCCGGAGGTCGAGCGGTCCTTGCAGGGAGGAGGAATCGCGGTCAACCGCCTGGTGCTCTTCTCCGCGGCCCGCCAGACGATGGAAGGAGCGGCTCCCAACAACTGGATCGCGCTCGCAGACCCTCTCGGGACCGTGCATGCCTGGTGGGGCGACGCGCCGGCCTCGCTCGCCGGCCTCGTCAGCGCGGACGGCTTCGGGGCGCGCTGGTCCGCGACGGCGCTGACTCTCGTCTGCCGCCGCTCGATCGGGGAAGGCCGTTCCGCCGGAATCGTCTACTCGGCCCGTTCCTTCCCCGTCGAGGCTCCGGACTTCGGCCGGGCGCTGGATCTGTCCGGCGAGTCTCTGTCCTGGGAGCCCGTGGCGCAGACCGGCGCGGCCGCGCTGGTTCGCGACGCCTCGGGGCGGATTGTGGTGGGAGGCAGGCGGGCCTCGGCCGCCGCGGCCGGGCAATCCTGGCGCGGACTCGTCTTTGCCGCCATCCTTCTCATCGCGTTGTTGCTGGTCGGGCGCGCGCGTGATCCGGTCCGGGTCGGAGGTGCGCTGGCGCTCGCGTTCCTCGCACTCCAGGCGCACGACGGTTCTCACGTCTTCGCCTCCGGGCATCTCCTGCTCCTCGCCGTCGGTCTCCTGCTGTTGCCCTTCCTGCTGGCGCGGCTCTCGGCGGGATCGCCGGTCCTCTCCCGGCCGTATCGATTCGGTTTGGGCTACGGTCTGGCTCTCCTCGCTCTGGTCGCGGCCACGAGCATCCCGGCCCCGGAGCTGGGAAGCCCGCCGCGCTTCTCCTCACTCGCCCGGTTGGCGGCGCTGTCGGCCCTGGTGATCGATGCCCTGGCCCTGACGTCCGCAGGGCGGCACGGCGGCTCCGGAAAACGGATGACGGTGGCGCTTCTTTTTACGGTGCTCGCGATCGTCTCCGGCCTGGCCTTCGTCATTCCTTCATCCTTTTCTCCCGCCATACTGTGGCTCCTCTTTGCCGGTGCGTTCGAGCTCTGGTCGCGTGCGGCCGCGTCCACTCCGCTGACGAGGGATCTCGCCGTCCCCCGGCTGCTGACGGGCGCGGCCCTGCTGGTCATGCTTCTCGTCGCGCCATTCTCGGAGCATCGGCGCGCGCTCGGGTCTCTCGCGACATCCCACGCGATCGTTCTCCCCGATCCGAGCCACGCGTCGGCGAATGCCGTTTTCGCCGCCGAGAAAGCCTCCGAGCGCGTGGGACGATTCAATCTCGCAAAGGATCTTCCCGCCGCCTTGGATCAGTGCGATCTCTCCGATCTCGCGTACCGGATCTGGAAGGATGGCGAGAAGCAGTCCCGTGTTCCGGCGCTCGTGGCCTATCAGGTGTTCGACGATTCGGGCGCCGAGCGCAGCAGGTTCTCTCTCATCCCGGACTGGAGCGCGAAGCAGCCCCGCGAGGGTTCTCTGTCCGTCGACCGGCACGAGGTGGCCGTCGTGCGCCGCGAGGTGCCTTTGCTCGACGGGTCGCGGCAATGGGGACGCGCCGCAATCACCGTCGCGGACTGGCCGTCCTGGGACCCGCTCCCGCCGCGGATCGACGTTTACCGGCGCCTGGTGCTCGGGGAGAGTGGCCGTCCGCCCGCCGCTTCGCCGCCCCGTCCGGTGCTCGCGTCCTACGCGAGAGACGGCGAAAAACGGGACGAGGGGCCCACGCTTTCGACCGCGCTGCGCGAGCGCCTGCGCCGCTCTACCGGTCCGGTCCCCGTGCGTCTTCCCTTCCGGGGCGAGGAGCTGTGGGGAGAGATCCGGCCCGTCCCCGAAGGCTACCGGCTCGTCACGATCCCAGGACCCGACTTCCTGGGCCGCTTCCTGACCGCCGCGCTTCTCATTCCCGGCATCGTTCTGCTGTACGGCGTGGCGGGCCTGCTCTTGCTCTGGCGGATCCTTGCGACCGGTCCCGAGCAAAGACGCGACGCCCTGCCGCGGCTTGCGAGGACCTTCCGCGGCCGCCTGGTCGCGCTCTTCGTCGCCGGTGTCATGGTCCCGCTCGTGGCCGTCACGTTTTTTTTGCGTTCGACGATCCTGACGCATTCGGAGCAAGACACTCTCGATCACGCGCGGACGGGTCTCGATACGGCGCGGCGAGTGCTCGACGACTATCTGCCGTCCGAGACCGGATCGCCAATTCCGTGGGTTACGATCTGTCCATCTACGCACCGGATTCGACTCTCGCGGCGACCTCCCGCCGGGACCTCTACGCGGCCGGTCTCGTGCCGGATCGTGTTCCCGCCGCTGCCTACGTGACGATCGGACTCGGAGGAGGAAGCCAGTTCGTCGGCTCCCGGGTCGTCTCCGAGGGCGGTTTCGAAGAGCTCACGACGGCGCTCTCGGCGATCCCGGGCGTGCCGGGCGTGCGGAGTCCGGGATTGCTTTCTCTCCTTCTTCTCCCGCAGCGCCGCGTGGCGGAAGCCGAGGCATCTCAGCTGACGGCAGCCGTGTCGGCCTTCAGCCTGCTGGTGTTCTTCTTTTCCGCGCTCATCGCCGGCCGCCTGGCATTGAGGGTCGCGCGTCCGGTTGCCGATCTCGTCGCAGGGACCCGCGCCGTGGCGCGAGGCGACTTCTCCCCCCACCTGATGGAACCACCGGACGAAGAACTGAAGGAGCTGGTGCGGGCCTTCCTCTCCATGTCGCGCAGCTTGAAATCCCAGACGGATGCCTTGCTGGAAGAGAAAGAGCGGATCGCCACGCTGCTCGCCCACTTGACCGCCGGCGTCGTCGCGTTTCGCGAGGAAGGGCGCGTGCTGCTGGCAAACCCCGCGGCGGCGGCGTTGGGCGGGGGGAACGCGAACGGCGCAACGATCGAAGAGGTCTTCCCGGGAGAGAGCATGGCGAGACTCCGCCGGATCCTCGAAGATCCCAATGCCGCCTCTCTCGCCGTCGAGATCGAGCCTCATGCGGGAGAGCGGTGGCGTGTCGTCACGGTGCCGCTTCCCCTGGGCGGCGAGGGCGCACGGATGGCCGTGATCGAGGACGTGTCCGACGTCGTGCGGTCCAACCGGCTGGCCGCCTGGGCGGAAATGGCGCGGATCATCGCCCACGAGATCAAGAACCCCTTGACGCCGATCCGCCTTGCCGTAGAACATCTGCGCGAGGTCTGGAGGCGGGGCGATCCGGATTTCAACCGTGTTCTGGAGGAATGCGTCTCGCGCGTGTTGAAGCAGACCGAGGAGCTGAGGCAGTCGGCATCGGAGTTCTCCGACTACGCGCGGCTGCCCGCGCCCGAGGTCGGGCCGACCGACGTGAGCCGGCTCCTCGCCGAGTCGGCCGCGGCCTATGCCGGAGTGCGCGGGATCGTCTGGTCGCTCGACATCGAGCCCGGGTTGCAGGCGCAGGCGGACGCGCGCCTCCTGGCGAGGGTGTTCTCGAATCTGATCGTCAACGCGGTGGAGGCGCTCGACGGAGCGAAGGGAGAAATTCGAATCACGGCGCGGCGGCAGGACTCCCGCGTCTTCGTGAGCGTCGAGGACACCGGCCCGGGCGTGGATGCGAAAAACCTGACGCGCCTCTTCGATCCGTATTTCTCGGCAAAGAGCGGCGGCACGGGGCTGGGACTGGCGATCGCGAAGAAGATCGTGGAGGAGCACGGAGGATCGATCACCGCGGAGAACCTCGAGAAGAGAGGCTTCCGGGTCCGGTTCGATCTCCCGCTCGAAAAACCCGTCGCGACATCCGTATGAAACGCAATCGGTTCGCCGCGGTCTTGGTTCTCGCCGTGGCCGCGTCGAGTTGCTTCCGGGGCAGGGCGTCTTCGAAAGCGGGCGCCGGTGTTCCAGCCGGCAACGGCATCTGGTTCGCGAACGGTTTTGCCGGGCAAGAGTCGGAGAACGAGGCCGAGGCGCTCTCCCGCGGAGGGTTCTCCTGGGTGCTCTTGCCCGCCGCGCGGATCGAACGACGCGACGGGCGCTGGTTCATCGTGAAGCTCAAGCCGCCGCCGGGGCCCTTCGCGCGACTCCCCGTGTCGCTGGTCATCGAGGGGGGGCCGGACGCGGCGTTGGCGCTCTCGAGCAACCAGGCGGCCGTCCGCCGGTCGCTCGAGGACACGCTCGCCGTTGCGGGGCGAACCGTGATCGGGGACGGGACGCGTTTCGGGTCCGTCAAGGGAATCCATCTGGATCTGCCGTTAACCGAAGAGACCACCCCTGCCTACGGCGCGTTGGTTCAGAGAGTCCGGCGGCGGCTGCCTTCGGAGCTCTTTCTCTCGGTGTCCTTGAGATTTGATGCTCCGGCCGGAGAGAAGAAGAAGCTGTGGCCCCTCGCCCCGGCGGCGGACGGTCTGATCGCCATGATCTTCGGAGAACACGATCGGGCCGGTCCCGCTTCCGCCGATCTTCTGGGCAAACCGTGGTGGGCCGGCTATGAGCCGGGCTCCGAGGGACGCTGGACGAGCGGGAAGGGGGACGACCGCGGCTCTCTTCCCGAGAGCTTCCTCGCGGCGCTTTCGGATGATCCGCGGATGGACTTTCACCTCGACGTCGAGATCGGGGGAGGCGCCGGAGTCGGTTACATCTTCAAGGCCCGCCGTTCCTTCGCGGTCGGGTCCCGCCAATTCGTGGCAGGCGATGAGATCGCGTTTCGACAGCCTTCGATCACCGACATGGTCCGGCAGCTCCGCACGGATATCGCCGGACGGAGGTTCGCGCGAGGCCGGGTCGTCCGGCTGGCCGGCGCATCGGAATCCGAGCGCTTCTTCACGCTCGCCGCCTTGAACGAGATCCTGCTCGGCCGGCCGCTCCTGCCGAGTCTTCGGGTGTCCGTCGAGCCGGGCAAGAACTCCGTCAGCGTCTCGGCCGAGAATCTCTCGCCTTTCCCGACGCTTCTCTCGCAGACCAGCAACTGGATCGAGGTGGATCTGACCCAGCCCGGCATCCGGGATGTCCATCCGGGAGGATTCGACAGGTATGAAGTCTACGCAGCCAACGGGCGCCGCGTGTCGCTCGGCCGCGCCGAGCGCGTGCGCTTCTACGAAACTCTGGTAGGCCCGTCCGAGAAGATCGAGCCGGCGATGATCCTGATGCGTCGCGGAGCGCCTTCCGGTTGCTGCCGCCTCCGCTTCCATCTCCTCGCCGCCTCCGGCGCCGAAGTCGCCTCCGACTGGACCACCGCCGACAAGCCGGGAAACGGAATTCGGGAACCGGGAGCCGAAAAAAAGAGAGGCGACTAGGGTTTGAGAGCGTCGGTTTCCGACTTCCGACCTCCGACTTCCGGTTCCGTGCGCTTGCGGCGGAAGAAGCCGGCGAGCTTGGCCGCGGGGCCGGAGGCGGCGAAGACCAGAGTGAGGGCCAGGAGCGAGAGAGTTGGGCGGAAGGCGATCACCGCGAAGACAACGGCGATCAACGGAAGGATCCAGGCGGGCCGGCGGCGTCTCAGGTCGAGATCCTTGAAGGAGCGATAGCGGATCGTCGAGATCATCAGGTACGAGAGGATGATCGTGAGGGCGAGCAGGCCCGTCATCCAGACTCGATCCACCAGGGGCTCCGGCGTGGCCAGAACGAGCGTCGAGACCACCGCGGCGGCGGCCGGGATGGGAAGGCCGATGAAGTATTTCTTGTCCACGACGTGGGTCTGGATGTTGAAGCGCGCCAGGCGCATGGATCCGCAGACGACGAAGAGAAACGATGCGAGCCAGCCCAGACGCGAGAAATCCGATAGCCCCCACGAATAGGCGAGCACAGCCGGAGCGACACCGAAGGATACGAGGTCCGCGAGAGAGTCGTATTCCTCGCCGAACGCGGAGGCGGAGTTCGTCAGGCGCGCGATACGGCCGTCCAGCGCGTCGAGAACCGCCGCGACGATGATGAGGTAGGCCGCGATCTCGAAGGTTCCGCGGATCGAGCACCAGATCGAAAGGTATCCGCAGAAGAGGTTCCCGACGGTGAACAACGTGGGCAGAACGAAGAGGCCCCGCGAAATCCGCTCGCGCGAAAGGCGTCTCATGCTTCCGTCCGGATGCCGGGTTCCCGGCAACTCGCGGCTATCTCCATTGTGCCAGCTCCGTTTGTCCCCCCTTGACCTTGTCGCCGGGATTCACGAGCAACTCCGCGCCGTCCGGCACGAAGAGATCAACACGGGACCCGAAAAGGATCATCCCGATCCGCTGACCCCGGACCAGCCGGTCCCCCGGACGAGGATAGAAAACGATGCGGCGCGCGAGCACTCCGGCAATCTGTTTGAAGATCACCGGAGACCGGACGGACTGCAGAGTGATCCGGTTTTGCTCGTTCTCGGTCGAGGATTTTTCATCGAAGGCGGCGAGTTTCTTGCCCGGCGAATAGATGTAGTCGGCGAGGACTCCCGACACCGGTGACCGGTTGACATGACAGTTGAAGACGGACATGAAGATGGAAATGCGGCGCGAGGCCCCGGGCGGCGACTCGGGAGCCGCCGCAATGGACAGGATTGTTCCGTCCGCGGGAGAGAGAATGGTCTCCTCGTCTCCCGTCGAGGTGCGCTCGGGATCGCGAAAGAACGACAGCAAGAAGATTCCGAGAGCCCCGAAGACCGCCGCCAGGATTCCGTTCCCGATCACCGCGGCCGCCACCGCGAGAACCAACGGCGGGAGGATGAAGATCCAGCCCTCCCGGGCGAGGGGAATCCTCAGTTGGCGACCCCCACACGGTACGTGCGCGCGATCGCCTCCATGCGGTCCTTGATCAAGAGCTTTTCCTTCTTCAATCTCTTCTCTTCCAGCTCTTCTTCCTCGGACAGCCGCGGCTTGCCGGCCAGCATTTCGAGCCGGTGCTCGTGGTCGCGGTGCTCCGCATGGAGGCGGCGGTATTCGGGGTCAATCTCCGTCAGAGACTCGGGGTTTTGATTCTCCATCGTCCTGGACCTCCTTCGGTTTTTGTGTTGGGGAATTTGGGAGGCGAGAGACAAAACCACGGTCCGAGTCTAATAGCGGACGAGGACCCTTTCAAGCCGTGAAACGTAAAACGCAAGAAGGTGAACGAAGCCAGGCGGCGGCCACCTTTAACGTTTGACGTTCAACGTCTTACGTCTCCCAGGGGCAGGATCATCGCGAAGGCGTCCTCGCCGTCCTGGTAGTAGGACTTGCGCCGATAAGCCTCTCGGAAACCGTAGGAGGCGTAGAACCCCCGCGCGGGGATGTTGGAGATCCGGACTTCGAGGGTGACGGCCGTGGCGCGCACGGAACGCGCGCGGGCGAGCGCGTCTTCCAGCAGCATGCGTCCGAGGCCCCGGTTGCGGATCCGCGGGTCGGTCGCGATCTTGTTGACATGGAACTCTTCGTAGAGCGACACCGCGAAGAGGTAGCCTCCGACGCGCGGGACTGATCCGTCCTGGCTCGAGAGGACGCGGGAATATCGGTAGGGCTCCGAGAGCTCGGTCTCAAAGAACTCGCGCTTCCACGGGATGAGGAACGACTCCTGCTCGATTCTCGCGATCTCATCCAGGTGGTCGGCCCGCGCGGCGATCACCAGATAGGGGGCGAGGCGAGGCTCACGGAGCGCCACGTTTCTCCTCGGCGGCGCTCGGACGCGAGTACAGGGCGCGAAGCGAATCGCCGGCGGCGACGCCTTCCCGCGGATCGCCGGCGACCGCAAGGCCGACGGCCCGGGAAACGGACGTAGCTGGAGCAAGGTCGCGAGGACCGAGCAAGTCCCCCGGGAGACAGACCAAGGGCCCCGTCGCGGCGGAGGCTTCCTCGCGGGAGACCCGGTGGGGACGCGACAGCGAGCGCGCTCGGGCGCCTTCCAGAGAGAAAGATTCGATGACCACCTCGCCGCGTCCGGCGTCCAGAACCGCGGTGATGCAGTTGCCTGCCCCCGCGCGGGCTGCTTCCGCCAGACCTTCCAGTGTCGAGACGCCCTCGACCGGAATCTCCAGAGCGCGGCCGAGGCCCCACGCGGTCGAGATCCCGACGCGAAGCCCCGTGAACGAGCCGGGACCGGAACAGACCGCGATCCGGTCGCATTCGGTGAGAGCCATCCCGGCCCTCTCGAGACAGCGGGCAATCGTGAAGAGCAATTTTTCGGAAGCGTGCCGGTCGGGCGGGAGGGCTTCGTCGAAAGTCTGTCCGCGTGCCAGCAGGCAGACGCCCGGTTCCGGACTGGCCGTATCGAGGGCGAGAACGTTCATGGGCGAGATCCGCTCATCCGGATTTATGCTAGCTCATCAGCCATGGCGACGACACCAAAACAGGCCGGCCAGGCGCCGGGCGCAGACCTCACGGCGTCCCGCGCCACGCCGATGCTCAAGCAGTACTTCGAGATGAAGAGCCGGGTTCCCGATGCGATCCTGTTCTATCGGATGGGCGATTTCTACGAGATGTTCTTCGAGGACGCGAAGGAGGCAGCGCCTCTGCTCGGCATCGCGCTGACCGCGCGCCACCGCGACTCCGACATCGAAGCGCCGATGTGCGGCGTTCCGTGGCACAGCGCCGATCACCATATCGCCAGGCTCATCTCGGCCGGCCGGAAGGTCGCGGTCTGCGATCAGGTTGAGGATCCCCGCGCGGCCAAGGGACTCGTGCGCCGGGACATCACCCGCATCATCACGCCGGGCACGGTCCTGGACCCGGAGTCGCTCCCGTCCGGCTCCGCCTCGTATCTGGCCGCGGTCGTGGTCGGAGAACGGGACCTCGCCGGCGTCGCCTTCCTGGACTATTCGACAGGGCAGTTTCACGCAGGGACCGTCCCGCTCCAGCGCCTGCCGGATGCGCTGGCGCTCTTCCGGCCGCGGGAAGTTCTTCTTCCCGAGGGATCAGACCTGGCTCTCCCGGCGGGGATTGTGCTGACGCGCCGCACGGCAGACTGGTTCGCCGGCGCCGGCTCGAGCGGCATCCCGCCGGCCCCGCCGGCCACGGCGCTCGGAGCCCAGGCCGCTGCGGCCGCCCGAGCCTACGCCGAGGAGATGCGGCCCGGCGGCATTTCCCACGTCGTGGCTCCCGCCCCCCTGTGTTTCGGGGAAAGAATGGGTCTCGACGCCTCTGCGATCGCGACCCTGGAGATCTTCGAATCCTCGGACGGTTCCGCGGACCGAAGCCTCTGCGCTCTTCTCGACCGGACCCGGACTCCGCTTGGAGCGCGGGCGCTCAAGGACACTCTCTCGCGTCCCTCCACCGATCCAGTCGAGCTCGAGGCGCGCTGGGACTGCGTCGAGGAACTGTCGCGCCGCTCCGCCGAACGGCAGAGGCTGCAGCGGACGCTCGAAGACGTCGGGGATCTCGAGCGGCGCTTCGCGCGGATCACGACGAGAACGGCAGGCCCCCGGGAGGTCGCGGCGTGGGCCGCGGGATTGCGCGCCGTGCCGCAGATCATCTCGGCCGGGGCGCCGCTCGTCTCGTCCCGGCTCCGTTCGATCCTGGACGGCATCCCGGACTCGAGTGACCTCGCGGCCCGGGTCGAGCGGACTCTCGCGCCCGAGCCGCCGGTCCTCGCTTCGGCCGGCGGCGTCATCCGGGACGAAGCGGACGAGGAGCTCGCCTCGCTCCGGGCCCTCCGCCGCGACGCGCAGGGAGCCCTGCTCGCGATCGAGGCGCAGGAGCGCAAGCGCTCCGGCATCTCCAACCTGCGTGTCCGCTACAACCGGGTGTTCGGCTATTCACTCGAGGTGGGGAAGGCGCACCGCGAAGGCGTTCCGGCCGACTGGATTCGGAGGCAGTCGCTCGCCAACGCCGAGCGTTTCGTGACTCCCGCCTTGAAGGACCTGGAGGAGAAGATCCTCGGGGCGGAAGAACGCATCGCGACGATCGAAGAGAGGATCTACGCGGAGCTCCTGCGGGACCTCGGCCGCGCGGCCGACCGTTCGGCAAAGACCGCGGCCGCGATCGCGGAGCTCGATCTGCACACGGGCTTCGCCGAGGTCGCCGCCTCGAGCCGCTGGGTCCGACCGAAGCTTTCAACGGAGCGGCGGCTCTCGATCATCGAAGGGCGGCACCCGATCGTCGAGGCTCTCCGGCGCGAGGAGCCCTTCGTGCCCAATGACTGCGAGCTCTCCTCTGAGAAGCGGATCCTTCTCGTGACGGGGCCGAACATGGGGGGAAAGTCCACGTACCTGCGGCAGGTCGCGACGGCGGTGCTGCTGGCGCAGGCCGGCTCCTTCGTGCCGGCCGCCAGCGCGGAGATGCCCATCGTGGACAGGATCTTCACGCGGGTGGGCGCCGCCGATCACCTCTCGCGAGGCGAGTCCACGTTCATGGTCGAGATGCTGGAGGCGGCCGCGATCCTGCGCGGGGCGACCTCGCGAAGCCTCGTGATCCTGGACGAGGTCGGGCGTGGCACATCCACGTTCGACGGTCTGTCGATCGCCTGGGCCCTGGTGGAGCATCTGCACGACACGCCGGAGAAGGGAGCCTTCGTCCTGTTCGCGACTCACTACCACGAGCTGACGGAGATCGCGCTCGTGCGGCCGGGCGTGGCCAACGCCACGATGGCAGTCAAGGAGATCAACGGGAAGGTCGTCTTCCTTCGTAAGGTAATCGCCGGCTCGGCCGACCGCAGCTACGGCATCCACGTGGCCGAGCTGGCCGGTTTGCCGCGAGCCGTGACCGAGCGCGCCCGGGAGATCCTCTCGAATCTCGAGAAGCAGGAGCTGGATGTCCAGGGAGCTCCTGTCCTCGCGCGCCACGAAGGAGAGAGCGCCGGGCAGGGGCAGATGCTCCTCTTTTCCGCCGCCGAGGAGCTCGTCCTGGAAAAGCTCCGCGGAGTGGATGTCAACAATCTGACGCCCGTCGCCTCGCTGTCCCTCCTCGCTTCGCTGCAGGATCGGTTGAAGAGACCCGAGTGATGACACACGGAGCCGAGACCTAGTGGAGAACGCCTCGCGGCTCTTCGGCGTGGGCATCTCCGGGATCGAGTTGACGCCGACCGAGAGAAAGATCCTGGAGGCTCACCCTCCGTGGGCCGTCATCCTCTTCCGCCGCAACATTGAAAACGTGGACCAGGTTCTCGGGCTGACCGCTCGCATCCGGGAGCTGCCGGGACATCCGCGGATCTGCGTTGATCAGGAGGGAGGGCCGGTGGATCGCTTCCGGGATCTGCTCGGCCCTTCGATCTCCTTTCGCGAGGCTGCGGAAGCCGGCGTCGCGCGGCGAGCCGGAGAGCTGGCCGGAGAGGGCTGCGCGAGGCTCGGTTTCGACGTGGACCTCGCTCCCGTCGTGGACCGGCTCCTTCCGGGCGCCTCGGAAAGAGTGCTGCGTGACCGCTGCGCTTCGAGCGACCCGATTGAAGTGGCGCGTCACGCCGGAGACTTCCTGGAGGGGCTTCACGCGCGCGGAACCGGAGGCTGTGTCAAGCACTTCCCGGGTCTGGGACGCGCGAACCTCGACACCCACAAGGAGCTGCCGCTCATTCCCGCCGACCCCGAAGAAGAATGCCTCGACCTGGCGCCGTTCGAGGCGACGATGGCGTCCGCGCGGGCCATCATGATCTCGCACGCGGCCGGCCCTGGCGGCGAGGCCGCTTCGCTTTCAAAGAGGGTCGGGACGGATCAGCTCCGCCGCATTCTCGGTTTCGACGGGGCGGCTTTCTCCGACGATCTGGAAATGGGCGCTCTGTCGGCGTTCGGATCGCTTCCGGCGCGTTGTGCCGCCGCGGCGCGGGCCGGCTGCGATCTTCTCTTCGTGTGCAGCCGCATCGCCGAATACCCGGGCTGCGTGGCGCAAGTCAGCCGCGAGATCCCGCCCGACCGCCTCTCCGAAGCCGCTCGACGGCTGGAGGACTACGAACAGCACCTCGACGAGATTCGCAACGCCGCGCCGGTTCCGGACCGGCCACTCACTGACCTCATCGCGGATATCGCCGCGCTGCACTAGTGTGCCGAGTCAGAGATTCACTGAATAATTCCGTGGCTTTCTGTCATCGCGAGGAGCCCCTCCGCCCCTAATGTCATTCCGAGCGGAGCGAGGAATCTGCCTTTGTCATCGTGACCGAGGCGCCATTCAAAGTCGGGACAGGCTCCGCGACGAGGGATCTGCTCGGCAAATGCCGGGAAGAACCGGGGCAGATCCCTCGCTTCGCTCGGGATGACAGAACCTGTCTGATTCGCGAACTTTCAACTCAGGACGCTAAAACGGCACTTCGTCGTCGTAGGTCGGGGTCTCCGCGACCTCGCTGACTTCACGCGGACCCGGTGCCGGAGAGGCTTCGGTTCGGGGAACAGACTCGCGGGATCCGAGCATGACGACGTTGTTGGCCTTGATCTCCGTCTTGTATCGTTTCTGCCCGTTCTGGTCATCCCAGCTCCGGGTCTGGAGGCTCCCTTCCACATAGACCTGCTTGCCCTTGTGCAGGTACTCGCCGCAGATCTGCGCGAGCCTCTCCCACGCGACGACGTCGTGCCACTCCGTGCGCTCCTGCTTGGCTCCCGAGGCGTCCTTCCAGATCGTCTTGGTCGCGACCGAGAACCGGGCGAGGGACGTGCCCTGCGGAGTCGTCCGCAGCTCGGGATCCTTCCCGAGGTTGCCGATGAGAATGACCTTGTTGACGCTGCCCATGTATTCAGCCTCCTTTCATGTGATCGAGAGAATGATGAGACTCTATAACGGACAAATGATGTCCGAGCGAGCCCATCGAAGATTGACGATTGACGATTGACGATTCTCGATTGGGAGTCCGACGAGACCCATCATGGCCTCAATCGTCAATCCGCAATCGACAATCATCGATTGCCCCTGGAGACCGTGGTCCCGCTAGAATCCGGAATCGCATGGCAGCCGAGGATGCAGACGACGCCCGCCACCGTCTGGTTCGCTCGGCTTCGATCATCACGCCGCTGACACTGACCTCCCGGGTGACGGGATACATCCGGGACAAGGTCATCGCCCTGACTCTCGGGGCCGGAACGCGGTCGGACGCGTTCTTCGTCGCTTTCCGCATTCCCAACATGCTCAGGGAGATCGTCGGCGAGGGAGCCATGTCTTCGGCCTTCATCCCGGTCTACGCCGAAGTTGTCCACAAGAGGAGCGACGAGGAGGCCCGAGCCTTCGTCGGAAGGGCGCTCGCCTCGTTCACGGCGATCCTCGCCGCCTTGACGATTGCGGGAATCCTCTGCTCACCCCTGCTCGTGGACCTGCTCGCCAGGCAGTTCCGATCGACGCCGGGGAAGTTCGCCCTGACGGTCGCGCTCAATCGCTGGATTTTTCCGTACATCTTTCTTGTCAGCGTGGCGGCGTTCTGCCAGGCCGTATTGAACGCAAAGCACCGATTTGCTGCCGCCGCCGCAGCTCCCATTTTTCTGAACATCGCGATGATCCTGGGCGCGGCCGTGCTGGCTCCGCATCTGGAGGAACCGACGTACGGCCTGGCAGCGGGTGTGCTCCTCGGAGGAGTTCTGCAGATCGCAATCCAGATTCCGCAACTTACTAAGATGCGGGCGGTAGGCCGCCCGCATCTTGGCTGGCGGGATCCGGCTGTGCGTTCGGTCCTCCTGCTGATGACGCCGCGGCTCTTCGCGTACGGCATCAACACGATCAATACCGTCATCTCCACACGCTTCGCCGCGAGCCTCGGCAACGCGAACGTGTCCCATTTCTATTACGCGAACCGCCTGAAGGAGCTCGTTCTCGGCGGGTTCGCCGTCTCTCTCGCGACAGCGATCCTTCCGCTCCTCTCCCGCCAGGCGCTCTCGGAGGACCGCGGACCCTTCAAGGACAACCTGGCCTTCGCGCTGCGACTGCTCGTCTTCGTGACAATCCCGGCGAGCGTCGGGTTGATCGTGTTGAAGACCCCGATCGTGCGGGTCCTGTTCGAGGGCGGCCGGTTCGCCGCGCCGGATACGCGCGCCACCGCGGCGGCCCTGGCGACATTGGCCGCTGGGCTTCTCTTCTTCGCGGGCGTCCGCGTCGTGGTCCCGGCTTTCTACGCCTTGAAAGACACGCGGATGCCGGTCCTTGCGGCAATGGCGGACTGCGCGACGTTCGTCCTTCTCTGCGTCCTCCTGACCCGGCCGATGGGATTGTCGGGTATCGGCCTGGCGGCTTCGGTGGCCGCGGGAGTGAACCTCGCGTTTCTGCTCTTGATCCTGCGCCGGCGCGAGGGCCGGCTGCGTGGCAAGGAAATCCTCATCTCGTTCGCACGCGTCGCCGTCGCGGCAGCCGTCATGGCCGTCGCGCTCGCGGCGGCGAGCCGGTGGCTGGATCTGGAAAACTCGCGAGGCTGGACCGGAGCGATCCTCCTCGTTTGTGTGATCCTCGGCGGAGCCGGAATTTACTGGACGGCGGCGTCTCTGGCCGGGGCGCCCGAGCCGTCCGAACTTCGGGCCGTGGCGCTCCGGCGGCGCACATGAAACTCGTCATCCAGCGCGTTTCGAGCGGGCAGGTCCGCGTCGCTGGAGAAACCGTCGGTCGGATCGGCCGGGGTCTTCTCGTCTTCGTAGGCGCCGAGAAGGGGGACGGCGCAATGCAGGCGGAGGAGGCGGCGCGCAAGGTCGCGGGACTCCGTGTTTTCGAGGACTCCGCGGGCAAGATGAACCTGAGCCTCTCCGAGGTGGGAGGAAGCGTGCTCGCCGTTTCCCAATTCACGCTGTCGGCGGATCTGTCGCGCGGCCGGCGGCCGGGCTTCGAACGAGCGCTGCCGTCGGACGAGGCCCATCCCCTCTACGACCATTTCTGCCGGACTCTTGACCTGCTCGGCGTCCCCCTGGCGACCGGCGTCTTCGGCGCGATGATGGAAGTCGAGCTCGTCAATGACGGGCCCGCCACGTTCCTGCTCGCCATTCCGCCTTCGGCGGAATGACGCTCGCTTTTCAAGTTTCAGGTTTCAGGTTTCAGGATTCAAGAAGCCCCTCCTGAAACTTGAAACCTGAAACCTGAAACCTCTTACGTGATCGTGATGGGGACGAGGCAGAAGCAGAGCAGGAAAACGCCGAGGCAAGCGAGCGCGAGGAGAGTTCTGCCGTAATCGAGAGGCTCGTCGTCGTCTTCGACGGGAGGATGCCGGATTCCGACGAGGAGCGCCGTGACCAGAGCGAAGACCGTCCACGTCAAGCCGCGGAAGGCGCTCGCGGCGGCGAGCCCGATGACGATCAGCGAGACCAGGGGCTGGCGGCGGCCGACAGCCGCGCGCAGCACGTGCCCGCCGTCAAGCTGCCCGACCGGCAGAAGATTCAAGGCCGTAACGAGGAGGCCGAACCAGGCCGCCATGAAAACCGGATGCTCGTGTACTCGAAGGCTCGTGTAGAGGCCGGAGCCGCTCCATTTCTGCGCCAGGCGGACCATCATGGGGTAGTCGAACAGGACGGTTCCGTTCTCCGGAGATCCCGTGATCGGTTTTGCGCGCGTGACTCCATAGAAAAGAAAAGGCAGCGCCACGAAAAACCCGGTCAGCGGGCCGGCGGCTCCCACGTCGATCAATTCCTTCTTGCGACGAATGGGTTCCTTGATGCGGATCAGAGCGCCGAAAGTGCCGATCAGATTCAGAAAGGGGGAAGGAATGAAGTAGGGGAGCGTGGCGGCCAGTCCGTAACGACGGCACATCACATAGTGTCCGAGCTCATGCGTCCCGAGGATCAGGAGAAGCGGGATCGAGAAAGAAAGGCCGTCGGAAAAGGAACCTTTCCCCAGCAGGCCTCCGCTCTCGGTGAAGCTTCCACCCGCGATTGTCGTCGTAATGAATGTGGCGGCGAGAAGAGCGAGGTGGAAGAGAGGGTGTTCCGCGAAACGAAATCGGACCGACCACCAGCGCGTGCGGGGCCTCGGCTCGGGATCCTCGATGTTCCAGCGGTTGTCCACGCTGCCGACGTTATCTCACGACGGCGTCCGACTAATCGTCGTGCTGGCCCCCGTCGCGGCGCGCGGAGTCGGGGCTCTCGTAGCTGAAATCTCTCGGCGCCGGTCGCGCAGCGACCGCCTGCGCCGAAAGTCGAGCAGCCCGCCGGCGGCAAAGCCGCGTTGCTGCGCAGCGCGGAGCGACGGTTATGCCAGGTCGCGCAGGTCCTTGCCGGGTTTGAAACGGATCGTGTTGCCGGGGGGAATGGTGACCTCGACGCCGGTCTTGGGATTACGGCCGATGCCGCGCTTGCGGCGCTTGACCTGAAAGACACCGAACCCTCGCAGCTCGATCCGGTCCCCAGCGCCGAGGGCTGAGCGCATGGACTCGATGACCGTCTCCACGGCAGTCGCGGCCTTGGCACGCGGTATCGCTGCAAGATCGACGACGAGGTCGACGATGTCCGCTTTGATCATTTCCCCTCCGGGTCGCTGGAAATCATTATATCTCCCCCTTCTTCAATCGGATAGCGTTTGCAAAGGCCATGGAGGCCGCATCGCAAAGCCGGCGGATGAAGGCGAGGTCCCACGCGGAAAAAGCGCCCGGAGAGGGAGAGGAGGCGTAGAGGAACGCGACGGGCTTTTCTCCGATGAAGACCGGCTGGACGATGCCCTCGCCCGGCCAGCCACCCAGAGCGGCCGCCAACTGGTCGTGTCCCGGGAGCGACGGCAACGGACCAACGTAGAAATCGCGAGAGATGCGCGCTGTCAAGAAAACAGACGGCTCGTTCCACGATACCGAAAAGGACCGGAGGGCGGAGGGGTTGACGTCCTTTCCGGCGGCGTCCCAGCCCGTCACCCCTTCCGAGCCGGAGGAAAAGATGGCCGCGCCCGGAAAACGCCGGACGAGGGCCGCCAGGACCGCCCCGGCGATCGCATCCCGGGTGGTTGCTGCCAGCACCTGGTCGAAGCCCTCCTCCGGAGGAGACGGGAATGGCACCCGCAGCGGCTCTCCCCGTGCCGGCTCGAAGGCTGAGAACTCGAAGGCTTCGGCCTCTTCGAAGGGCGCGGGAGGAGGCAAGTTCTCCGGTTTCGGGCGATGACGGCTGCCTGTCGTATCGTCCCAGGGAATACCCTCCGGCTCTCCCGGGCTTTCCGGCTCGGGAAGCGAGGCGAGAAAGGGCGTCCAGGCGCCCGGCGTCGGAGGGGTCGGCGGTTTTGGAGCCGAAGACGGTTCGTTGACCGCCGGGGTTGCTGCTTTGTCCGCGAAGAACTCGGGGGCTGGAGGCGGGGCGGAGGCTCTCGGCGCCGCCGCCACCTTCTGCAAACGCGAAAGCTTTTCCGCCACAATCGCGTAACGGGGCGATCGAGACTTGCCGTAGTACTTCTCGAGGGCCTGGAAAATCCGGACCTCCGGCGCCACGCTCGCGAAAATCCTGCGGCCGGTGACAAAGGCGAGCTCGTCGAGGGCGTGCAAATCGGCGGGATCGCGCAGGGCCATTTTCACGTTGCCTACACCGCACTCGAAGGGGATCGCGTTGTGCTTGAGGGCGAACCGTATGGGAAGAACGGCGAGCGTTTCCCGCGGCAAACCGGAGAGCGTGTTCCAGGAGACGTACTCGCACCCATGCTGGAGAGCGAGCGCCCTGCCAAGATCGTCTTCACCGAGGACTCCTCGCTCGAGCAGAAGGGTGCCGATCCGTCCACCGGCGAAGTTCTGAACTTCGAGGGCTCGGGCGAGTTGGGACTCCGTGACCAGATCGGCCCGGACGAGAAGACGGCCGATTCGCGTTTTCAAAGCAGAACAGATTATCGCGCAGCCGGTGATGTGCGGCTCTACCTTCGGCCGCGGGGAACAACCGCAATGGCCTCGAGGTTGTCCATGGATGCCCGCGCCATGCCGGAGCGGCCGGGCATGCTAGATTGCAAAACGTGAAAAGTCGCTTGCTTGCCGTCCTGTTGGCCGCGTCGCTCGTCCCGGCCGCCCTGGCCGCGGACTCGACGCTGGAGGCACGGAAGATCTACCTTCGGGCGCGCTCCGCCGTGGGAGACGGGAGATACCGCGAGGCCCTCGACCTCTACCGGCGCGTCATCGAGCAACTTCCGGAAGACGCGGTCGTGCGTTTCGAGTACGCCCAGTTGCTACGGGACTTGAACGTCGCCGACGAGGCCGCGAAACAGGCCCGCGAGGCCGTGCGCCTCGATCCGTCGTTCTCCGAGGCTCGCCGGCTGCTCGGCTCAATCGAGCTCTCCGGCGCCGGTTCCGACCCGGCCCGCCTCGACAAGGCGATCGAGGAATTGAAACAGGCGCACAAGCTTGCCCCCGACGACGCGGCGACGACGGCCTCGCTGGCGCGGGCTCTTCTGGCGCGCGGACGTTCGGGCGAAGCCGCCGGTCTCCTAGACGAGATTCCCGAGGGACGCAGCCAGCCAGGTCTCATGCGGCTGACGGCCGAGGCTCGCGCCAAGAGCGGCCGCTTTCGCGAAGCGGAAGCCGTCTATCGGGAACTTCTTGAGCTGGATCCCGGCGACCGGGAATCGCAGGCGGCCCTCGTGGATCTTTACGAGGACCAGGATCGGCTCGATGAAGCCCTTGCCCTGCTCCAGGAGATGGAGAAAAGAGATCCGGAGAACGCCGCCATCGGGGAGCGGATCACGCTCGATTTCGCGCGCGCCGGTCGCTTCGGTGAGGCGGAGAAGAGGGCGAGAGATCAGGCCTCCCGCCGACCCGAAAACCGGTCTATCCGGCGTCTTCTCGCGTCGGTTCTCTTCGAGAAGGCGGACGTCTCCGGCGGCGAGAAGATCCTGCGGGATCTCCTGAAGGCCGACCCCGATGACGATGCCGCCCGGCGGGCTCTCGCGGGAGAGCTGTTGCGAGAGCGGCGTTTTGGAGAGGCGCGGCCGCTTCTGGAAGAAAGCCTGCGCCGCGCGGGAACGGATCCCAAGAACGCCGCCGAGCGGCAGTGGGCGCAGGTCGAGCTCGCGTATCTCTTCTACCTGCTGAAGGACTACGCGGCAGCCAGGAAAGTGCTCGAGCCCGCGGCTGTTTCGGGCTCAGCGGTCAATCCCCGGGCCGTACGCATCCTTCTCCTGATCGCTCGGGATACCGAGGACTTCGCCTACGGCCTGGCTCAGGCCAGGACGGCGGCGGCAGCGGACAAAGAGAACGCCGAATGGCTCTGCGCGGTCGCCGAGTTCCAGTTCCGGTCCGGGGACCGCCGGCCGGCGGCGGAAGCGCTCGACCGTCTGGCGGCCTCGAAGGAAGCGGAGAGGGCTCTGGCCGCCGCAGACGTGTACGCACGCTTGAAGGAATACGCCTCGGCCGTCCGTGTGGCGCGCGATACTGTCAAGCGGTTCCCCGAGAGTCCGGACGCTCTCTTCCGCCTGGGTTCAAGCCTCGAGCGCGCGGGAAATTCAGGGGAAGCGGAGAGGACCTTTTCCAAGCTCCTGGAAATGAGACCCAACGACTCTGCCGCTCAGAATTACCTCGGCTACATGTGGGCCGACCGGGGCGAGAATCTGGAAAAGGCCCAGGTCCTGCTCGAGAAGGCCGTGGGCCGCGAGCCCCGCAACGGCGCCTATCTGGACTCGCTGGGGTGGGTTTATTTCCGGATGGGGAAGCTCGAGACGGCGCAGACGAACCTGCTCGAAGCTCATCGCCGCGAACCCGACGACCCGACGATCGAGGAGCATCTGGGCGATCTCTCCGAACGGCAAGGCAACGTCGCGCGAGCCGTTTCGCATTGGGAGCGCGCGCTGACACTCAAGCCCGAGGAGCCGGACAAAGTGCGCAAGAAGCTCGCGCGGTACGCGTCTCGGACGTCCGGCGTGCACTAGACCGGGCCCACCGGCCCTGTCATCCCGAGGAGCGAAGCGACGAGGGATCTGCTCCGACGCAACGGAAGGAACCAGAGCAGATCCTTCGCTCCGCTCAGGTTGACAGATGCTTAAGTAACGAGTGAATGAATGGGACACGAAATCAGCAGCTCTGCTCAAGAGTCACAATTTCCGATTCACAGCTTCATTTGGATGGTTCTTCTGGCGCTGGTACCACTGATGCCCGCCTGCGCCGGGCGTCGCCCGCCGAGTTTCGTGCCGGCCGCGCGGGAAGACGCCGATCGCGCGATCGCATCCTGGAGGGATTCCGTCTCCAGGGCGGATTCCCGCGGACCCGCCCGTCTCCTCTACGAGGCCCGAGTCTCGCAGGGTCCTCTTCGGATGTCGGGCACTCTGGCCGTCCGGGAGGGACGGCGCACGGTGGACGCCACCCTCGCCGGCCCCTTCGGTGATCCCCTCGCCCGTTACGGCGAAGGCGCCCTGCGGGGAAACGGCATCCGGCCGATTGCGATCGAAGAGGAGGAGTTGCGATGGCTCCTCGCCGGAGCCTGGAAGGGCTCCACGGCTCCCGAAGTGGCCGGCGTCGCTGGACAGGACGCGCTTCTGCGCTGGAGTGGCGGGCAGCAGGTCGAGGGAGTGATCGACGTCGCCCGAGCGCGTTTCAAATCCCTGAGAATCAAGCGCTCCGAGGACACAATCGCCGCGACGTATTCCGGCGAATTATCCACCTGGCCCCGGAGAATCGAGCTCGAAGACTTGAAGACCGGCAACACGCTGCGCCTGACCCTCGTTGCAGCCGAACCCGTCAATGAATAGTCGAGGAGACTCTTGACATGGTTCTCATCGCCGAGGCCCCGGCCAAGATCAACCGCGAGTTGCGCGTCGGTCCGAGGCGGCCGGATGGTTTTCACGAAATCCGGTCGCGCTTCTGCGCTATCGACTTTTGCGACCGCATCGAGGTGGAGGAGTCCGATCGCCTGGAGCTCTCTTGTTCCGGGCTCCCGGTGCCCTGCGGCGACACGAACCTGGTCGCGCGCGCCGCACGAGCACTCGGGGATCGGCTCGGCATCGCGTCCGGCGCCCGGATCCGATTAGCGAAAAGGGTCCCGGCCGGGGCGGGACTCGGCGGCGGGAGCGCGGACGCCGCCGTGACGCTCCTTCTGCTGTCGAAGCTCTGGAACTCGCGCCTGCGGCCAGAGGAGCTCTCGGAAGTCGCGGCCCGGCTCGGCAGCGATGTCGCCTTCTTCCTGTCCGGCGGAGAAGCCGACGTGGCCGGCCGCGGCGAACGCGTGACGCCGCTGGGCGATTCGCCGCCACAGGAGCTTCTGCTCTGGATTCCCCCGTTTTCCATCTCGACGGCAGAGGTCTACGCGACCCACGACAGGCTGACGGCAACGGCGGCCGCGCTTCCCGACAGCCTGGAAATTGAAACGAAACGGAGTTTCCTCGGTCCCAACGACTTGGCATCCGCCGTGCTAGAAACAGAGAGGCAGATGGAGGATTACTTACTGTCAGCCCGCCAGGTCGCTTCCGAGTCGGGGATCACCGGCTCCGGCTCCGCGCTGCTTCTCTTGGGGGTCGGCCCGGAAGGGGAGAACCGGCTGGCGCAGATTCATCCCGAGGCAACACTGAGGCGAGTCCGGACTCTCACTCGCGAAGAGTACAGACGCCGAACAACAGCCTGAGGAGGCTCGCATGGAAATCACCCAGGTCAAAGTTTTTCCGGTCGACGAGGAGAAACTGAAGGCTTACGTTTCGATCGTCCTGGACGACTGCTTCCTGGTCTCTGATCTGAAGGTCATCCATGGCCCGAACGGACTTTTCATTTCGATGCCCTCCAAGAGGAAGAAGAACGGGGAGTTCAAAGACATCGCTCACCCCTTGAACCGCGAGACCCGGGAACAGATGGAGCGCCGGATCCTGGAAGAATACGACCGCGTGCGGGCGCAGACGCCCACCGCGCCCCCCGAGCCGGCCGCCGCCCCCTCCGAAGTCGCCTGAAGCAAGTCGTAGCCAACCACTTCCTTCCAGGCCGAGCGCCAGCTCGGCCGACTTGTTGGCTGGCCGTCGTGGACGTCTTTCGAACCCCGCCCTGGTCGCGGCGCGCGAAGTCTCCCAGAGGGGAGGAGGCGCGCGCCGCGGGAGCGAAGCGCCGGAGCTGATGAGCCCGCATGGCGAAATCCAAGCGGAGCGCGCGTAGCGACGTTTGGCTGGGGCGGGAGGACTCGAACCTCCAGATGCCGGCTCCAAAGGCCGGTGCCTTACCAGTTTGGCGACGCCCCAAGCGTCTCAATTGTAGCGCCGCTTTTTCGCTTGCCGTGGCCTTGCGCATCCGGACCGGCGCGATTCGATAGAATCGCGTTCGCTTGACCGCCAATTTTTCGTACGGGGAACTCAAGATCTTCTCGGGGCGCGCACACCCGGCGCTCGCTCAGGAGATCTGCGATTACCTGGGGATTGCCCTGGGGGAGCTCACCCTCTACAACTTTTCCGACGGCGAGAACTACTGCCAGATCGACGAGAACGTCCGCGGCGCGGATGTCTTCGTCATCCAGCCGACGTGCAGTCCGGTCAACGACCACGTCATGGAGCTCTTGATCCTGCTCGACGCCTTGCGCCGTTCTTCGGCCTCGCGCGTCACGGCCGTGATGCCCTATTTCGGATATGCGCGGCAGGACAAGAAGGACAAGCCGAGAGTTCCCATCGCCGCCAAGCTCATGGCGGACCTGCTCACGGCCTCGGGCGCCGACCGCATCCTGACGATGGACCTGCACTCGGCGCAGATCCAGGGCTTCTTCAATATCCCGGTGGACCACCTCTTCGCGGCGCCCGTCCTGCTCGAGGCGATCCGCGAAATGAACGTGGACGATCTGGTGATTGTTTCCCCCGACGTCGGGGGCGTGGCGCGGGCGCGTGCGATCGGCAAACGGCTCGGAGCCTCGCTCGCCATCATCGATAAGCGGCGCACCGGCAAGAACGAGAGCGAGGTCTTGAACGTCATCGGAGACGTCGAACGGAGAAATGTCTTGATCCTGGACGACATCGTCGACACAGCCGGCACCCTCGTTCAGGCGGAGGAGGCACTCCGCCGCCAGGGGGCTCGGAAGACCTTCGCCGCGGCCGTCCATCCCGTCCTTTCTGGCCCGGCCTTCGAGCGAATCGAAGCCTCGGGAATCGAGTCCCTGATAGTGACGAACACGATTCCCGTGGACGCCGCTCTGGCCCGTTGCTCCAAGATCCGGTCGTTCACGATCGCTCCGCTTCTGGGGGAGGCGATCCAGCGCATCCACCAGGGGACTTCCGTTTCCTCCCTTTTCGTGTAGAATGCCCCGTTTTGCGTCACGCCTTCGCTCGCACGGACGAGGCGAGCTACGGCGGACCGCGCGGGGAACAACAGCATGAAAACGATCGAATTGAACGTCGAGAAACGCTCGACGATCGGCAAGAACGAAGCCCGGCGCTCCCGCGCAAAGGGAAAAATTCCGGCGGTCGTGTACGGGGCCAAGAAGCCCACGGTTCCGATCAGCGTGGACCGGAAGGCCTTGACGGACGCCTTCCGGGGGGGCGGGGGAGAGAATGCGATCTTCCTCCTGAAGCTCGCCGGAACCGACCAGGCCCGGCACGTCATGATCAAGGAGCTGCACCAGGACCCCGTGTCGCGCAAACCGCTGCACATCGACTTTGTGCGGATCGAGATGACCTCGAAGATCCGGGTCAGAGTCTCGGTCGAGATCATCGGGGTCGCGGCCGGAGTCAAGACCGAAGGGGGCATCCTCGACATCGTCACGCGCGAAGTCGAGGTCGAATGCCTGCCCGGGAACATTCCCAAACACATGCCCGTGGACGTCACCGCGCTCTCGATCGGCGATGCCCTGCGTGTCTCTCAGCTCGTCGCCCCCGAAGGCGTCACAGTCGTGGACGACCCGGAAAAGGTCATCGTCCACGTCACGCACCCGACGGCGGAGAAGGAGCCGGAGGTCGCGGCTGCCGAGGCGGCGCCCGAGATTACCGAGCCCGAAGTCCTGAAGAAGGGCAAGGCCGTGACTGAGGAGGAGGGCGAAGAAAAGGAGAAGGAGAAGTAGAGCCTGCGCGCCATCGTCGGTCTCGGAAACCCGGGGGACCGCTACGAGAACACGCGCCACAATGCGGGGTTCCGCGTAGTGGAGAGCCTGGCGTCGCAGGAAGGCATCAAGCTTCGCTCCCGAGAGTCGCTCTCGCGGGTGGGGCGGGGGACGATCGAGGGTGCCCGGGTGCTCCTCGCTCTTCCCCAGACATTGATGAACGCCTCGGGCGAGGCGGTCAACGCTCTTTGCAAGTCCAATGACATCGATCCTCGCGACGTCTGTGTCGTCCTTGACGAAGTCGCTCTTCCGGTCGGGACCCTCCGAATGCGCGCGCGAGGCTCAGCCGGAGGCCACAACGGGATGGCCTCGGTCATCTCGAGCCTGGGCACGACCGAGATTCCGCGGCTGCGGCTGGGCGTGCGGGGAGAGCGCTACTCTCGCCGGCGCGACCTGGCGGACTACGTTCTCGAGCCCTTTGCGAAGGAGGACCGGGAACCGTTTGAGCAGGCCGTGGAGCGAGCCGTCGAGATTCTTCACGTCTGGCTTTCCGACGGGATCGATGCCGCGATGAAACGCGCGAATACGAGGAGTTCGTTCGAGCTTTCTTAGCGGGGGGCCCTGCGGTCCCCCAAACCCTGACCTTCCTCTCCGGACCCTGCCTCGGGTCTGGATTGAAATCCACGAGGAGGAAAAAATGAGGCTTTACGACATCGTCGTCCTGGTCACTCCTGATTTGAACGAAGAAGACGCCGCTAAGCTGACGGCGGACCACCGCAAGATCCTCGCCGACGGCGGCGCCACGCTCGTCAAGGACGAGTCATGGGGGCGCCGGCGCCTCGCCTTCCCGATCGAGCGCAAGCGCGAGGCTTACTACCACCACTTTCAGGTCTCGGCGGAGCCGGCCCTGATCGCGGAAACGGAACGGCGGTTGAGGCTCTCCGACCAGGTGTTGCGCCATCTGGCCGTTCGCGCCGACGAGGAACAGAAACGCTCGGCCAAGATGGCGGAACGGATCCGCAAGAAGGCGGCGAAAAGGCCTCCGCGTCCGGCGTCCACAATGGCGGCGGCCGCGGCTTCTCCCGCGGGCTCGCCGTCCGAGGCGCAAGAGCCGGAAAGGAGTGAATCATGAGAAGCGTACCGACCCGTTCGAGCGGAGGCCGAGGGGCTTCCCGCGACCGTGAGGGCAAGCCCACGGCGCGTAAGAAATTCTTCGTGCGGCGCCGGAAGGTCTGCAGGTTCTGCGCGGAGAAGCTCGAGTACGTGGACTGGAAAGATATCAAGCTGCTCCAGTCGTTCATTCCCGAGCGCGGCAAGATCCTCCCGCGGCGGATCTCCGGGACCTGCGCGCTTCACCAGCGCAAGCTCCAGACGGCGATCAAGCGGGCGCGATCGATCGCTCTTCTGCCGTACGCCACCGACTGACGGGCCGTGAAACTGTAAACGGGAAACGGGAGACGAATCGTCACTGATTCGAGCGACGGTGCTTTCGGCGGCTTCCGTTTTCCGTTTTCAGTCTCCCGCTTCCCGGTCCTGATAATGGTCACCGAACCGCACACTGAGCAAAGCGCCTCGCAACAGGTCGGTCGACATTCCGGCATGCGGGAGATCCTCATCGCGGGCTTCGTCACGGCTTTGCTCTTTGGGGCGTTCCTTGTTCTGCCGATTGTGGGCGCGCTGACACTTCCCCTTCTGGCGGTCCCGGCCGTCCGGCTGACATTTCGCAGAGGAGCGGGAGCAGGCCTCTCGGCGATTCTCCTGGCTTCGAGTCTTCTGCTCGGCCTGGGACTGGCGACCGGCTCAGCCGCGTCCGCAATCAGCGTCGTTTCCTTCGCCGGGATCGTGATGGCTCTCCCGGCTCTGTTCGCAGCCCGGGTCTGCCGGGGCGCGGAGCCCTCGCGGGCGTTTCTCGGGCTTTGCGCGGCAGGCTTCCTCCTTCTCACGGCGGGCCTCGCCCTTCGTTCACTGGCGGGAGGAAGAACGATGCGCCAGGAGGTCTCGGCCGCCTTCGACGAAATGGCTCCCGCGGCGATTCAGTCCTACAAGAAAGGCGGAATGGATCCGGAGGCGGTCGCCAGGCTCAAGGCGACTCTCACCGCCGCCCGTGACTTCTCCATGAAGTACTGGGTGGGCCTGGCGGGAGTCTCCTGGATCCTCTCCGCGGCGGTCGGCTTCTATTCGGGAGCCCGGATCGCCCGTCCCGAGCCTTCGGCTGAAAGAACCAGCTTCGACAGCCTTTCCGTTCCACCCGCCGTCGTCGCGCTCTTCGTGGCGGCCGGCGCAGGAGCCGCGCTCGCCCCAAACCCACTGCGGGAGATCGCGGGGAACGCGCTCCTGCCGCTCTCGGCCTTGTATTTCCTGGCCGGCCTCTCTATCATCTGCCACTTCGCCCGGAAGTGGTTCCGAGCAAGGATTCTCCGCGTCGGCCTGTACGGCCTGGCTCTCTACTTTCCGATCAACGTCGGGGTGGGGCTTCTGGGCCTGTTCGACTGGTACGCGGATTTTCGCCATCGAGGCGAGAAAGCGTAGAGACCTCATGAAAGTCATTCTGGCCGACGACGTTCGCGGGTTGGGGCACCGCGGCGACACCGTTACGGTCAAACCCGGTTACGCCCGCAACTACCTGTTTCCCCAGGGATTTGCCTATGCCGCCACCGAAGCCAACGTGCGCCGTCTCGGAGAAGAGAAAAAGAAATACGACGAGAAAACTCTCCACGAAAAGGTCGGCGCGGAGGCGGTCGCCAAGCAGATCGACGGGATGACCGTGGTCATCACGAAGAAGGCCGGTGAGGGAGATACGCTCTACGGCTCCGTGACGCCTTCGGAGATCGCCGATGCGTTGGCGCAGCGGGGCATCCAGGTGGACCGCCGCCGGATTGAGCTGGCCGAGCCGATCAAGCGCCTGGGCGAACACCGTGTCCACGTCCGCCTCCACCGCGACGTGACCACCGAATTGATTGTGGACGTCCAGCCCGTAGCACCGGTTACGGCATAAGGAAAGCCGAGATCAAGGCCCCGCTTCTAGTTGTTCTGGCCTCGGGTCGCTAACCAACCGGGTGCGTGCTCCCGACTTGTCATCCCGAGGAGCGAAGCGACGAGGGATCTGCTCCGCAAGGATGAAGGAGGACGAGAGCAGATCCTTCGCTTCGCTCAGGATGACAATCCAGGCTCAGTTGGATTTCGCCGGTGAAGTTGTCGTTGCCGGCGCGGGAATCTCCGTCTCGCCGGCGTCCTCGTTGGCCTCGCCCTTCTTGGGAAGATAGAAGGACTTCTGGAGGGACCAGGGGAGCCTGGTGATCTCCTCCCAGCGTGCGTTCCATTCCTCGGTCGGCTGTGAGCCGGAGACGAAGGCTTCGAGGATCGGGCGCGGAGAGGACGACGTCGCCTTCAATCCCGTCTCGTAGTCCACGGCGGTGAAGACGACGTTGGGAGGGGCGTCGAAATCGGCCTTCGGATCGATTCTGCCTTTCTCCTTCATCTTCTCCAGAATGCGCATCCAGACCGGGAGCGCGACCCTCGCCCCTTCCATGCCGGGGCCGATGCTGACGGTCTTCATGTCGTTGCCGATCCAGACGCCCACAGTGTAGCGAGGCGTCATCCCGACGAACCATGCGTCGGTGAAATCGCTCGTAGTACCGGTCTTTCCCGCGATGTTCAACTGCAGCTTCGCCGCGGCGGCGCCCGTTCCACGCTGCGTCACGCCCTTGAGCATCTGGAGGAGCTGGAAACAGGCCTGGGGACTCGCGACCTCGCGCGCATCCGGATGCGTCTTTTCCAGCAGGTCGCCGTTGGCGTCCGTGATGCGCTCGAAGGCGTACGGCGTGAAGGCGAGCCCCTGGTTGGCGAAGACGGAGTAGGCTGCCGTCAGCTCTTCGAGCGTCACTTCGAAGGCTCCCAGCGCGAGGGAGGGATAGGCCAGGAGTTTTTCGTGGATGCCCAGACGCTGCGCCGCCTCGATGACGTGGGAGAGGCCGACGAGCTGCGCCAGGCGCACGGTCGGGACGTTGATGGAATGTTCCAGCGCGCGGCGCAACGTGACGATGCCGCGGAACTTCTTGTCGTAATTGCCCGGGCGATAGGGGGGCTGGCGCGGGTCGATGACGATCGAGATCGGCCCGTCGAAGATCGTATCGGACGGCGTGTACCCGGCTTCCAGAGCAGCCAGATAGACAAACGGCTTGAAGGTCGAGCCCGCCTGCCGCAGCGCCTGAACGGCCCGGTTGAACTTCGACTGCGTCCAGTCGTAGCCGCCGACCATGGCTCGGATCGCGCCGGTCGAGTTCTCGAGGATCAGAACCGAGCCCTGTTCTCTGGGCTCTTCCTCCAACAGGAGCGCGCCACCGTCCTTTCCTTTCTGCAGCGTAACGGTCACGAGATCTCCGGACTTGAGAATCCGGGTGGCCTGAGTGGCTCCGGTCCAAGAGAAACCCGAAGCCCGGAGAGTGAGAGTCTTCGAGGCGATCCGGACGTCCGCCGACGCCGGAGAGACTTCCATCACGACGCCGCGCGTCGTGTCCCCCTCGGCGAGGCGCGCGTTCTCCCACGCCGGGTCCACGTAGGCGGTCAGGTCCGAATACCCCTCGGCGCGCAGGTTGCGAGGGTGGTGGAAGCCGTGACGCCGCGCCAGGCGCCGGAGCCCCCAGCCCAGCGCCTCCTCGGAAAAGGCCTGGAGCTCCGGGTCGAGCGTGGAATCCACTCTCAGACCTCGCCGGTAGAGATCTTTTTCGCCGTAGGTTTTCTCCAGATACTGCCGGATCTCCTCGCAGAAATAGGGAGCGACGACCGTCTCTCGGAGTGCGGGGGAGGAGGGCAAGGGCTCCGCCTCGGCGGCCTCGCGCTGCGCCTCCGAGATGTAGCCTTCCGAGCGCATCCGGCGCAGTGTCGTCGCGCGGCGGCTCCGGGCGAGCGCGGCGTCTCGAAACGGGGACTGGTCCTCCGGACGCTGGACGATCCCCGCCAGCAGCGCCGCCTCCGCCAGAGTCACGTTCTTCAGGCTCTTGCCGAAGTAATAGCGGGAAGCGGCCTCAAAACCGTAGTTGCCGTGTCCCAGGTAGATCTCGTTGGCGTACATCGTCAGGATCTGTTCCTTGGAATAGCGGCGCTCGATCTCGAAGGCCACGAGGTACTCGTTGATCTTTCGCGAGAGCGTCTTGCGCGGCGAAAGAAAAATCCGGCGCGCAAGCTGCTGCGTGAGCGTCGAGCCTCCCTGCGCGTAACGCTGGCGCCGCACGTCCGAGACGGCGGCCGAGACCGTGCGGATCAGGTCCACGCCGCCATGGCGATAGAAGTTCTTGTCCTCGGTTGCGACGATCGCGTTGCGGACCACGGCGGGGATCTCGGCGCGCGAAATCAGGATTCGCCGCTCGATGGCGTAGCGCGCGATCGTCGAGCCGTCGTTTGCCCGGATCTCCGTGATGATGTCGGGGCGGTAGGTCTCCAGCTCCGACACGCGCGGCACACGGACAAGACCCGTGGCCGCCGAGCCCGCGATGCCGCCGAGCACACCGGCCGCGAGGAGCGGTATCAACACGAACACGATTCGACGTCCCACGCTTCGATTGTACGCGTGACCCATTGGGCCAGAATTCCAGATTCCAGATTCCAGATTCCAAACTCCGATGGCGGCCCCCTGGAATGTGGAATCTGGAACTCATATGTTATAAGCCGTTTCCCTGTGAGCACCCCGACCCCGCCGGTTGTTCCGGCTCCGATTGAACCGACGGTGAGCGGCCGCGGCTGGGGGAAGAAAGTCCTCATCGGGTGCGGCGTGGTCGCCCTGATCGTGGCGGCCTGCCTACTCGGTCTCATCCTGTACCTGCGCCAGCACCCGGAGACAGCTACCGACTTCGCGATGAAGCAAGTGGAGACGCATTACGCGGCGGACGTCACGCCCGAGGAGAAGAACGATCTTCACGCGGCGTACGCGCAGTTCCGCGTGGCGCTCAAAGAGCACCGCGTGCCGCGGGAGCCGCTCGAAGGAATGCGCTCGCGGCTGATGGTGGGCGGCTCGCAGAACGAGATCTCGCGGGAGCAGGTGCGGGATCTGACGACGATCTTCCGCCAGGCCGCCGGCTCCAGGGGGGCGCCCGGATCTCCCTCGCCAACGGCTCCTTCTCCCAGCCCTTCCCCGTGAGCCCGCGTCCCGGAGCCAAAGAAAAGCCCTCTCGGCCTTCCCCGGTCTCCAAGCCCGGCTCCTACAAGGAGGCTCAGTCCGCCGCAGCCGGACGGTTCCGGCTCCAGACGGAGTTTTCTCCGCAGGGAGACCAGCAGCAGGCCATCGACCGGCTTGTCGAAGGATTGAACGAGGGGCGCCGCGATCAGGTGCTGCTCGGCGTGACCGGGTCGGGCAAGACGTTCACCGTCGCCAAGGTCATCGAGGCCGTCAACCGCCCGACCCTCGTCCTGTCGCACAACAAGACCCTCGCGGCTCAGCTCTACCAGGAATTCCGCTCCTTCTTTCCGGGAAACGCGGTCGAGTACTTCGTGTCCTATTACGACTATTACCAGCCCGAGGCGTACATCCCTCAATCCGACACCTACATCGAAAAGGAGACCTCGAGAAACGAAGAGATCGACAAGCTGCGCCTCGCCGCTTCCAAGGCGCTCTTCGAGAGGCGGGACGTGATCGTCGTGGCGTCGGTGTCCTGCATCTACGGACTGGGATCCCCCGAGGCGTACTACGACATGCTGGCGTACCTGCAGGTCGGCGACCGCTCCGGCATGCCCGCCCTCCTTTCCCAGCTCGTGGAGATGCAGTATGAGCGGACGAGCCTCGACCTGGCGCGCGGGAACTTCCGCGTCCGGGGAGACGTCATCGAGATCCACCCCGCCTACGAAGACATGGGAGTGCGCGTCGAGTATTTCGGCGACGAGATCGAGAAGATCACCCGCACCGATCCTCTGCGGGGGACCGCGCTCGAACGCCTGGACCGTGTCGCGCTGTATCCCCGCACCTTCTACGCGACGCCGCGCGAGACGCTGGACCGCGCCGTCGGGACGATCCGCCTGGAGCTCGATGAGCGCCTGGCGGATCTGACGACGGCCGGACGGTTGCTCGAGGCGCAGAGGCTCCACCAGCGCACGATGTTCGACCTCGAGATGATCAAGGAGCTCGGCTACTGCAACGGCATCGAGAACTACTCACGCCATCTCTCGGGGCGCCGGCCGGGAGAGCCACCGCCGACGCTGATCGACTATTTCCCGAAGGACTTCCTGCTCGTCGTGGACGAGTCGCACGTGACGCTGCCGCAGGTGCGGGGGATGTACCACGGCGACCGCTCGCGCAAGCAGATCCTCGTCGAGTACGGTTTCCGGCTACCCTCGGCGCTGGACAACCGGCCGCTGACGTACCCGGAGTTCGAAGCGCGGCTGAACCAGGTCCTCTACGTCAGCGCGACTCCGGCCTCGGAGGAGCTCGCCAAGACCGGCGGGGAAGTCGTTGAGCAGGTGATCCGGCCGACCGGTCTCCTCGACCCGATCATCGATGTGCGTCCAGTCAAGGGGCAGGTGGACGACCTGCTGGGCGTCGTTCGTGAGGCCGCCGAGCGCGGGCAGCGCGTCCTCGTGACGACGCTGACCAAGCGAATGGCGGAAGAGCTGACGGCGTACTTCTCGGAGGTGGGAGTGCGCTGCCGCTATTTGCATTCCGACATCGAGACGCTCGACCGCGTCGGCATCCTGACGGACTTCCGGCGTGGCGTCTTCGACTGCCTGATCGGGATCAACCTCCTGCGGGAGGGGCTCGACCTTCCGGAGGTGGCCGTCGTGGCGATCCTGGACGCGGACAAGGAGGGGTTCCTGCGCAGCGAGACCTCGCTCATACAGACCTCGGGCCGGGCCGCCAGGAATCTCCACGGGCGCGTCCTCTTCTACGCCGACGCCGTCACCGACTCGATGCGCCGGGCGATCGAAGAGACCCAGCGCCGGCGGAAGATCCAGGAGACTTACAACCGGGAGCACGGCATCGAGCCCGCTTCGATCGTCAAGCAGATCAACTCTCCTCTCATGCGCCTTTCCAGCCTCGACTACCACGACGCCCTGATCGCGCCGCCGCCGCCCGACTTGCCCGACAGCGAGTCCCTGCGCCGCCGGATCGCGGACCTCGAGAAGGCGATGAAGGCCGCCGCGAAGGGTCTCGACTTCGAGGAAGCCGCCCGGTTGCGCGACGAGCTTCGGAACCTGCGCGAGCTTCAGATCTTCCGATAGGCCGAGCGCGCTGGAGGCCGCGCTCGGCGTTTCAGGTTTCAGGTTTCAAGTCTCAGGAAGAGTCTCCTGAAACTTGAAACCCCGTCGGTGGCACTGATCTTGCCATCTCTTCTTTCCGTGAGCGAACAGAGGGTCCGCTACGCGGTCGTCGGCCTCGGACATATCGGACAGATCGCGGTCCTGCCGGCATTCGCCCATGCGAGGGAGAACAGCGAGCTGAGAGCCCTGGTCTCGGGCGATCCGGACAAGCTCGCGAGACTGGGCGAGCAGTACGGTGTCGGCGGGCTCTACGGCTACGACCAGTTCGAGGAATGCCTGGACAGCGGCGACGTAGACGCCGTCTACATCGCGCTGCCCAACCACCTCCACCGGCAGTATGCGGTCGCCGCGGCGCGAAAGGGAATCCACGTCCTCTGCGAGAAGCCCATGGCGATCACCGAAGAGGAATGCGAGCAGATGATCGAAGCGGCCCGTTCCAACCGAATCCGGCTGATGATCGCCTACCGCCTCCATTTCGAAAAGGCGAACCTGAAGGCGATCGAGATCGCGCGCTCGGGAAAGCTCGGAGAGCTGCGGATCTTCGATTCTCTCTTCACGATGCAGGTCCGGGACGAAGGCAACATCCGCTTGAAGAGCGATACCGGCGGGGGGCCTCTGTACGACATCGGTATCTACTGCATCAACGCCGCTCGGTCTCTCTTCCGACGGGAGCCCCTCGAGGTCTTCGCGTGGAGCGCCAGTCGCTCCGAGAAGAGGTTCCGCGAGGTGGACGAGATGACCAGTGTCCTGATGAGCTTTCCGGAAGAACGCCTGGCCTCCTTCACCGCGAGCTTCGGGGCCTCGGACCGCGGCTTTTATCAGATCGTCGGGACGAAGGGGAATCTGCGCGTGGACCCGGCCTACGAGTACGCTGGGGAGTTGCGGCATATCCTGACGGTCGAGCAGAAGACGCGGCGCCGCACGTTCGCGAAACGCGATCAGTTTGGGCCCGAGCTCGTCTACTTCTCCGACTGTGTCCGGAAAGGCCGCGAACCCGAGCCCTCGGGGACGGAGGGGCTCGCCGACGTGCGCGTCATCCGGGCGGCGCTCGAGTCCGCCCGAACCGGCCGTCCGGCCCGGCTCGGCAGCCTCCCAGGCGTCGAGCGACCCGACCCTGACCAGGAGATCCATCGCTCTCCCGTCGAAGAACCCGACCTGGTTGGAGTCGAGACCCCTTCGGAAGACTGATTCCAACAGATTCCAAATTCCGGATTCCAGGGAACCCCGAGGATCGCTTCTTATAACTTGGAACCTGGAATCTGGAATCGCGTGGCGCGGGGCGCCTCGCTCAGATCCAGTGGCAGGCGCGGGCGAACCCCGCGACGATGAGGAGGAAAGCGACCGCCGCCACGGTCAGCACCGCCGCAGTCTTTCGCCTGGGGAGAGGCTGGCGGGTGTAGAAGCCCGTCTGCCACCTTTCGATTTCTCTGCCACAGTTGGGACACCTGGAGTCATCCATGCCGACGGTCGCGTAACAGTACGGGCACTCCTTCATCGTTGTTCCAGTGCCGCTGATCATATCCACATTTCGGATTCGTTCGGGTTTTCGATGGAGAGCCGCGGGACATGCGCGATGCCGAAGCCGAATTCCGGGTTTGTGCGTCGCGTTACACTGATCGCATGGCCCTGCAACGGCGGCCTCCCGACAACCTCCCGGACTCTCCGGGCGTCTACCTCTTTAAAGGCGCCCGCGGCAAGGTCCTCTACGTGGGCAAGGCCACGTCTCTGAAGAAGCGCGTCGCGTCCTATTTTTCCCACGACGCCAGGGACACCAAAACGGAGGCACTACTCGACTCCTACCAGGACCTCGAGACGATCGGGACGAATACGGAGCTTGAAGCCCTGCTTCTCGAGAACGCCCTCATCAAGAAGCATCACCCGAGGTACAACATCTGCCTGCGGGACGACAAGACGTACCCGTACATCAAGATCACGACGGGGGAGCCGTGGCCCCGGGCCCTGGTGACGCGGCGCGTGCTGGAGGACGGCCACTCCTATTTCGGGCCCTTTTGGGGCGGGCTCGCCCGGCGGATCATGCGAATGATCACCCGCCACTTTCAGATCCGCACCTGCACGATCGAGATCGACGGCAAACTTCCACGGCCCTGCCTCTATTACGACCTTCACGCCTGTCTGGGTCCCTGCGTCGCGGGCCTGACGACGAAGGCCGCCTACGACGAGGCCGTCGCCGACGTCGTTCTCTTTCTTCAGGGGAGAAATCACGAACTGCTGCCGCGTCTGGAAGAGAAGATGCTCGCCGCCTCGAGCGAGGAGAACTATGAGATGGCCGCGGCCTACCGGGACGCGATCCGAACGGTCGAGGACGTGGCGGAGCGGCAGCTCGTGCAGTCCTTGAAGGGGGAGAGCGTTGACGCCTTCGGGTTCTTCGAGGCCGGCGGTGACGTGTCGGTCTGCGTTCTCGTCGTGCGCGCAGGGGTGCTCCAGGACCGGCGGGAGTTCTTCTTCGAGAAGTCCGAGGAGGTCGAGCCCGCCGCCTTCCTGGAAGCCTTCCTCACGCAGTTCTACGACGCCAACCCTTTCCTCCCCTCGGAGATCCACCTTCCCGTCGAGATCCCGCGCGGCAAGCTTTTGGAGGAATTCCTGCTTTCACGCCGGGGAGCGAAGGTCGTCGTGCGCGTGCCCAGACGCGGCGCGCCCCGCGAGCGCGTGGAACTGGCAGACACGAACGCCCAGCAGCGTCACCGCGTGCGTTTTCGCCGCGCCGGCGGCGAGAGCCAGCTCGCTCTGGAGCGTCTGGCGCGAGTTCTCGACCTGTCCGTGCCGCCCCGGAGGATCGAAGCCTTCGACATATCGCATCTGCAGGGGACCGACAGCATCGCATCGGTCGTCATCTTCGAGGAGGGGAAGCCCAAGAAATCCGACTACCGACTCTTCGGCATCGCCTCGCAGAGCCTGCTCGCGCCCGATGATTTTCGGAGCATGGCGGAAGCGGTCGGACGCCGCTACCGGCGCCTTCGCGACGAAGGTGGGGAGATGCCCGACCTCGTCGTCGTGGACGGGGGCCGCGGCCAGCTTCAGGCCGCGCTCACCGCCCTGGACCGTGTGGGTGTCGAGCTGCCGGTCATCGGTCTGGCCAAGCGGGAGGAGGAGATCTGGCTACCGGACCACCCCGAGCCGGTTCGCCTCTCCGACAATGACCCGGCCTTGAAGCTCGTCCAGCGTCTGCGCGACGAGGCTCACCGCTTCGCCATCACGCGGCACCGCGGCCGGCGCGGCAAGCGCATGCGCGAGACGAGCCTGACCGACATCCCGGGTGTGGGCCCGACGCGGGCACGTCTTCTGCTGCGTCGCTTCGGATCGCTCGCGGGGCTGGCGGCGGCGCAGGCCGGCGAGATCGAAGCGGCCGTCGGACCGTCCACGGCGCGCGCCGTCCGCGAATACCTGGAACAGGCCAGGGGGGCTCAAGGACCGCAGGGGTCCCCGCTTGACAGGGGGACCGGGGGACCGCAAGGGTCCCCGCTAGAGTTGTCCGAACGCATCTCTGGACCCCGCACGGCATGAGGATCGCTTTCGAGAGTGCCGGGGATATCCGGAGTGTGGATCTCCTGGCTTCCCTCGTCTCCCTCTGGCGGGTAAAGGCCAGCGGCTCTCTCAGATTCTCCCGGCCCGGCGTGACGGCGGGATTCGAATTGCTCGGAGGCGAGGTCGTCCTGTCGCTCTCCTCCCAGCCCCAGTACGATGCGGCGGCAATCCTTTCGCGCGCGGGCAAGCTTGATGCCGCGGCGCTGGAGAAACTGCCGCGCCCTCCGGGGGGCGACGCGTCTCTCGCCGCCCTGCAGGCGGGCTTGATCAGCGTGAAGGAGTGGAGATGGGGACACAAGATCCGCGCGATCGAGATCCTGTCCGACCTGCTCGGGTGGCTGGAAGGAGAATATTCTTTCGACCCGGACGCCCGGCCGGCGGCCGGTGACTGGACTCTTCCAGTCCCGAGGCTCGTGCTGGAGCTCTTCCTGCGCTCGCGCGACCGCACGCTTGTCGAGCACTACCTCGGCCCCTCCGACCTGCCCCTGGTTCGCGCCGGCGGCTTCGATGAGGAGTTTGAGACCTTCGGGCTGACGTCGGACGCCGTCGGCGTCGTTGCCCTGATCGACGGGCGAGCAAGTGCGGAGGAAATCGCGGAACGGGCTCCCGCCGAGGAGTTCGCGGTGTTGAAGCTCCTGGCCGCGCTGACAACGCTCGGTCTCGTCCACCCGGCGGAGGCGACGCCCGAGCCGGGACGCGAGACTCCTCCGATCCGGCCCGAGGCGGAGGCGCTGGAGACCGCCCCTCACGCGGAGCCAGAGCCGAAGCCGGAACCCGAAGAAGCGGCTCAACGCGGCGCCAGCGAGGAAATCGAGCCGGAGCCGGAAAGCCCAACAGCGCCCGTCAAACAACCGCCGGAGGAGCCCGAGAGAGAGTCCGCTCCACAGGCCGAGGAGGAGTGGACGCCGCCCGCGCCAGAGGTGGGAAGTGAAGAAGAGATGCCGGAGGCCGCTCGCGAGCCGCCGACCGAGGCGGCCGTGCTTAAACCACGTCTCCCGGCGGACGTCATGTCCGAGCGCCCTGAGCTCTTGGTCCCGGCGGAAACACGAGGCAAAGACTTCCAGCCAGAATTCCGGGCGAGCCCTGCCGACGCGCCTCCTCCCGATGCGCCGAAGCGGAGCTCGGGAGCCCTGCTCGGCGGGCTTCTGGCGGTCCTCGTCGTCGCCGTCGCGGTCCTGGTGATCGTGCGATCCCGCAGAGCCTCTCCTGAGAGAGTCGCCGCCACCAATGCACAACCGACGGCACAGGAGAACCCCGTCTTTCCACCGGCCGAGACCGCGGTCCCTTTGCCCACGCATGGAACGCAGACCGTGCGCCCGTCTCCCGTCGTCACACGGCTGGCGGTGATCCCACCGACCCTTGCCGCGACCGTGGCTCCCAGGCCCACGCCGCCGCCGACACGCGTCTCAACCCTTCCGCCGCCCACGAAACCGCCGACCCGCGTGCCGACGCCGCCTCCGCCGACCAGGCCACCGACGCAGGTTCCGACACGCCTGCCGACTCGCGCCGAGCCTACGAGGCCACCGACTCCGGTCCCGACGCGAGTGCCACCGACGCGACCGCTCACCAGTGTCCCGACGAGGCCGGAGCCGACGAGACCGACTCCGATCGCCGTGCCGACGGCGACGGCCTCAGTTCGAGGTGAGGCGACGCGGGCCGTATGGATTGCGCGAGCCGAACGGGACCGCAGGGCGCTGTCAAAGCGCCGCAACGCCCGCTACTCGGTGCAGTTGGAGCTCGCCTGCGAGATTCCGACTCTCGAAAAGGCCTGGAACTGGGACAAACCTCCCGGCATGATGTGGCTTCTCACGACCTCCTATCGCGGGCGAACCTGTTTCCGGGTGATGTGGGGAAGGTTCGTCAGTCTCCCCGAGGCTCGGGAGGCGAAGGCGCGGGTGCCGGGGTTCTTCGTAGCGCCCGGCAACCGTCCGGCAGTCGTCTCCGTCCGCTAACGGCGCCGCGATGCCGGCCACGGGGGTAAACGAGTAGTCTTGACTCGGACGTTGCAGTCCCCGAACTCCGTTCTGCTAACCTGAGGGGGCTCCAGAACTGATGGAATCGCCAGACGCGGGATTCAAAGGATCGCTCGCGGCGACGCCGCTGCCGCAGGTCCTGCGGCAGATCTTCCTCGGCGGACTGAAGGGGACGCTGCGAATCATGCGCCGCGACGAGACCCGGAACCTTTTCTTCGAGAAGGGAGAGCTTTGCACCGCGACCTCCTCGCGGGAGGCCCAGAAGATCGGCGCTTTTCTCAAGCGCCGCGGCTGGATTACGGACGGCGACCTGGCCTGGGCGCTGGAGACCGTCGCGCGGAAAGGCCGGGTCCGTCTCGGGAAGATCCTGGTCGAACGCGGCCTCGTTTCGCGCTCGGTGCTCGAGGTCGAGATGAAGCGTCTGGTGGAGGAGATCGTTTTCTCGACCTTCGAGTGGGAGCAGGGGGAATACCGGTTCACTCCGTCGGCGGGAAGGCTGGATCCGGACGTCGCCTTGAGTCTCTCCACGGCGGCGATCATCGTGGAGGGAATCCGGCGCCTCCCCGAAAGCGACACCTTCCGCGATCGCCTGGGCGACGGAAAACGCATTCTTGTCCTGGCCGCCGACCCCATGTCGCGTTACCAGTATCTTCCCTTGGCGCCGCACGAGGCCTACCTGCTGTCCCGTGTGGACGGAACGCAGAATCTCGACGCACTGTTGAAGCTGGGAGGGGCCTCCCGCGCAGCCGCAGCGAAGACGCTCTACGCTCTCCTCTCCTGCGGGATCGTGGAATGGAAGAGCGACCGATCGATTCTCTCGGAGGCCGCGGGGCTCGAGCGCTTGAACGTCGAGATCCGATCGCAACCCACGGCCGCCCCGATCCCGACGGGCCATGCCGAGATCGTCCGCAACACCTACCGCAGGGTCGATTGGCTCACTCACTATGAACTGCTCGGTGTCGGCCCCGGGGCGACCCCGGAAGAGATACAACAGGCGTATTTCGAAAGAAGCCGGTCGTTCCATCCAGATCTGCGCCATCGCGCGGATCTGGCCGACTGCGAGAAGGAGCTCACGACCGTTTTCGAACGTCTGAGGACGGCCTACGACACGCTGTCAGACCCCGAGGCCCGCGCCGAATACGACGCCAGTCTCACCGCTCCCACCGACCTCGTGATCGACACTGCCTCCGATCCTCAGGCGCGCACCGAGATGGCGGCCAAGAACTATGCCCGTGCTCGCGAGTTGATTGAGCAAAAGGATTTTCATCCCGCCGTCGAGATGTTGCGGGAAGCCATTCACTTCGTTCCCGACAATGCGGAATACCGCTTCAGCCTCGGACAGGTTGAGCTGCAGAACGAGAACTGGATCGAGAGAGGACTGCAGAACCTGATGGACGCGGCCCGGCTCGAACCGAAGCGGCAGTACCTGGTCGCGGCGGCCCAGGCCCTGCACCAGTACGGGCGCCAGGAGGACGCTCTCCTCTTTGCGCGGCGCGCCGCGTATCTGGATCCCTCACCGGAGAACCAGCAGCTCCTCAATCTCGTCCTGGGACGTCCCGAGAAGCCCGCCGGGACGGCCTCCCGGCTGGAGTCTCCAGCCGCGCCCGAGTCGCCCCTGGACGATCAGGAGCCTCGGAAAGCCGCCGAAAAGGCCCGGTCCGGCTTCCTCTCCCGATTGTTCCGGCGTCGCGCTTGACGGCCATCCTGACCGGGCTCGGACTCGCGGCGGCCGCCGGTTTGAACGCCTGGGCGGTCCTCCTCCTCTTCCACGGTCTTGTCCGGCTTCTGCCTCAGGACTTCCCCGGACCAGCGACGGCGTTCCTGGCGAGCCCTTTCGTCTTCCAACTCGCTCTCGTCCTCTTTCTCGCCGAGTTCATCGTGGCCAAGATCCCGCTGGCGGATCGCATCTGGGAGGCGGGTCACACTCTCCTGCGGCCGATCGTAGGCGTGCTTCTCGCTCTCGCCTCGGTGGCTCTTCCCTCCTGGCCGGCGCGAGCCGGCGTCGCTCTGTCGGCGGCTATCGTCACACTCGGCGCCCACGCGGCGAAGTCAACAACGCGATTGACGTCGACCGCCGCCACCCGGGGTTTCACCCAGTTCGCACTCTCCTTGGCCGAGGACATCGTCGCGGTGGTGCTTGCGACTCTTCTCTTCTTCCAACCCTGGCTCACGGCGCTCGTCCTCTCGGCCCTGCTCATCCTCCTCGTCACGCACGGATCCCGGGTCCAGCACGCCCTGGGGGTCCTCTTCTTCCGCATCGCCCACCCCAGGCGCGCTCCGCGCGCCTAGCGAATTTCGAACGAATTTCGAAATTCATGCCCTACTTCCTCGATGGAAACAACCTGATCGGCCACGCGAGGGCAACGGCGCGACCCTCCGACGAAGACCGCCAGTCACTCGTCTCGGAGATTGCCCAACGGCTTCGAAGAACACGCGCGCAAGCCGTGCTCTTCTTCGACGGGCCCGGAGAGAAACGAACCGCTCTGGGGAATCTCTCGATTCGAGAAGCCGGACCGAGGGGCGCCGACGAGGCGATCCTTCGGGAGATCGGACGCACCCGGACTCCCCGGGAAGTCGTCGTGGTCACGGCGGATCGAGACCTCGCCCGGAGCTCGCGCGACGCCGGCGCGAAATCGTTGTCACCCGATGAGTTCTGGAGCCGATTTGGACTCTCGACTCGCGCCGAGTCTCCTGGCGACGCCCCAAAGGTGGACGTCGAGGACTGGCTCAAGTACTTCGGAGACGAGAAAAACCGAGAGGGCTAGCGTTCACTGCCCGGTTGGGTTCCGGCGAACCGGTACAGGTCCAGCCCGGATAATTCACGGACACCCAGCCGAAACACGTGCAAGTCGTTGAGAGACGGAGCCCGTCTCGCCCCGGATCGAGTAACGCCGCGGTACTCCTTGTTCCCGCGAGAGATTTTTCGTCAGGACGAGGAAGACCGACGACGGCGACCGCCCCCCGGGGGCACGGGGGACCAGAACGTCCCCCGCCGGACTTTGCCATCGCAGAGGAGGTCTGACGAAGTATCCGGCGGACGTCCCTGCGCAGGGGGCGCGTGGCGCCCCCTGGACCCCCGGGATCCGCGGGACGGCTGGAGTCGTTCGTGAATTATGCGGGCCAGCCGCCATGCTAAGATGCTCATGGCTCCGAGCAGGCCACGCGATCGCCCCGAGCAATCGGGGAGGAAAGTCCGAACTCCGAACGGGCGGCATGCCGGGTAACACCCGGTCGCGGCAACGCGAAGGAAAGTGCCACAGAAAAGAAACCGCCCTCCGACTCCTCCTGGGGCCGGACGGCAAGGGTGAAACGGTGCGGTAAGAGCGCACCGCCCCGACGGCAACGGAGGGGGCACGGTAAACCCCATGCGGAGCAAGGCCAAATAGGGAGATGCAGGGCGCCCGTCCCGCCCCGCCTCGCGCGGGACATCTCCGGGTCGGCTGCTTGAGCCCGAGGGAGACCTCGGGCCCAGAGGAATGATCGCGACCCCGGCGAGGGCTCGGGGGACCGCAAGGTCCCCTGAGAACTTGACGGGGACAGAATTCGGCTTACAGGCCGGCTCGGAGCCTCTGGTTCGCGCGGGCGGTTCCAGGCTCCAAGTTCCAGCGAGGAGTCCACTGGTCAGGGATCGTTCCCGGACGCGACGCGGTTCCGGAATACGACCTTACACTGGAGCCCCTTGGATGAATTGATACCGCCACCACGGCTGCGGGCCGGCGCGACGATCGGGGTCGCGGCCGTCTCGGGTCCCGTGCACGAGGAGAGGCTCGGACGCGGCGTCGCGTCTCTTCGGGAGAAGGGTTACGCGGTCGTCGAGGCATCGAATCTGCGTGCGCGGCGCGGGTTCCTGGCGGGAGAGGACGAGGAGCGCGCGGGAGGCTACCGGCAACTGCTGCTTGATCCGGTTGTCGAGGCGATCTTCTTCGCTCGCGGCGGCTATGGCTCGTCCAGGATCCTCGGCTATCTCGACCCCGGGGAGCTGCGAGCCAATGCCAAGATCCATCTGGGCGGGTCGGATCTGACCGCGCTCTTCGCGTTTCTGTGGCGCCACGGGAAGCTCGTAACGTTTTACGGCCCGATGGTGGCGGTCGAGATGGCGGCCGGCACTCCGCACCTCGATTGGCAGTCCGTACTGCGCGGGGACGCGCCCACCCCTCACAGGATCGGCCGCGACGATGTTGTGAGAGCCGGGTGCGCCGAAGGGGTTTTCACCGGCGGGTGTCTGTCGCTCCTGGCCTTGCTCGCGTGGACTC
>WNGE01002250.1_pt1 | contig 44352 bp, 40 predicted proteins | sample 5400651 | NCBI WGS metagenome assembly WNGE01 (sample SAMN13153370, study PRJNA577476) | soil metagenome | isolation source: 60 cm soil or saprolite under grassland replicate 2 | place: USA:California | collected 2016-06-15 | reverse complement strand
CGGCTTGCCGGCGGCACCCCGTTCGGCCTGCTGGCGCACGCCAACGGCCACTACGTCACGGCGGAGAACGCCGGCGGCTCCCCGCTCATCGCCAACCGCGCCGCGGTCGGGCCCTGGGAGCGGTTCGACCAGGTCGACGCCGGCGGCGGGTACGTCGCGCTGCGCTCCCACGCCAACGGCCGGTACGTGACCGCGGAGAACGCAGGGGCCCTGCCACTGGTCGCCAACCGGATCGTGATCGGCTCATGGGAGAAGTTCAAGGTCATCGTGAACGCCGACGGCAGCGTCAGCCTGCAGGCGTTCGTCAACAGCCGGTACGTCACGGCGGAGAACGGCGGCGGGTCCGCCCTGATCGCCAACCGGACCGCCATCGGGCCGTGGGAACAGTTCGACGAGTTCGTGCCGCCGGCCACGATCAGCCTGCAGGCGTCCGTCAACGGCCGGTATGTCACGGCCGAGAACGGCGGCGCATCATCGTTGATCGCGAACCGGGACGCCGTCGGCCTGTGGGAGCGGTTCGACCAGATCGACGCCGGCGGCGGGTACCTGGCGTTGCGCGCCCAGGTCAACGGCCGCTACGTCACCGCGGAGAACGCCGGTGGCTCGCCGCTGATCGCGAACCGGACCGCGGTCGGGCCGTGGGAGAAGTTCCGCGCGGTCGTGCACGTCGACGCCAGCATCAGCCTGCTCGCCCTGGCCAACGGCCGCTGGGTCTCCGCCGACAACGCGGGCACCTCGCCCCTGATCGCCAAGGCGGTTTCCGCCGGACTGTGGGAGCAGTTCCGCGGCAGTCCGCTCTGAGGCGCCGCCCGGGCCGGCCGCTGTCGCCGGGTGTCCTAGTTGGACCTGCCCGGTCGGGCAGGCACCCTGCCCGATCGGGCACTCGTTGCGCTGAGGTGTGGCGTTGCCGTCCGCGACGACGCTTCACCGTTACTGGGTCCTGCTTGCGATCGGATCCTGTCCACGATCGGACCTGTTCACCGAAGGACCTTCTTTGATGCGACGCCCGCGGCTTGGCCGCCTCGCGGCCGGTCCAACGTCCGCCCTGCAATCGCCATCATCTGGTGTCTTGATGCCCTATTTCCGGAGGAATCCCATGCGACAGCGTCGGCGCTCACGGTTAGCGCTCATCTCGGCGGCTGCCGGACTTACCTGCCTCGCCTTCGCCACGCCTGCCTGGGCAATGGCCACCACCCCGCTGCAGCGATCCAACGTCCCCGTGCTCGCTCCGGGCGGCGACCCGGCAGGCGCCAACAGAACAGTGAAGATCGACGATATCCCTGTTGACGGCGACAAAAGTAACCTGCCACACGTGGGCTGCACGTTCGCGGTAAAGTTCTTCGGCTTCGACGAAGGCGAGCACGCCAACATCGTCTTCACCCTGCAGCAAGAGAAGCCGGGGCCGAGCCCCGAGTTGCTGCGCCGCGACAACGTGCTGGTGAGCAAGGACGCGGCGGGCGGCCGTGACGATCTCGACGAGGTCTTCACCTTCTCCGTGAGCCAGTTCGGACTCGACGCCTACACGCCGCAGAACGATCAGGGCTACCACATCAAGCTAGAGGTTGAGCGCATCGGCGCGCCGGGGGCGGGCAAGCACAAGGTGTTCTGGGTCCCGCGGTGCGTGGAGAAGAAGCCGCCGTCGTCGCCCCCGCCGTCGAACCCGTCGTCGCCCCCGCCGTCCAGCCCTTCGAATGGCGGCGGTGTCGGCGGTGGCGGTGGATCGCTGCCCATCACCGGTGCCGCGATCGGCGGTCTGGTCACGGTCGGCCTCGGGCTCGTCGGTGCTGGCATCACCCTCGTGCTGCTGCGCCGTCGGCGGGACGCGGTCGAGTTCGAAGCCTGAGGTCGTGAGGTCTGGGCTGCTGTGCGGTCACGAGACGCGCACTGAGTGAGCCGATCCCGGGATGGTGTCACGCTCGACCCCGGGAGCCTCAGCCGCCGTCGTGGGTCAGGGTCGCCAACTGCGACCCTGACCCACAAGGCGCGGTACAGCGACGGGAGGACTCGTGCTCGCGTACCACACCTCGCGCCGGTGGGCCGTTCGATTGGGCCTACCCATGGATTGGCCCGACATCCGCGTGCCGCACCACGACTAGTGCCTCCTCAGGCCACTTTGCCCTCCCGACGATCTTTCGTAGGCGTGGGTTGTCGGTGTTTGAGACTGCGCAGGTAGCGGCAGAACTCGAGAACTCGGCGCGCTTCTTGCGTTTCTTGACGTGGCCGCACATGACATTGCGGCCCAGGTCGAGGGCGGCGAACAGGTGCCGCACCCCCATGCGGGCACGTGTTGGTGGCCCGCATCCGCGGCCCGCTGTCCCGGTCGGGATCTTTGTGTCGGCTGCCGCGCCCAGCCCACTGCCGGCCCAGGAGCGGGCTGCAGGCTGAGCGCGGCCTTAGTCTCGTACCGGCACGACGAAGGTCCAATGCTGGCCGACCGGGCAGTACCGGAACGCAACCAGGCCGACGCGGGGCACAGGGAGCAAGAACAACGGAATCCAGGTCGTCGTGAACACGTGGCCGTCGGGGCACCGTGCAAGCGCCTGGAAGCGGCCGTCCGTGCGCCTCTGGCGGCCGAGCCACTGGGCCAGGGCGACCACCAGGGTGGCCACGGCGATCACGACCAGAAGCGCGAGAACGAAGTCGCGGGTGGAAACACCGGTCACTTGACCTCACCCGCAATCCGACATCAGCATCTTCATGGCACCTCCGCACCAAGCCGTTTGACCCGTCGCCCCTGTCAGCCACACGTGGCGGGACCGGACTAGAGCACATCGTCTGGTTGCTCGGTCAGTTCCTTGTACTCAGGATGATCCGGTTGAACGAGAACCCAGATCAGATCAAGTATCGCTCCAGCTTCGGCCGCGCCGTCGAGCAGCATTGCGGGCAGGGAGTCCGCCGGTCATCGGTTGCTCGTCGTCCGGGCGCGGGCGAAAGTGTCGTACGCCAGTTCTAATCTGTGCTCATGGGGGACTTGGCGGATGAGGCGCGACGGCTGCGCCGCGAAGGGCTGTCCGGCCGGCAGATCCAGGAGCGGCTGGGGGTGCCGAAGCAGCGGTTGCAGGACTGGTTGCGCGGCGTGCCACCCCCGGAGTGGACCCGCCGCCCGACGGCGAAGGACGACCTGCACGCCAGGGCCCTGGAGTTGCGCGGGCAGGGCTGGTCGGTCAACGACATCGCGCTGGAGCTGGGCGTGGCGCGCTCGACCGCGTGGCAGTGGGTCAAGCACCTGCCGCTGGACCGCGACTCGGAGCGGGCCAGGCGCAAGCGCGAGCACGCGAAGGTGATGACCGATGCGCAGTGGGAGAAGCATCGCCGCGAGCGTGCCGAGCGCCGCGCGGCTGTGCGGCTGGCTTCCTTCAGCGAGGTCGGCAGGCTTTCCGATCGCGAGGTTCTGCTTCTCGGTGCCGCGATCTACTGGTGTGAGGGAGCCAAGGGCAAGCCGTGGCGTCCAGAGGAGAGGCTGATCTTCGCGAACGGCGATCTCGGGCTGATCCGGCTGTTCCTGCGGTTTCTGCTGGCCGTTGGTGTCGAGGACGATCGCGTCTTTTTCCGGCTCTACATCCACGAAACCGCCGACGCTGACGCCGCGGAGCGTTGGTGGCGGGAGCAGTTGGGCGTAGGGGAAGAACGGTTCCTGAGGACGTCGCTCAAGCGGCACAAGATCGCGACTACGCGCGGCAACACCGGTGAGGACTATCGCGGCTGCCTCGCGGTGTCGGTCCGGCGCGGGCGGGAACTCTACTGGCGGATCGAAGGGCTCGTTGATGCGATGTGCGGGTGATCCGTTTCTGGTGCGGTTCCGTTGTCGGACGTTAGGTAGGCTAAGGCTCGCATCGACAATCGGCCGTGGTGTAATCGGCAACACCTTCGCCTTTGGAGCGAATGTTCCAGGTTCGAGTCCTGGCGGCCGAGCTGTCCTCTAAGTCCGTTTCGCTGAGACGAGCGCCTCCTCGATAAAGCGCACCTGGGCCGGCGGAGCATGGCCCCAGAACGCGCCGTCATGGCAGCCCTTCGACAGGTGCACCACGCCCGGGTCGGGTAACCGGCGACGCAGCTCCCGGACCGCCGGGGCGAACGGGTCGTCCACCCCGCAGTCGACGCGCAGCCGCACCCCGCGCAGCTCCCCGGCGCGCGCCAGCACGTCGTAGCGCGCCCACTCCGCCGCCGAGTCGAATGCGCCGGCGTTCACCCGGCGGGCTTCCTCATACGAGCGCCAGATCGCCGGACTGCTGGCCACGACCGCCGCGAAGCGGCCGGGCCGGGACAGGCCGCAGAGCAGCGCGCCGTACCCGCCCATCGACCAGCCGGCCACCGCCGCCCGCCCGACGTCGAGCCCCCGCGCGGCGAGCAGCGGCAGAAACTCGTCCAGCAGCGCGCCCAGCGGATCGTCGGCCTCGTGCGGGTGCCAGTAACCCGGACCGCCGTCCATGGCGGCGACCGCGAACGACGCGCCCGGCGGCGAGACGTCGAGAGCCGTCCCGCCGTACCCGTGCAGCGCCAGGCACACCGGCAGCCGGTCGCCGGGTGACGTGCTCTGCGGGTACCGGATGACAAAGCTGACGGTGCGACGGCGCCGCACCGAGTCGAAGACGCCGCGCACGACGGGCCCGGCGGCCGGTGCCGGCGGCGGGGCGGGCAGGTCGCAGCCGCCGAGCGCCCGGTGCAGCCGGCCCTGACCCGGCAGGATCCCGCGGTCGACCAGGACGGCGGCCGCGGGCAGGGGCGCGAGCAGCGAGCCGACCAGCAGGCTCCGCCGGGCAAGACGAGCTGTCACCCGCCGCAGGCTAGGCCGGCGCGTCAACTCACCCGACCGGGGAATGTTGCGGCCTGACTACGATGAGGCGCGCGTTTGGATCCGACCATGTCGAGGGAGCAGCTGGTGAGCCCGGACCAGGCAGAAGCACTCCGGCCGAGGACGCTGGTCGTCCTGGCCGCGGGTGAGGGCAAGCGGATGAAGTCTGCGCTACCGAAGGTGATGCACCCCCTGCTGGGCCGCACGGTGCTGGGCCACGTGCTCACGGCGGCGCGCGAAGGGCTCGGCGACGGCCAGTTGCTGGTCGTGGTGGGGCACGGCGCCGACCAGGTCCGGGGGCATCTTGCCGAGATCGCACCCGCGGCGTTGGCGGTGCTTCAGGCCGAACAGCGGGGTACGGGGCACGCGGTGCGCACCGTCCTCGACTCGGTCGGCGACATCACCGGCAGCGTGATCGTGCTCAACGGCGACTTCCCGCTGATCCGCCCGGAGACGTTGCGGGCGCTGGTGTCCACGCATGAGGCGGCCGGCGCGGCGGCGACGATCCTGACCGCCCAGGTGCCCAACCCGGATGGTCTGGGCCGGATCATCCGGGCGGCTGACGCGCGGGTCGAGCGGATCGTCGAGGAGCGGGACGCGACCGCCGAGGAGCGCGCGATTCCCGAGATCAACGCCGGGGCGTACGTCTTCGACGCGCTCACGCTGCGCCAGATGCTCGGCAAGCTGAGCAGCGACAACGACCAGGGCGAGGAGTACCTGACGGACGTGGTCGGGCTGCTGGCCGGCGGGGGATACCCGGTGGAGGCGCACCTGGCGGCGGATCCGGTCGAGACGCTGGGCTGCAACGACCGGGCCGAGCTGGCAGGGCTGCGGGCGCTGCTGCGCGACCGGATCAACACGGCGTGGATGCGCTCCGGGGTGTCGATCATCGATCCGGCGACGACGTGGATCGACGTGACGGTGTCGCTCGCCCGGGACGCGGTGATCGAGCCGAACACGCACCTGCAGGGTGCGACGCGCATCGGCGAGGGCGCGCGGGTCGGCCCGGACACGACGGTGGCCGACAGCGTGGTCGAGGCGGGCGCGACGGTCGTGCGCGCGCACGTCGTCGGGGCACACATCGGCCCGGATGCCCAGATCGGCCCGTACGCCTACCTGCGGCCGGGTTCGAAGCTCGCGGAGAAGGCCAAGGTCGGCACGTTCGTGGAGACCAAGAACGCCGAGATCGGCACCGGCGCGAAGGTCCCCCACCTGTCATATGTGGGCGACGCGACGATCGGGGAGCAGACCAACATCGGCGCGGCGACCGTGTTCGTCAACTACGACGGGGTCGCCAAGCACCGGACGGTCATCGGCAGCCACGCGCGCACGGGGGCGGACAACATGTTCGTCGCGCCGGTCGAGGTGGGCGACGGGGCCTATACGGCGGCGGGGAGCGTCATCACCAAGGACGTGCCGCCGGGCGCGCTCGGGGTGAGCCGGGCGCAGCAGCGCAATGTCGAGGGCTGGGTGGAGCGCCGGCGTCCGGGCACGGCCGCGGCCGAGGCGGCGTCACGCGCGGCAGCCGAGGCGGCGTCACGCGCGGCAGCCGAGGCGGCGTCACGGGCTGCGGGTGATTCGTCACCGCTCGAAGCGGGTTCGCGCATCGACTCCGCAGGTGAGACGGTTGGGGAGTGAAATAAGTCATCGTGGCGCCCCGTCGGCGGGGATCGGGGCGAGAGTTAGCCAACAATGACGGCCGACCTGACCATCTCAATCGAGACGGGAAGCATTAAGCCGATGGGAAGCATCGTCGCGGACAACCGCAAGTCGCTCATGCTCTTCTCGGGTCGTGGGTTCCCGGCGCTCGCTGAGGAGATCGGCTCTGTGCTCGGGATAGCGCCCACCCCGATGGACGCCTACGACTTCGCCAACGGCGAGATCTTCGTGCGCTACCAGGAGTCCGTGCGCGGCAGTGACGCGTTCGTGGTGCAGTCGATAGTGCAGCCGGTCAACAAGTGGCTCATGGAGTCACTGATCATGGTCGATGCGCTGAAGCGTGGCTCGGCCAAGCGGATCACCATGGTGCTGCCGTTCTACCCGTATGCCCGGCAGGACAAGAAGCACCGCGGCCGGGAGCCGATCTCGGCGCGGCTGATCGCCGACCTGTTCAAGACGGCCGGAGCCGACCGGATCCTGACCGTCGACCTGCACACCGCGCAGATCCAGGGCTTCTTCGACGGTCCGGTCGACCACCTGTTCGCCATGAACATCCTTGCCGACTACGTGGAGAACAAGTACGCCGGCCGCCCGATGACGGTGGTCGCGCCGGACTCGGGCCGGGTGCGTGTCGCGGAGCGGTGGACCGACCGGCTCGGCGGTTGCCCGCTGGCGTTCATCCACAAGACGCGCGACCCCCTCAAGCCCAACCAGGTGGTGGCCAACCGGGTCGTGGGCGAGGTCGAGGGCCGGGTCTGCCTGATCGTCGACGACATGATCGACACGGGTGGCACGATCACCAAGGCGGCGGAGATCCTCTTCGACGAGGGCGCTGCGGACGTGATCGTGGCCGCGACGCACCCGATCCTGTCGGATCCGGCGACCGAGCGACTGGGCAACAGCAAGATCAGTGAAGTGGTCGTGACCAACACGCTGCCGCTGCCGGCGGACCGGCGGTTGGACAAGGTGACGGTCCTGTCGATCGCCCCGCTGATCGCCCGCGCGATCCGCGAGGTGTTCGACGACGGCTCGGTGACCACCCTCTTCGGTGGCCTGTCCTGATGATTACGGGGCGGCCCCCACGGAGGGCGTTCGCGCGGTTCGGGTAGGCTGTTGCGGTTGCCACGGCGAGGGTGCCCGGCCGGCCGTGCGCGTCACCGAACGCGAACGATGGCCGGCGGGCGCCGTGATCGACGCGGTGCTCCGGGCCCGTGCCCCCGGCACCCCCCGCCCGCGCACCGCCGCCGCCCGCAGTAGAGATCATTACAGGAGTACTTCCGTGTCCGAGGTCAAGATCAGCGCCGAGCCACGCACCGAGTTCGGCAAGGGTGGTGCCCGCCGTACCCGTCGGGCCGGCAAGGTGCCCGCCGTGCTGTATGGCCACGGCGAGAAGCCCCGTCACATCGCGCTGCCCGCGCGCGAGTTCGCCGCCGCGATCCGTCACGGTGGCGCCAACCAGCTCTTCAACATCGAGATCTCGGACGGCGGCGGCAGCGCGCTGGCGCTGCCCAAGGCGATCCAGCGTGACCCGATCAAGGACACCTACGAGCACGTCGACCTGCTGATCGTCCGGCGCGGCGAGAAGGTGACCGTCGAGGTGCCGGTGCAGCTCCTCGGCGAGGCGGCCCGGGACACCCTGATCGTGCATGAGCACGACACGCTCAGCATCCTGGCCGACGCGACCCGGCTGCCCGACCACCTCGAGGTCTCCATCGAGGGTCTGGAGGCCGGCAGCCAGATCACCGCGGGCGATGTGCAGCTGCCCTCCGGCGTCGAGCTGGCCGCCGAGCCCGACCTGATCCTGGCCATCGTCACCGGCGCGCCGACCGCCGAGCAGCTCGAAGCCGAGGGTGGCGAGGCGCCGACGGTGGCCGAGCCGGCCGAGGTCGAGGAGCAGCCCGCCGAGGCCTGATCCACGCCCGATCTTCCGGCGCCGATCTTGGGGAAACGCTGCTGCGGGACCCCAGGGTCGGCGCGACCATTTGGAGCATGATGTCCGAGCAGACCGCCCCGTGGCTGGTGGTGGGCCTGGGAAACCCCGGCAAGGAGTACGCCGGCAACCGGCACAACGCCGGGTTCCTCGTGGCCGACCTGCTGGCCGAGCGGACCGGCGCGCGCTTCTCCCGCCACCGCAAGGCGGTCGCCGAGGTGGCCGAGGGCCGGCTGGGTGTCGGCGTGGAGGCGCCCCGGCTCGTCCTGGCCAAGCCGATGACCTACATGAACCTCTCCGGCGGCCCGGTCGCCGGGCTGGCCCGGTTCTACAAGGTTCCGCTCGGCCAGATCGTCGCCGTCCACGACGAGCTGGACATCCCGTACGGGCAGCTGCGCGTCAAGATCGGCGGGGGCGAGGGCGGCCACAACGGGCTGCGTTCGATGTCGCGCTCGCTGGGCGGGAAGGACTATGTACGGGTCCGGTTCGGCATCGGGCGCCCGCCGGGGCGGCAGGACCCGGCCGACTACGTGCTGTCCGACTTCTCTGCCGCCGAGCGCAAGGAGCTGCCGTTTGTCGTCGACCGCGCCGCTGACGCGGTCGAGGTGGTGCTGGCCAAGGGCGTGGAGGCCGCGCAGAACCAGTACCACGCCGGCTGAGCCCGCCCGGGCCGTGGCGATCAGCCCGGTTTGGGCGTTGTAACCCCGGTAACACTTTCGGCAGAAGGTGAACGGGGATCGGGCACGGACAACCGACCGACCGTGGAAAAGGCGGTCCGGCTGGACGTGTGGTACGTGGCGAACTGGTCGCTGTCGCTGGACCTCGTAATCTTGTTGCGAACCGTGAGCGCCGTCGTCCGTTCGCCGGGGGCCTACTGACGCCCCCTGGCCGAAAAAGAAGGTGACATGACGGAGACCCTGCTCGGCCGCGCCGAGCACGACACCGCACCGGCGGGCGACGCCGCCTTCGCCCGGTGGCTGGCCGCCCGTGCCGGGGAGCTGCTGCTGCGGCTACGCGCCGAGCTGGGCCACGCCGACCCGGCCGCGCTGCGGGCCGCCGGGGACGCGCGTTCGCACGAGCTGATCGCCGGTGAGCTGGCGCGCTGGCGGCCGGCCGACAAGCTGCTCTCCGAGGAGGGTGCGGACGATCTCTCCCGGGTCGACGCGGAGCGGGTGTGGATCGTGGACCCGCTCGACGGCACCCGCGAGTACGGCGAGGAGGGCCGCGCCGACTGGGCGGTGCACATCGCCCTGTGGCAGTGCATGAACGGCATCGGGAGGCTCGCCGCCGCGGCTGTCGCGTTGCCGGCGCAGCACCGGGTGCTCGCCACCGACGCGCCGCCCGCGTACCCGCCGATGTCGCCGCTGGCGGCGGAGGGCGGGCCGCTGCGGTTCGCCGCGAGCCGCACCCGGCCGCCCGAGTTCGTCACCGGTCTCGCCGCCGACCTGGGCGCCGAGCTGGTGCCGATGGGGTCGGCCGGCGCCAAGATCGCCGCGGTGATCGACGGGGACGTGGATGCCTACGTGCACGCGGGCGGGCAGTACGAGTGGGACTCGGCCGCGCCGGTCGCTGTGGCGACGGCCACCGGACTACACGCTAGCCGGATCGACGGGTGTGCGTTGGAATACAATCGTGCGAACCCGCGGCTACCCGACCTCGTGGTGTGCCGTAAGGACCTCGCGCCACGCCTGCTCGCCGCGCTGGAGCAGTGCACCGGCTGAGGGCGTACCAATGAAGGGTCTGTAATGCGATGACTGCTGCCTACCGGGTCTCGCACCTGGATGCTCTCGAGTCCGAGAGCATCTTCGTGATGCGTGAGGTCGTCGCCGAGTTCGAGCGGCCGGTCCTGCTCTTCTCCGGCGGCAAGGACTCGATCGTGATGCTGCGCCTGGCCGAGAAGGCGTTCGCGCCGGCGCGCATCCCGTTCCCGGTGATGCACGTCGACACCGGCCACAACTTCCCCGAGGTGCTCGCCTACCGGGACCGCCGGGTCGAGGAGCTGGGCGTGCAGCTGATCGTGGCCAGCGTGCCGGAGGCGCTCTCGTCCGGCCTGGTGCGCGAGCCGGCCGACGGCATGCGCAACCGGATCCAGACGCCGGTGCTGCTGGACGCGGTGGAGAAGTACCGGTTCGACGCGCTGTTCGGCGGCGCGCGCCGCGACGAGGAGAAGGCCCGGGCCAAGGAGCGGGTTTTCAGCTTCCGCGACGAGTTCGGCCAGTGGGACCCGCGCAACCAGCGCCCCGAGCTGTGGACGCTCTACAACGCGCGCATCCACCCAGGTGAGTCGATCCGGGTGTTCCCGCTGTCCAACTGGACCGAGCTGGACGTGTGGCACTACATCGCCCGGGAGAAGATCGCGCTGCCGGAGATCTACTTCGCCCACGAGCGGGAGGTGGTCGACCGCGGCGGCATGCTCTACGCCGTCAACGAGTTCCTCCCGTTGAAGGCGGGCGAGGCGCCGTTCGTCGAGAAGGTGCGTTACCGCACCGTGGGTGATGCCTCCTGCACGGCCGCGGTGCGCTCCGACGCCGACACGATCCAGAGCGTGATCGACGAGGTCGCCGCGACCCGCATCACGGAGCGCGGCGCCACCCGCGGTGACGACAAGGTCAGCGAGGCGGCCATGGAAGACCGCAAGCGTGAGGGGTACTTCTAGTGAGCATCGAGGCTCCCGCGCGGGCCATGACCGAGCCACCGTTCGGCAAAGCCGACATGCTGCGCTTCGCCACCGCCGGCAGCGTCGACGACGGCAAGTCCACGCTGATAGGGCGGCTGCTCTACGACTCCAAGTCGATCTTCACTGATCAACTGGAGGCGGTGGAGGCGGTGTCCCGCTCGCGGGGCGACGAGTACACCAACCTCGCACTGCTCACCGACGGGCTGCGCGCCGAGCGGGAGCAGGGCATCACGATCGATGTGGCGTACCGCTACTTCGCCACGCCCCGGCGGAAGTTCATCATCGCCGACACGCCGGGGCACATCCAGTACACCCGCAACATGGTCACCGGTGCGTCCACGGCAGACCTGGCGCTGATCCTGGTCGACGCGCGCAAGGGTCTGCTGGAGCAGTCGCGCCGGCACGCGTTCCTGTGCTCGCTGCTGCGCGTGCCGCACCTGGTGCTGTGCGTCAACAAGATGGATCTCGTGGACTACTCGCAGGAGGTCTTCGAGACGATCGCCGACGAGTTCACGACGTTCGCGGCGAAGCTGGAGGCGCCCGACCTGACCGTCGTGCCGATCTCGGCGCTGCGCGGCGACAACATCGTCAGCCGGTCGGCCAACATGCCCTGGTACGAGGGCCCGTCGCTGCTGCACCACCTCGAGCACGTGCACATCGCCAGCGACCGCAACCTCGTCGACGTGCGGTTCCCGGTGCAGCACGTGATCCGGCCCCAGTCCACCGTCGTGTCGGACTACCGGGGGTACGCCGGGCAGGTCGCCAGCGGCGTGCTCAAGCCGGGTGACGAGGTGATGGTGCTGCCCAGTGGGTTCACCTCGACGATCGCCGGCATCGACACCGCCGACGGGCCGGTGCAGGAGGCGTTCCCGCCCATGTCGGTGACGGTCCGGCTCGGCGACGAGCTGGACGTCTCCCGGGGCGACATGATCTGCCGGCCCAACAACCGGCCCACGGTCGCGCAGGACATCGAGGCGATGATCTGCTGGATGGACGAGTCGCGCCCGCTGTCGGTGGGCGGGAAGTACACGATCAAGCACACGACGCGTACGGCGCGGGCCATCGTCCGCGGGCTGCAGTACCGCCTCGACGTGAACACCCTGCACCGCGACGAGTCGGCGAGCGGCCTGACGCTCAACGAGATCGGCCGCGTGCGGCTGCGGACCACCGTGCCGTTGCTGTGCGACGAATACCGGCGTAACCGCACGACGGGCGGGTTCATCGTCATCGACGAGGCGACCAACCGGACGGTCGGCGCCGGGATGATCATCGAAGCCGCGTAACTCCGCGGAGAGGCTCAGCGGGAGCCGGTGACGCTGCTCTGCGCCCACGCCGTGATGGTGCTGTGCGCGAGCCGGGGGCGGTCGGTGATGAGCCCGTCCACACCCGCGTCCGCCAGCGCCCGCATCTGTGCGGGATCGTCGACCGTGTAGGGGAACACCACCGAACCGGCGGCGTGCGCCCGATCGACGAACTCGGCGTCGACAGCCCGCCAATCCGCGCCGACGCAGTCGCGGGTCACCTTGAGAGCCGCGGGGAGCTGGTCGGCCGTCCAGATCAGCGGGCACGTGCGGACCTGCGGGCTGATCCGCTCGATGAGGCGAAGCGCGTCGAGGTTGAAGCTCTGCACAACCGCGCGGCGCCAGCCCAGCCGGGCCAACTCGTCGCTGACGCCCACCGGGTCGACGTCCTTGACCTCCGCCATCAGGCTGACGCGGGCGGCGTCGGGCCGGGTGAGCCGGTCGACCAGGTCGGCCAGCCGGGGGATCGGCTGCCCCGCGCAGCGGACCTCGGCGAGCTGCGCCGCGGTCAACGCCATGACGGCCTGGCCGGCGTACGGGGTGCAGTCGGCGCGCAGGGTGCGGTCGTGGGCGAGGAAGGCGACCCCGTCGAAGCTGTGCCGCACGTCGGTCTCGACGTAGTCCACGCCGGCCGCGATGGCGTCGTCGAACGCGGCCATCGAGTTTTCCGGCGCCCGCTCCAGCCCGCCGCGGTGTGCCAGCACAAGTGGGCCGGGTCGGCGTGGTCGCTGGGTGGCCTGGGTGCTGCTCGGTGCGGCGCCCGGGGCGGTGCTGCGCGGCGCGGCGGAGCGGGTGGCGGTCGGGGGTGCGAGAGCCTGCCGCGGCGCCGGGTCCGGGCGGCTGACGGCCGCGTGCGGGCGGGCCGCCGGAGCCTTCGTCGCCCGCTGGACGGCGAATGTGCGGCCCCCGCGCCACTCGGCGGCGACGGCGCCCCGGGTGACCAGCGCCAGGGTGGCCACCGTGGCGACGAGCAGGGCGAACGCGATCAGGCCGCGGTGCAGGCGCCGATCGTCACGTAGGGTGACCCGGCCGCGACGGACTTGCTCGGCGTACGCCGACCCGAGCGCCGACAGGACCTCCCCAAGCTGGATCATCGCTGGTCAACCTAGGCCCTCCGGGTCACCTCAGCAACACGTTGTTACCCAACCGACCGGAAGAACGTCCACGCGTCGGTGACCATCTCGGCCAGCGTCGACTTCGACGGCTGCCAACCCAGCTCCCGCTTGGCCTTCTCCGACGAGGCCACCAGGATCGCCGGGTCCCCGGCGCGCCGCGGGGCGATCTCGGTCGGCACCGGGTGCCCGGTCACCTCCCGGACCACGTCCACGACCTGGCGGTTGGAGAAGCCGCTGCCGTTGCCGAGGTTGTACACGCGGTGCGTGCCGCCCGCCATGCTGTCCAGCGCCAGCAGGTGCGCCGCGGCCAGGTCACTGACGTGGATGTAGTCGCGCACGCAGGTGCCGTCGGGTGTGGGGTAGTCGTCGCCGAAGAGCTGGAGCTTCTCCCGCCGGCCCGCCGCCACCTGCAGGGCGATCGGGATCAGGTGCGTCTCCGGGTCGTGCCGCTCGCCGATCAGGGAACCGTCGCCACAGACGTGGGCACCGGCGACGTTGAAGTAGCGCAGGCTGACGGCGGCCAGCCCGTATGCGCCCGCGAAGCCGGCCATCGCATGATCGACCGCGAGCTTCGAACCCGCGTACGGGTTGGGCGGGCGGGTCACCGCCGTCTCCGGGATGGGCACCTCGTCCGGGTCGCCGTAGACGTTGGCGGTGGAGGAGAACACCACCCGGTCCACGCCGGCCAGCCGCGCCGCGTCGAGCAGCCGAAGCGAACCGACCAGGTTGTTGTCCCAGTACTTCTCCGGCTTCTGCACGCTCTCCCCGGCCGCGATGAACGCCGCGAAGTGCAGCACGCCGTCGAAATCGGGGGTGAGCACCTCGCCGATGACGTCGTGCACCCGGCCGCGCACGAACCGCGCCCGCGTCGGCACGGCGACCGCGTGCCCGGTGGAGAGGTCGTCGAGGACCACCACCTCGTGGCCCGCCTCCAGCAGCATCGCCGTCACGACACTGCCGATGTAGCCGGCGCCGCCGGTCACGAGGAGTTTCACCAAGACCTCCGATGAGCCAAGCAATCGCATGAATCTAGCGCGGGCCCACCCAGGCCCGGATCCCCCGCCTACAATTCCGGCATGCAGGAGGCCGGGGACTCCGGGCCGGATACCGGCACGGGGGCCGCGCCGGGGCCGGTGCGGCGCGCCCTCGCCCGCGTCCTGGTGCGCGGTGCCGATGCCACCATGCGCTGGGTGACGCGCCTGCTCGGGGCGACCCCGACCACCGGGCGGGAGCGGATCAGCGAGGCCGAGCTGCGGGACCTGATCGCCGCCAACACCGTGCTGCGCGGTGAGGAGCGCAGGCTCATCGCGGAGGTGCTCGCCGCCGGCGCGCGGCACGTCCGGGAGCTGATGGTCCCGCGTACCGATGTGGTGTTTCTCGACGCCGCCATGCCGGTCGCCGCGGCACTGCGGCTGGTCCGGGGCGCGCGGCACTCCCGGTTTCCGGTCATCGAGGGCAGCCAGGACGACGTGGTCGGCTTCGTGCACCTGCGCGACCTGGCGATCCGTCCCGACGGCGACGCGGTGGCGGTGGTCGGTCAGCTGACCCGGGACGTGAAGCGCCTGCCCACCAGCAAGCAGGTGCTCACCGCGCTGTCGGAGATGCGCCGGGAGGGTCACCACCTGGCGGTCGTCGTCGACGAGTACGGCGGGACGGCCGGGATCGTCACCCTCGAGGATCTGATCGAGGAGCTCGTGGGGGAGATCCACGACGAGTACGACGCGGCGCCCGAGCCGGTTCCCGACGGCGGCGCCCCGCCCGCCGAGGTCGACGGCCGGCTCAACCTCGCCGACTTCGCCGAGCTGGCCGGCTTCACTCTGCCGCCCGGGCCCTACGAGACGCTCGGCGGGTTCCTGATGTGCCGGCTGGGCCGGCTGCCGGAGCTGGGTGACGAGGTACGCCTCGACGGCTGGCGACTGGTCGTCAGCGCGCTCGACGGCCGGCGGGTGGCGCGGGTCGCGCTGACGGCACCCGCACCGTCGTCCCGCCCTCCCTCGTAGGGTGACCGCAGGGGCAGGCATGGCGGTGTTCCTGACAGAATGGCCCGCATGTCCCAGGCTCGTCCCGACCGACCGCGCGTGCTGTCCGGCATCCAGCCCACCGCCGACTCCTTCCATCTGGGGAACTACCTCGGAGCGGTGCGCAACTGGGTGGCGTTGCAGGACACGCACGACGCCTTCTACTGCGTCGTCGATCTGCACGCGATCACGGCGGGACACGACCCGAAGCTGCTGCGCCAGCGCACCCGCGCCAGTGCCGCGCAGCTGCTGGCCCTCGGGCTGGACCCGGAGCGGTGCACGCTGTTCGTGCAGAGCCACGTGCCGGAGCACCCGCAGCTGGCCTGGGTGCTGGGCTGCATCACCGGGTTCGGCGAGGCCAGCCGGATGACGCAGTTCAAGGACAAGTCCGCCAAGCAGGGCGCCGACCGGGCCAGTGTCGGCCTGTTCACCTACCCGGTCCTGCAGGCCGCCGACATCCTGCTCTACCAGGCCAACCAGGTGCCGGTGGGGGAGGACCAGCGCCAGCACCTGGAGCTGACCCGCGACCTCGCGCAGCGGTTCAACACGACGTTCGGCCCGACGTTCACCGTGCCGGATCCCTACATCATCCGGGACGCCGCGAAGATCACCGACCTGCAGGAGCCGACCGCGAAGATGTCCAAGTCGGCCTCCTCGCCCAACGGCATCATCGAGCTGCTGGAGGACCCGGCGCGGGCCGCGAAGAAGATCCGCTCGGCGGTCACGGACACCGGCCGTGAGATCTTCTTCGACCCGGCGACCAAACCCGGCGTGTCCAACCTGCTGACCATCTACTCGGCGATGACCGGCCGCTCGATCCAAGACCTGGTCGCCGCCTACGACGGCAAGGGCTACGGCGACCTCAAGAAGGACCTGGCCGAGGTGGTCGTCGAGTTCATCCGGCCGATCCAGGAGCGCACGAAGGCCTACCTCGACGACACGGCTCAGCTGGACAAGCTGCTCGCGGTCGGCGCGGAGAAGGCGCGCGCCGTGTCCGCTCGCACGCTGCGGCGGGTGTACGACCGCGTCGGTTTCCTGCCTCCCGCCAGCCCCGGCAACTGAGCGCCTGTGCGTACCACCATCGGCATCGCCATCGACATCCCCGAGCCGTGGGGAAGCAAGCTGACCCGCTGCCGGGCCGATGCGGGCGATCCGCAGGCCGCGTACGTGCCGGCGCATGTGACCCTGCTCGGGCCGACCGAGATCGACGCCGCGAACCTGTCGCGCGTGGAGAAGCAGCTCGGCGAGATCGCGTCCGCGCACCCGCCGTTCACGCTGCACCTGCGCGGGACCGGGACGTTCCGGCCGGTCACCGAGGTCGTCTTCGTGACGGTCGCGGCCGGCATCAGCGAGTGCGAGCAGCTCAACGCCGCGATCCACGAGATCGAGGGGATCGAGCGGACCGCGAAGTTTCCGTACCACCCGCACGTGACCGTGGCGCAGGACGTCACGCCGGCGCAGCTTGACGCGGTCTTCGACGACCTCGCCGGCTTCGAGGCGCAGTTCCGGGTCGCCGGGTTCACGCTCTTCGAGCACGGCTCGGACGGGCGGTGGCGACCGCAGTGCGACTATGCGCTCGAAGGCATCGGCGATCTGCGCCGGATCGTCGACAATGGGGGCTAGATCCCGGGCGGGCGCGGAGGATGACGTGCGGCGGTTCGTCGAGCGCATAGGCAGCGGCTGGACCGCCCTGCGCCGCAGGTCGCCGGGCTTCAACCATCTGGTGCTCGCCTACGAGCGCTACGAAGAGGTCCACGGCGGCCGGCTGGCGGCGGCCAACGCCTACTACGGCTTCTTCGCGGCGTTCGCGCTCGCGGTGCTGCTCTCCGGTGTGCTGCTCGGCTACGTGCTGCGCGATAACAAGGTGGCCGTGGACGCGGTGCAGGCCTACCTGTCCCGCAACCTGCCGCAGGTCAAGATCGACGAGCTGATCGGCACGAGTCAGAGCATCGGCCGGATCGCGCTGGTCGGCCTGGCGCTGGCCGGGGTCGCGTGGGTGGAGACACTGCGCTCGTCGCAGCGGGCGATCTGGGGTCTGGAGCAGCAGCCGGGAAACGTGATCATCCGCTGGCTGGTCGACCTGGCGGTCCTCGTGGGGCTCGGCGTGCTGTTCCTCGTCTCGGTCTCCATCGCTTCGGGCGTGCAGGACATCGTCCTCCAGCTTGTGGGCACGCCCCAGCAGTCCGCACTGCGGATCGCGCTCAACCAGTCCACGACTCTGATCGCGGGGGTCGTCGACCTCATCCTCGGCGCCGCCCTGCTCGCGGGCGTACCCCGGTTGCACATGCCGCTGCGCCGGCTGCTCCCCTCGGCGCTGCTGATCGCTGTCGGGCTGCTGGCGTTGAAGACCCTCGGCCGCTGGTACATCGGCCGGGTCCAGCACAACCCCGCCTACCAGGTGTTCGCCGGCGCGGTCGGGCTGCTCGTCTTCATGTACCTGTTCAGCCAGGTCGTGCTGTTCGCCGCCGCGCTCGCCGCGACCAGTGGCCGGGGCCGGGTCCGCGACCTGGCGGCCGGTCGGGTGCCGGGGTGTGTCGACCCGCTGCCGGGCTGCCCGTCGCCGGACGAGGACCCCGGCTTGATCAACGTCAAGCCGTCGCGCCCTGCCGCGCCGATCTAGGAGTAATGGCCGCTCGATGCCCGTTTTGCCCGGCCATATCTCCTAGATCGACGACGGAAGACATCGGCGGGGTTAGGCGGGGGTGCGGGCGCGGAGCGCTTCGACGAACCAGCCCCACAGCGGCATCCGGCTCGGGATCGGCGGCCAGCCGTTGATGATGGCCAGCAGCTGCCAGTACCGCTCGGCGCGCGGCTCGTTGGCCAGCTCGAACTGGTCGAGCAGCTCCCGCCGGTACGCCGCGTCGTCGACCCGGCCGCCGGCCGCCGCGTACGCGCCGATCAGCTCGTCCACCACCGGGGTAGCGCCGGCCGACGTGGGCTCGATGCCGGCCGCCCGGGCCGCCGCCACCTTCTCGTGTACCAGATCGGCCAGGCGCTGCGCGTCGGCCGGCGGCGCCGCGGCCCGGCCGCCCCAGCTGCGCCGGCCCATCTCTCGCAGCCGCTCCCGGAAGCCCGGGTCGCGGATCAGCTCGGCAAGCTCGATCCACGCGTCGACCTGCTCGTCGGTCGGATCGTCCGGCAGGTCGGCGGTGACGCTGCGCATTCGTTCGTAGAACTGGCGCGCCTGGGGCTCCACCGCGGGGTCGACGTCGACTCCCTCGTAGATGCTGTCCAGGAACTCCTCGATCAGCCGGCGGCGCTCGTCCGCGGTGGCCTGTGCGATGCGGTTCATTCTCTCGACCTCTCTCGGTGTGGGTTCCCGGCGAGACAGGGCCCGCAGTGCCGCGCGCTGGATGCGCAGCAGCCGGATCTGGGCGCCGAGCGCGTCCGCGTGGGCGGCCGCGATCTTCGGCAGGTCCGCGCTGCTCTCCAGCACCCGCCGGATCGTGGCCAGGTCCAGCCCGAGTTCGCGCAGGGTACGCACGAACTCCAGCCGGACCAGCGCGGTCGCGTCGTAGCGCCGGTACCCCGACAGCGTGCGATCCGCCTCGGGCACGAGCCCGAGGTCGGAGTAGTAGCGCACGGTCTTGACCGTCAGCCCGGTACGCCGGGCCAGCTCGCCGATGTGCATGAGGTCGATCGTGGAGTCTCCCGTTACTGGAGGGTCAAGGCCTTACCCGGAGGTGTGCCCCGCCGTAGTGTCGAGCAGGGTGCGCAGCCCGACGAGGTAGGTCTCCCGATCCGGGCTGCCGGTCAGCATCTTCTGCAGCCCGTACCCGATGACCAGGGAGAAAAGCGCCGCACCGGTCGCCGCCGGGTCGGTGCCGGCCGGCAGCTCACCGGTCTGGACCGCGCGCTCGGCGATGTGCACGAAGTTCCGCCGGAAGCGGATGTAGACCCGTTTGGCCGTGGCGGCGACCCGCTCGTCGCGCAGCGCCTCGCCCCAGACCTGCACCGCGATGCGCATGGGCCCGTCGCGGCCCGAGGCGCCGTCGATGACCTCGATGGTGGCCTGCATGACGTCGGCCAGCGACCGGTCGGGGTCGGCGGCCAGTGCCTCCAGGGTTTCGCCGATCTGCGTCGAGTACTGCTCCGCGATCGCCTCGACGATCTCGGTCTTGCTCTTGAAGTACCGGTAGACCGCGCCCACCGACAGCCCGGCCTCCGCGATCACGTCCTGCATGGACGTCTGGTGGAACCCGTTGCGGATGAACCGGATCTGCGCGGCGTCGAGGATCTGCTGGCGGCGGGCGGCGAGGTGGGCCTCGGAGACGCGGGGCATGTGACCAGACTAAAACGAACGCTCGTTCTTGACAAGCGGACCGGCGCGGAGGGAGCATGAGCCCATAAGAGAGCGACTGTTCGTTTGGGAGACCAAGATGGCTCACAAGCCCCCGCCCCTCGTCCAGGCCGGCCTCCTGGCCGCCGGCTTGGTGCTGCTCCAGGCGCTCCTCGTCATGTGGTTTGCCTGGCCGGCCCAGAAGACCGCCCCGCGTGACCTGCCGGTGGTCGTGGCCGGCCCGACCCGGGCGACCGGCGCGGTCGTCGACCGGTTGCGCACCGAGCGCCCCGGCGCCTTCGACATCAGTACCGTCCCGGACGCCGCCGCGGCCGACGAGGCCATTCGCGACCGGGACGCCTATGCCGGGTTCGTCTTCGAGGGCGGCGCGGTGAGCCTGCACGTCGCCTCGGCCGCCGGCCCGACCGTGTCCACGCTGCTCACGCAGGCGGCCCAGCAACTCGGCAACGGCCGGCCGGTGCCGGTTGTCGACGTCGTGGCGTCGCCGGCCGACGACCCGCGCGGCGCCGGCTTCAGCGCCGGGTTCCTGCCGCTGCTGCTGACCAGCCTCGCCTGCGGCGTCGTCCTGCTGTTCGTGGTCGGCTCACACGCGGTACGCGTGCTCGGCCTGTTCACCTTCGCGGTCCTCGCCGGCGTCGTCGCCACCGGTGTCCTGCACTGGCTGGGTGTGCTCACCGGGTCGTACCTCGCGTCCGCGGGCGTCGTCGCCCTCCTCGCCCTGGCGATCAGCGCGACCATCTCGGGTCTGGGCGCACTGCTGGGCAACCCCGGGCTCGGCCTCGGCGCGCTGCTCGTGTTCTTCGTCGGCAACCCCATCTCCGGCCTGGCGTCGGCGCCGGAGCTGCTGCCCCAGCCGTGGGGTGCGATCGGCCAACTGCTGCCGCCCGGCGCCGGGGCGACGCTGCTGCGTTCGGTCGCCTTCTTCGAAGGCGCTGGGGCGACCCGGCCGCTGTGGGTACTGGCCGGGTGGGCGCTCGTCGGCTTGGGCCTGACCGCGGTCGGCCACTTCCGCGACCGGGTACGCGTGCCGGCCGCGCAAGCCGCGGTGACCCCGGAGCCGGTGCGGGCCTGAGGCCTGGATCTCTCGTGGGCGGTCGGTGCCGACCGCCCACGATCGCGTACGGCATACTCGGCAGCCGTGGTGCTGTCCCGTCGCTGGTCGGTGTTCCTGGTCCTCGTCGGCGTGTGGAGCTGGGTGATCTGGCCCCGCTTCGCGGTCGCGATCTGGGCCGACCCGCGGGCGTGGCACGGCGGCACGCCGACGTCGTTCCTGTGGGTGCACGCGGTGCTGATCGTCGCGTCGCTGGCCATCGGGACCGCCGTCGGGCTGCTCGGCCTGCGCGGCTGGCGGGCCGCGCGGCGGCGGTCGGGAGACAAGGCGCACGCGGGCGCCCCTGGGGATCGGTGAAGGGACGGGCATGGAGGCTCTGCGGCTGGTGCTGCGCTACGCGCACCTGATCGGGTTCGCGATGCTGCTCGGAGGTGCGGTCGCGCAGTACGTGTCCGGCAGGATCCGGATCAACGCGGTGATGCTGTGGGGCGCGCTCATCCAGGTCGTCACCGGGCTGGCGCTGTCCGCGCCGTTGCGAGGTGGCGGAGACAAGGAGCCTGACCCGGTGAAGCTCCTGGTCAAGGGCGTCATCGGGCTGGTGATCTTCGTGATGGTGTTCTTCTCGCGGAAGCGGGCCGAGGTCAACAAGGGCCACTTCCTGGCCATCGTCGGCCTGACCCTGGTCAACGCCGCTGTCGCCGTCTTCTGGCGGTAACCCTTCCGATCTTGAAAGTGTGACGGTTAGGCGCCGTTTCCCGGGCGCCCACGTCACAGGCCGATAACGTCATCACGGCTCAGAGGCTCTTTCGGCGTACGCTCCGGTCCGTCGGATACACCGCGACGGGGCGGTGGGCAATCGGGAAGGAGACCGTCTTGCGCCGAGCGCGTGGGATGAAGCTGCTCGCGACCGCTGGCGTGGCGATTGTCGCGCTCGGCGTGGCCGCCTGCGGCGGCAAGAGCGACACTGGCTCCGGCAGTGACACGGGGTCGAAGAAGACGGTCAAGGTGGGCCTGGCCTACGACATCGGCGGTCGGGGCGACAAGTCCTTCAACGACGCCGCCGCGGCCGGTCTGGAAAAGGCCCAGAAAGAGCTCAACCTCCAGACCAAGGAGCTCGAAGCCAACAAGGACGAGACCGAGAACGACAAGTACTCGCGGCTCAAGCTGCTGTGCGACGGCGGGTTCAACCCGGTCATCGCGGTCGGTTTCGTATATGCCGGTGACCCGGAGACCGGGCCGATGGCCAAGGCCGCCAAGGAGTGCCCGAACACCAAGTTCGCCATTATCGACAGCGCCGCCGTGACCCAGCCGAACGTCGCCAACCTCGTTTTCGCCGAGGAGCAGGGCTCGTTCCTGGTCGGCGCGGCCGCCGCGTTGAAGAGCCAGACGGGGCACATCGGGTTCGTTGGCGGCTGCCTGGTCGACCTCATCAAGAAGTTCCAGGCCGGCTACGAGGCGGGCGCCAAGGCGGTCAAGTCCGACATCAAGATCGACGTGAACTACATATCCACGGTCGCCGACAAGTGCTCGGGATTCAACGACCCCGCCAAGGGGCAGACCACGGCCGAGGGTCTGTACGACGGCGGCGCCGACATCGTCTACCAGGCCGCGGGCGGCTCGGGTACGGGCGTGTTCAAGGCGGCCAAGACCAAGGGCAAGCTCGCGATCGGTGTCGACTCCGACCAGTACAACACCGTGACGCCGGACCTGAAGGACGTGATCATCACGTCGATGCTCAAGCGGGTCGACACGGCCGTCTACCAGTTCGTCAAGGACCAGGGTGAGGGCAAGTTCACCGCCGGCCCGACCACGTTCGACCTGAGCAAGGACGGCGTCGGCTACTCCACGTCCGGCGGGAAGATCGACGACATCAAGTCGAAGCTGGACGACTACCGCAAGCAGATCATCGACGGCAAGATCACGGTACCGACGAAGCCGGCCGCCGGCTGACACGGTGCGCGATAGTTGACGGGGCCCGAGCCTGGGGCCCCGTCGGCGTCGTCCCTCAACGTGGAGGTCCTTTGAGTACCGATGCCGCGCCCGCGGTGCCGCCCGCCCGTGCGGACGAGCCGCCGGCCGTGGAGCTGCGGGGGATCACCAAACGGTTCCCCGGCGTCGTGGCCAACCACGACGTCCACCTGTCGGTGCGGCGGGGCAGCATCCACGCCGTCGTGGGCGAGAACGGCGCGGGCAAGTCCACGTTGATGAAGACGCTGTACGGGATGCACCGCCCCGACGAGGGCGAGATCCTCATCGACGGCGCCCGGGTGACCTTCCACTCCCCGCAGCAGGCCATCAACGCCGGCATCGGCATGGTGCACCAGCACTTCATGCTGGCCGACAACTTCACCGTGCTGGAAAACATCGTCCTCGGCGCGGAGAAGCTGCACGGCATCGGCGACGCGGCCGCCGTGAAGATCCGCGACATCTCCCGGCAGTACGGCCTGGACGTGCACCCGGACGAGCTGATGGAGGATCTGGGCGTCGGCGACCGGCAGCGGGTGGAGATCCTCAAGGTGCTCTACCGCGGTGCCCGCATCCTGATCCTCGACGAGCCCACCTCGGTACTCGTGCCACAGGAGGTCGACGAGCTGTTCGACAACCTGCGCCAGCTCACCCGCGAGGGCCTCACGATCATCTTCATCTCGCACAAGCTGCACGAGGTGCTCGGCGTCGCCGACGCGATCACGGTCATCCGGCGCGGCACCACGGTGGCGTCCGTGGACCCGTCCGAGGTGACGGCGCGCCAACTCGCCACCCTCATGGTCGGCAGCGAGCTGCCGAGCCCGGTCGTGGCGCCGGACGGCCGGGCGCTGGTCGAGGACGTCAGCTTCACGATCCACCGCGGCGAGGTGCTCGGCATCGCCGGGGTCGAGGGCAACGGCCAGGCCGAGTTGGTCGAGGCCATCATGGGCATGCGGCCGTCCACCGGCACCGTCGTGCTCGGGGACACGGACGTCAGCGACTGGTCCACCCGCGCCCGGCGCGAGGCCGGCGTCGCGTACGTCCCGGAGGACCGCCAGCGGCAGGGCCTGCTGCTGGAGGCCCCGCTCTGGGAGAACCGGATGCTCGGCCACCAGACCGAGGCGCCCAACGCGCGCGGATGGCTGCTCGACATCGGCGGGGCCCGCCGCGACACGTCCCGGATCGTGGCCGAGTACGACGTGCGTACCCCTGGAATCGACGTTCCGGCGGGTGCGCTGTCCGGCGGCAATCAGCAGAAGCTCATCGTCGGCCGCGAGATGAGCCATGCGCCGAAGGTCCTGCTGGCCGCCCACCCCACCCGGGGCGTCGACGTCGGCGCGCAGGCCGCCATCTGGGAGCAGATCAAGCGGGCCCGGCACGACGGGCTGGGCGTGCTGCTCATCTCGGCCGACCTGGACGAGCTGATCGGCCTGTCCGACGCGCTGAAGGTCATCTTCCGGGGCCGGTTCGTGGCCGGAGCCGACCCGGCGACCGTCACGCCCGAGCAGTTGGGCCTCGCCATGACCGGCGCCGGTGAAACGGTCGAAGCGGAGGACCGATGAGCACGCGGTCGCAGGCGCGGGGCGCGGCCGCGCGAGCCGGGCTGCGCATAGATCCGGCGCGGCTGGTGCCGCGGATCCTCGCGCCGGTCGGCGCCCTGCTGCTCGCGGCGCTGATCTCGTCGATCGCGCTGCTGATCAGCAACAAGAGCCCGATCGACGCGTTCAGCGCCATGTTCGACTTCGGCACCCAGCCGGAGTCCATCGTGGACATCCTCAACCGGTCCACCGATCTGTACATCGGCGCGGTCGCGGTCGCGATCGGGTTCCGGATGAACCTGTTCAACATCGGCGTCGACGGGCAGTACCGGCTCGCCACGCTGATCGCGGCGGCCCTCGGCGCGGCGCCGTTCCTCAACTGGCTGCCCGGCCTGCTGCGGATCCTGCTGATCGTCGTCGTCTCGATGGCCGTGGCCGCGTTCTGGGCCGGGATCGCGGGCCTTCTCAAGGTCACCCGAGGGGTCAGCGAGGTGATCTCCACGATCATGCTCAACTTCATCGGCGGGCAGATCGCGGCGTACCTGCTGACCCAGTACGTCGGCGTGCAGGCCAAGGGCAGCAACGACATCACCACCCGCACGCTGCCCAAGGACTCCTGGATCTCCGGTATCCCGCTGATCCCCGACGCGCGAAGCGACGTCAACGGGTTCCTCCTCGTCGCGATCGCGGTCGGCGTCGGGTACTGGTTCCTGCTCGGCCGCACCCGCTTCGGCTTCGACCTGCGCGCCAGTGGCATGAACCCGTGGTCGGCGGCCGCGAGCGGTGTCAACTCCCGGCGCATGGTGCTCTACGCGATGCTGCTGTCCGGGGCGGTGGCCGGGCTGATCGGCATGTCGCAGCTGTTGGGCGCGCGGCACGCGTACACGACCTCGGTCGGCGGCATCGGGTTCACCGCTATCGGCATCGCGCTGCTGGGCCGCAACTCGCCGGTCGGCATCGCCCTCGCGGCGCTGCTGTGGGCGTTCCTCGACCGGTCCTCGCTGATCCTCGATCTGAACGAGATCCCCAAGGAGATCATCCAGATCATGCAGGGCACGACGGTCCTCGCCGTGGTCGTGGCGTACGAGCTGGCCAACCGGATCAGCAGCCGGGTGCAGCAGCGCCGGGTCGGCGCGGCCACGGCCGAGCCCGAGCCGGTCCTCGCGGGCGCGGGCAAGGAGGAGTCATGAGTGCCGCGGACGCACTGGCCACGTCGGCGCCGGCCGCGCCGGTGGCACCTCCCCCACGGGGGCGGCGGTTCAGCTGGCCGATCCTGCTGCTGGTCATCTCCGGCGGCCTGCTCGCCCTCGCCGCGGTGCGCGCGCTCACCGGCGCCGACGACCTGACCTCCAGCGGTGCGATCCGGGCCGCCGTGCAGTCGGCCGTACCGATCGGGCTGGCCGGTCTCGGCGGCCTGTGGTCGGAGCGGTCCGGGGTGGTCAACATCGGCCTGGAGGGCCAGCTCATCCTCGGCACGTGGTTCGGGGCGTGGGCCGGCTTCCACTGGGGACCGTGGGTCGGCGTGCTGGCCGGGGTGCTCGGCGGTGCGCTCGGCGGCCTGCTGCACGCGCTGGCCACGGTCACCTTCGGTGTCGACCACATCGTGTCCGGCGTGGCGATCACCATCCTCGCCGGCGGCGTCGCCCGGTACCTGTCGCAGCTGGCGTTCGTCGGGCTGCCGGGCGCGGGCGTGACCCAGTCGCCGACCGTCCCCGAGCTGCCGCGGTGGAGCGTGCCGGGCGTGAGCGCGCTGGACGGTCTCGAGCGCCGGCACTGGTTCCTGCTCAGCGATCTGGCCGGCCTCCTGCGCGGCGCGCTGACCGAGGTCTCCGCGTTGACCGTGATCGCCGCGCTGCTGGTGCCGCTGACCTGGTGGGTGCTCTGGCGGACCGCGTTCGGCCTGCGGCTGCGGTCGGTCGGTGAAAACCCGCGCGCGGCCGAGTCGCTGGGCGTCAACGTCTACCGGTACAAGTACTACGGCGTGGTCGTCTCCGGCGCGCTGGCCGGCATGGGCGGGGTGTTCCTGTCGATGGTCGCCTCCAGCATCTACCTGCAGGGACAGACGGGCGGTCGCGGCTTCATCGGTCTGGCCGCCATGATCTTCGGCAACTGGCGGCCGGGTGGGCTGGCCTCCGGTGCGCTGCTGTTCGGGTACACCGACGCCCTGCAACTACGCGGGGGCAGCCGGTCGGTGCACGCGCTGCTGCTGTTCGTGGCCCTGGTGCTGCTGGCGGTGGGGATCTGGCAACTGGTGCGCAAGCGGCGCCGGGTGATGGGCGGGGTGTCCATCGCGCTCGCCGTGCTCGTCGCCGTCTGGTACGCGACGACCAGCTCGATCCCGGCCGAGTTCGTGCAGGCCGCCCCGCACATCACCACGCTGGTCGTCCTGGCGCTGGCCTCGCAGCGGCTGCGCCCACCGGCCGCGGACGGCGTGCCGTACCGGCGCGGTGGCTAACCCGGCCCGCCCTCTACATGGTCATGGGGTGACTGTGGACGTTGACTGGGACGCGCTACGAGCGGCGGCCATCGCGGCGATGGGCCGGGCGTACGCGCCGTACTCTCGGTTCCCAGTCGGCGCCGCCGCGCTCGTCGACGACGGCCGGGTGATCGCCGGTTGCAACGTCGAGAACGCCTCGTACGGCGTGGGCCTGTGCGCCGAGTGCGGGCTGGTGTCCGCGTTGCACGCCAGCGGTGGCGGGCGGCTGGTCGCGATGTCCTGTGTGGACTCGACGGGTACGCCGCTGATGCCGTGCGGGCGCTGCCGGCAGCTGCTGTGGGAGCACGGCGGCCCGGACCTGCTCGTGGAGACCGGCGGTGAGCCGGTGGCGATGACCGACCTGCTGCCGCGCGCGTTCGACGTCGGCGACCTGGGTCGGGGCGTGGAGAAGCCGGCGCCGAGCACGGTGCCGTCCCGGCTGCTGGAGTACGTGGGACATGGGGCCGTGTTCGTGCACCGCGACGCCGAGGGCGGCCAACCGGTCTGGACCGGGTACTGGGAGCGCGCCGCGCACGCCGACGAGGGCTCCGGAATCCTGGAGGAGGCGCCGACCTTCCCGGATGCCGCGGCGGCCGTGGCCTGGGGGCGGGCCCGCACCTCCCGGGTCATCGTGGTCGAGGCTGACGGCTCGTTGAGCTGGGCCGGTGCCGGTGACCCGCCGGCCGAGGTCCCCGGCGAGTGGCGCCCGTGAGCCAGCTCGCGCCGATCGTGAGCCAGCACGCGCCGATCGTGAGCCAGCTCGCGCCGATCAAGGAGAAAGTGACGTGGTTTGGAGATCAAACCGTGTAGATAACTCCAAGATCGGCGGCAATGTGGGAGGGAGAGGACCGGGCTATGAGTGAGCCGTTCGCGGCCGTCGACGTGATCCGGACCAAGCGGGACGGCCACGCCCTCACCGACGCGCAGATCGACTGGGTCGTCGACGCGTACACCCGCGGCGTGGTCGCCGACGAGCAGATGTCGGCGCTGGCCATGGCGATCCTGCTGCGCGGCATGACGCCGGGCGAGATCGCACGCTGGACCGCCGCGATGATCGCGTCCGGCGAGACGCTGGACCTGAGCGGTGTCGACCGGCCGACCGTCGACAAGCACTCCACCGGCGGCGTCGGCGACAAGATCACGCTGCCGCTGACCCCGCTGGTCGCGGCGTGCGGCGCCGCCGTGCCCCAGCTGTCCGGGCGCGGGCTCGGCCACACCGGCGGCACGCTCGACAAGCTGGAGTCGATCCCCGGGTTCCGGACGAAACTGTCCAACCAGGAGTTCACGGCGCAGCTGAAAAGCGTCGGCGCCGCGATCTGCGCCGCGGGCGAAGGGCTGGCCCCGGCCGACCGCAAGCTCTACGCCCTGCGCGACGTGACCGGCACCGTCGAGGCGATCCCGCTGATCGCCAGCTCGATCATGAGCAAGAAGATCGCCGAGGGTACGTCCGCGCTCGTGCTCGACGTCAAGGTCGGCTCGGGTGCGTTCATGAAGAGCGCCGACCAGGCCCGGGAACTGGCCCGGACCATGGTCGAGCTGGGCAAGGCCCATCACGTCAACACCGTCGCGCTGCTTACCGACATGTCCACCCCACTCGGGTACGCGATCGGCAACGCCGTCGAGGTCGCCGAGGGGGTCGAGGTGCTCGCCGGCGGCGGCCCGGACGACGTGGTCGAGCTGACCCTGGCGCTCGCCCGCGAGATGCTCCAGGCGGCCGGCCTCGCGGACGCGGACCCGGCGGAAGCGCTCAACGACGGCCGCGCCATGGACTCCTGGCGCGCCATGGTCCGCGCCCAGGGCGGCGATCCCGACGCGCCGCTGCCGACCGCGACGGAGACCGAGGTCGTCAGAGCCGACCGGGACGGGTACGTGTCCACAATGGACGCCTATATGCTCGGCGTCGCCGCGTGGCGCCTGGGCGCCGGCCGGGCCCGCAAGGAGGATCCGGTCAGCGCCGCCGCCGGGATCGTGCTGCACAAGCGTCCCGGCGACCCGGTCCGGCGCGGCGAGACGCTTTTCGAGGCCCGTACCGATGACGCGGGAAGAATCCCCGCGGCGATCGCCGCGGCCGGCGGCGCGGTCGTGGTCGCGGACGCCGCGCCGGAAAACCGTTCCCTGGTACTGGAGAGGATCGCCTGATGGCGCGACTGGTCGAGAAGGCGACCCGGGTGCCGGTGCCGGGCGGGAAGGTCATCGACGAGTACGTGGGGCGCGTCAACACCGGCGACACCGACGTCTCCGTGGCACACATGGTCGCGCCGGCCGGCTGGACCGAGCAGTTCCAGACGCCGGAGTTCGACGAGTACACGCTCGTGCTGCGCGGCCGGATCGCGGTCGAGACGCCTGACGGGGTCGTCGAGGTCGCCGCCGGGCAGGCGGTCGTGACCCGGGCCGGGGAGCGGATCCGGTACTCGACGCCGGCCGACGAGGGTGCCGAGTACGTGGCGGTATGCCTGCCCGCGTTCGGTCCCGACCTCGCGCGCCGCGACCGGGAGTAGCGCTATAGAGTCGCTCGGCGTGAGCGTGCCGGCACCGGATCCCCACGAGATCCGGAACGCAAGCCTAGAGGAGCTGGAGCGCTTCGGGCTGCCGCTGCCGCCCGCCAACTTTCCGCTGGTCTGGGAGCTGGGCGACCAGGTCGGGCTGCGGCCGCTGGCCGACATCGAGGCGCGGATGGCGGTGCTCAACGTCGTGCTGTTCCGCTGCTTCGGCATGCCGCCGGAGCTGGCGATGGAGTGGCTGCTCGACGCGCACCTCATCGACCGGCTGACCCGGCCGGAGTGGCAGTTCGTCGCCAGCAACGAGGGCGACAACATGGTCTTCGCCCTCCACCTGGAAGCCGTGTTCGCGCTCGCGTGGGTGCTGGGCATCGCCATGGACCTGGACCCGCTGCGCCCCTCCCCGCAGGGGCTTGTCGAGCGGTTGCCGGACCTGCCCCGCGGCGAGTCGTACGCCGCCTGGCGCTCGCGCACCCTCACCGCGCCCCGCGAGCCGCGGGAGGTGGCGGCGCTGCTCGACCTGTACTACTGCCTGGACTGGGCCTACCTGGAGGCCGAGCGGCGACGCGAGCAGCTGCCCGGGGTGATCGACTCCAACGCCACCGGCCAGCGCCGCTGGGCCCTCGAGTGGGTCGTCGTGCTCACCGGGCCATACCACGACGACCCGCCGGGCTGGGAGGAGATCGACCTGTCGACCTAGACCCGCTCCAGCTCGCGCGGCAGCGCCGGCTCGGGGTCGGGCAGCGGGTGCTCGCGCAGGCCGATCCGCTCGTGCAGCCGCACCAACGGCCGGGGCGCCCACCAGTTGAACCGGCCCAGCAGCGTCATCGTCGCGGGTACGAGCAGGCAGCGCACGATCGTCGCGTCGATCAGGACAGCGGTGCTCAGGCCCAGCCCGATCTGCTCGATGTTGCCCATCCGCGCCCCGGCGAAGCACGCGAACACGATCACCATGAGCAGCGCGGCCGAGGTGATGATCCGGCCGGTGTGCTGCAGCCCCCGGCGGACCGCCGTGTCCGTGTCCCAGCCCCGGTCCACGTACTCCTTGATCCGGCTGAGCAGGAACACCTCGTAGTCCATGGACAGGCCGAACGCGAACGCGAAGACGATCACGATGACGAACGGGTCGAGGCCGCCGACGGTCAGCGTGTGGAGCGGGCCGGCGAGCCAGCCGTGCTCGAACACCGCGAACATCACGCCGAAGGTGGCGCCGAGCGATACCACGTTGGCGAGGATCGCCTTCACCGGCACGACCAGGGAGCCGGTCATCGCGAAGAGCAGGGCCACCATCGCGATCAGGGTGATCGCGACCGCCCATGGCAGGCCGCGCTTGATCAGCCCGACAAGGTCGAGCAGGATCGCCGCGTCGCCGGTCGCCCAGGCCGGGACCCCGGGCGGCCGGTCCGCGCGCACCTTGCGGACCAGGTCCTGCGCCGCGGCGCCCTGCGAGTCGCCGCGGACCGTGAGGTCCACCTTCGCCACGCCCGGCCCGACCTGCTCCGCGGGCCGCACGCTGGTCACCGCCGGGTCGCTGGTCCACCGGGCGGCCCAGGCGTCCAGGGTCGCCGCGTCGGTCTTCGCCACCACCGTGACCGCGGGGGTCTGCGGCTGCCCGAAGCGGCTGCCCAGCTCGTTTGCCACCTGGACGGACTCCAGGCTGGAGGGCAGCGCGGTGAGGCGGGGCAGCTTGACGGTGCCGGTGAGCAGCGGGGTGCCGGCAGCCAGCAGCAGCGCCGCCGTCGCGACCGCCACCAGCGCCGGGAAGCGCTGCACCAGTCGGGAGAGCTTCGCAAACGCCCCGATCTCGGCCGCGTCGCCGTAGTGCGCCCGCCGGCGCATGGCCCGCTTCGAGGGCCGGACCCAGCGCCGCACGACCCCGAGCAGCGCGGCCATGAGCGTCAGCGCGACGAGCATCGCCACGACGGCGATCGACAGGCCCGCCACGCCGAGGGCCGAGAGCCCGGGCACGTCGAACATCAGCAGCCCGGCCAGCGCGGCGGCCACGGTCAGGGCGCTGAACAGGATGGTGCGGCCCGCGGTCGCCCAGGCCCGCCCGACGGCGACGTCCGGGGCGAAACCGGCGGCCAGCTCCTCGCGGTACCGGGCGACGAGCAGCAACCCGTAGTCGATCGACAGGCCCAGCCCGAGCAGGGACACGACGGTCGGCGCGTTGGCGTCCAGGTCGGTGATTCTGGAGAAGCCGAGCAGGAAGAGCATGGCGGAGGCGACCGACGCGAGCGCGGCGAGCACCGGCAGGCCGGCCGCCGCGAGCCCGCCGAACACCACCACGAGCACGACCAGGGTGATCGGCAGCGAGAGCATCTCGGCCCGGGTGATGTCCTGCTGGGCCGCCTGGTTGCCCTGCCGGTTGAGCACCGGCTGCCCGCCCACCCGCACCTGGGCCCCGGCCTGGCCGGCGTCGCGCAGCTCTCCGGTGAGCCGGTGCAACCGATCGGAGATCGCGTCGACGGCGGCGTTGCGCTGCGGGCGCTCCACCTTCTGCAACACCGTGGGCAGCAGCAGCGCACCGCCGTCGCGGGCGGTGGTAATCGGGCCCACCTGCTTGACGTCGGTGATGGCGGCGATATCGGCGGCCGCCGCGCCGATCGCGGCCTGCAGGCTGGCGGCCCGTGGGTCGACGCCGTCGATCAGGCCGACGACCGTGCCCCCACTGTCGGCACCCGCGTTGAGCACGTCGAACGCCTCGATCGACTCGACCTTCTGCGGGTTGTTGTTGTCGGCCAGGCCCGCGAACACCGCCCCGGAGGCGAGCACACCGGCCGCGGCCACCGCCAGCCAGGCCAGCAGCACCGACCACCGGCGGCGGAAACACCACCGACCTATCCGGGACAGCACACCCTCGGCCATCGCCGCCACCTCCCCGCCGATCTGCCGCTCAGCCTGCCGTGAATCGTCTCGGACCACTATCGGGTTACGCCCTTAAGAAGGCCCTGAGAGCGGTTCAGGGTTGCTCTCGGGGTCGCCAGCGGGTCACGTCGACCGCGGCGGTCACCTCGCCCGGCGCGGTGTCGAGCCGGGCGACGTCGGTGTGCCAGGCGCTCGGCCCCATCGCCACGGCCGCCCGTGCCTCCTCCGCCGACAGGCGCAGGGGCCAGCGGTACCGCTGCTCCTCCTCCATCGTGAACCACGGATCCAGGCTTGCTGCCAGCCGTTCGGACTTGGCCGGATCGACGCGTACCAGGCCGAGCCGGTCGACCAGCTCCCGCAGGTGCCCGGGCGCGGGGGTGGCGACGACCAGCACGCCGTCGGGTCGTAGGACCCGCCGGAACTCCGCACCGGACCGCGGCGCGAACACGTCCAGCACGACCCCGGCCGCCCCGTCCGCCACCGGGAGCCGCCGCCAGGCGTCCGCGCGTACCGCCCCGAGGTGCAGGTGGGCGCGGGCGGCGCGGCGCAGCGCCGGCTTGGAGACGTCGATCGCGAGGCCGAGGTCGCCGGGGTGGGCGTCCAGCAGCGAGGCGAGATGGTGCCCGGTCCCCGCGCCGACGTCGATCACCAGGTCCGGGGGGCGCTCACCCGCCGCCGCCGCAAGAGCCTCTGTGAGTACCCGGAAATGTCTCGCGGAAAGGAGCGCGTGCCGGGCGGCGATCATGTCCGCGGTGTCGCCGGCGTGGGTGACCCGGCCGCCGGTCAGGTCGACGTACCCCTGCCGGGCGATGTCGAAGCTGTGCCCGGCGGCACAGCGCAGGGTCGCGGCCTGCGCGTGCAGCGGATCGCCACAGACCGGGCAGCGCAGCCGCTCCACGATCTCGGCGTGCATCCGCCCATCATGGCCGTAGGGTTCGAACATGCCTGCACCCACCTACGAAGAGATCCGCCGCGTACCGAAGGTGCTGCTGCACGATCATCTGGACGGCGGCCTGCGCCCGGCGTCGATCGTCGAGCTGGCCGACGCGGTCGGGCACGCGCTGCCCAGCCAGGACGCCGGCGACATGGGGCTCTGGTTCGAGCGGGCGGCCGACTCGGGCTCGCTGGAGCGCTACCTGGAGACCTTCGCGCACACCGTGGCGGTGACCCAGACGGCCGAGGCACTGCACCGGGTGGCCGCGGAGTGCGCGCTCGACCTGGCCGCGGACGGGGTCGTGTACGCCGAGGTCCGGTTCGCCCCGGAGCAGCACCTGGAGCGTGATCTCACGTTGCCCGAGGTGGTCGAGGCGGTGCTCGAGGGCTTCGTGGACGGCTCGGCGCGGGCGGCGGCCCAGGGCACGCCGATCCGGGTCGGGACGCTGCTCACCGCGATGCGGCATGCGGCCCGATCGATGGAGATCGCGGAGCTGGCGGTGCGCTACCGCGACAAGGGCGTGGTGGGCTTCGACATCGCGGGCGCGGAGGCCGGGTACCCGCCGACGCGGCACCTGGACGCGTTCGAGTACCTGCAGCGGGAGAACTTCCACTTCACGATCCACGCCGGGGAGGCGTTCGGGCTGCCGTCGATCTGGCAGGCGATCCAGTGGTGCGGGGCGGACCGGCTGGGCCACGGGGTACGCATCGTGGACGACATCGATCCGGTGACCCGCCGGCTGGGGCGCCTGGCCGCCTACGTCCGCGACAAGCGGATCCCGCTGGAGATGTGCCCGTCTTCCAACGTGCAGACCGGTGCGGTGGCGTCGATCGCCGACCACCCGATCGGGCTGCTGCGCGACCTGCGCTTCCGGGTGACGGTAAACACCGACAACCGGTTGATGAGCGGCACCAGCATGACCCGCGAGATGGCTCTTCTGGTCGACGCTTTCGGCTACGGCTGGTCCGAATTGCAGTGGTTCACGGTGAACGCCATGAAGAGCGCGTTCATCCCGTTCGACGAGCGGCTCGTGCTGATCAACGAGGTGATCAAGCCGGCGTACGCGAAGCTGATCACCTGACGGATGACCGGCACCTTAAGGTGGATCTGCCAGGTTCAACCGTTCGGCCGTTCCGGGCGGACCGTCGCGGTGAGCCGGGGTTCCGCCGGTGGACGACGACTGGTGGCCATGTACTCACCTATACGGCCTGATTTGCGCGGTCCGGTTCTGGACGATTTGATCGACCTTTACCTAATGGGCCCCACCAATTGATCCCGACATTCGTGACTTTCCGCTCCTCCGAGTAGGATTCCAAAGGGCAATTTCGCTGCACAGGACCCCCGCGCGTGCTCCTGGCATAACCGGTGCCAACCACGCTGGGCTTTCTCTTTGCCACAGGACATGGTGGAATCTCGTGGGTCTGGCCCGCACTGGGGTCGGCCGGTTGCGGGTGCCTACTGTTCGTCAGGCGCCGGTTCGGAGGGGCGGTGAGGTGAGCAAACGGCCAACGGCGGGGACCTCGAGGTTCTCGCGACTGCGCCTGCCCATGGGCTGGCTCCGTAACGCACCGATCTGGTCCAAGCTCGGACTCATCATGATCGTTCCGACCATCGCGACGATCGTGGTCGGCATGGCGGGTCTGGTGGACAACATCAACCGCGCCAGCGACGCCGACCGGGCGCGCCAGCTCGCCGGCCTGACCGCGAAGAGCGGCTCGCTGGTGCACGAGCTGCAGAACGAGCTGGCCACGGCCACCCTGCTCATCAGCGACCCCAACAACGACGCGAAGACGGCGTTCGACCGCCAGGTCGCGGCCACCGACGAGGCGCAGAAGGCATACCGGCTGCGCCGGACCGCCCTCGCCGACCTGCCCACCGACTTCCGTGGTCAGCTCAACCGGATCGACTCGGGCCTGTCCGACCTGGCGAAGCTGCGCGAGCAGGTCAAAGCCAGCAGCCAGGTGCAGAACGCCACCGATCCCACGCTGACCAACATCATCTTCAATTACGGGCTGCTCACCGGCGACCTGGTCGCCATCCGGGGCTCGGCGGCCCAGCTGTCCGGCGAAGAGGACCTCGGCTCCGACATGCGTGCCGCGGCGGCGCTCGCCGAGATCAAGAAATACCTGGCCGAGGAGCGCATCGTCGTGCTCCAGGCGCTCCAGCGCCACTCGATGCCCTCGCAGCTCAAGGTGCAGTTCATCGGCAAGACCACCGGCCAGGAGCAGGCGCTGCGCCAGTTCGAGGCGGTGGCGCCGGCGTCCCAACGGGTGCTCTACGAGCAGACCGTCACCGGCGCCGACCAGCGCGAGGCCGAGAAGTTCGAGAGCAAGATCGCCGGCCTCAACAGCGACGAGCTGCCCAGCGACATCTTCACGCCGGCGCAGTGGGACAGCGCGATGGTGGGCCGGGCCAACCTGATCCGCAAGGTGGAGAGCCAGCTCGACAGCCACGTCGTCGAGGACGCCAGTGGCCTGCGCGACCAGTTGCAGCGCAACGTGCTCGTCGAAACCGGCCTGCTGCTCGCCATGCTGCTGCTGGCCATCCTGTTCGCGTGGATGGTCGCCCGGTCGATGGCCCGCTCGCTGCGGGAGCTGCGCCACGGCGCGCTGACCGTCGCGCAGTACGGCCTGCCCCAGGCCGTGGCCCGGCTACGTGACCCGCAGCTGGCCACCCAGGCGTCACCGCATCAGGTCGCCATGCAGATCGCCGAGCCGCTGCCGGTGCGCAGCCGGGACGAGTTCGGTCAGGTGGCCGAGGCGTTCAACGCCGTCCACCTCGAAGCCGTCCGCACCGCCGCCGAGCAGGCCGCGCTGCGCGCCAGCGTCGCGACCATGTTCGTCAACCTGGCCCGCCGAAGCCAGATCCTGGTCGACCGGCTCATCGGCCACCTGGACCGGCTGGAGCGTGGCGAGGAGGACCCGGACCGCCTGGCCGAGCTGTTCCAGCTCGACCACCTGGCCACCCGGATGCGCCGCAACGACGAGAACCTCCTGGTTCTCGCGGGCGCCGACTCCACCCGCATCCAGCGCGAGCCGGCTCCACTCATGGACGTGCTGCGCGCCGCCCAGTCCGAGGTGGAGCACTACACCCGCATCGAGTTCGGCATGATTGACCGTGACGTCGAGATCGCCGCGCACGCTGTCAATGACATGGTGCACCTCATCGCCGAGTTGCTCGACAACGCGACGGCGTTCTCGCCGCCGGACTCGGCGGTCGTGGTGGAGGCCCGCCGGGTGGGTGATCGTGCCGTCCTGCTCGTCGAGGACCGCGGCATCGGCATCTCGCCGGACCAGCTCGGTGACCTCAACGAGCGGCTCGCCAACCCGCCGGTCGTGGACGTGGCCGTCTCGCGGATGATGGGCCTGGTCGTGGTCGCGCGGTTGGCCGCCCGCCACGGCGTGAAGGTCGAGCTGCGGCCGGCGCGTGAGCGCGGCACGATCGCCGACCTCACCCTCCCCGCCAGCGTGCTCGTGCCCAGGGCGCTCGCCGGCCGCGGTGGCATGCCGGTGGCCGGTTCGGTCGCCGGTCGCCCTGGCGCGGCGCAGTCGCCGTTCGGGCCGCCCCTGGAGCTGGAGAGCGGTCCCGCCTCGGTCGAGCCGTCGACCCGCGAGCCCGTCAACACCGGCAGCGGCTTCCCGAGCCTGGGTGGGGTCCCGCGCCTCGGTGCGACCCCGACGGTCGGTTCCGGGCTCGGCGCCGTGCTCAACGGGTCGGCCAACGGTCCGCACGGGGCCCGCCCTGCCGCCAACTCGCGGCTGTTCAGCGACGGCGGCACCACCAGTGGCGTGGCCGGCCCGCGTTCCCAGCCCGGCCCGGCGGCGCCCACCCGCGGCCAGCCGCCCGCCTGGTCCGACCTCATCGGCGGCAACGGCGCCGACCCCCACAGCGGCCGCCCGCCGGCGCCGCCGCACGACGCGGACCGGCTCCCGCAGCGGCGCGCGAACGAGCCCGACGTCCCGGCAGACGAGGGCAACGACGACGGCCGGATGATTCCCCGCCAGCGCCTGTTCGCCCCCGATCACCAGGTCAACACGCCGCCGGCCGAAGCGGCCGCGGCCGCCGCCGCGCCGCCGGAGGCTCCGGCCCGCCCCGACGAGACGACCGACCGGCCAGCCGGGGTGGCCCCCGCCGCTCCGCCCGCCTGGCCGCCGGTGCCACCGGCCGCGCAGCCCGAGGTCCCCACCGGTGCCGATGCGCCGCAGGTGCCCGAGGCGTTCGCCGCCGCGCTGGACATGACGGCGGAGATGCCGCGCGTGCGCGTCGACTGGGAGCAGAACGACTATAAGGCCACGTCGAGGACGGCGGGCACTGACGGCGCCAGTGGTGGTGCCGGTCAGCGCTTCGCGGACGAGACGATGGAGCTGCCCATCTTCCGGGAGCTGGAGTCGGCCTGGTTCCGGACCGGTCGCACCGGTCCGCAGCCGATGACCACCCCCGGCAACGGTGCCCCGGTGGACGCGCCGGCGGGCCAACGACCGGAGGCAGACGGCGCGGCGGCGCCCGCCACGCCGGCGCCCGCCGCCGCGACGGCGCACACTCCGGCCCCTGCCGCCCAGGCGGCTGAAGCCCCGCCGGAGGTGCCGGTGGAGCCGGCCCCGGCCGAGGCGGAGGCCCCGGCTGGGCGTCCGACGCCGGAGCCGCCGGCAAGTGGCTGGCACACGGCTGCCGACGAGGGCTGGCAGGCCGCGTCCGCCCTTGCCGAGGAGCAGGACTTCAGCACCACCCCCACGGGCCTGCCAAAGCGGGTACCGATGTCCCAGCTCGTTCCCGGTGGGATCGAGAAGGGTACGGTCAGTGCACACAAGCGCACACCGGAAGCGGTTCGCGGTTTGCTGTCGGCATACCACCGCGGCGTGCAGCGCGGCCGGACAACCAAGTCCGGTGACTCGAAGACCCCGGAGCACACCACAGCCGGACCACAAAGTTCGCAGGGTGGCAAGGAGCAAGAGGCATGACGACTACGCAGGATCTCGGTTGGCTGCTGGCCAACTTCGCCGATCGCGTTCCCGGTGTTGCACACGCGGTCGCCGTTTCCGCGGACGGACTGCTCCTGGCTTCATCGCGCGACCTACCCAGAGACAGGGCCGACCAGTTGGCCGCCATCGCGTCCGGCCTTGTGAGCCTGACGCAGGGCGCGGCGCGCTGCTTCGAGGGCGGCGCCGTCCTGCAGACGGTGGTGGAGATGGACAATGGCTTCCTGTTCCTGATGTCCATCTCGGACGGCTCATCGTTCGCGGTGCTGGCGGCGCGTGCCTGCGACGTCGGTCAGGTTGGATACGAGATGGCTCTGCTGGTTGACCGGGTCGGCGATGCGCTGACTCCGGCCCCCCGGCCGGCGGCGTCACTTCTTGGCTGAGCGCAGGGCATTCGCAACGGGGGCCGGAGGAGTGAGGAGGTGAGCGGCGAGAATGGCCGAGCGTGATGAGCCGAGTGGGGCACTGGTGAGGCCGTACGCCGTCACCCGAGGTCGCACCCGGCCCAAGCTGGAGATTGCGATCGAGGCGCTGATCGAAACCACCGTGCGGGGACGCGCCGCCGGCGGGAGAGGCAGCGCGCAGGGTCAGGAGCAGCAGTACATCGCGACGTTGTGCGATGGAAGGCTGCAGTCGCTCGCCGAGATCGCGGCGCGGATGCAACTGCCGCTCGGCGTCGCGCGAGTACTGATCGCGGACATGGCGTCGGACGGATTGGTCGCCGTGTACGAGCCGACTTCGTTCGAAGACAACGACGCGGTGGGCACAGAACTGCTGGAGAGGGTGCTGAGTGGACTTCGGAGGCTCTGACATGACGCCGCACCGCTCGTCGTCGGGGCGGGTCACGTCAGCGAAGATTGTCATCGCCGGTGGCTTCGGCGTCGGCAAGACCACGCTGGTTGGCTCCGTCTCGGAGATCACGCCACTGACCACCGAGGCCATCATGACCTCGGCCGGCGTAGGCGTCGATGACACCCGGCAGGTGCCAGGTAAGACAACGACCACGGTGGCGATGGACTTCGGCCGCATCACCATCGACCGCGATCTGATCCTCTACCTGTTCGGCACCCCCGGCCAGACCCGCTTCTGGTTCATGTGGGACGAGCTGGTGCGGGGCGCGATCGGTGCGGTGGTCCTGGTCGACACCCGGCGCCTCGCCGACTGCTTCGCTGCGATCGACTTCTTCGAGCACCGGCGGCTGCCCTACCTGATCGCCATCAACTGCTTCGAAGGCGTGCAGTACCACAACGCCGACGACGTGCGCGAGGCGCTCGCGATCTCGTCCGACGTGCCGGTGGTGTCCTGCGACGCCCGCACCCGGGAGTCCACCAAGCAGGTGCTCATCTCGCTGGTCGAATACGTCCTCACGATGCGCCGCACCCGGGCGGTGGCACCCGCCTAGCCGGCACGGATCCACTGGCCACGCCCGACCGGAAGATCACCATCCGGTCGGGCGCCAGGCCGCCGTGGTAGGTCGCCGAAAACGTGTACGTGCCGCGATCCCGTCGCACGTGGTCCGTTCCGGCGGGTCCCGTGCTGCGCCCGGTCGCGCGCTGCCTGCCGTCGTCGCCGCGGACGCCGCTCGTAGCGGCACCTCGCATGTGCGACCTCCACAGCGGGCAGTCGTGTGCCTCGCTGCGGACTCCGCAGCGGGCAGTCGTGTCCCCCGCCGCCGAGAGTCTATCTGATTTGCCGGAATTAGCCGGGTTACCGGCGGGCTTCGCGGTATTCGTAGTCGTGCTCGCCGCCCTGGTCCCGGCTGAAGTCCCAGCCGCCCGCCGACTCCCGACCCGGCCGGCCGCCCACCTTGTAGCCGCCGACCTCCTGGCCCCGGCGCCATCCGCGGAAGTAGCCGGTGGTGTGGGCCGCGATCGCGGCGGCGTCGCGGACGATCCGTAGCGGACGCTCGGGCGCCGCCGGCGACGGCGACCCGGGCACCAGATTCTGCTGCGGCACCCGGCGCGGCAGGCCGGAGCCGGTGTCCGCGCCGACGGCCGGCTCGGCGACCCGTGACGCCGCGACCCAGCCCTCGTCGGACGGGTTTGCCCACTCCAGCTTGGCGTCTTCTTCGCCGAAGTGGTCGGTGAACCACGCCGACCGCGCCTCGGCGAAGATCAGCAGATCGCCGTCGGACTCGTCGCCCGTCTGTGCGGGTGGCGGCTCGGCTTCCTCACGGCGCGCCGCGCGGCGCGGCATGCGATCCCCGTTGGCCGTCTCGGCGGGGCGGGCCGGCGGTGCCAGCGTCGGCCGGTCACCGGTCGGGGACTCCACGAGCCGCAGCGCCGGTGGCTCGAAGCGCAGCTCACCGTCGAATTCGTCGCGATAGACCGGGCGCTCGCCGGACAGCGCGGGGTCGGCCAGCGGCGCCGGCTCGACCAGGCGCAGCGCCGGCGGCTCGGCGGGCAGGTCGTCGGACTGCCACGGCGGCACGACCCGGCCCTCACGCTGGCGCGGCAGCTCGTTGGACGCGGCCTCGCTCGACGCGTAGGTCCTCGGCTCCGGTGTGCGGGCCTGGTCGGAGTTGCGGGCGGCGTCGTTGGACAGGGGCCAGCTGGCCCGCGAGCCGGGTGGCGGGGTGTCCGGGCCGGGCCGGCTCTCCGCGGCGGACCGGCTGCCCGAACCGTTCGCATAGCCGTTGAGCGAGCTGGCGTAGCGCTCGAGGTCTCCCGTGCCGCGGAACGACGGCGGGGGCGGCGCGGTGGGCGGTGCCGAGATCGGCGCCACCGGCGACGGGGCGGGCACCACCGGCGGGGCTGAGCGGGTCAGGGTCGGCGGATCGGCCGGAACCGGCCCAGGCGCCATCGAGGGCGGCAGCTGGCCGCCGGTGGCCGACGCCGACGGGTACGTGCGGGAGGTGCTGCTGGCCGCCGGTGCGTAGCGGGGCTCACTGGGGACCGGCGGAATCAGCGCGGTCTGCGCGGTCTGTGGGTCGGCCGACGGCACCGACATGTACGCCGGGACCAGCCCGGGCGGGGGCGTGGCCGGGGTGCTGGCGGCCGCCGCGGGCGGGACCTGCTGCGGTCGCACCGGCGGTGCCGGATTGACCGGCGTGGGAATGGCGGCGGGCGGCGGGACCGGGATCGGCGCCGGGGGGGCCTGCAGCGGGACCGGTGGGGCCGGCGCGGTGTGCACCGGGACCGGCGGGGCTGGCGCCGTGTGCACCGGCACCGGCACCGGCACCGGAGCGGGTGCGGGCGGCTGCGCGTGGACGGGAGCCTGCGCGGCGGGCTGGCTGTGCGCGGCAGCCGCTGCGGCGGGCTGGGCCGGGGCGGGGATGGGGGCCGGCGGGGCGGGCGGGTGGACTGGCGGCGCTTCGGCGGGGACTGCCGGCTTGCCGTAGGTGGTGGGCTGGGCGCCGGCCGCGCGGTGTGACCCGGCCGCCGGCGCGGGTGCGGGCGGTGCGGGTGCGGGCGGTGCGGGTGCGGGCGGCGCGGGTGCGGGCGGCGCCGACTGTGGGCGGACAGCCGGCGGGGCGGAGCGCGGGCGGACGGCAGCCGACTGCGAACGGGAGCGGCGGGAGGCGGCCGGGCGGGCGGGCTCCTCCGTCGGGGACACGGCGCGCGAGCCGTTGGAGGGCTGGCTCGCGGCGGTGCCGGGCTGGCTCGCGGGGGTGGCGGCACCCGCGCCGCGGGCGCGGGCGGCGGCGGACCTGCCGGCGGCTGCGCCCGCGGAGGGCATCCGGGCCGCGAGCACGGAGACCAGCGCGCCGGAGGCGCTGTCGCAGGCGCGCACGGCGGCCACCGCCTGGCGCACGGTTTCGGCGACCGCGCTGGTGATCGAGCGGTTCATGCCGGTGCGCCGGGGCGTCTCGGCGATCGCAACCCGCAGCGCCGCCACGGCTTCGGTGATGGTGGTGGCGTCGGCCACGCCGGCCTCGGCCAGCTCCGCGATCGCCTGGGCGTCGCGGCCGCGGCCGTTGGCGTTGTTGCCCAGCGGGCCGGGCTCGGGCAGCGCGTCGAGAATCGCCAGCGGGGTCGGCTCGGCGGGGTCGGGGAAGGCGCGCAGGGCGGCCGGGTAGAGCTCGCGGAGCACCTCCCGCAGCGTCGCGGCCGCCCCCTGCCGGCCGGTGGTGACGGCGGCGTGGGCGGCGAGCACCGGTTTGAGCCCGAGGAGGTCACGCGGCGTGGCCTGGGCGACCGCCGACAGCACGCCGGCCTGCAGCGCCCGGGCGAGGCCGATGGCGCGCCGCTCGGCAGGGCTGGACTGGATCTCGTCGGCGGACTCGTCGTTGGCGAAGCGGTCGGCGTAGTCGTCGGCCGAGTCGTCGTCGGTGTAGGCCAGGTATCGCCCGGCCGCGGTCAGCAGCTGGGTCACCACGTGGTCGTCGCTGTCGGCCGCCACGGCGACCGACTCCAGACCGTTGGAACGGTCGGCGAGAAGGGCACCCAACTCGGCGTAGCCGGCCGCATCGTCGCTGATGTCACAGATGTCCAAGAGGCGGCCGGCGTCGTCGACAACAGCGAAGGTCAGCCAGGTCATGGACCCCGGTGGTGCGGCGTTCAGGTCTGCCGACGCCAGACCGCAGTACACCCGTACGAGCGCCACCGCGTCGTCCTCCTCCCGGGACAGGTTTCGTGATCAGAACAACCGCACAGGGCCCGTCCCTCGGCCCTGCTCGGAGTACCCGCCGTACGCCCGTCTGAACAGATTTCACTATTCAGGCTCACGCGCGAACTCGCGATCAACCGTTTCGGCGGAACATCGGGGGTTCCGCCGACACGCCGATGCAGTTCACCGCACTGATGCTCTCTGGTTAGGGGTCAGTTGCGCCAGTCCACGACGGCGGAGATCTTGCCGATGATCGTGCGCCAGCCCAGGGCTGCCGTGGTTTGTGGGTCAATCTTGCGAACTCGGCGCTTTGCGAAGAAAGATCCGAAACCTCCGGCTTCAACGGTGCGCAGGCCCTCGTCGAGGTCGTCGAGCGGGGAGCCCGGTGCGAGCGCCGAGAGGATCGGTGGAAGGCGCAGGGCGAACGCGATGTCCCGCGCGACCTCGCCGGCCTGGATGATCAGCTCCGGGTCCCAGGCGTCGTGGCCGCCCCGGAGGTTTTCCACCACGAGGTCCAGCTCGTAACGATCCTCGTCGAGCGGGACGATGTCGTCGGGCTCGATCCGTTCCTTCAGCTCGGCCCAGGTGTCCAACTGCGCCAACTCGTGGTCGGCGTTGCCCCGCACGTATTCGACCAGCCCCTCCGGGCTGCGGAAGAGCAGCAGCTTGCCGGCTTCGGCGAGGAACACCGCCACGTCGTCCGGCTCGACGGCCTCAGCCTCAGCTTCGTCGTCGGCCTCGGCCTCCTCGGCCTCCTCAGCGGCGTCTGCGGCGTCGGCCGTCGACACCGCGTCGCCGTCGGCCTCTTCCTCGTCGATCTCGGTGCCGTCGTCGGCGCGGTGGCGGCCGCTCTGCCCCCCCGCGGCCAGCGCCTGGGCGGTCAGCTCCTCCTCGTCGATCTCGGCGAGCACCTCTTTCTCGTCGAGATCCTCCTCGTCACGCCTGCTCGCGGCGGGCGCGGGGAAGTCGTCGTCGCGGTCGCTGAGATCCGGCTCCCGCACCTCGGTGGACAGGCGATAGGCCCGCAGCGTGTAACCCACGCCGGCGGGCAGGGCGATCTCGACGGGCTGCACCCGGACGTCGGTCCACAGCGCGTCGGCGGCCGCGGAGCGGCCGGCCGGTGCCATCTCCTCGTCTTCGAGATCGGTGTCCAGCTCTTCCAGGGGTGCGTCCGACTCCTCGGCGCTTCCTGTCTCGGACGGCTGGCGGGCCACGGCGACCTCCGTATCGCTCTTTCTGTGCGCGCGGCCGTCGCGACTTTCGCGACCGTCAGCCTCGCGCACAAACACCCTAGTCGCACCGGACCAGCTGTGCTGCTCCCACCCACACCGGGCTGCCGCCCGGCGCGAAAATAGCCGCGCCGGCTCTGCCGGCACCAGGCTCTTCGGGGGTACGCGGGTGGCGCAGCCCCCGCGGGTGGCTTCGCCGGACGCGAAATTAGCTGCGCCGGCTTCGCCGGCCCCTGGCCTTTCGGGGGGTACGCGAGGGGCGCAGCCCCCCGCGGGGTGGCTAGACGCCCTTTGGATGCCAGACCGTCTTGGTCTCCAGGAAGGCCAGCATGGCGCCGATGCCGGGGTCGGCGGCCCAGTCGGACCCGCCCCGCCGGACCCGCTTGAGGTTGTCGGCCGCGGCGATCTCCAGCTCAGTAGCGAGACCGGCGTCGGCCACGCCGGTCAGGTCGATCGCGTCGACATCCATGTGGCTGG
>WNGE01000691.1_pt1 | contig 44387 bp, 47 predicted proteins | sample 5400651 | NCBI WGS metagenome assembly WNGE01 (sample SAMN13153370, study PRJNA577476) | soil metagenome | isolation source: 60 cm soil or saprolite under grassland replicate 2 | place: USA:California | collected 2016-06-15 | reverse complement strand
CACGCCGAGCACGACGACCAGCACTACGTGCCGAAAGCCGATCTCGAGAAGTGGGGGAGCGAAAACGATCCGGTCGATCGCTACACGCAGCGGCTGCTGTCCGCCGACATGGTCGCCGAAGGCGACCTGAAGGACATCGACGATCGGGTGCGGGTCGAAGTCGACCAGGCGACGGATGCGTGCGTGGATGAGCCGCTGCCACCGGCCGAGAGCGCGCTGCCGGGCGTGTATGTCGATCCGGCCGCGGCGGACAAACTCTGGTTCAAGGCGCTGTGATGGCCGAAGTCACATTCCTCGAAGGACTGCGCCAGGGTTTGTGGGAGGAGATGGAGCGCGACGAGCGCGTCTTCATCCTTGGCGAGGACGTCGGGCTCTACGGCGGCGCGTTCAAGGTCACCGATGGCTTTGCGAAGAAGTTCGGCGAATCGCGCGTCATCGATACGCCGATCTCGGAGGCCGCGATTGTCGGCGCGGCGGCCGGCGCGGCGCACATGGGTTTGCGCCCCGTGGCGGAGATGCAGTTCATCGACTTCATCTCGTGCGCCTACGACATGCTCACGAACTATGTCGCCACCGCGCGCTATCGCGCCGGACTCTCGACCCCCATGGTGGTGCGCGGCCCGTGTGGCGGCTACGTTCGCGGCGGCCCGTTCCATTCGCAGAATCCGGAAGCGGCGTTCCTCCACACGCCTGGCCTGAAGATCGTCTATCCGGCAACGGTGCGGGATGCGAAGGGTCTCATCAAGGCATCGATCCGCGACGAGGATCCCGTGCTCTACCTGGAGCACAAATGGCTCTACCGGCGCATCAAGGAGCAGCTGCCCGAGGGCGAGGAGATCCTCACCCCGATCGGAAAGGCGCGCGTCGCGCGCGAAGGGAAGCATCTTTCCATCATCAGCTACGGCGCGACGCTCTGGAAATCGCTGGAGGCGGCCGAGCAGCTCGACAAGGCGGACGGCCTGTCCGTCGAAGTGCTCGACCTGCGCACATTGCTGCCGCTCGATGATGCGGCGATTGTTGCGAGCGTCAAGAAGACGAACAAAGTGTTGATCGTCCACGAAGACACGCGCACGGGCGGGATCGCGGGCGAGATCGCGGCGCGGATCAATGAACAGGCATTCGAATGGCTCGACGGACCGATCATGCGGGTGACCGCACACGATGTGCCGCTGCCGTATGCGCCGACCTTGGAGGACTTCGTCTTGCCCCAGACTGACGATATTGTGAAAGCGGCGCGGTGGTTGGCGAAATACTAGGTGTCTGGTGTCAGGTTCCTGGTGTCAGTGGCATTTCTGACACCAGACACCTGACACCAGAAACCGCTTTGGAGAAAACATGGCGCGGGTAGACGTACTGATGCCGCAAATGGGCGAGTCGATCGCGGAGGGCACCTTGAGCAAGTGGCTCAAGAAGGTCGGCGACCCCGTGAAGCGCGACGAGCCGCTGTTCGAGATCTCGACGGATAAGGTCGACGCCGAGATCCCGGCGCCGGCAGCCGGCGTGTTGGCTGAGATCAAAGTGCAGGAAGGGCAGACCGTCCCCGTGCAGACGCTCGTCGCGGTGCTCGAGACGGAGAAGGGCGCGGCGGCGCCTGCGCCCACGAAACCCGAGCCACCGAAAGCGTCCGCACCGGCGCTGGCACCGCCACCCCGAGCCCCTAAGCCCGAGCCCCCAGCCCCCAGGCCCGAGCCCCCAGCCCCTGTCAGAAGCGGCGATGGTGGTGGCATCCAGACCGCCGAGCAGCGCTTGCGCACGAAATCCACACCGCTCGTCCGCAAGATCGCGGCCGAGCATAGGGTCGACATCTCGCGCATTCCCGGGAGTGGCTTCGCGGGTCGTGTGACGAAGCAGGACATCCTCGGCTACATCGAACGTGCCCCGACGGCCCCAGGCCCGAGGCCCCAAGCCCCAGGCCCGAGTGCAGTCGAGCACCCCGCCGTCGAGCCCTGGCCGGGCGACCGGGTCGAGCCGTGGTCCCGGATTCGCAAGATCACCGCCGACCACATGGTGATGTCGAAACGCGTCTCGGCGCATGTCGCGAGCTTCTTCGAGGTCGACTTCACGCGCGTGGCGCAGCTGCGCGCCAGGGCGAAACAGAGCTATGTCGAGCGGGGCGTGAACCTCACGTTCCTCGCCTTCATCGCGAAGGCCTGCGCCGAGAATCTGCGCAAGCACGCCATCGTCAATGCGGCCGTCTCGGGCGACAGCACGATTTACCGGGCCGACGTCAACATCGGCATCGCGGTGGCGTTGGATTGGGGTCTCATCGTACCGGTGATCAAGCACGCCGACGAGCTGTCGCTGATGGGCATGGCGCGTGCGATCAACGATCTCGGTGAGCGCGCCCGCACCAAAAAGCTGTTGCCCGACGACATCCAGCGCGGCACGTTCACGATCACGAACCCCGGCGGGTTCGGGCCGTTTGCCGGCATTCCGATCATCAATCAGCCCCAGGTGGCGATCCTCGGCGTTGGCGCGATCGAAAAACGCCCCAAGGTCGTGAGCGCCGCCGACGGCACCGAGTCCATCGCGATCCGGACGATGGGCATGCTGACGATGTCGTACGATCATCGCGTCGTCGACGGCGCCGACGCCGACAAGTTCCTGGCCGACGTCAAAAAGCTGCTGCAGGAGTTTCCCGAGGGAGCGGTGTGAAGATGCCCAAAGTCCTGACCGCCGCGCGCGTGCGCGTGCCTACGCAGAACGAGACGGAGTACGTCAACACACTGCGCGAGCTGAGCCAGTTCGCGGACGCGCGCGGCCAGCGGATCTGGCTGTTCCGGAACGCCAAGGACCCGCGGCTGTTCATCGAATTCTCCGAGAGCCCCACGGAGATGTCGCACCGCGCCCAGGCGTCCCGCCTGCCCGAAGAGATCCAGTTGGAGAAGCGGCTCCAGGCGTTGGCGACATACGCGCCCGACGCCTGGGAGTTGTGGAGTGAGGTCCCCGTCGCCACCACCTCACAGGCATAGCGCCCCCCCATGGCACGCCGCACTCTGACGGTCGATGGCGAGCGGTGGGAGGTCTATCCGTCCGGCCGCGTGACGGTCTACAGCCGCGATCAGTTCGGTCTCGTCTTTGAGCACGGGACGGGGCCGCAGCGCCGCCGCCGCGTGACGCATTTCTCGCCGCTCGGCGCCCGCTCCGCCGAGCGCGCGTTCACGGAGCTCTCCGAGCGCGACCTGCGCGAGCTGCTCCGCCAGTCGCAGCCGGCGTGGACCGCCCCCGAGGCTGATTACGCCGCACATTGATTTGCACTGCCATTCGACGGCCTCCGACGGCGAGTGCGAGCCGGCGGACGTCGCACGCCGTGCGCGCGAGGTAGACCTCGTCGCCATCGCGCTCACCGATCACGATTCGACCGATGGTGTGGCGGGCGCGGCGCAGGAAGGCGCGAAGCTCGGCGTGCGCGTCATTCCCGGATGTGAGTTCAGCGTGCGCGCGCCGTGGGGCGAGCTGCACGTCCTCGCACTGTTCCTGCCGCAGGCGGACGAGCGGCTCCAAACGTTCCTGCGCGACACGCGGGCCGCGCGGCGCCGGCGCGGTGAACAGATCATCGCCAAGCTGCAGGGCATCGGCGTCGCGATCGATCTGGAAGACGTCCAGGCGCAGCTCGGAGGAGACGGAAGGGCGCTGGGTCGGCCGCACGTGGCGCGGGCACTCGTCGACTGTGGCGTGTGCGACACCGTCAGCGACGCTTTCCGTCGCTATCTGGGCCGCGGCCGCGCCGCCTACGTCGAGAAGCCGCTCCCCAAGCTCGGGGAAGTCGCCGATCTGGTGCACGCCGTGGGCGGATTGACCGCGGCCGCGCATCTGGGTGATCACGGCAAGGAAGCGCAACTGCGCATCTTTCAAGATCAGGGGCTCGATTGTGTCGAAGTCCGCCATCCCAGCCACGCGCCGGCGGTCGAGCAGAGGCTGACGCGGATCGCCGAGCGTTTGGGACTCGGCATGACCGGGGGATCGGACTGGCACGGCGAGAGCGAGTATGGGGAATCCCATGCGCCACTCGGTGGCATGCGCGTCCCCGACACCTGGCTGGAACCGCTCGAGCATCGCCTCGAGCTCACAACGAGGAAACGTGATGAGCGAGCCGCTGCCGATCGGCAGTAAAGCCCCTGCGTTCAAGGCGCCGGCGTCGGACGGGCAGACCTACGCGCTGGGGGATCTGCTAAAGCATGGTCCGGTCGCCCTGGTGTTCTACCCCGGCAACAACACGCCCGGCTGAAACCGCCAACTCTCCGCCGTGCGCGATGAGATCGCCAAGTTCAAAGCCGCGAAGATGCAGCCGTTCGGGGTGAACCCCGCGGGCGTCGACAGTCACAAGGGGTACGTCGAGAAGTTTCGCTTCAATTTCCCGCTGCTGTCCGATGCCGAGCGCGCGATCGCCGGGGCGTACAACGCGCTGAAGGAGGACGGGAAGGGCATTCAGCGCACGGTGTACGTGATCGGCCGCGACGGCACGGTCCGGTTTGCGCAGCGCGGCGCCCCGCCGGTGGACGACATCGTCCGTGCCGGCTGACCTGCGCGGGAAGGTCGTCCTGGTCACCGGCGTCGGTCGCGTCGGGCAGATCGGCCACGCGGTGGCGCGCGGCCTCGGCCGCGCCGGCGCGAAGCTGCTGCTCGCCGACGTCAACGCGGTGGGCCTCGCTGATCGCGTCAAAGAATTCGCGGCCGAGGGGATCGCCGCCAAGACGTCTGCCGGCGATCTGACGCAGCCTGAGGCAGCGCGGGCGGCAACGGCCGCCGCGCAAGCGCAGTTTGGCGGGCTCGATATTGTGGTGAATGTCGCGGGCGGGTTCTTTAGCTTCGGACCCTTCACCGACGTGAAGCCCGAGCTGCTCGATCGTGAGCTCGCCGTCAACTTCAAGACGGCATTTTTCATGTGCCAGGCGGCCGTGCCGCTACTGCTCGCGCGTGGCGGAGGGTCCATCGTCAATTTCGCGTCGATCGCGGTCGTCCGGCCGCTGATGCACATGTCGGCCTACAGCGCGGCGAAGTCCGCGGTGGCCGGTCTCACGCGCGAGCTCGCCCGCGAGTACCGCGACGCGAACATCCGCGTCAACGCCGTCGCGCCCGCGACGGTACGCACGGCGGACAACCTCGCCCAGATGGGCGACAAGGGGCCGCTCGTCGAGCTCGATGAGGTGGTGCACACGGTCCTGTTCCTGGCAAGCGACGAATCGAGCGCCATCACGGGTCAGATCGTCCCGATCACGGGGAAGGCGTACTAGTGCAGCTCGAGGGCAAAGCCGCGCTCGTCACCGGGGCGGGGACGCGGATCGGTCAGGCCATCGCCATCGGGCTGGCCGAGTCGGGCTGTGACGTCGCCATTCACTATCACGGCTCGGCGGAGGGCGCTGCAGCGACGGCGCAGGCGGTGCGGAAGGCGGGGCGCCGCGCCGAGCTGCTGCACGCCGATCTCAGCGACGCGGCCGCGGCGCACGCACTCGCGGATCAGGCCGCCCGCGCGTTGCAACGCCTTGATGTCCTCGTGAACTCCGCCGCGATCATGGTGCGCCAGCCGATCGAGACGGTGACGCCCGAGAGCTGGGACCGAACCCTCAATGTGAATCTCCGCGCGACGTTCTTCGTCTCGCAGGGAGCAGTCCCGCATCTGCGCCGCGCCAAGGGCAAGATCGTCAACATCGCCGACCTGGCCGGCCTCGAACCGTGGCCCGCGTATATCCCGCACTCCGTCAGCAAGGCCGGCGTCGTGATGTTGACGAAGGCGCTCGCGCGCGCCCTCGCGCCGGACATCGCAGTCAATGCCATCGCGCCCGGCGCGGTGCTCATGCCGGACGATTGGGACGAGCAGTCGCGCGATCACATCCGCGCGACGAGTCCGCTCGCGCGCCTCGGTTCGCCCGCCGACGTCGTCGCCGCCGTCCGATTCCTCCTTGCGGGCACCGACTACGCGACCGGCACCGTGCTCGTCGTGGACGGGGGGAGACTCATCCGCTGAGGGACGTCGTCGTGGTCGGTGGCGGTTGCTACGGCACGTTCTACGCGTCTCAGCTGGCCAAGGCCAAAGCGCGCGGGAAGACCGATCACCGTACCGTCATCGTGGTGGATCGGAATCCGGATTGCCAGGCCAAGCGTGAGTTGGACGAGGCTCGAGATCGCGAGTTTGTCGTCTCCGATTGGACGACGTTCTTCGACGAGTTCCTTCGGCCCAGCGGCCCATCAGCCCATCCGCCCGACGATTTCATCGTCCCTTCTCCCCACATGCCGCACCTCATGTTCGACTGGGTGCTGCGGCGGGCGCGCGCCCGCTGGCCCAACCGGACGGTGTCGGTCGAGCCCGTCCCCGGCACGTTCCCGACGCCGTACGACCGCCCGGGCGCGGATGACACACGGTACGTCTCGTGGGCGGATTGGATCTGTCCAACGCACTGCATCGAGCCGGCGCTTTGTCCGGCGATCGGTGCACCTCGTACCTGGGAGATGGGGGACTCGGTCCGGGAGCTGGCCGACCAGCTGCGAGCCGGTGGCCGCGCGGTGACTGGGCCCGCGTTGTTTGTCTGCAAGCATCAGGTGTTTGGCGTTGGCATGTTTTCGGCGGAGGCGGTGCGCGACGGTGATCGCCTGGTCGCCGAGGCAGGAGCGAGCGGCTCGCCGGCCGAGGTCCTCGTCGGCACGATTTCGAGCTGCCATGGGGCGTTGAATTTGCTGAGGCTGGGAGAGCTGTCGTCGGTCGTCGGTCATCGGTTATCGGTCCGATGACCGACAACCGAGTACCGATGACCGCTGCAGAGCGTCAGCGCTACCTCGAACATGCCCAGGATCTCTTTAATCGTGGCGAGTTCTGGCTCGCCCACGAAGCGGTGGAAACAGTCTGGCGTTCTATTATTAAGGAAGACGAGGCGCGGATCTGGCAGGGGTTGATTCAAGCGGCCGCCGCGCTGCTGCACCGGGCGCGCGGGAACCGCCACGGCACCGTCGTCGTTGGAGCGGCGGCGCTCGAGAAGCTGGCAGGACCGCAGCATCCCGACATCGAGTTCGAAACCGTACAATTTCGCGCGCAACTCGCGCGCGCCCTGGCGGGGGAGGGTGACCCTCCGCGACTGGAATTCCGGGACGTATGACGAATCGGACCGCACTCAACTATGACCTAGTGATTGTGGGCGCCGGCCCAGCCGGGCTGTGCGCCGCGCTCTACGCCGGCCGGGGCCTGCTCAAGGCCGTCACGATCGAGCGCGGGGCGCCGGGCGGCGAGCTTCTCAACACCGATCTCATCGAGGACTACATCGGCTTCGAGAGCATCAAGGGGTGGGAGCTGGCGCAGAAGATGGCCGAGCACGCGAAAAAGTTCGGCGCCGAGATCGTGACCGACACCGTCGAACGGATCCACCGGGGCGCGGACGGGTGGTTCGACGTCGAGACGGCGCGCGGAAACATCTATCGAAGTCAGGCCGTCATCCTCACCGCGGGTGGCACGCCGGTGAAGCTCGGCATCCCCGGCGAGAAAGAGTACGCCGGGAAGGGCGTGTCCTACTGCGCGGTGTGCGACGGCGCGTTCTTCAAGGGGGAGCGGCTCGCGGTGGTAGGCGGCGGCGACGCCGCGGTCGAAGAAGCCGATTACCTCACGCGCTACGCGAGCAAAGTGCACATCGTGCATCGCCGCGAGGAGTTCCGTGCCTCGCAGCTGCTGCAGGAGCGCGCCTTCGCGAATCCCAAAATCGAAGTCATCAGGAATGCGATCGTTCCCGAAATCGCGGGGAACGACAAGGGAGTGACCCACGCCGTGCTCGAGGACACCGGCACCGGCAAACGGTCGAATCTCGATGTCGGTGGGGTGTTCATCTTCGCGGGATTCAAGCCGAACACACAGCTCGTCGACGGCCATGTCGATCATGACGCGGGCGGCTATCTGATCACCGACAACCGGATGATGACCTCGATGGCGGGACTGTTCGCCGCGGGGGACGTGCGGAGCCAGGTGACGCGGCAGATCACCACCGCGGTCGGAGACGCCACGACCGCCGCGATCGCCGTCGAGAAGTTTCTCAAGGCCAAAGGCAAGAAGTGAAGATCGTCCCGATCCCGAACGGCATGTTCGCCGAGAACTGCTACCTCGTCGTCGACGAGGAGGTGCGGGAGTGTGCCATCGTGGATCCGGGCGAGGAAGCAGGCCTGATCCTCCACAAGGTCCGGGAGACCGGCGCTCAGCCCGTCGGCATCTGGCTGACCCACGCGCATCTCGACCACGTCCTCGGCGTGCCGAAAATCGCGGCCGAAACGGGCATGGCGGTGTGGCTGCATCCGGCCGACCGGCCGCTGTACGACGCCGTTCCGGAGCAGGCCGCGTGGTTCGGTCTTGCTCCGCCCGGACCCCTGCCGGCTCCCGATCAGGACCTGTCCCATGGAATGCGGTTGGCGGTAGGCAATCTCAGCTTTGAGGTCCGGCATGCGCCCGGGCATTCCCCGGGAAGTGTGTGCTTCGTAGCTCCGGGCGTGGCGCTCGGCGGGGACGTCCTGTTTGCCGGCTCCATCGGCCGAACCGATCTGCCGGGTGGCGACTTCGACACGCTGATCGCGAGCATCGAGCGCGAGTTGCTCCCGCTCCCCGATGACACCATCCTCTACAGCGGACATGGACCTGAAACGACCATCGGACGGGAGCGCCGAACCAATCCCTTCCTCACCGGCGTCTACCGGACCAGCTAAGACGCCCGCCCGGGCGCGGCCGCGCTGTCTGCGCTGCGGGGCCGAGGTCCAGCCGAAGCCCTGGGGGTGCAAGAATCCGTGCTCCAATTGCGGATTCCTCTATCCGCTCGGCGACTGCTCTGATTGAACCACCTCCTCGCAATCCTGCTTCTGGCGATCGACTGCATCGCCCGGGCATGGCGCATTGAACTCGCCACGGGGGCTGCCGGCGGGCGGCTCTCGTTTCAGGACGGGCTGCGGTTGAATTTGTACGGCGAGGCGGCGTGTACCTTCACGCCGAATCGTCTCGGTGGTGAGCCGGCGCGCTTCCTCGGGATGACGTGGTCGGGGCTGCGCGTCGTGCAGGCGCTCGTCGCCCTGGGCGTGGAGGTGGCGGCCGAGTGGCCCGTGTTCGGAATTGTCGCGATCGCGCTCGCGGCGTACTACGTGCCCGATTGGAGCGCGGCCGCCGACCGTTTTCTCACGCACAGCCTCGCGCGTGACCTCCTCGGGATCGAGCTCGTCGCGCTGGTCGCGCTGCTCGTCATCTGGACATTGCAGCGGCTGGTGCGGCCCGGCGCGATCCGGCACCGGGTCCGGCGACAATGGCGCGTCGCCCTGGCCCACGTGCGCCGCGCCCCCTGGTGGGTGCTGTTCGGCGGAGCGCTGCTGACGGTCATCAGTCTGGCGGCGCGCGCGCTGATCCTGCCGGTGCTCGTGTGGGGTCATCCCGACGCGCCGTCCTTCGGCGTGATGTTTTTCGGATCGTTGGCATTGCTGCACGCGCCGCTCGTCGTGCCGCTGCCGTCGGGCGGCGGCGGCATCGAGGTCGCGTTCCTGTCGGGATTCGCGGGCGACTTCGGCGCCGGACATCAGGTGATGACGCTGCTGTTGTGGCGGTTCTACACGACGATTCTGCTGACGGTGCTCGGTGTGTACCTGCTGGTCCGGACGCATGGCGCGGCAGCCGCGAAGGATCTGCTTACCGTCGGTTGGTTCCGGCGGCGCTAGCGAGGACCGATTCTATGGGCGATTCTTGGCTCGAGACCAACGGCATCGTGATGGGGGGGGCAGTGAATCAGACGCGCACGGAACGTGATCCCCTGGGCGAGATGCCCGTGCCCGCCGAGGCGCTGTGGGGCATCCAGACCGAGCGCGCGCGGCAAAACTTCCCGATCTCCAATCTCCGACCTCTCCCCGCCTTCGTCGACGCCGTCATCCGGATCAAGAAAGCCGCCGCGCTCACGCACCGCGAGACTCGCCGCCTGGACGCGAAGCTGGCCGACGCGATCATGATAGCCGCCGACGAGGTGCTCGCGGGCGGGCACCGCGAGCACTTCGTGGTCGACCCCTATCAAGCTGGAGCCGGCACCTCGCACAACATGAATTGCAACGAGGTGCTCGCGAACCGCGCCAACGAGCTGCTCGGCGGCAAACGCGGCGAATACAAGCCGGTGCATCCCAACGATCACGTGAACATGGCGCAGTCCACGAATGACGTGATCCCGACCGCGATCCGCCTGGGCGCCCTGGCGCTGCTGGCACCGCTGACCGAGGCGCTGACGCGGCTGGCGCGCGCGTTTGCCGCAAAAGGGAAGCAGTTCGACCCGATCGTCAAGTCGGGCCGCACCCATCTGCAGGACGCGACGCCGATCCGCCTCGGCCAGGAATTCGCCGCATACGCGCACACGGTGGAGCGCAACCGCGACCGCATCGCGCACGCCGCGGACGACCTGCGCGATCTCGGCATCGGCGGGACGGCGGTCGGCACCGGGCTCAATGCCGAGCCGCAATACCCGGGGCTCATGGTGAAGCACCTGCGCGCGATCACCGGGCTCGAGCTGCGGGAAGGCAAGGACCGCGTCCAACTGATGCAATCGATGGGCGACGCGGCGGCATTCTCCGGCGCGGTGCGCACCTACGCCGCGGATCTCGGCAAGATCGCCAGTGACTTGCGGCTGCTGGCGTCGGGACCGCGCACCGGGCTCGCGGAAATCGTGCTGCCGGCGGTTCAGCCGGGGTCGAGCATCATGCCGGGCAAGGTGAATCCGTCGATTCCCGAAATGGTGAATCAGGTCTGCTTCCAGGTGATCGGCAATGATGTGACCGTCACAGCCGCCGCGGATGCGGGCCAGCTCGAGCTGAACGTGATGATGCCGGTCATCGCCCATAACATCCTGTTCTCGATGATGATTCTGACGAACGCATCGCGCGTCCTCGCGGAGCGCTGCGTGGAAGGGATCGAGGCCGACGCGGCGCAGAGCGCGCACTGGCTCGAGCGCAGTCCGGCGCTGGTCACCGCGCTGGCACCGAAGATCGGCTATGCCGAGGCCGCGAAGCTGGCGAAGGAAGCGGTGGCGAAGAATGTCACCGTGCGCCAGCTCGTGATGGAGAAGGGGATCCTGAAGGGAAAGGAGCTGGACGAAATCCTGGATTTGCGGGCGATGACGGAGCTGGGGGTGCCGGGCGAGCGCAAATAACTCTCACAGCGGAGACGCGCACATGAACAGCTGGATCGTGGCCGGTCTGATCGCAGGCGTCGTGGCGTATCTCGCCGATTGGGTCGTGTGGAGCAAGGTGTTCACCACCGGGTTGGAATCGTTCGGGATGCAGATGTCGCCGGACGAGATGAAGAAGTTCATGGGGCCGGCGCTCATAAAATCCGCGGTCCTGGCGCTCGCGTACGGCGTGCTGTTTGCGTGGTTCTACGGGCGGTTCCGCGGCGCGCTGTGGGTGCAAGGCGGGGGTCCGCTGGCCGGAATGGAATTCGCGACGGTGCTGTGGGTCCCGATTTGTCTCGCCATGTTCGGCAGCAGTGTCTGGTACGTCAAAGCCAAGCCGCTCTCGATGGCGACCTGCTGGGCGTGGCTCATTCGCATGAACGCGGCCGGTCTCGTCGTCGGGCTCCTCATGAAGTGACCCGAGTCACGGCACTCGCGAGCGCGATGGGGTAAAAGTTTTTCCATGCGTACCCTATCGACGGTCCTCATCGCGCTTGTGATTGCCGGTCCTGCCGCGGCGCAGCGTCGCGTGCGCATCGGTCCCACCGTTTCATCCATCTCGATCGAAGACGGTTCCGGCGGCAGTCAATCGTTCACGTCGTTCGGCGGCAGTGCCGCGCTGCTGTCCGGCGACGATGGCGAGTTCGGCGTCGAGGTTTCGCGGTACGGCGATCTCTCGAGCAACAGCTGCGTGAGGCAGATGACATTCGTCGGGCTCGGGTCGAACTACTATCCCATCGGCGCGAAAGGCATCGCGCCCTTCGCGTCCACGGAGGTCGGGCTGGCGCGGGTCCTCGACCAGGACCCGCTGCTCGAGCTGCTGGGCTGCAACACCTCCGCCGCGACGAGCAATGAGCTTGGCCTGGGGTTCGGTCTCGGCGTGCGCGTGAATCTTGGCACACAAGCCACGGCGCTCTTCGAAGGACGGTTCTTTCAAGTCCCGAACAGCGCCATCAAGGCGCTCGAAGGGCGCGCCAACGTGTCGTTCGCGTTCGGGAGTCTGAGCAAGAAGACCCAATTGCTGAACGGCACCCTCGGTCCGGCCGTGGGCGCGCTGGCATCCCTCAGTGGGCCGCTCGCAGGTCGCGGCCCGACCGTGGGCGTCCGCTTCCGCCGTGATCAAAAGAGGGGTGGGTCGCTCGGCTTGCAGATCGATTACGCGCCGTTACACGTGACGGGCTGCCCGGCCAATTGCGATCCGTACGCGATTCTGTTCGCGCCCGGATATGAGCCGTCGGTTCATCCCGCGTGGGGACGCCTATACGCCGAGGCCGGTCTCTTGCTCGCGGGCTTCCCAGCGATCGGCGCTGATCGCGGCGTCGCCCAGGGTGCGCACGGCGGACTCGGCGCCGACATCTTCAGCGGCCGGTCGCTCATGTTGAACGTCAATACGCGGGTCCTGTGGCTGCAGCGGAACGCTTCGAATAACCGCAATGCGTTCGTCGTGCAGGCGGGTGTCAGCCTCAGTCCCAGACTCGAGCACCACGCGGCCATTGAATCCCGATAACGTCTCTCCCATATTCTCCCCATGCGCGTCACCACCTGGGCGGAATACGGCTTAATCGTCTCGATTCACCTGGCCCGGCGCTCGGGCAAAGGGCCCGTTGCTGCCCGCGAATTGTCGGAGCAGGAGCGCCTCCCGCATGACTACGTCGAACAGATTCTGCTCCGGCTGCGGCGCGCCGGACTGGTGGAGTCCGTGCGCGGCGCGCGTGGCGGGTACATGCTCGCGCGCCCGCCTCAGGCGGTGAGCGTGAAAGACGTCATCGAGGCGTCGGAGCACGTGACGTTCGAGGTGAACTGCGATCTGCACCGTGTGGACGATGAGCGCTGCGACCCGGCGACCGCCTGCAGCATTCGTCCCGTCTGGCGCCTGCTCGAGCGCCGCATCAACGAAGTGCTCGCCGGCGTATCCCTTGCCGACCTGCAACACGCCGAGCCAGAGGTTTACCAGATCGCCGGGGCTGCAACCGGAAATTGACGCCGCTGTCGCATGAGGAGCTGCTCCGCTACTCCCGGCACCTCACCCTTCCCGATGTAGGGCTCGCAGGCCAGGCGAAACTCAAGGGCGCACGCGTGCTGTTGATCGGCGCCGGCGGCCTGGGATCGCCCGCCGCGCTGTACCTGGCTGCGGCAGGGATCGGCACAATCGGTCTCGTCGATTTCGACCTGGTCGATCGCAGCAACCTGCAGCGCCAGATCCTGCACAGCACGTCCGGTATCGGCACACCCAAAACCGACTCCGCCCGGGCGCGTCTTCAGGACGTGAACCCCCACGTCGCCGTCGAGACATTTGCGGAGCGGCTCAGCGCGGCGAATGCGCTCGATATTCTGCGCGATTTCGACATCGTCATCGATGGCTCCGACAATTTCCCGACGCGCTATCTCGTCAACGATGCCTGTGTCCTGCTCGGCAAGCCGAACGTGTATGGCGCGGTCTTTCGCTTCGACGGCCAGGTGTCGGTGTTCGACGCGAAGCGGGGCCCGTGCTATCGGTGCCTGTATGCGGAGCCGCCACCGCCCGACCTCGTGCCGTCGTGCGCCGAAGGGGGGGTGCTGGGCGTGCTGCCGGGCATCATCGGGTCGCTCCAGGCGCTCGAGGCGATCAAGCTGATCGTCGGGTTCGGTGAGTCGCTGGTCGGCCGCCTCGTGTTGTTCGACGGACGCCGCATGCAATTCCGTGAGCTGGCGGTCGAAAAGGACCCCGCCTGCCCGGTGTGCAGTAAAAACCCGACCGTGACCGAGCTGATCGATTACGAAGCGTTTTGCGGGGTCGGGGGCTCGGGCTTAGGGGCTGGAGCTGAAATCAGCGCTCGGGAGCTGCACCGCGAGCGACTTGCCAAGGCCGATCTGCTGCTCGTCGATGTTCGCGAGCCGGCAGAAGCGGAGATCGCTCGCATTGATGGCGCCCGTCACATCCCGCTGCGTGAGCTACCTGGGCGCCTGTCCGAGCTGCCGGGCCACGGCGAAATCGTGACCCTGTGTCATCATGGTCAGCGCTCACTCAAGGCACGCGAAATCCTCAAAGGGGCCGGATTCGCCAACGTGCGGAGTCTGGCGGGTGGTATTGACGCGTGGTCGCGGGAGGTCGACGCGGAGGTTCCGCGGTACTGATGCCGAAGGGGGGACTCGAACCCCCACGGGCTTGCGCCCACTGGCTCCTGAAGCCAGCGCGTCTACCAGTTCCACCACTTCGGCAAGGACTTTTGAGGAACGGCAATCTAGATTGTTGTATAACCCCAAGTCAATGCGTATCTTGCCGACGTCATCGTGGAAAAAGTCTCGATCGCCAGGAACCCGCGCGCCCGTCACGATTACCACCTCCTCGAGACGTGGGAAGCCGGTCTCGTCCTCACCGGAACAGAGGTCAAGTCGCTGCGTGATCGCAAAGCGAGCTTGAATGAAGCGTACGCGCACGTCCGTAACGGCGAAGTCTGGCTCGAGGGCATGACGATTTCGCATTACGGGCCCGGCAGCTACAACAATCCGCCGCCGGCTCGTTCCCGCAAACTCCTGCTGCACAAACGCGAAATCCGCAAACTGCTCGGTGCGACGACCCAGAAGGGGCTGACCGTCGTCCCGCTCGAAGTGTACTTCAAGGATGGGCTCGCTAAAGTCGCCATCGCGCTCGCCAAAGCGAAGAAGGCGCACGATAAACGTGAGGACCTCAAGCGGCGCGTCGCCGAGCGAGAGATGGCTCGCGTGGTGAAGGGGCGCCGGTCGTGATGGTCCTCCTGATTTTCGCCGCGCTGCTGCCGCAGCAGGTCCTGATCGCGACATCGCGCGGCCAGGCGAGCGTCCCCGTCGCGACCGAAACGGGGACGGCTGCCGTGGCGGCGGTGTTGCTGGCGCAGCCGCTCGGACTGACGGTGTCGCTCGACGGCGCTACGGCGCGTGTGACGCTGAGCGACCGCGTGTTCGAGTTCGATGTCGGCTCGCCGTTTTTCCGCTACGACGGCGCCGCTTATCCGCTCGTCGGCGCGCCCTACATCGCGCGCGATACGCTGTTTCTGCCACTGCATTGGCTGGCCGGCCACGTGCCGCGCATGCTCCCGAACCGCTACCGCTGGAATCCCTGGCTGGCCCGGCTCGATGAGCGGCCCGCTCCCACGGCGGCGACGGCGGCGGCCGTTCCGACACCGAATCCGATCACCGGCCTCCGGCTCGCCCATACGATCGTCGTGGATCCGGGGCACGGCGGCATCGATCCGGGAAACCCCGGCCTCACGCTGCCGCGAGGAACCACCGAGAAGGACATCACGCTGGGCATCGGAAAACTGTTGCGAGCGGAACTGGTGCGGCGCGGGCTGAATGTCGTGCTCACGCGCGCGACCGACACCCTGATCGATCTGGCGAGCCGGCCACTGTTCTGCCGGGCCGACTGCGATCTGTTCGTGAGCATTCACGTGAATGCGATGCCGGCAGGACGGCGGCAAACCCAGGTGAATGGGGTCGAGACCTACTTCGTTTCCGACGCCAAGACCGAAGATCAGAAGCGGGTGGCGCAGATGGAAAACGATGCGCTCCGGTTCGATACCTCCACGGCCGCAATTGGCGGACCGCTGGGCTTCATCCTCAACGACCTGCAGCTCAATGAATATCTCCGGGAGTCGGCGCGGCTCGCGGAGCTGGTGCAGGGCAAGGTCGCCGCCGTGCACCCCGGCGAAGACCGCGGCGTCCAGCAGGGTCCGTTCCTGGTCCTCGCTGCGGCCCGGCGGCCCTCGATCCTTGTCGAGACGGGATTCGCAACCAATCGCGCCGACGGTGCGTTCCTCGGCTCTGCCTTGGGTCAGCGCAAGATCTCGCTGGCCATCGCCGATGGCATCGTGGCCTATCTGCTCGAGTTCGAGCGCAAGATCGCGGGAGCCGGCGGGGGGGGCGGTCACGCGCGATGACGCCGACACGTTGTTGGAGCGTCCCCTCCTTGCTGCTCGCGGCTGGCCTCGCGGGCTGTGCCTCCTACAACGCCATGTGGAACGCGGAACAGCATGCCAAGGATGCCCGCCGCCTCGAGCACCTCGGCCAGATGTCCGAGGCGCGGACCGAGTGGGCCCAGGCGGCAGCGAAGGCCAAGCGCGTGCCCACCGACAAAGGTCTGGTCCTGCAGGTGGAAGGACTCGCCCGGTCGGACGGGTGTCAGGACATCGGCGCGCCACTCGCACGGGCGCGCGCAAAAGTGACGGATCAGGCGTCCCGTGAGCGCATCGAGCTCGCGGCTGCCGAGTGTGCCGTGGCCGCCGGCGATCCTGCGCGCGCGGATGCCGCGCTCGTGGCCCCGCTCGAGTCCAGGAATGCTGAGCGCCGCTCGCGCGCCGAGTACGTCGCAGGGCGCGCCGCCGTGCAGCGATCCGATTTCGAGGGCGCGATCCCGCATTTCAATCGCTCGCGCGTGCCGGGTGCGGCGGGGCGGGCGCTTGTAGGCCAGCAGCGGACCCTCATCACGCGAGCTGCCCAGCGCAGTGACTTGTGGCCCATCGCCGCTGAGCTCGACCGTCTGATCCACACGGGAAGCGGAACCGAGGACGCGGGTCAGTTGCTCGCGCTGCTCACGCAAGTGCAGGCCGTGGCCGAGACACCGGGCGCGCGCTTCCACACTGCGGAGCTGGCGCGCGACTCGTTGCAGGCGAGCGCGTTGGCGGGACAGCTATTTCTGGAGACGGCCGCCAGCGACACGGCATCGCTGTTCGCGCCGAAGGCACTGATTGCCGCGCTGGCGCTTCTCCCCGACCGCCGCGATTCGATGATCGCGCTGCTCGATTCACGCTACGCCGCCTCCCCCTACACGCGGGCGTTCCACGGCGACGCCAGTCTGGCCTACGCCGCCGCCGAAGATTCGCTCGCGCGCGAGATGGGGATGCGAGTCACGCGGACGACCTCGGTGCCACCAGCCCTGCGGCGCGAGGTCCCACCACCGACGCCCGGCCGGCGCGGCCCGCCGGTCGACCGGCCGTGAGCCCGGTGGAGCTGTTCGGCACAACCTTCCAAAACCCGATCCTTCTTGCTGCTGGCACCGCCGGCTTCGGCCGCGAGCTCGATCACGTCATCGATCTCGATCTCCTCGGCGGCCTTGTCACCAAGGCGGTCACGCCCGAGCCTCGCCAGGGTCATCCGGCGCTGCGCGTCGCCGAGTTTCGTGGCGGGATGCTGAATGCGGTGGGGCTCGCGAATCCGGGAGTGGAGGCGGTTGCCGAGCACGAGCTGCCGTGGTTGGCCGAACGATTGCATCGTGCTCGGATCATCGTCAACGTCGCCGGCGCAACAGTCAGCGATTATGTCAACGTGATCGAGCGGTTGACGCCATTCGACGCGATCACTGCGTTCGAGATCAACGCGTCGTGTCCGAATACGAGTGCCGGCGGGCTGGAGTTCGGTGCGGAGCCCGGCTGCCTTGCCGAGCTGGTGGGCGCCTGCCGGCAGGTGTCGACCAGGGCCTTAACCGTTAAATTGTCGCCAGTGCTCCCCGACATCCCGGCCATGGCTCTCGTCGCACGCGACGAAGGTGCGGAGGCCGTGACGCTCGTCAATACGATGCCGGGGCTCCTCGACAAGCGACTGGGCAACGGCAACGGCGGACTGAGTGGTCCCGCGCTGTTGCCCATTGGCGTGCTCGCGACCCGGCGTGTGCGCGAGCGCGTCGACATGCCCGTGATCGGCGTGGGCGGCGTGCGCACCGTCGCCGACGCGCGCGAGTATCTCGCCGCGGGCGCGTCCCTGGTGGCGATCGGGACAGCGGCGCTCGCGGATCCGCGTGTCCCGGTACGCATCGCTCGCGAGTTGATGCGTGGCTGAGCTCATCGTCGCCTTCGATGTCCCCGGTGGCCGTGAGGCGCTGGCACTGGCCGGACGACTCCCCGGCTTGCGGTGGGCGAAGATCGGACCTGTGCTGTTCGGCCGCGAAGGCGGAGGGCCCCCGCTGATCAAGGAGTTCACGCAACGCGGCATCCGCGTCTTTCTCGATCTCAAGTGGCACGACATTCCCAACATCGTGGCGAGCGCGGTGAATGCGGCCCGTGAGCTGGGCGTGGCGATGACCACCGTGCATTGTCTGGGCGGACGCACCATGCTGACGGAGGCGGCACGTGCCGCCGGCTCGGACCTCGCCGTCGTCGGTGTGACGGTGCTGACATCGCACGATGCCGCAGAGCTCGAGGGAGTGTTGGGACGTGGCGTTCCCGATGTGGGCTTCGAAGCCGAGCGACTGGCGCGCACGGCGCGGCAGGCGGGATTGCGCGGCGTCGTTGCATCGGGACAGGAAGTCGGATTGCTCCGCGAAGCGCTTGGCCCCGATCCCTGGATTATCGTTCCGGGGATTCGCGCCGCAGGCGAGGCGGCCGGCGATCAAGTGCGCACCATCGAGCCCCGGGAGGCGGTGGGCCGCGGCGCGACCCATCTGGTTGTCGGGCGCCCGATCACTGGGGCCCGCGATCCTGTTGCTGCGTACCAGCGCCTAGTCGAAGTCCTGGATTGAGGGTATTAGGCAGTTCGATGCGAGCCGCGTGGTTGTCCCTTTCGGCACTGCTGCTGCTGCCCATCCCGGCCGTGGGCCAAGCGACGCTATCCGATGCCGCCGCACGCGCCAAGCAGGCATGGGCGGCGCACGACCCGTCGGCGCTGGTCGGCCAGAGCTCGAATCTCGTGCTCCAGATCCCGGGTGCCGACCCGTCCTCGCCGCTCGGGCGGCCGCAGGCCATCGAGTTGCTGCGCCGCTACTTTCGGCCGGCGGAAGAGCGAGGCCTCGACGTCACCGCCATCCGTGAGGTCGAGCCGGGGCGGGGGTTCGTCGAGTTGACCCGGAGGTACGTCGTCGCGGGAACCACGGAATTGCGACACGAAACGCTGTTCCTCGGCTACCGGCTCATAGGTCGTGAATGGCGTCTCGTCGAACTGCGGAGTGCACCGTAATCGATTGTCGCGTGGCCCCTTGCGTGAAGTTCCCACCCCGTCTATTGTTCAAGACTCAGCCAGAACATTTTGAACTTTTCCGGAGAGCCTGTTGAAGGTACGTTCGAGCGTGCGCCCCATCTGCGAGCACTGCAAAGTCGTGACGCGCCGGGGCGTCATTCGCGTGATCTGCAAGCGCAACCCCAAGCATAAACAGCGGCAGGGTTAGGGAGAGGCATGGCTCGAATTGCAGGCGTGGATCTGCCGCGCGACAAGAAAATTCAGTACGCCCTTCCGTACATCTTCGGCATCGGTCCCAGCAACTCGGTCAAGATTCTCGCGGAGACCGGCATCAGTCCCGACGCACGCGTGCGCGATCTTCGCGACGCCGAAGTCGCACGGCTGCGGCAGGTGATCGAACGGGACTACAAGGTCGAAGGCGCGCTCCGCACCGAAGTCGCGATGAACATCAAGCGCTTGATGGACATCGGGACGTATCGGGGTGCGCGCCATCGCAAGAATCTGCCGGTGCGCGGACAGCGCACGCACACCAACGCGCGCACCAAAAAGGGACCGCGGCGCGCCATCGCGGGCAAGAAGAAGCCCGTCTTGAAAAAGTAGAGGCACATGGCCGACGAAAAGCAGCAGGAAAACCAGCCGGACAAGCAGCCGGAAAAGGCGAAACCGGCAGCGGCACGCCCGGCTGCCAAGCGCACCAAAAAGATCGTCGAAGCCGAGGGCGTTGCGCACATTACCGCGACGTTCAACAACACGCTCATCACGATCTGCGATATGCAGGGGAATGCCATCACGTGGGGTTCCTCGGGCAAGGCGGGCTTCAAGGGATCGAAGAAGTCCACGCCGTTCGCCGCTACCGTCGCCGCCGAACAGGCGGCGCGCGAGGCGCTGAACTTGGGTGTGAAGCGTGTACACGTCCGCGTGCAGGGTCCCGGCTCCGGCCGCGAGTCCGCGATTCAGGCGCTGGCGAGTGCCGGGCTGCAGATCCGCTCGATCCGTGATGTGACGCCGATTCCGCACAACGGGTGCCGCCCGCCCAAGAAACGGCGGGTGTAACGCATGGCCCGCTACACGGGACCCGTGTGCCGGTTGTGCCGGCGCGAGGGGACGAAGCTTTTTCTCAAGGGCACGCGCTGCCTGACGGACAAGTGCGCTGTGGAACGGCGCGCGTACGCCCCGGGCCAGCACGGCCAATCGACCGGCCGGCGCCGCAAGGCATCGGAGTACGCGAAGCAGCTGCGGGAAAAACAGAAGGTGAAGCGGATCTACGGCCTCTCGGAGCGCCAGTTCCGCAACCTGTTCGAGCGCGCGATCAAGGAGCCGGGTGTGACGGGCGAGGCACTGCTCGTCGCGCTCGAGAGTCGTCTCGATAATCTCGTCTATCGCATGGGCTTCGCGACGTCGCGCAAGCAGGCGCGCCAGCTCGTGCGTCATCGGCATATCCTCGTCAACGGACGCGTGCTGGACATTCCATCCTATCGCGTGCGTCTCGGAGAAGAAGTACGGGTCGCCGACGCGAGCAAGGAGATGGTGCAGGTGAAGGTCGCCCTCGAGCAGTTCACACGGGGGCAGCCGGTTTCGTGGATCCAGGTGGACACCGACAAAGTGCTGGGCAGGATGACGGAGCGGCCGACCCGTGACGCCATCCCGATCGCGGCACAAGAACAGTTAATCGTCGAGCTCTATTCCAAGTGATTACGACTCTTGATTTGACGGGGTTGGTCCGGCCGCATCTGGTCGAAATGACCAAGCGCGAGGACAACCCGAATTCCGCCGAGTTCCGGCTCCAGCCGCTGGAGCGGGGCTACGGCTACACACTGGGCAACTCACTGCGCCGGCTGCTGCTGTCCTCGCTGCGCGGGGCCGCGGTCTGGGCGTTCCGCATCGACGGCGTCGTGCACGAGCACCAGACCATTTCGGGCGTCGTCGAGGACGTGCATCAGATCATTCAGCGCCTGAAGCAGCTGACGCTGGTGCTCGCGCCCGAAGTGGACGAGGCCGTGCTCCGCTTCAAGGTGGAGAAGGCGGGCCCCGTGTACGCGCGCGACCTCGAGCAGCACGGCTCGGTGTCGATCGTGAACCCCGAGCAGCTGCTCTTCACCGTACAGGACGACCGCGACATCGCGGGTGAGCTGTACGTGAACAAGGGCCGCGGCTACGTCGAGGCCGAGCAGCATCCGGTCGATCGCACCCTGGCGGTGGACGTGGTGCGCGTCGACTCGATCTACAATCCGGTGCGCCGCGCGAACTTCACCGTCGCAGAGACGCGCGTCGGGCAGCGCACGGACTACGATCGACTCACGCTCACCGTCGAGACGAACGGAACGATCTCGCCTGAGGACGCGGTGGCGTATGCCGCAGCGCTCGCCCAGGAGCACTTCCGCTTCTTCGTCGACTTCGGCAAGGTGCCGGTCGTTGCCGGCGAGCCACAGGGCAACGGTGGCACCGAGGGTGCCCGGCTGCGGGACGTGCTGGGCCGCGCCATCGACGATGCCGGGCTGTCGGTCCGGTCGGTGAACTCGCTGAAGAACTCGAACATCCGGACGCTCGGCGATCTGGTCCGGTACAAGGAAGACGATCTCCTGAAGGTCAAGAACGTCGGCGAGAAGGCGCTGGGCGAAATCGCCGAGCTGCTTCGCCGCGAGGGCTTGAACTTCGGGATGCAGCTCGAGGAGACGCCGGGCGGCGAGATCCGGATCATCGATCCGGGCAGCGCGCCGCTGGCGCAGCTCACGGGGACCGAGGAAGAGTAATGCGGCACCGCGCCAAAGGACGGCAGCTCTCGCGGACGTCGAGCCACAAGAAGGCGACGCTGAACAACATGGCGACCAGCCTCTTTCAGCACGGCGGCATCCTGACCACCGAGGCGAAGGCGAAGGAGCTGCGTCCGTTCGCCGAGCGGCTCATCACGCTCGCGCGCCGCGGCGATCTCCACGCGCGTCGCCAGGTCGAACGCCGCCTCAAGGACAAAGCCGTCACGACCAAGCTGTTCGCGGAGATCGGCAAGCGGTTTGCGGCGCGTCCCGGCGGGTACACGCGCATCATCAAGATCGGCCATCGCGTCGGCGACGGGGCTGACGTAGCCCGGATCGAATTGCTGAGTGAGTGACGAGAACGGCGAGAGGCAGAACCGCAAACAAACAGGGGGACCCGGCGGGTCCCCCTTTTTACGAAGCCTTGGCCACGCGATTCGATTTGATGCACTGCGTGCAGACGCGGATGCGGCGCACGACGCCGTTCACGACCACCCGGACGCGCTGGAGGTTGGGGTACCAGCGGCGGGGGGTCTTGTTGTTCGCGTGGCTGACGTTATGTCCCGTGATGGGACCTTTGCCACAAATCTCACACACTCGAGCCATAGTTCGATCCGACAATGAGTTCTAAGGGCGCCGCAAAGAGGCCTAAACCTAAACCGGCCACCGAGGCTCGACAACCCCGGCCACCCCGCAAAACCGCCGTGATTACGGGCGTGACGGGGCAGGACGGCTCCTACCTCGCCGAGCTGCTGCTCGCCAAGGGGTATGAGGTCATCGGGGTGGTACGGCGCACGTCGCACGATTCCTACGAGCGCATCGGGCATCTGCTGGACCGCGTCCACATCGTGGCCGCGGATCTGCTCGACCAGCATTCGCTCACCACCGTCATCCGCGACGCCAAGCCTGACGAGGTCTACAACCTCGCCGCCCAGAGCTTCGTCCCGACGTCCTGGAACCAGCCGGTCCTCACCGGCGAATTCACCGCGCTGGGCGTGACGCGCCTGCTCGAAGCCATTCGCCTGGCGCATCCCGAGGCGCGCTTCTATCAGGCCAGCTCGTCAGAGATGTTCGGCAAAGCGGTGGAAACGCCGCAGCGAGAGTCGACGCCGTTCTACCCGCGCTCGCCCTACGGCGTCGCGAAGACGTACGGCCATTGGATTACGGTGAACTATCGTGAGTCATACCGGATGTTCGCGGTCAGCGGCATCCTCTTCAATCATGAATCGCCGCGCCGCGGGCTCGAGTTCGTGACGCGCAAGGTCAGCGACGCCGTCGCCCGCATCAAGCTGGGCAAGGCGGACGAGCTGCGCCTCGGCAATCTCGATTCGGGGCGCGACTGGGGATTTGCCGGCGACTACGTCGAAGCGATGTGGCGCATGCTGCAGCAGCGTGAGCCCACAGACTATGTCGTAGGAACCGGGACGATGCACACGGTCCGCGATCTGTGCGCCGCCGCGTTCGGGCACGTGGGGCTGGACTGGAAGAAGTACGTGAAGATCGATCCCCGCTTCGTGCGTCCGGCGGAGGTGGATACGCTGCTCGCCGACGCGAGCCGCGCCAAGCAGGAGCTCGGCTGGACGCCCCGGGTGACCTTCGAGCAGCTCGTGAAGATGATGGTCGACGCCGATCTCGAGCGGCTGGCGTGAAGGTGCTCGTGACCGGGGCCAATGGGTTCGTCGGCCGCAGCGTGGTGCGTCGCCTCCTCGCCGGAGGCGACAGCGTCATTGCCGCGGTGGGCCCGGGCGCCTCCGGATGCGCCGCCGAACCGAACCTCACGAGCGTATCGCTGGATCTCATGAACGACGTCTCGGTGCGAAGCTGCTACGCCACACCGGTCGATGCGGTGATCCACCTTGCGGCCATCGCGCTCACCCAGGCCGCGAATCGGGATGCGGCGACTGCGTGGATGATCAATGCCGAAGGAACGGCGAAGCTCGCAGCCGCTCTGGCCGACGCTGCGGGTCGCTGGAAAACCCGGCCGCTCTTCCTGCTGGCGTCCAGCGCCGATGTCTATGCGTGGCAGAACCGCCCTATTAAGGAAGACGACGCCGTGCAGCCGTCGACGCCCTATGCCGCGAGCAAGCTCGGCGCCGAGCTGGCCGTGGAGCAGGTGACGCGTTGCGCGGGTCTGCCGGTGATCGTCGTGCGGCCGTTTCCCCATTCGGGCGGGGGACAGGAGGAGAGCTTCTGGATCCCGGCGCGGGGCAAGCTGCTGCGAGCCGTGAAGCGCAACGGCTGGGCCGCGATTCCCGTGGGTGACTTGACGGCGGTGCGTGACTACCTGCATGTGGACGATGTGGCCGAGGCGTACGCGCTCCTGCTGCAGCGTGGGAAGCCCGGAGAGGTGTACAACATCGCCTCCGGCCGCGCCGTAACCCTCGATGAGATCCAGACCCGGCTGGAGCACATGCTCGGCGTCGCGCCGAAACGGGAAATGGATGCCAGCCAGGTGCGGCGCGAGGCGCGTCCGTATCTGGTGGGCGATGCCGCAAAGCTGCGCGCCGCGACGGGCTGGAGTCCGCGCCGCACGCTCGACGATATCCTGCGAGACGTCCTCGATGCCCAAAAGAACTGATCTCGCGCGCATCCTCCTGCTCGGGTCCGGGCCGATCGTCATCGGCCAGGGGGCGGAATTCGATTACTCCGGAACCCAGGCGGTGAAGGCCCTCAAAGAAGAGGGCTACTTCGTCATCCTCGTGAATTCGAATCCCGCCACGATCATGACGGACCCCGAGCTGGCGGACCGGACGTACATCGAGCCGGTCACGCCCGACTGGGTGCGCAAGGTCATCGAGCGCGAGAAACCCGATGCGCTGCTGCCGACGATGGGCGGGCAGACCGCTCTGAACGTGGCGATGGCGCTCGCCAACGACGGGACGTTGAAGAAACACAACGTCGAGTTGATCGGCGCCAATGCTCGCGCGATCAAGATGGCCGAGGATCGTGCCGAGTTCAGCGCCGCGATGGTGCGGATCGGCCTGGCGACCCCGGCGGGGCACACCGTGACGTCGGTGCCGGATGCCCTCGAGGCCGCGGCCGACATCGGCTACCCGGCGATCATCCGGCCCTCCTTCACGCTGGGCGGCACGGGTGGCGGCGTCGCGTACAATCGCGCCGAGTTCGAGGAGATGGTCGAGCGCGCGCTCGAGCTGTCGCCGGTGCACTCGACGCTGATCGAGCGCAGCGTCCTCGGGTGGAAAGAGTTCGAGCTGGAGGTGATGCGCGACGGCCGCGACAACGTCGTGATCGTCTGCTCCATCGAGAACCTCGATCCCATGGGCGTCCACACCGGCGACTCGATCACCGTCGCCCCCGCGATGACGCTGACCGACCGCGAATATCAGCGCATGCGCGATGCGGCGATCGCGATCATCCGCGAGATCGGGGTGGAGGCGGGAGGATGCAACATCCAGTTCGCCGTCAATCCGGCCGACGGCGAGATGCTGGTGATCGAGATGAATCCGCGCGTCTCGCGCTCGTCCGCGCTGGCGTCGAAGGCGACCGGCTTTCCGATCGCCCGCATCGGCACGAAGCTCGCCGTCGGGTACACGCTGGACGAGCTGCCCAACGACATCACGAAGACCACGCCCGCATCGTTCGAGCCGGTGCTCGACTATGTCGTGGTGAAAGTGCCGCGCTTCGCGTTCGAGAAATTCCCGCGCGCCGATTTTCGGCTCACCACGCAGATGAAATCGGTGGGCGAAGCGATGGCGATCGGCCGCACCTTCAAGGAGGCGTTCCAGAAGGGGCTGCGCGCGCTCGAGATCGGCCGGCCGGGATGGGTGCTCGGCGCGACGCCGGCGGACGACCGGCTCACGAGCACGTCACCCGACGATCTGCGCGTCGCCCTGCGCACGGCGACGCCCGAGCGGATCTTCCAGATCAAGCGCGCGTTGCTCGCCGGGCTGACGGTCGACGAGATCGCGCAGGCGTCCGGCATCGATCCCTGGTTTCTGTATCAGCTGCGCGAGCTGGTCGATGCGGAGCGGTGGTTCGAGGAGCTCGCGAGCGTCGGCGCGGCGGAGCTCACGCGCATGAAGCGGCTCGGATTCTCCGACAAACAGCTGGCCGCGCTGCGCAACATGACCGAGACCGCGATACGCGAGCAGCGCTGGAGCCTCGGCATTCATCCCGCGTACAAGATGGTCGACACGTGCGCCGGCGAGTTCCCCTCGTCGACGCCGTATCTGTACTCGTCCTACGACGTCGAGAACGAGTCCCAGCCGTTCGGCGCGCAGGGGATCGTGATTCTCGGTAGCGGGCCGAACCGCATCGGGCAGGGCGTGGAGTTCGACTACTGCTGCGTGCGCACCGGCCTCGCGTTCCGCGAGCTCGGGTTCAAGACGATCATGATCAACTCGAATCCCGAGACCGTGTCCACCGACTTCGACATTTCGGACAAGCTCTACTTCGAGCCGCTGACGTTCGAAGACGTCCTGGAGATCACGCGGTGGGAGAAGCCGAAGGGCGTTGTAGTGCAGCTCGGCGGCCAGACGCCGCTGCAGCTAACCAAGGCGCTTGAGGCTGCCGGGGTGACGATTCTCGGGACCTCGCCCGACGCGATCGACATCGCCGAGGACCGCGAGCGCTTCGAGGAGCTGGCCGACAGGCTCGGCGTCACGCAGCCACCCAACGGCATCGCCCGCTCGGTCGCAGAGGCGATCGCCGTCGCCCAGCGGATTGGCTATCCGGTCCTGGTGCGGCCCTCGTACGTGCTCGGGGGCCGGGCGATGGAGATCGTGTACGACGACGGCTCGCTCGAGGATTACTTCGTGAAGGCGGCGCGCGTCGCGCCGGAACACCCGGTCCTCATCGACCGCTTTCTGGAGGACGCGTTCGAGGCGGACGTGGATGCGATCGCCGACGGCACGCGCTGCGTGATCGGCGGCGTCATGCAGCACATCGAGGACGCGGGCGTGCATTCCGGCGATTCGGCCTGCGTGCTCCCGCCGTACCTGATCGGCGACCGTCAGGTGGAGGAGATGCGCCGCCATACCCAGGCCTTCGCCAAGGCCCTGAACGTCGTGGGGCTGATCAATGTCCAGTACGCGATCAGGAACGGCGTGGTGTATGTCTTGGAGGTCAATCCGCGGGCCTCCCGGACGGTGCCGTTCGTGAGCAAGGCTACCGGGGTCCCGCTGGCCAAGCTTGCCGCGGCGGTCATCGTCGGCCGGACACTGGACGATTTGGGTCTTCCCGATGAGCTTCCCGTCGCCGGGGTAGCCGTGAAAGAGGCGGTGTTCCCCTTCACGAAGCTCCCCGGGGTGGATACTGTGCTGGGTCCGGAAATGCGGTCCACCGGGGAAGCGATGGGCCTGGCGGACAGTTTCGGGATGGCGTTCGCGAAGGCGCAGATCGCGGCGGACGGGAGCCTGCCGCTCGACGGCACGATCTTCGTGACGGTGAACGATCACGACAAGCCGACCGTCCTGCCCATCGCGCGTCGCTTCCACGAGCTGGGATTTCGCATCCTGGCGACGGAGGGGACCGAGCGGTATCTCCGCGGCCGCGGCGTGCCGGCAGAGCGGGTGTTGAAGGTGCACGAGGGCCGGCCGAATGCGATCGATTTGATCGTATCCGGCGAAGTGCAGCTCTTGATCAACACGCCGCTTGGGAAGTTCACGCAGGTGGATGACTACGCCATCCGGCGCGCCGCGCTGGTACATCGGGTGCCGTATACGACGACCATGTCCGCGGCGAGTGCCGCGTGTGATGCGATCATTGCGCTCCGCAGCCGGACCGGGAGCGTCAGGAGCCTACAGGAATGGCACGAAAAAGCGAACGCCGAAAAGGCAGCGACCAGCGGGCAGATCGCGGCAGCAAACGCGTAGCCCCGGCCAAGGCGGTGAAAGCGGTGAAGGCTGCGAAAGCTCCACCGCCCCCGCCGCCCGCGCCCAAAATCAAGTTCCGTGGCAAGCTGCTCGAGAACGAGCCGCTGTCGCGCTACAACACCTGGCGGATCGGCGGACCCGCGCGCTACCTCGCGCTGCCGGCCGACAGCGAGGACGTCGTCCGCGCACTGGAGCTCGCGCACGATCGCGGGCTGCCCTGGCTCGTGCTGGGTCTGGGCTCCAATGTCCTGATCAAGGACGGCGGTTTCCCCGGCGTCGTGATCCGGATGGGGAAGGGGCTGGACCGGTTCGAGATGAAAGGCGCGACCGCCATCGTCGGCGCGGGGATGCCGACGCCGATTCTGGCGCGGCGCACCGCCGAGGCCGGATTCGTCGGGGTCGAGCGGTTTGTCGGAATTCCCGGCACGGTGGGCGGCGGCATTTTCATGAACGCGGGCTGCCACGGCGCGGAATTCGCGGAGATCGTGACCGAGGTGACCGTGATGGATCCGCGCGGCAAAGTCAAACAGCTGTCGCGCAAGCAGATCTCGTTCAAGTATCGCGCGAGCAACATCGAAGGGATCGTCCTCGAAGCGAAACTGGGACTGGGCGAGGAGTCGCCCGCCAAGCTGAAGGAGCTGCAGGCGAAGCTGTTTCGGTGGCGCAAGGCGGGCACGCCGTTCGATCAGCCGTGCTGCGGTTCGACATTCACCAACCCCAGCGGGAGCTCAAAAACCGCCGGGATGCTGATCGACGAGTGCGGGCTCAAGGGCTTCACGATCGGCGGCGCGCAGGTCTCGACGCTGCACGCCAACTACATCATCAACAAGGGCACCGCCACCGCGAGCGACGTGCTCAAGGTGATCGAACACCTCCGCAAGACGGTCGCGAAGAAAACGGGCGTGACGCTGGAGCTCGAGTGCAAGGTCATCGGGGTCTAAATGGCCGCTTCGAAGTACTTCGCGCACGAGTCGAGCTATATCGATGACGGAGCAGTGATCGGCAACGGCACCAAGATCTGGCATTTCTCGCACGTGCTGCCCGGGGCCGTGATCGGCGAGCGCTGCAACCTCGGCCAGAACGTCGTCGTGATGCCGGGCACGAAGATCGGCAACAACGTCAAGATCCAGAACAACGTGTCGATCTACGAAGGCGTCGAGCTGGAAGACGACGTCTTCTGCGGGCCGTCCTGCGTCTTCACGAACGTCATGAATCCGCGCAGCCACGTGCCGCGCAAGAACGAATACCGCCGCACACTCGTCAAGCGCGGCGGGTCGATCGGGGCGAACGCCACGATCGTCTGCGGCATCACCTTGGGCGAATACGCGTTCATCGGCGCGGGAGCCGTCGTCACGTCCGACGTGCCCGCCTACGGACTGATGGTCGGCGTTCCGGCGCGGCGCGTGGGGTGGATGTGCCAGTGCGGCGAACGGCTGCACGCGAGCGGCGGCCACGCGACCTGCGCAGCCTGCGGGGCCAGCTACACCGAGAGCGGCGGGGCCCTGCGCCAGACGCAGCCCTCGCGCGTGCGCGCGTCATGAACGTGCCCATGCTGGACCTGGTCGCGCAGTACAACGCGATCAAGGACGACGTGCTGCCGGCGATGATGCAGGTCGTCGAGACGCAGCAGTTCATCATGGGGCCGGCGGTGCCTCAGCTCGAAGTCGAGATCGCGCGTGTGTCGCACGCCAAGCACGGCATCGGCTGCGCGAGCGGCACGGATGCGCTGCTCCTGCCGCTCAAGGCGTTGAACCTGAAGCCGGGCGACGAAGTGATTACCACGCCGTTCACGTTCTTCGCGACCGCCGGCACGATCCACAATGCCGGCGGTACGCCGGTGTTCGTGGACATTCAGCCGGACACCTTCAACATCGATCCCGCCGCCGTGAAGCGCGCGATCACGCCACGCACGCGCGCGATCATGCCCGTGCACCTCTACGGGCAGATGGCCGACATGATGGAGCTGATGGCCATCGCGAAGGCCAGAGGGATCAAGGTGATCGAGGACGCCGCGCAGGCCATCGGCGCGCGGCGCAAGATGGACGGCGAGTGGCGGGTCGCGGGCGAGCTCGGGTGGGTGACGGGCTACTCGTTCTTCCCGAGCAAGAATCTTGGTGCCTGGGGCGACGGCGGGATGATGGTCACCTCGGACGATGCGGCCGCTGACCGGCTCAAGAAGCTGCGGCTCCATGGCGGCGCCAGGCAGTACCACCACGACGAAGTCGGCACCAACTCGCGTCTCGACACGCTGCAGGCCGCCGTGCTGCTCGCCAAGCTGCCGCACCTCGCGCAGTGGTCCGCCAAGCGGCGCGAGCACGCGTCGTACTACACGAAGGCGCTCGCGGAAACAACGCAGGTGAAACCGCCCGTCGTCGATCCCGCGAACGAGCACATCTTCCATCAGTACACGCTGCGCGCCGAGCGGCGCGATGCGCTGCAGGCGCATCTGAAGAAGGAAGGGATCGGCCACGCGGTGTACTATCCGATCCCGCTGCACCGCCAACCCTGTTTTGCGCACCTCGGGTACACGGACGGCAGTCTGCCGCAGGCGGAGCAGGCCTCGCGCGAGGCGATTTCGCTGCCGATCTATCCCGAGCTCACCCGGGCGCAGCTCGATCGGGTCATCGATGCGATTCGTGGATTCTATCGGTGAAGCTCAGGATCGGCGTAGTCGGTGCCGGAGCGTGGGGGCGCAACCACGTCCGGACGGTCGCCGGGCTCGCGGACGCTGAGCTCGCCGCGGTCTGCGACACCGATCCCACGGTCCGCGAGCGCGTCTCGCGCCAGTATCCCGGCGTCGTGGTAACGGGCGACGTCGCGGCGTTGCTTGCGGCCGTCGATGCGGTGATTGTCGCATCCCCCGCCGCCACACACGCGGCGGTCGCGCTGCAGGTGTTGGAAGCCGGCAAGCCGGTGCTGGTCGAGAAGCCGTTTGCGCTGAGCGTGCGGGACGCCGAAGCGGTGGCGAAGCGGGGAGCCCAAAAGAGCCTGCCGGTACTCGCCGGCCATCTGCTGGTCTACCATCCCGCCATCGAGCGGCTCCGCGAGATGGTACAGACAGGCGAGCTGGGCAGGGTATTCTATCTGTACGGGCTCCGGGTCAATCTCGGGCAGGTGCGGAAGGACGAGAATGCGCTGTGGAGCTTCGGGCCCCACGATGTCTCGGTGGCCCTATACCTGCTTGATGAGGAGCCCGTCCGGGTCTCGGCGCACGGCAAAAGCTATCTCCAGCCAGGGATCGAGGACGTGGTGTTTCTCACGATGGAATTCGAGAGCGGCGTGATCGCCCACGTGCAGATGTCGTGGCTCGATCCACACAAGGAGCGGAAACTCACCGTGGTCGGCGCCAAGAAAATGGTGGTATTCGACGATATGGAGCCGCGCGAAAAGCTGCGGATCTACGACAAGGGCGTGGACCGCCCGCCCGAGTACCGCTCATTCGGCGAAAGCCTGGCGATTCGGGAGGGCGATATCTTCATTCCTCGTATTCCGGCCGTGGAGCCCCTCGCGGCCGAGTTGGCGCATTTCGTCCGCGCCGCGCAGGGCCGGGAGCCGCCGCGCGCGGGCGCCGCGGACGGTGTGCGCGTCGTCCGCGTGCTCGAAGCTGCCTCCCGCTCACTGGCGCGCGCTGGCGCCCCGGAGACCCCATGACTGCGACTGCCGCTGCACCCACCAGCGTCGATTCGCTCCTCGCGAAAGCGAAGGACCGCACGGCGATCTTTGGCGTCGTCGGCCTCGGCTACGTCGGACTCCCGCTCGCGATGGAGCTGGTGCGAGCCGGCTACCGCGTGCTCGGCGTGGACGTGAATTCCAAAGTCGTCGATTTGCTGAACGCCGGGCGTTCGCACATTCAGGATGTCCCCGCGGCCACGGTCGCCGCTGCCGTGAACGCCAAGAAGTTCGCCGCCACGGCCGATTTGACGCGCCTGAAAGAGCCCGACGTCATCTCGATCAGCGTGCCCACGCCGCTGTCCAAGACCAAAGACCCCGACGTCAGCTACGTGCTGGCGGCGACGGAATCGGTGAAGCGCGCGCTGCGGAAAGGGCAAGTCGTCGTGCTCGAGTCGACGACGTATCCGGGCACGACGCGCGAGCTGATGCTCCCCGCGCTCGAGTCGACCGGCCTCAAGGTCGGGGAGGACTTCTTCCTGGCGTTCTCGCCGGAGCGCGTCGATCCCGGCAATGAGCGCTTCAACACCCGCAATACGCCGAAGGTGATCGGCGGCATTACGCCCGCCTGTCTGAAGGTCGCGACGGCGCTCTACCAGCCGGCGATCGATACGCTCGTGCCGGTGTCGTCGCCCGAAGCGGCGGAGCTCGTGAAGATCCTGGAGAATACGTTCCGCAGCGTCAACATCGGGCTCGCGAACGAAATGGCGATCGTGTGCGACAAACTCGGCGTCGATGTGTGGGAAGTCATCGAGGCCGCCGCGACGAAGCCGTTCGGCTTCATGAAGTTCACGCCCGGCCCCGGCGTCGGCGGTCACTGCATCCCGCTCGATCCGCATTACCTCGCCTGGAAGATGCGGACGCTCAACTACAAGACCCGGTTCATCGAGCTGGCCGGCGAGATGAACGCCGAGATGCCGGAGTTCTGGGTCGGCAAAGTCGTGGACGCGTTGAACGAGCAGGGCAAAGCCGTGCGCGCGAGCCGGGTCATGCTGGTGGGCGTCGCGTACAAGAAGAACATCGACGACATCCGCGAGAGCCCGGCGCTCGACGTCATCCGGCTGCTGCATCAGCGCGGCGCGGACGTCTCCTATCACGATCCCCACGTGCCCGTCCTGAAGGAGGAGGGCATCGCGCTCAATTCCGTGCCGCTCACCGCGGAGACGCTCGCCCAGGCTGACTGTGTGATCATCGTGACCGATCATGCCGCGATCGATTACAAGCTGGTCGCGCGGCACTCCCGCGCGACCGTGGACACCCGGCACGTCTTGCCGAAGGCAGGCACCCGCGCGTGAAGGTCGCCGTCGTCGGCACTGGATATGTCGGTCTGGTCGTAGGCGCCTGTCTCGCCGAGACGGGGAACGACGTCATTTGCGCCGACGTCGATGCCCGCAAGATCGGTGACCTCAAGGCCAACAAGCTCCCGATCTACGAGCCGGGTCTCGAGCCGATCGTGGTGCGCAACCAGCGTGAGGGCCGGCTGACATTCACGACCGACGTGGGAAACGCGGTCGAGCGCTCTGAGGTCGTGTTCATCGCCGTCGGGACGCCGCCCGACGAAGACGGCTCCGCTGATCTGCAGCATGTCCTTGCCGTGGCCACGACGATCGGCAAGCACATGAACGCGTCCAAGCTCGTCGTCACAAAGAGCACGGTCCCCGTCGGCACGGCCGAGAAGGTACGCGCACAGATCGCGCGCGAGACCAAGACGCCGTTCCACGTCTGCTCCAATCCCGAGTTCCTGAAGGAAGGCGCGGCCATCGAAGACTTCATGAAGCCCGATCGCGTGGTGGTCGGGGTCGACTCCCCGGAGGCCGCCCGCGTGATCGAGGAGTTGTATACGCCGTTCGTGCGCACCGGGAATCCGCTGATCGTCATGGACATCCCGTCCGCCGAGATGACGAAGTACGCAGCCAACGCGATGCTGGCGACGCGCATCTCGTTCATGAATCAGATCGCGCGGCTCTGTGAAGCGGTCGGCGCCGACGTCACCCATGTGCGGCGGGGGATCGGTTCGGACCGGCGCATCGGCCAGGCATTCCTGTTTCCTGGCCCCGGCTACGGCGGGTCCTGCTTCCCGAAGGACGTGAAGGCGCTGATCCGCACCGGCACGGAGAGCAAGATGTCGCTCGACATCCTGGCGGCCGTCGAGGAGGCGAATCAGCGTCAAAAACGCGTGTTGTTCGAAAAGCTCGAGCGGCATCTGGGATCGCTGAACGGCAAAGTCATCGCGGTCTGGGGCCTCGCCTTCAAGGCGGAGACCGACGACGTCCGGGAGAGTCCGGCGCTCGTGCTCATCGAGGAGCTGCTGCGCGCGGGCGCGAACGTGCAGGCGCACGACCCGGCCGCGATGGAGACGGCCCGGCAACAGCTCGGGAGTCGCGTGACATACGCCGGTAACGGCTTCGACGCCCTGGCGGGGGCGGACGCGCTGGCGATCGCCACGGAATGGCTGGAGTACCGCAATCCCGATTTCGCCAGGATCAAACAGCTCTTGAAGCGGCCGCTGATCGTCGACGCGCGCAACCTGTACGATCCGCAGAAGCTCGGCCGGCTGGGATTCACCTACGACAGTATCGGTCGTCCGCTCGGATGCGCATCCTCGTAACGGGGGCAGGCGGGTTCTTGGGGTCCCACCTGTGCGATCGGCTGCTGGCGGCCGGTCACACCGTGGTGGGGATGGACAACTTCCTCACCGGAACGCCCGTCAATCTCACGCACCTCGACAGTCACGCCCGTTTCAAGCTCCTCCGCCACGACGTCTCGATGTTCATCGACGTCCAGGGGCCCCTGGACGGCGTCCTGCACTTCGCCAGTCCCGCGAGCCCGATCGACTACCTCGAGCATCCCATTCCCACCCTCAAGGTCGGTGCCCTCGGCACGCATAACAGCCTTGGCCTCGCGAAAGCGAAGGGCGCCCGCTTCCTCCTCGCGTCGACGTCAGAGGTATACGGCGACCCGCTGGTACACCCCCAGCCCGAGTCGTACTGGGGCAACGTCAATCCGGTCGGCCCGCGCGGAGTGTACGACGAGGCCAAGCGCTTCGCCGAAGCGATGACGATGGCGTACCATCGCTACCACAAGCTCGACACGCGCATCGTCCGCATCTTCAACACGTACGGGCCGCGCATGCGCCCGAACGACGGACGCGTCGTGTCCAATTTCATCGTCCAGGCGCTGCGCGGCGAGCCGCTCACCGTGTACGGTGACGGGTCACAGACACGCTCCTTCTGTTACGTGGACGACCTCATCGAAGGGATCCTGCGGCTGTTCGAGCGCGGCACCGCGGATCCGACCAACATCGGGAATCCGCACGAGTTCACCGTGCGGCAACTCGCCGAGCGAGTGCTGGCGTTGACCGGCAGCAAGAGCAAGATCGTCGAGCGGCCGCTGCCGGTGGATGATCCGCAGGTGCGGCAGCCCGACATCTCCGCCGCCCGCTCGAAGCTCGACTGGGAGCCGGCGATCAGCCTGGACGAAGGATTGCGCCGCACGATCGACTACTTCCGTGGCGTGGTGGCGCGCGAAGGAGCGCGCTGAGCGTGTCGCAGGCCTATCTCGTGACCGGCGCGGCCGGATTCATCGGCTCGCATTTGAGCGAAGCCCTGATTGCGCGCGGGGCTGCGGTGACGGGCGTCGACAACTTCGATGCGTTTTACGCGCGCGAAGTCAAAGAGCGCAACCTCGCAGGCCTGCGCAAGCTTCCCGGCTTCCGCTTCATCGAGGCCGACTTGGCGCGCGATTCGGTGCCGCTGGATGGCTTCGACGCGGTCATTCACCTCGCGGCGAAGCCCGGCGTGCGCCCGTCGCTCGAGGATCCCGGCTCCTACATGGAAGCGAACGTCACGGCGACGGCACGCCTGATCGATGCAGCACGGCGTGTCGGCTTGAGCCGCATCGTCTTCGGCTCGTCGTCGTCGGTGTACGGGAATGCAACGCCGGCGCCATTTGCGGAAGACAAGCCCGCCGTCTCGCCCATTTCGCCGTATGCGGCCAGCAAGCGGGCGGGGGAGCTGCTGGCGCATGCCTTCGCCCACCTCTATCCGCTCCAGATCATCTGCCTGCGGTTCTTCACGGTGTACGGCCCGCGGCAGCGGCCCGACCTGGCGATCCACAAGTTCACCGACTTGATCGCCCGCGGGCGGCCGGTGCGGATGCATGGCGACGGGTCGAGCGAGCGCGACTATACCTATATTACCGACTGCCTGGACGGGATTCTCGCCGCGCTGGAGTGGACCGCGCAGGCTGCCCCGGGGACCGTCGAGACCGTCAACCTCGGTGGTGGCGAGCGCGTTCGCCTGGACCGCTTGATCGCACTCATCACCAGGGCGCTGGGCCAGGACGCGCGCATCGAACGGCATCCCGATCAGCCCGGCGACGTGCGACTCACGGATGCCGATCTGGCGCATGCCGGCCGAGTGTTGGGCTTCAAGCCGCGCGTCGGCATCGACGAGGGCATCCGCAAGTTCGTTGACTGGTACGAGGAGATTCATGGACGTCAGTCCCGAGCATCTGGTCGAGCAGGCTAACGAGCGCTTTCAGCTGCAGGACTATTACGGCGCGATTCATCTCCTCGAGGAGGTCATCGCGACCGGCCGCGCCTTTGCGGACGCGCACCATCTGCTCGGTCTGTCCTACTCGCTCGCCGGCCAGGCCGACAAGGCGCTGGAGCAGCTCGATCGCGCCCTCGCGCTCAATCCCAACTACATCGAAGCGTTGATTCATCGCGCGCTCGTCCTGAACGAGCTGGGCCGCGAAGAAGAGGCGAATACGATGCTGCGGCGTGCCCGCAGCGTGACCACGGAGCGCCGCGGGGGCTTCCACGGCCACGTGGCGGCGAAGCTCGCGAATCAGCACGCGTCCCTCGCCCAGGCGTACCTGGAAGCCGGCGGCCTGACTGAGGCGATCGCGCAGTACGAGGCGGCGCTGACGCTCGGACCGACCTTCCACGACCTGCGCTACAAGCTGGGCCGGTTGCTGCTCGAGGCCGGTCGCGCGCTGGAAGCGCACGAGCACTTCCAGATCATCGTGCGCGAGCGGCCCTCGTTTCTCGACGCCGCTGCGATGCTGGGGCTGGCCTGCTACCTCGCGGGCGACGGACTCGCAGCGCGTGCGGTGTGGGAGGAGCTGCGGGCCCGGCGGCCGGAGGACCCGCGCGTGGAGGCGTATCTGGCGCTGCTGTCGCGTTCGGATGTCGCCCCGGTGGGTGCCATGGTCGAGAAGGCCGAGAGAAAGAAGAAAAAGCAGTGAAACGTCCGATCACGGTGCTGACCCTCGTGCTCCTGGGCTGCACGCGTTCCGCCTCCAACCACGAGGAGCTCGGCGACCGCTCGTATGCCGCCGCGGCGTATGCCGACGCACTGGCCGAGTATCAGCTGGGCCGCCGGGCAAACGCCGGGAGCGCGACGCTGCTCGCGAAGGTCGCCGCCGCGGCCATGCATACGGAGGACTATGCGCTGGCGGCCGAGTCCTACCGCGCGCTCGCCCAGCGTGATCGGTCGCGGGCCGACGAAGCCGCCGATGGATTGGACCGCGTGGCGAAAGCAGCGCTGGCCGCCAATGACCGCACGGCGCTGGCGAGCGCGCTGACCGGACTGCGCGAGGTCGCGCCGCGCCGGCCGCTCGGCCGCTACGTCGTGCTGGCCGCGCTCGATGCGGTCGACCGCAACGACACCGCCGAGGCCAAAGCCCTGTTGCCGGTTGCCGCGGTGTCCGCGGTCGACGTCGCGCGGGCCGACTCGCTACTGTTTGTGTACGGGATGACCCTGGCCCGGGTGAGGGACTGTAGCACCGCGGTGCGCGTGTTTGAGGGCGTCGTGCGGCGTCAGCGGGCGCCCGTGGTGGTCGAATCGGCGCGCGAGGGGCTCGGGCTGTGCGCCCTGGTCGAGGGCCAGATGGCGCTCGAGCAGGGACGCCCCGAAGAGGCGGAAGGCTGGTTCCGGCGGGCGACCGCCCCGGGCGCGTCACCCGACGTCGTGCGGGGCGCGTTCCTCGGTCTCGGTGACGTCAGGCTGAAGCAGGGTGACCTCGCGGGCGCAATGGAAAGTTATCAGCAGGCGCTCGCCGGGGGCACGCCGGGAGACACGATTTCGCAGCGCGCGCAGGAGAAGCTCAATTCGTTAGGAAAGGCTGAACCGGAATGACGCTGCAACGCATGATCGGCACACTCGCGCTCGCGGTGGCACTCACCAGCCTGGCCGCCTGTCATCCGCACGGCCGGACCCCGCGGGCCGCGCCGGTGGTGGCGCCGGAGGTCGATCTTGCCCGCGCGCTGAATCTGTTCCACCGCGGCGAGTTTCGTCGCGCGCAGATCACGTTCCAGCGCGTCGGCTTCCAGCTGCCGCCGGGAAGCGCAGAGCTCGCGGAAGCGAATTATTACGGCGCCGAGTGCTCGTTTCAGCTCGGCGACTACGTGCAGGCGGCGAGCGATTTTCGCAAAGTCTCCGACGAATTCTCCACCACGGAATACGCGCCGCTCGCGCTGCTCCGGGCCGGAGACGCGAACCTGCGGCTCTGGCACCGTCCCGAGCTCGACCCCTCCTACGGCGAGACGGCGCTGGCCATTTATCAGGAGCTGGCCGGCCGGTTCCCCGACAGCGACGCCGCCGCGCGCGCGCGTCCGCACGTGCGGCGCCTGGAGAATCAGTTCTCGGAGAAGACCTACAAGACGGGGATGTTCTATTTGCGCCGCAAGGCGTTCGACTCCGCGATCATTTATTTCAAGGATGTGATCGCGAACTACCCCACGACGGCGCGGGCGCCGGACGCGCTGCTGCGGCTCGTGGACAGCTACCGCGCCATCGGCTACAAGCAGGAGCTGCAGGAGACCTGCGAGCACCTGCGTCGCTTTTATCCCCAGGCGACGGGGCTCGCTCGCACTTGCCCCGCGACGGCCGATTCCACCGCGACGCCGTCCGTTCCCTCGACACCCTGAGCGGCGTTGCCGGTGTGGCACTGTTCGGGGGATCGTTCGACCCCGTCCATGTCGCGCACCTCATCGTGGCGGAAGCAGCGGCGGACGCATTGGGTTGCGGCGTGCGCTTTCTCCCGGCGCGCGAGCAGCCGCTGAAGCGCGGTGCGCGGGCCGGTCATCAGGCGACGCCGGAGCAGCGGGCGGACATGTTGGACCTGGCGACGCAGGGCAACGCCCGCTTCGGGGTCGAGCGCGTCGAGCTCGGGCTGCCGACGCCGTCGTATACCGTCCGGACACTGCGGGCGTTGCGCGATCGCGCCGCGGGGAACCGCTACACGTTATTGCTAGGGGCGGACGCCGCCCGTGACCTTGCGGAGTGGTGGGAAGTCGAAGCGCTTCCGGAACTTGCCGATATCGTCGTCTTCGCCCGGCCAGGCGCCAGCGTCGCGCGTCATCCGCTGATCACGCGGGTCATTCCCGTGCCCATGATTGACCTCTCTGCCACGCAGGTGCGAGCCCGCGTCAAGGAGGGGCGTTCCATCCGATATTTGGTGCCCGATCCGGTGCGGGAGTACATCGCCGCCCACGGGCTGTATCTGGGAGCGTAATGGCGAATCGTTGGTTTACCAGAATTTTCGGGACGCGGTTCAACCGCGAGCTGAAGCGCATTCAGCCGATTGTGGATGCGATTCACGGGCACGAAGTGCGCCTCAAGGACGTCCCCGACAGCGAGCTGCAGGCGCAGACGGCCAGGTTCCGTGGGGTGCTCGCGGAGCGCACCGGGGCATTGCACGCGGAGGTCGAGCGCCTCAAGCAGGCGAAGCATGACTGTCCCGATCCCACCGAGCGCGCCAACCTCAGTGATCAGCTGCGAAAGGCGGAAGAGGCGTTCGTCGCCGAGCTGCAACAGACGCTGGACGATCTGCTGCCCGAAGCGTTCGCGACGGTGCGGGAAGCCGCCCGCCGGCTGGTGGGCAGCGAAGTCGTCGTCACGGGGCACGGGATGAAGTGGGACATGGTGCCCTACGACGTGCAGCTCATCGGCGGCATCGTGTTGCATCAGGGCAAGATCGCCGAGATGGCGACGGGCGAGGGCAAGACGCTCGTGGCGACGCTGCCGCTGTATCTCAACGCGCTGGCGGGCCGGGGCGCGCATCTCGTCACGGTGAACAACTACCTCGCTCGGCGCGACTCGCAGTGGATGGGCCATCTCTTCACGTGGCTCGGGCTGACGGTGGGGTGCATCGACGATACCCAGCCGTCCACGCCGGAGCGCCGTGCCGCGTATCTGTGCGACATCACGTACGGGACGAACAACGAGTTCGGCTTCGACTACCTGCGCGACAACATGGTGGGGAGCCTCGACCACCGCGTCCAACGCGGGCACGTGTATGCGATCATCGACGAGGTGGACTCCATCTTGATCGACGAGGCCCGCACGCCCCTCATCATCTCCGGCGTCGTGGGGGCGGAGTCGGATGATAAGTACGCCACCTACAACGCCCAGGTCGTCCAGCTGGTACGCAAGCAGACCGCAATTTCCAACGACCTGATCGCGAAGGCCGAGCCGCTGCTGGACAACGCGGAGACGAGCTACCAGGGCGCCACACTGCTCTACCAGGCGCAGCTCGGCATGCCGAAGAACAAGAAGCTCCTGAAGCTGCTGAACGAGCAGGGTGTGAAGCAGCAGGTGCAGCGCGTCGAGCTCGACCGGCTGGCCGATCGCAAGCTGCCGGCGCGCGATCAGAAGATGCGCGACATCGAGGACGATCTGTACTTCGTCATGGACGAGCGTGGCCGCTCCGTACACTTGACGGACAAGGGCGTGGAGACGATGTCCCCGCAGGATCCGACCTTGTTCCTGGTGCCCGATATCTCGCATGCCGTGCATGAGCTGGAGCACGACACCGAGCTGACGCCCACGGAAAAGATCGAGCGACGCCGCGTGGTCGAGGCGGAATACGCGGCCAAGAGCGAGACGCTGCACATCATCCACAAGCTGCTGCAGGCGCACGCGCTGTACGAGAAAGACGTCGAGTACGTCGTGCAGGAGGGGCAGGTCTTCATCGTCGACGAGTTCACCGGCCGGTTGATGCCGGGCCGGCGCTGGTCGGACGGGCTGCACCAGGCGGTCGAGGCGAAGGAAGGCGTGACGGTGCGCGAGGAGTCCCAGACGCTCGCGACGATCACGATCCAGAACTACTTCCGCATGTACGAGAAGCTCTCGGGCATGACGGGCACCGCCGAGACCGAAGAGACAGAGTTTCACGACATCTACAAACTCAACGTCGTGGTCATTCCCACTAATCGCCCGGTGCGGCGCGTGGACAAACACGACCTCGTGTACAAGACGCGCAAAGAGAAGTACGACGCGATCATGGAAGAAGTGGAGCGCCAGCATAAGCGCGGCCTGCCGGTGCTGGTCGGTACGACCAACGTCGAGGTCTCAGAGACACTGGCCCGGCTGCTCAAGCGGCGCGGCCTCAAGCACGAAGTGTTGAACGCCAAGTACCACCAGCGCGAGGCCGAGATCGTCGCGCAGGCGGGACAACCCGGCTCGATCACGATCGCGACCAACATGGCCGGCCGCGGCACCGACATCAAACTCGGCCCCGGCGTCAAGAAGTGTCAGGTGTGCGGAATCAAATCGCGCGAGGCGCCGTTCGGCCAGCTGCTGGAACAGCCCGACCTGACTGCCGCCCAGATCAAAGAGCTCAAGTGCAACGAGGATCCGCCCTGCGGCCTCGTCATCATCGGAACGGAGCGCCACGAAGCGCGGCGCATCGACCGCCAGCTGCGCGGCCGCTCGGGCCGTCAGGGCGATCCGGGGCAGAGCGTGTTCTACATGTCGCTCGAAGACGACCTCATGCGTCTCTTCGGGTCCGACCGCATCGCCCGGATCATGGACCGCACCGGCGCCGAAGAGGGCGAAGTGATCACGCACCCCTGGGTCACCGCCGCCATCGGCCAAGCCCAGAAGCGCGTCGAGCTCCAGAACTTCCAGGCACGCAAGAAGCTGCTCCAGTTCGATGACGTGATGAACAAGCAGCGGGAGGTGATCTACTCCCAGCGCCTGTATGCGCTCGAGGGTGGGGAAGAGCTGAAGGCCGAAGCGCAGCGGATGATCGATAGCGCGGCCGAGCACGTCGCCGACAGCCTGATCGTGGACTATGACGATCCGGGCCAGTGGGACCGCGCGCTCATCGAAACGGAGTTCCTGCAGAAATTCCTGATCTCGATTCCCGGCGTCACGGATCCAGCCGTGATCAAGACGCGCGACGAGTTGGTGCGCGCCGCGCAGCAGGCCGGCCGGGACGCGTTCCAGCAGAAGCTCGGTTATCTGCGGGATGTCGAGGCGAAGGTCAGCGCCCCGAACCTCTCCGAGCAGGCGCTGTCGCACGTCACGCTCGGCGTGATCGATGAGAAGTGGAAGGACCACCTCTACGACCTCGATCAGCTGCGCGAAGGCATCTACTACCGCGCCTGGGGACAGAAGGACCCGCTCGTCGAGTACAAGCAGGACGCCTACGAGATGTTCGTCGGCTTGATTCAGGACTTGCAAACGACGTTCGCGGAGCGGTGGCTCAAGCTGCAGGTCGAGATCGGGCCGCCGGGTGGTCAACGGCCGCCTGGTCGCGGCGTCACCGGGCCCGCCGGCGGGTTGCCGGGACCGAGCCGCCGCCAGACGCCGATGGTGGCGTCCAAACCTGCCGCCGACGGTCTTGTCACGAGTGGCGAGCCACCGCCGCCGTCCGTGCAGCGCGGCAGTCGCGGAGGAGTCACCGAGCCGGCGTTTGCGGCGAGTCCCTACGCCGGCGTGGGCCGCAACGATCCCTGTCCGTGCGGCAGCGGGAAGAAGTTCAAGAAATGCCACGGAGCCGGGGCGTGAAGCAAACGGGGTTCTGAGGTGGATCATGTAGGGGCGCAGCATGCTGCGCCCCTACGCATTTTCGGACCTGGTGGCAATAAAGTGGCCCCGTTCCGACCCTCGTCCCCGCGTACAATGTCGCTATGCCATTGCGTCTTTCGGAACACCTTGAACACGACCGTCCGCGCGAGCGTTTCTGGGCCGTGGGGCCGGGCGCGTTGACGGGGCAGGAGCTCTTGGCCATTCTCCTAGGAACAGGCGCACGGGGCAGGGACGCGCTGGCGGTGGCCGCCGACGTCCTGGCCCGCGCCGAGGGCTCGTTTCGGCGACTCGCCACCCGGCCGTGGGCGGAGTTGGCGGGGATTCCGGGTGTCGGCCGGGCGAAAGCGGCCCGCCTGGCGGCGGCGATCGAGCTGGGGCGGCGGATCGGCGCGGAGGCGGAGCCGCCCCCCGAGCGGATTCGGGGTCCGGCCGACGTGCAGCGCTACTATGGGCTGCGCTTGCGGGACCTGGCGGTCGAGGAGTTTCACGTCCTCGCCCTGGGGAGCCAGAGTCAGGTTTTGGCCGATCTATTGATTACGCGGGGCATCCTGAACAGCTCCCTGGTGCATCCGCGGGAAGTGTTTCGGGCGGCGATCGCCGAGGCGGCGGCGGGCATCATCGTCGTGCACAATCATCCGAGCGGCGATCCCACGCCGTCGGCGGACGATCGGGCAGTGACGCGCCAGCTGGTGGATGCGGGGCGCGTGCTCGACATGCCCGTGTACGATCACGTGGTGATGGGTGGGGGAGAGCGGTACGTGAGTTTCGCGGAAGCGGGACTGTTGTGACGAGTACGGCGCCGATCCTGGCGCCGGAGCTGGCGAAGGCCGTCGCGGCCCAGCACGACCGCCTCGACCTCGAGGTGCTGTCGCGCGCCTACCGGATCAGCGCGGCGGCCCATCAGGGCCAGAAACGGCTGTCGGGCGACGACTTCGTGTCCCACAGTGTCGCCGTCGCCACGATTCTCGCCGAACAGCAGATGGACACGACGACGATCGCCGCGGCGCTGCTCCACGACGTGGTGGAAGACTCCGACGTCACGCTCGAGCACCTGCGCCGCGATTTCGGCAACGAAGTCGCCGACCTGGTCGACGGCCTCACGAAGATTCGCGCGCTCAACTTCCGCTCTACCGCCGAAGAACAGGCCGAGAACTACCGCAAGCTGCTGATGTCGGTCGCGCGCGACGCGCGGGTGATCATCATCAAGCTCGCCGACCGGTTGCACAACATGCGCACGCTCGATCCGCTGCCGCCGGAGAAGCGGAAACGCATCGCGCTCGAGACGCGCGAGCTGTACGCGCCGCTCGCGCATCGCTTCGGCATGGCCGGCGTGAAAGCCGAGCTCGAGGACCTCTCGTTCAGGTACCTCGAGCCGGACGACTACAAGCAGCTCGCGCGCCACGTGAAATCGCGCCGGACCGAGCGCGACCGGACCATCGAGCGGATGCGCGCGCCGCTGGCGGACGAGCTGCGGCGTGCCGGGATCGTCGGCTGGGAGATCGTCGGCCGGCCCAAGAATCTCTGGTCGATCTTCAAGAAGATGAAGAAACGCGGCAAGCCGTTCGAGGAGATCTACGATCTCCTGGCCGTCCGCGTCCTCGTCAATAGCATTACCGACTGCTACCACGTGCTCGGCATCATCCATCACACCTGGACGCCGTTGCAGGAGCGGATCAAGGACTACATCGCGAGCCCAAAATCCAACGGGTACCAGTCGCTCCACACGACCGTGTTCGGTCCCGCCGGCCAGCTCTACGAGATCCAGATCCGCACCCGCGACATGCACCGCACCGCCGAGTACGGGATCGCGGCGCACTGGTTGTACAAGGAAAACGGCAAGAGCGCCGACGAGCTCGATCACCACCTCTCGTGGTTCCGGCAGCTAATCGAGCTGCAACAGGACGCGCACACCCCCGAGGAATTCCTCGAGTTCCTCAAGATCGATCTCTATCAGGACGAGATCTTCGTCTTTACGCCGCGCGGCGACGTCAAGCGGCTGCCCAAGGGCGCCACCCCGATCGATTTCGCGTTCATGGTGCACACCGAGGTCGGCCAGCACTGCAACGGCGCGCGGGTGAACGGCCGGATTGCGCCGCTGCACCGGCCGCTGCGCAACGGCGACACGATCGAGGTGCTGACCAGCTCGCAGGCCAAGCCCTCGCGGGATTGGCTGGCGCACGTGCAGACCGGGCGGGCGCGCCAAAAGATCCGGCAATGGATCAAGCAGGAAGAGCAGGAGCGCAGCGTGTCGCTCGGCCG
>WNGE01000780.1_pt1 | contig 44416 bp, 39 predicted proteins | sample 5400651 | NCBI WGS metagenome assembly WNGE01 (sample SAMN13153370, study PRJNA577476) | soil metagenome | isolation source: 60 cm soil or saprolite under grassland replicate 2 | place: USA:California | collected 2016-06-15 | reverse complement strand
GCGCGCCTGCCGACGGCGGCCGAACGCCGACCGGCCAGGCGTACATGCGCCACCCGCCGCTTCGCTTAACAAGTTCGGAATTTAACCCTCAAGCGATCCGCGTGAGGTCAGCGTACCAGCGCCGCACACCCTCGGTGTGAATCTTGTCGACGCGCCACGTTTGCCCGGCGAACTGGAAGGTCTCACCTTCGCCCACCTCTATATGAACAGCTTTTGTGTGCTCATCCCACACCGCGAGCTCGACCCTCGCGAGCTGGGCACCGCTGGCAGAAGACACATAACGACCTCCGAAGCGCAGGCCGTCATTAGTATCCGAGACGAGGCCCTTGCCAATCTGGATGCTGTCTCCGACGCACGACACCGTTTACCTCACTTCAGAGTGGTGTATCTGGGTTCCATGTTCGCAATGAACTCGGCTGGGCTCATCAACTCCGGATGATCTTCCTTCCACGGGTTTCGCAGGGCGATTTCCTTGGCGCTCACACCCACGACCTCGTAGGCGTGCGCAGCTTGCAGACCATGCGGAAGTCTCTCATCCTTGTAACGCTCGGGGCGGGAGGCGATTAGTACCGGCTTGCGGTCGTCTAACTGTTTTGCCAGCACACGGGTTAGGTCGTCAGGGCGGCGCGGAACGGACCGGACTATCGATTCCTTGCCTGTCAACTGCGTCAGAATCTCGGCACGTTCCCACGCACTCGACCCTTGATTGAGCCGGACGTAGCCGTCTGGCGGCGGGCCGGATCGGGGGTTCTTCACGTCCTTATCGGCGGCGTCCGTCTCACACAGCGCGGCCCAGCTTTCCGCCCAATCCGCCCGGCGGCTCGCGGTCCAAGTTTTGTCGACTCCCGCGAAAGCCTTTTCCAGGACGGGCGACCACGCCGCACCGTCCTCGGCCTTGGCGAAGGCTGGCTGGCCCGGCGCGTTATTATCTACCGGCAGTTCCGGTGTTACGGATAATTCGATGACGCGCCCCGTAGACCGGGCACCATCTCGGGTGCATTTCGCTTCGTTCAATCTTACTCGGTATGTGCCGTCCGCTTCGATGGCTACGCGGTGGGCGATGTCGCCGGGGCGGTGAGAGGCGACCGCGCCGAGCGTCGCCATAACGCCGCAGTCTCCCAGACGTCCCTGGCGGGTCTGGTCGCGGGTTTGGTCGCGGGTTGGGCGGTCGTTGAAGCGGGGGACACGGGTGCCGTCCTGGAGTGTCAGTGGGTCGCCATAGCGATCGGGCGGGCGTATGTCATCGAACCCGTCCTGGAATGCGGGGCGGTCGACCCATACGCGCAGGCGGTCGGCGTGGTCTGCGAGGGGGCGTCGGTCTTTGGGGTCGGGAGGGGGTTCGGGTGGGCGGGTCAGGTCGGGTTTGGTGTCGCGGTCGGGTGGGGGGCGGGTGTCGCGGGGCTGGGTCAGGTATGCGCGGCCCGTGTCGTCGGGCAGCGCGGCGTGTGGGCGGGGGACGCCGGCGAGCAGGCGGGGATCGATTGGGTCGCGTTCTGGATCGTCGCGGTCGCGCCGTCCATCGTTAGGCGCGTCGGCGAGGTGGCGTTCGGGTCGGTCGGTGTCGCGCTGGCTGTCGGCGCGGACGGCACTGGCGTGGCGGCCGGCGTCGGCTGAACCCGTGCTGCGGCTTGCGTCCGAGTCACGGCGGCGTGGGACTTCACCGCGCATTGAAGCCCGTGGGCGGCCGGGGTGCGGTAAGCGCAGCCGTTCGGGATCAGGTTTTGCGGTTTCTTGCAGCCTGCGCTGCGGCAATGCGGGCTGTTCCGGCGAGCGGCCGGCGCCACGGTTCCGTAGCTCGGACACCCCGTCATCACACCATGGCTTCGACGCGGCCGAGAATCGTTGCGAGGATTCCTGTGCCGTCTTGGGTGCGGCGGCCCGGTGGAGGTGTCCGCGCCGCCGAGTCGGTACGCTTCGTGCGCGGGCGCCATCCGGCGATCGGCTGGCGTCGCGGGGCGTTAGCTCAATGGCAGAGCAGCGGGCTTTTAACCCGTGGGTTCAGGGTTCGACCCCCTGGCGCCCCACCAGCGCCGGATCAGTCCGCCGGCTGGTGCGATGAGCCTGGCACGAGTTTGGCCGAGGGCCGACGAGAAGTGCGGCGGCGGTGAGCAGGTCGGCGACGTGGTCGAGGTCGTCATGGATGAAAAAGTGGCCGCCGGGGAACGCCTCGACGCTGAACAGCCGCGAGGTGTACCGTTGCCACTCCCGCAAAGCGTTGGGCGGCGTCGCTGGGTCGGCGATGCCGTGCCAGACGAGGAGGTTGACCGGGAGGGGTTCGGCCACGGGATCCGGGAGGTAGTTGGCCGCCAGCGCGATGTCGCCGCGGATGACGGGAAGAAACCACTGTCGCATGGCGGAATGGCGCACCGATTCCGGAATCCTGCCATCGGGCGCGAGCTCATCGATCAAATCGTCGTCCGACAGATCCGCCAGCAGAGCGTAGCGGCTGCCTGACAATAGGTGCGGCGGCCTGCATGCGGCAAGCACGACGAAGCTCGGGGCGATATGCGCGCCGTCACTGAGCAGTCTCGCCATCTCGTACGCGATGAGTCCGCCCAAGCTGTGGCCGAGGATCGCATAGGGCGCACGCGGATCGAGTCGGGCTGCCAGGTCAACCGCGGCGTCCGTCAGCGTCGGTGGGCGCGGATCGCGCGTTCTTCTGCCGCGACCAGCCATTTCGAGCGGCACCACGCGGATGGATGGCGGCATCGATCGCTGCCAGCGGAGAAAGGTCCGCGCCGAGCCGCCCGCGTGCGGTACGCACGCCAAGTCGAAGGGCTCAGCTTCGGTGCTCGCCATCGTGTCGCCTCCTATTTGCAGCTCGCCGACGGGCAACCGGTGAATTCTCAGTCGCCTCGGCCGCTCTCTTCGACTCGACTGAGGAACTTCGGTGTCTCGTCGAGGTCGAGTTGAAGCTCCGTCACGTGTGTCGGCTCCTCCCGGCCGGCGCTTGCCTGGTGATCAAGCAGCAATGCGCGATATGCAGACGCCGATCGATCCGCGACAGCTTGCCAGCGGCCAGTCAAATTCTCGTCCACAAGCACGCGAGGCTGGACCGGCCGGGCGGACCGGGCGGACCAGGCGGACCAGGCAGACCAGGCGAACCGGGCAGACCGGGCGGACCAGGTCGGCCGACCAGGCCCTGCGGTCTTTAAGACGTTGTGAGCCTGGTCGTAACCAGCGGCTGGGCGCGCGGCCGTTAAGGATCCCGATCAAACGCAGCTATGGCCTGCGCCTGCGCCCCGGGACATCTCCATCGCGGGACCCGCGTTAACGTCGCGTTAAGAGGCAGGTCGGCAGCGTTAAAAGCACATCAAGATCACCGGGCCTCGGCCGGATCCGTGGTCCACTGACCGTGATGGACAGCAAACAGCGAGGCGGGCTCTCGGCGCCATTCGCGCTGCCGGCGGGGCTTGCCGCCCTGCTGATCGTCGGCGCGGTGGCTGCTGGCACGCATGGCGCGCTCTCCCCCACGTCGGTGCTTGTCCTCGCCGCCGCCATTGTCGCGGTCGTCTCGCTGGTCGCCGAACCATCGGTGACGCCGCTGATCGGCCTGATCGGGTGGTTCACCGCCGTTGGGTTCGCCCGGGCACCGTACGCGCAACTGCGGCTGACCGGATCGCCTGCCCTGCACGCCGCCGCGATCATCGGCGTGTGCTGCGTGGCTGGGGCTGTGATCGGCGCGCTGATGCGCCGGGTGGCGGCATCGTTCAGACTGTGGGTTGTGGACGCTTCAGACAAGGGCTGGCCCGCGGGGAGCACCCCGCCCGGGCACACTGAGCTGGCCGGGCAGGACGCGCCGAACCAGCAGGGACCGGCCGGCCACGACCGGAGCGTGACAGCCGACAGCCAGCCCGTGACAGGCAACGGCCAGCAAGTGACAGGCAACGGGCAGCCCGTGCCAGGCGACAGGCAAGGCCGGGGCGGCGAACCGCCGGGGGGCATCCGGGGCCGACGGCAGGTCGCAGCGGCGCTTCTCGCCGTCGCGGTGCTTCCGCTGCTCACTGCGGGGCTGCTCGCGGTCGGCGGACGGCGGCTGAGTCTGGACGACGACCTGCTGATCTATCTTGTCGCGGTGGTCGCGGTCGCGGTGTTGGGTGGATTCTGGCCCGCGGTGTTCGCGGCCATCGCGGCGAGCTTGCTGCTCAACTGGTACTTCACGCCGCCGGTACACACGTTCACCATCGAAAAGCCGCAAAATCTGCTCGCTCTGCTGCTCTTTGTCACCGTCGCGGTGACCGTGAGCAGCATCGTCCACCTGGCAGCCCGCCGCGCCCTCCAGGCCGCCCGCAGCGGCGAGGAAGCCGCGTCCCTGCTCGCGCTTGCGCAAACGGTGCTTGGCGGCGCCGACACGCCGTCGGGGGTTCTGGATCATCTAACGAGCACCCTCGGCGGCCGGGCAGAACTGCTCGAGCGGACCGGGGGTCAGTGGATCAGTGTCACGGCGAGCGGCACGGCCCCCGCGGACGCTGCCGTGACCCGAGTCGAGGCGCGGCCCGACCTCGCGCTCATCGCCGCCGGGCAGTCCCGGCCCATCAGCCCGCGGCTGCTCGACGGCTTCGCCGCCCAGGTAGCGGCGGCGGTGGACAGGGAGCGGCTGCGCATCCAGGCCGCGCAGGCGGAAGCTCTCGCCGAGGGCAACCGGATGCGGACCGCACTGCTCGCGGCGGTCAGCCACGATCTGCGCACGCCGCTCGCGTCGATCAAGGCGAGCGTCGGCACCCTGCGGCAAGCCGACGTCGAGTGCTCGAAATCGGACGAGGCCGCGCTGCTCGCGGCGATCGAGGCGTCCGCCGACCGGCTGGACGCGCTGATCGGCAACCTGCTCGACATGGGCAGGCTGAACACCGGTTCGCTGCAGCCGTTCCTTCGCCCCACGTCGATCGACGAGGTGGCGCCCGCCGCGCTGCGAGGGCTGGACGGCGCGGCAAGCATGCAGATCATGGTTCCAGAACGGCTGCCGCTCGTGCGCACCGATCCCGGGCTGCTCGAACGGGTCCTGGCGAACCTGTTCGCCAACGCCATCTGCCACTCGCCGCCCGGCCGGCCGCCCGCCATGGACGTGCACCAGGCCGGCGATCGCGTGGTGCTCGAGATCATCGACCACGGCGGTGGCGTGCCTGACGAGTGGAAGCAACGTATCTTCGAGCCGTTTGAACGGCTCGACAACCGAAGCGCGGGCACCGGTGTGGGCCTTGGGCTTGCCGTGGCCAAGGGGTTCATCGAGGCCATGGGCGCCTCGATCGCCGCCGCGGACACGCCCGGCGGAGGTCTCACGATGCGCGTCACGCTTCCTGTCGCGGGCAAGTCGGCGGCCAGCCCCGTGCTTGTCAGCGACTCATGACCCGTGTCCACAGCTCATGACGCGCGTCCTTGTCATCGATGACGAAGCGCCGCTGCTGCACGCGTTGCGCATCAACCTCACCGCACGCAAATACGAGGTCAGCACCGCCGCTGATGGGGCCTCGGGCTTGGCCGCCATGGCACGGGACCGTCCCGACGTGCTGATCCTCGATCTTGGCCTGCCCGACATGGACGGCACGGAGGTGATCAAGGGCGTCCGCGGCTGGACCTCGACGCCGATCATCGTCCTGTCCGCATGGGACCAGGAAAGCCAGAAGGTGGCGGCTCTGGACGCGGGGGCCGACGACTATGTCACTAAGCCGTTCGGGATGGACGAGTTGCTCGCCAGGCTGCGCGCGGCGGTCCGCCGCGCCGCGCCCGCGCCCGACGAGCCGGTGGTCACCACGCAAGACTTCACCGTCGACCTCGCCGCCAAACGGGTATCGAGGGACGGTGCGGACGTGCGGCTGACGCCGACGGAATGGCAGTTGCTCGAAGTCCTTGTCCGTCACCGCGGCAGGCTGGTGACCGGCCGTCAGTTGCTGCAGGACGTCTGGGGTCCCGGCTACGAAACCGAGGCCAACTACCTGCGGGTCTACGTCGCCCATCTGCGAAGGAAGCTGGAACCCGATCCCGCGCAGCCGCGGTATCTGCTCACCGAGCCCGGCATGGGTTACCGCTTCAGCGACCCAGGCTGACTTCAGTGCTCGCCAGCCGCGATCCAGGCACCTAATCGCCTCGCGGCCGCAGCTCGTAGGTCGGGTTGAAGATGGTCGGCTCGCCCTTGATGTGGGTCACCCGGCCGTGCGCCACGATGCGCCGACCCGGTTGGATGCCCGGGATGTTGCGCCGGCCAAGCCACACAAGCGTGACGTTGCCCGTGCCGTCCCACAGATCCGCCTCCATCGTGAGGCTGTCGCCATGCGGCCTCAAGGTAACCGTGCGTAGGGTACCGGCCACGCTCGCGACCTCGCGATCGGCGCACTCGGCGATCGGGGTGGCGCTCGCATCGCTGATTTCAGCCTGCAACTCCTCCGCGTGCAGCGCATCGGGATGCGCGGTCAGCCGCTTCAGCGGCCTGCCCTTCCCGGCTGGCTCGCCGCGCCGCCGCGCACCCTCCTCCTTGCCCGAAGGCGCGCCCTCCCCAGCCGAACCCGCGACCCGCTCCCCAGCCGAAGGCGCGCCCGGGTGGACACCAGGCAACGCGCCAGGGCGAACGTCGTGCATTTCGACCCGGCGCGGCTCTGGCTGGCGGCCAAAGCGAACAGCATGCCTGGAGGCGGGGCCGGCCAGCCGGGCCGACGACTTGAGCTGGTAAGGCACGCTGGCGACAACCACGCCGGGCTGAAGCAGCAGGCGGGCCTTCAGCCGCAGCGCGCTCTGGTTGTGCAGCACCTGCTCCCACCAGTGACCAAGAACGTATTCGGGGATGTACACGGTGACGATGTCGCGTGGGCTTTCCCTGCGCAGCCGCTTCACGTAGTCGGTCACGGGGCGGGTGACCTCGCGGTAGGGGGAGGCGACAATTGTCAGCGGCACCGGGATGCCGGCGCGGTCCCACTGTTCCTGTAGTGCGTGGGTCTCGGTTTCGTCGACGTCGACGGTGACCGCGTGCAGATGACTTGGCTGGGTGGCCTGCGCGTAGGCGAGCGCTCGCAACGTCGGCAGGTGCAGCTTGGACACCAGCACGATGGCCCGGTTGCTGGCCGGCAGGGTGAGCGGTTGGGGGTGGCCTTCCTGCGGAGTCAGCTCGCGCGCGACGCTCGCGTAGTGGCGGCCGATCCCGCGCATTGTCAGCCAGATCACCGGCATGGCCACGACAACGATCCACGCGCCGCTTGCGAACTTCGTGACGAGCACGATCACCAGGACGACCGCCGTGAAGCAGGCGCCGACGGTGTTGATCACCCTGGTGCGGATCATGTGCCGCCGCAGCCTGCTGTCGGTCGTGACGCGGAGGTTGCGGTTCCAGTGCCTGATCATTCCGCTCTGGCTGCATACGAACGAGACGAACACGCCGATGATGTAGAGCTGGATCAGCCGGGTCGGCGAGGCGTTGAAGATCACGATGAGCAGGATCGCGAAACCCGACAGCAGCACGATCCCGTTGCTGAACGCCAGCCGGTCGCCCCGAGTATGCAGCTGACGGGGCATGTAGCCGTCGCGTGACAAGATCGACGCGAGCACGGGGAACCCGTTGAACGCGGTGTTCGCCGCCAGCACCAAGATCAAGGCTGTCACGAACTGCAGGAGGTAGAACAGCGGCGATGACCCGCCGAACGCCGCCCGGCCGACCTGCGCGATCACCGTGCGGGGGCTCTGGCCGTGCGGTAGCCCGACCAGATCCTGTGGCGCGCCGGCGTGTACATGGCTGGCGAGCGCGAGCGCCGTCACACCGGCGAACATCGAGACCGCTATCACTCCGAGCAGCGCGAGCGTCGTCGCGGCGTTCTTGCTCTTGGGCTTCCTGAACGCGGGCACCCCGTTGCTGATCGCCTCCACGCCGGTGAGCGCCGTACACCCGGAGGAGAACGCGCGCAGCAGCAGGAAAACAAGCGCGAGGCTCCCGTACTCGCGCGCCGACCTGAACTGGTAGTCAGCGCTTTCCGCGTGCAGATGGTGCCCCAACGCCAGCCGTGTCGCGCCCCACACGATCATCAGTCCGATCGTGCCGATGAACAGGTAGGTGGGGATCGCGAAGGCGGTCCCAGACTCACGCACCCCGCGCAGGTTCAGCAGCGCGATCACCGCCACCGCCAGCACCGCGATCAGCGTGACGTGGGTGTTCAGCGCGGGGAAAGCCGAGGCCAGGTTGGCGACGCCGGAGGAGACCGACACCGCCACGGTCAGCGTGTAGTCGACCATCAGGGCGCTGGCGACCGCGAGGCCCAGCCGAGGCCCGAGATTGGTGGTCGCGACCTCGTAGTCCCCGCCGCCCGAGGGGTAGGCGTGCACGTTCTGCCGGTACGAGGCCACCACGACCAGCATCAGCACCGCGACCGCCGCGGCGATGTACGGCGTGTAGTGGATGAAAGCGATGCCGCCGACCGAGAGCACCAGCAGGATCTCCTCGGTGGCGTAGGCCACAGAGGACAGCGCGTCGCTGGCGAAGACCGGCAGGGCGACCTTCTTCGGCAGCAGCGTGTGGCTGAGACGGTCGCTGTGCACCGGCCGCCCGACCAGCAGACGCTTTGCGATCCCGAACATCATGGCCACGAGGCGCATGCTAATGCCGCCGTCGCGGGCCGTACATCTCCGCGCCCGCGACACGGCCCACCAGACACGTCCGGCTCACCAGGCAAACAAGGTCAAAAGATCATTATCCCGAACGGCTGCCGCGGCCCGTCACGCCCACCGCGCCTGGCTCGCCCACGGGGCCCCTCGTCAGCAAGTGGCGGATCGCTGATCCATCGTGGCTTGTTGCGGGCCCATCGTAGGGTCCCGCCCGGTGCGGCCGGCGGCGCGCATGGCGGGCAGGAAGGCGCCCGGGGTGTCAGCGGGCGTCCGCGTAGCAGGCGACGACCGACACGGCGAGCGGGAAGCGCACCGGTCCCGGGCCGAAGACAAGCTGCCCCGCCTCCTCAGCCGAATCCGTCGCCGCGCGGACCACGTCGTCGGCGAGCGCGGCCGGGCTGTGTACGACGACCTCGTCGTGCTGGAAGAACACCAGGTGCGCGCGGCCAGGCCCGGTGAGCCGCGCCAGCCGCCGCCGCAAGGACGCCAGCAGCACAAGCGCCCAGTCGGCGGCGCTGGCCTGCACGACGAAGTTGCGCGTGAAGCGGCCGCGGCTGCGCAGCGCCCGCGCTGCCTGCGGATCATCACCGTCGCCGGTCAGCTCGCGCCACTTCGCTGAGGGCGGCGGGCAGGTGCGGCCGAGAACCGACCTCACCAGCCGTCCCTGCTCCCCGGCGCGTGCCGCGTCGTCCACATATCCGGCCGCCGCGGGGAACCGCCGCCGCAGCACCGTGAGCAACTGAGCTGCCTCCCCCGTCGCCCCGCCGTACATGGCAGACAGCAGCGCCACCTTCGCCTTGTCCCTGTCACCACCGAGCGCGCCGGCCAGGGCCGCATACAGGTCGCCCGCGGCGGCCGCCTCCGCGAATGCGCGATCGCCCGCGAGTGCCGCGAGCACCCGCGGCTCGAGCTGGGCGGCGTCGGCCACGACCAGAACCCAGCCCGGATCCGCGACGACGGCGCGGCGAAGCAGCTTCGGGATCTGCAGCGCCCCACCGCCGCGTGACGCCCAACGGCCGGACACGACACCGCCCACCACGTATTCGGGGCGAAACCGCCCGTCAGACACCCAGGTGTCGAGCCACTCCCAGCCATCGGCGGAATAGAGCCTGGCGAGCTCCTTGTATTCGATCAGCAGCGGCGCCGCCGGGTGGTCCACTGCGCGCAGCACATGCGCCCGGGTCGACGCAAGGCTCACGCCCTGCGCGCCGAACGCCTTGATCAGCTGCGCCGGCGAGTCGGGGTTCAGCGTGCGGGCATGCATGGCCACGCGGATCTCCTCGGCCAGCTCGGCCAGCCGACGCGGTCGCAGGCCGGGAGCTGGCCGCGGCCCGAGCACCTCGGTAAGCAGCGCATCGTGTACGTCGGCCCGCCAGGGCAGGCCGTCCGCGGTCATCTCGGCGGCGGCAAGACCGCCGGCCGACTCCGCCGCGGCGAGCAGGGCAAGCCATCGTGGGTGCTCGGCGGCGGCGATGCGGCGCAGCTGATCGGCGTGTACCGCGATGACGGCGTCGAGTTCTTCTTCCGCGCCATCCAGCCCGCGCCCGGGAACCGGAAAGAGCTCCGTCTGCGCGCTGCTTGCCGACACGGTCGGCGCAGGCGTGACGCCCGCGCCGCGGCGCCGCCCCCACGCCGCCTCGATCGACGCTTGCTCGCCGAACCTGCCCTCGTGGCCGACGAGCAGCGCCTCGGTGAGCTCAACGTCGTGACACGCGGCCACCCGGACGCCGGCATACAGCAGCGCAGGGTAGATCCTGCCCGCGGACGCCCACACCCACCGCGGGCTGCCGTCTCGCTCGCGCGCGGCGACGGCGGCGGCGAGGTTCGGCGCCGCCTCAGCAGCGCCGGCCCGGGCACCGTCCTCAGCCAGCGGACAGATCAGCCCGCCGTCGCGTCCATCACGGGCAACAGCGATCCGCATGAGTCCGATTCTGGCCGGTCTCACCCTCCGCGCAGGAAGGCTGCCAAACCATCGGCGAGCGCGGCCGCCGCGCGCTGGCGAAATGCGGCGCTGGTCAGTCTGGCGGCGTCGGCGCCGTTGCGCATGTTCGCGCACTCGATAAATACCTTGGGCACCTGAGAAAGGTTCAGGCCGCCGAGATCGGTGCGCACGTCTATGCCCGCGGCGCCGATGTAGGTGGAATACGGCTCCCCGGCGACCGCGCGGTAGGCGTCGCGGATGTCGCGGCCCAGCCTGCGCGACGGTGCGATGATCTTGTCGGTGTAGCCGGGGACCAAGCCCGGCTCGATGACCTCGAAACCGTACCCGCCGGGCGGGCCGCCATCGGCGTGGATCGAGATTGCCGCGTCGGCGCGCGCACGGTTGCCGATCGCCGCCCGCTGCGTGATGCACGGTCCCACGCCCGCGTCGCTATCCCGGGTCAGCACAACGCGCGCGCCTTTCTGGCGGAGCAGCCCTGCCAGCCGGGTTGCGACGTCGAAGGTGAAGGCGTGCTCCGGATAACCGGCGTCGGTCTGCGCGCCGGTGGTGTCGCACGGCTTTCTTTCAGTGATCACATTGACGAGCTGGTTGATGATCTCCGGATGAGCCGCGTTGCCGCCGTTGTGACCGGGGTCAACCAGGATCACGTCGCCAGCGAGCGGCAGCCGACGGCGGTGCGCCTGCCCCGAGGGGCCGGCGGTCACCGTCGGCGGCGCGCTGCTTCGCGCGGGGCTCGGCGAGGCGGCTGGGGCGGAGTTCGTCGCTTGTGGCGTCTCACGCGCCGCCGTGGCCTGCCCCGCCGCGCAGCCGGTGGCCAACAGCGCGCAGGCAATTCCGGCCGCGGGCAAAGCCCGCAGCGTCCCGGTCCTCAGCGCAGCGTGTCTCATCTGGATCGGCTGGCAATGTTACCGGCCGCCCTCACCGCGGGCGGCCGGTTCGTCGCGGTGGAGAGCCACCGGTTCGTCCGCAGGGCCGCGCGGCCTGTTTGGCCCAGGCGGGCGCTGATCCTGGCGCGCGCGGATCAATCCCTAAGCCGGCCAGGCCAGCGGCCCCGCCCGGTTCTCACGCTCGACGCCGGCCGAATTGCGTGGCGACGGCGAACGAGCCGACTCCGCCGACCGCTCCTGCTCGGCTGCGGCCCACGCGGCCAGCCCCGCCGACGCGTGTCCGGGTAGTTCGCTCGTCGCCCAGCCAGCCAGTTCGGCGGTTATGGGCACGCTGGCGCCGCCCGGTGCCGCCGCAGGCGCGGTCCCGCTTTCTTGCGCGTCGCCGCTGGCCCGCACCACGAGCAGCTGAGGCTCGGCGCACGGCTGGCTGGCGGCACCTGTGCAGGGATCCCCGACGGGGTCGTCGGCTCGGTCTGCGCGCGGGTCGGTGAATCCGCCGCTGCCGGTGTCCGCGACGCTGCGGGTGTCCGCACCGCTGCGGGCGCCGGCGTCGTCGCGGGCATCCAGGCCGCTGCGGGCTTCGACGCCGGACAGGGCGTCGGCGTCGAGCAGCAGAGCCAGCCGTTCCGCTTCGACCGCATCGACGCCGAATACGACACGTGGCCGCCCGCGCGGCTCCTCCGGCGCATAGCCCACGTAGCTCGCGACGGGCTGGCAGAGCACACCGCCCAGGCCATGCCGCGTACGCCAGCGCTCCCATGCCCCCTCCAGCCGCGCAGCGGCTCGCTGCGCGCGAGAGACAAGCTCTGGATCGCGCATTTGCTGATCCTCCCCCCGAACACGGTGGCCCTGGCCACCGCTGGATTCCCGACAACGCCCTCGGCAGTTCCGTTTCCCCACCCGTGCTCGCGCTGTGACCCGCCGCAGCGGGCGCCATGCGACACTCGTCGCCCGACCAAAGGGCTTCCTGTGATGCTCGACCCGGCCGCGCTGACGACGGGCGCGCGGACCAGTATGGTCGATGGTGCGCTCTGCACCGATGTAATTACAGAAAGTGTCCGATCCTCATTCCGACCGCACGCTTGGGCGGTCAATGCATTGCGGCAGGTTCAGCGACGATGCACGAGCGATCGGCACGAACGACCGAAGGCGCGGACGCCAGCAACGACGGTCCTGTGTGACATCTCTGCTGGCGCGGCTGGCCGGATCGACCCCGGCAGCGTCTGCGGAAGCCTTGCTCGTGACCTGGCCCCTCATAGACGGTACCCCCCACAGCGGCACACTGGCCGCCGGGGCCGACCCCCCTGTCTCAATTGTTGCCCCGCCTGGCGCGCAGCGCCTGCGGCTGGGCCAACCCCCCTAATCGGGCGTTGAGCTGCGTTACCTCACTCCGACCGCTGCTGCGGGATGCCCGCGAGCAGCGCACGAACCTCGGTCTCCCGGTACCGGCGGTGACCCCCGAGCGTACGGATGGAGGTCAGCTTGCCAGCCTTCGCCCACCGCGTGACGGTCTTGGGATCCACCCGGAACATGGTCGCGACCTCCGCCGGCGTGAGCAGCGGCTCGGCCTCGGGTGTGCGTGCAGACATGTGTGCGGCCTCTCCTCCTGGACCGGTACTACGATCCTGCGGTCTTTGCTGTACTTACGCCCCATTCGGAGCTGTCGTGGATGCCCTGATATGGCCCACGGAGACCATATTGCCATCACCAGACGTGACGAGTCGACCACCTAGAGCAAAGTTTCTGTCTCAGCTTGTCCCGTTGCTCCACGGATCTGTGTCACGGTGCGTGAGTATAGCGTTACGTATAGTCGCAACGAGGCAGATCCGGAAAAATGCCGGGTGCTCGCGCTTGCGGCGCGATCACGCGCGATCAGGTCGCTAACTTGCGAACTCGGCGCCGCGCAGGGTGCGCCATCTGGTCCGCAGGCGCTGATACATGGCTATCGCGAGTTCCAGCTCGCCTGTCTCGAGCCCGGTGACGGCGGCGGCCACCTCAGCCACCGACTGATCGGCGCGGAGCGCCTCGTCACCTATGAGATGCACCAAGCCGCCGTAGTCGAGTTCGACGAGAGCGCGCGGGTGAAACTCCTCAAGCCACCGCCCGACCTCGTCAATCTCCCAGAGCGCCGCCGGTGCGGAGCCCCCGGAAAGGGCCGCGGCAAGCGGGCTGGGGCCGGCGGATCCAGGACCGCCCGCGTGACGTGGCGCGGCCGGGCGGCGCGGGGCGTCCCTGCGCGGCATCTCCTCGTGGCGCGGTGCGCCGTCGCGGCCCGGAGGATCCGAACGGCGGCGGGCATCACCGCGACGTGATGCTGGCCCATGGTTCGCGGCGCCGCCGTGGCGGGGCGGTTCCCCATGGCTCGGGGGACCACTGTGGCGGGGCGGATCCCCATGGCTCGGGGCACCGCTGTGCCGGGGCGAATCCGCGTGCCGCCCGCCATCCTCGTCTCGGGCCTTTCCAGCGTGCCGGCCTCGGGTGCGTCCGGGCGCCATGCCTGGCGGGGGCGCCCCTGCCTTCGGGGCCGCTCCACCGGAACGGCCGGGCGCGCCGCGGCCGCCGTCCGCGCCGTCCGCGCCGTTCCCGTGAGACGGCGTGCCATCGTCATAAGCCCGCGACTCGCGGGATAGCCCGTGGCGCACTGCGGCATGCGCGCGCGCCACGCGCCACCGCGCCTGCGCCATGGTGGTCACGTAGACCAGCGTGCGCATCGCCGCGGCCGTGGCTGGCCCACCGTCTGTTCCGGCACGGCCGCCGAGCACGAGCCACCGCTCCGGCGGCCCGAACGGCACGAACCAAGCCAGCGGAACATGCCAGGTGGCAGTCAGTATGTGGGTGCGTATCGATGAACTGCGCGAGTGCCAGCGCGCGAAATCGGTCGCCGCCAGGTCGGCCAGTCGCCGCGGCACGAACGTGTCAGCGAGCGCCGCGGGCAGGCTGGCACGAAGCCGGCCCAACGCGAGCCATGACCGCAACCGGGTCTGCCAGGGGCAGATGTAGACGACCCCGTCCGCACGGCGCACGTAGGCGTGCTCGCTCTCCTGCGCCGGAGCGATGATCGGCGGCATCGCGATGAGCCGTCGCATCGCCTCACCGTGTTCGGCCTCGAGTGCGCTTACCCGCTGTGTGCCACGCGCGGATGAAACATAAGCGGCCCAGCGCGACCTATCCGGCTCGCCGAAGGAGGCCAGCGGCTCATAGACGCGAAGGTAGGCGGCATAGGGCAGCACGACCGAATCGTGACACGACTTGGTCTCCAGATGCCTGCATTGCGCATAACGAGATCGTCACCAAGTCCCGCGCCCGTCGCCGCGCAATAGTCTTGACCCGGAACCCTGCGCCAACGACGGCGCAGGAAGGAACCAGGAGAGTCACCACAGTGACAAATGTGTTCGCAGCACCCCCAAAAGACACCGACGTGGTGGTCGGCACCGGACACGAGCAGGTCACGTTCTGCCAGGACATGCAGAGCGGGCTGAAAGCGATCATCGCCATTTACTCGACGGCGCTTGGCCCAGCGCTCGGGGGCACCCGGTTCTATCCGTACGGCGGCGAGGACGACGCGCTTGCCGACGTGCTCAACCTGGCCAAAGCAATGGCCTACAAGAACGCGCTCGCGGGCCTCGACCTCGGCGGCGGAAAGGCCGTGATCATAGGCGATCCCCTTACCGACAAGTCAGAGCAGCTTCTGCGCGCATATGGCCGGTTCGTTAGGTCGCTCGGCGGTCGCTACATCACGGCGTGCGACGTCGGAACCTACAGCGAAGACATGGACATCGTTGCCCGCGAGTGCCCCTACGTCACCGGCAGGACCGTCCCCCATGGCGGGGCGGGCGACTCGTCGGTGCTCACCGCTTTCGGTGTGTTCCAGGGCATGCGCGCGGCCGCGGAGCACGTGTGGGGCAGCACCGAACTGCGTGGCCGCAGGGTCGCTGTGGAAGGGGTCGGCAAGGTGGGCAGGCGGCTCGTCGAGCATCTGGTCGAAGCAGGGGCGGACGTGGTGGTCTGCGACGTGAGCGAGCAGGCCGTCGAGCGCCTGCGGTCACGGCGTGCAAGCGTCGCCGTGGTCGCCAACCGCACCGAGCTGATCCGCGAGCCCGCCGACATCTACGCGCCGTGCGCGCTCGGGGGCTCCCTCGACGATGCGACTGTCACGGCGATGCGGGCGAAGGTGGTCTGTGGTGGCGCGAACAACCAGCTTGCCCACCCTGGGATCGAGAAACAGCTAGCCGACCGGGGCATCCTCTACGCGCCGGATTATGTCGTCAACGCCGGGGGTGTGATCCAGGTCGCGGACGAGCTTGAGGGCTTCAGCTTTGACCGGGCGCAGGCCAAGGCAAGCCAGATCTTCGCGACGACAAGCAAGATTTTCGCGATCGCCGACGACGAGGGCGTGCCACCCGCGGCTGCGGCGGACCGGCTCGCCGAACGGCGGATGTCGGACGTTGGCCGGCTGCGCAGCATCTGGTTGGGGTCGTAAGGTTGCATCGACCGAAATCTCGAGTCACTCAGCCGACCTTCGGACCCTGTCCGCACGCGGCGTAGGCGCGCACGCCGTAAAGCAGGTACGGTTATAACAGTAAGGAAGCCGACACGCGCCACCTCCCGGCGGGGGAGCGTCGGCGGGTCGGTTTGTCGCGCGGTTCGCCCGCAAGCATCTACCGGCAAATTGCAGTGAGGCAGGGGCCTGACGTGGGCCCGGACGTTCAAGGGGGTCGAGCCAATGGGGCGCGGCCGAGCCAAGGCCAAGCAGGTTAAGGTTGCCCGCCAGCTGAAGTACAACAGCGGTGGCACGGACCTGGATCGGCTGCGGGCAGAGCTGGGTGTGGGTTCCGATCAGCGCGATGACGACGGTGAGTCGTCGTACAAGGATCTCGCCGACCGGTACGCCAGCGAGGACGACGAGGAAGACGGCGAAGAGTAGCCGAGCTTGGGCCGGCACGCTGGTGGGCTCGGTGTGCCGTCGGCCCGTCGCTGGTGGGCTCGGTGCGCGGCCGTCGGCCCGTCGCTGGTCAGTTCGGTGCGCCGCTGACGGCGTGTCGCTGGTCAGCTCGCATATGACCCGACCAGGCGCGCTTGCCCGGCGCCTGGCACTATCTGGCCCGCGGCCCACGCCCGCACCCCATGCTGCGCGAGTAGGCGCACCGCATGGTCGGCGCAGTCCACCGCCACCACCGCGATCATCCCGACGCCGAGGTTGAACACCCGCTCCATCTCTTCGCTTCGTGCGCCGCCCCCCATTCCGCCGTAGCGGGCCAACAGCTCGAAGACCGGCGGCGGTCGCCAGGTGCGCCTGTCGATGACCGCATCAGCGCCCGCGGGCAAGACTCTGGCCAGGTTCGCCGCGATCCCACCCCCCGTGATGTGCGCAAACGCACGCACACGTGTTGCCCGCGCGAGCGCCAGGCAGGCCGGAACGTATATGCGCGAGGGAGTCAGCAGCTCGGCGCCGAGCGGCCTGCCAAGCTCGGCCGGCGCCTCCTCCAGGGCTATGCCCGCGCGGGCGACAAGATCGCGCACGAGCGAGAACCCGTTGGCGTGCAGTCCAGAGGACGCCATGGCGATCGCCACGTCACCGCACCGCACCCGGTCGGGGCCAAGCAGTTCGTCGGCTTCGACGACGCCGGTGGCGGCCCCCGCGATGTCGAAGTCGGCCGGCCCGAGATGGCCGGGGTGCTCGGCCGTCTCGCCCCCGAGCAGAGCGCAGCCCGCCTGCGCGCATCCAGCCGCGATCCCGCCCACGATGGCCGCCACCCGCTCGGGCACAACCTTGCCGAACACGAGGTAGTCGGTCATGAACAACGGCTCAGCGCCGCATGCCACCACGTCGTCGGCCACCATGGCGACGAGGTCGAGGCCAATCGTGTCGAACTGGCGCAGCCGCGCCGCGATCATCACCTTCGTGCCGACGCCGTCGGTGGACGTCGCAAGCAGCGGCCGGCGGTAACCCGCCAGCTTGCTCGCGTCGAAAAGGCCTGCGAACCCGCCAATGCCGCCCACCACCTCGGGCCGCGAGGCACGGCCGACGGCTGCCCGCATCAGCTCGACGGCACGGTCCGCCGCCGCGATGTCCACGCCGGCGGCGGCGTAGCCAGCGCCACCGTCGGTCACCTGACCTCCTCGAGCACGTCCCTGCCGCGCTCGGCCTCGGCGACGGGCAGCGGGTACCTGCCGTCGAAACAGGCGCGGCAGAGCCGCTCCGCGGGCAGCGTCGTCGCCGCGATCAGGCCGCCGAGACCGACGTAGCCGAGCGAGTCGGCCCCGATGGACGCGCATATCCCCGCCACGTCCAGGTTCCCAGCGACCAGCTCGGCGCGGCTTGCGAAGTCGATGCCGTAGTAGCACGGCCACGACACCGGCGGGCTTGAGATGCGCACATGTACCGCGGTGGCGCCCGCCTCACGAAGCATCACGACGATCGCCCGCTGTGTGTTGCCACGCACGATCGAGTCGTCCACGACCACGAGCCGTTTTCCCGCGATCGTGTCACGGAGCGGGTTGAGCTTGAGCCGGATCCCAAGCTGGCGGATCGTCTGGCTGGGCTGGATGAAGGTCCGCCCGACGTAGGAGTTCTTGACCAGCCCCTGGCCGTACGGGATGCCGCTCGCCTCCGCGTAGCCGATCGCGGCCGGCGTGCCAGATTCGGGCACCGGGATCACCAGGTCGGCGTCCGCCGGATGCTCGCGGGCAAGCGTTCGCCCGATCTGCAACCGCGTGGCGTGTACGCCGCGGCCGGCGATGGTGGTGTCGGGCCGGGCCAGGTACACGTACTCGAAGAGGCAACCCTTGGGATCGGCGTGCGCGAAGCGCCTGGACCTGACACCCGCCTCGTCGATGGCGAGCAGCTCTCCCGGCGCCACCTCACGCACGAAGGCCGCGCCCACGATGTCCAAAGCGGCCGTCTCGCTCGCGACAACCCAGCCACGAGCCAGGCGGCCAAGCACGAGCGGCCGGAAGCCCTGTGGGTCGCGCGCCGCATACAGGGTCCGTTCGTTCATGAACACAAGCGAGTATGCCCCCCGGACCAGCGGCAGCACCGCCGCCGCGGCATCCGCCAGGTCTCCCTCATAGCTGGCGAAAAGCGCGGTCAGCACCTCGGTGTCCGATGTGCCGGTCAGGACATCACCTGCGCTCGCGCTGCTGTCCTGCATGGCGGCGAGCTCAAGGGTGTTGATCAGGTTCCCGTTGTGCCCGAGGGCGAGCCCCGAGCTGCCGGTGAACCGGAACGTCGGCTGGGCGTTCGCCCACACCGACGAACCGGTCGTTGAATACCTGCAGTGCCCGATCGCGATGTGACCGCGCAATGTGTTCAGCGCCGACTCGTTGAATACCTGAGCGACCAGGCCCATGTCCTTGTAGACGACGATCCGGGTGCCGTCGCTGACCGCGATCCCCGCCGATTCCTGGCCCCGGTGCTGCAAGGCGTAAAGCCCGTAGTAGGCGAGCTTGCTCACCTCTTCGGCCGGCGACCATACTCCGAACACCCCACACGCTTCCCTGGGCGGATTCTCACCGCCATCGCCGCGCGTGGATTCGCCGAAATCACTGGTCAGACGGCCACGGGGTTCGGCCACGTGGCCAGTTTAGGGCCTGTGCTGTCACCGCGGTCTGACCAGGCGCGCCGGCCGCGTCCACTCGGCGCCCGGGCGGGTCTGCCGCGTCCACCCGGCGCCGGGCGGGTCGGCGAGACCTGGGATCACCGGCGGACCGGCAGATGCGGCGACAGGTCGGCGCGCGGCCCGCTGGCAAGGACTTGGCCACGCTGGACCGCGTCTGGCCAGGCCAGGCGGCCCGCGGCGAGCCGCAGCCAGGTCACGGGATCGGTTTCGACCACGTTCGGCGGCGTGCCGCGGCTGTGCGAAGGCCCGGCCACGCATTGCACCGCGCCGTAAGGCGGCACTCTGACCTCCACCGCCTTGCCCGGCGCCGCCGCGGCGAGCAGGTCCAGGAGGTAACGCACCGCGATCCTGGCCGCGTCGTCGTGCGGGCGCAGGCCGGCGTCCGCCGCCGCGAGCACGGCGTCCACGCACGCCGACTGGAGTTCTCCCAGGTCGCGAACCGCCCGACCGGGGCCGGCCGAAGATGGGTCACCGAGTTCGGCGAGCTGCGCCGCAAGCGCCGCGCGCACGCGCTCGGCTGATGGGCGTCGTGGTGGCACGAAGCGGAAGCTACCCGACCCGGGCCGCTCGCGCTCACCCCCCGCCGATCGACGAGGCGGCCCGGACACACAGCGCCGGCTGCGCCGCCCCAAATGGACGACTTGGTAACTTATCCGGCAATCTCTTGTCAGCCAGCACGATCGGTATGTAGGCGTTCGGTATGCCGGGACAGCGGCGCACGATCCGAGACCAGTTCGCCGAGCACTGGACCCCGCGCGCTCGCGCCACGGCTGGCCTCGCGGCGCTGGCGGTTCTCGCGGCGGCCGGCACGGCCGCGTTCGTCTTCTTGACCGGCGGAAACCAGCGACCGCACCCGCGACCGCTTTCGACCACGCTGGCCAGCCAGCAGCTTGTCGGCCTTGCCGTCCCAGGCCCGGGTCATGGCTCACCGCAGCGCTTGCTGGCGCCGTCGGCCAACGCGGCGTCGTTCATCCCTGGCGGGCCGGGCGCCACCGTGCTGCCAAACGAGCAATGGCAGGCGGACAAGATGACCGACGGCAGCTACGTGCTTGTGTACGTGCCGGACGGAACGTGCCTGAATGCCGTGGGTCGGTCATCGCGGCGCACGGCGGCCGAGCTGTCGCTGAAGGCCTGCGACCTGGGCCTGACTCAGCGCTGGCGCCACCCCTACCTGGGCAAGGACGCACTCGGGCGCGACTACTGGCAGCTGCGCAGCCAGGCGTCGGGCCTGTGCCTGTCCGCCGCGGGCACCGCGTGGATACCAGGGGCCCCGGCGGAACTGCTGCCCTGCGGCGGTTCGTTCGCCTGGCAGCAGCTCGTCGAGTTCTGGTCCGCATACTGACCGGTTGAGGAGCAGCGGTGGCCCAGCGGGGGTGACAGCGAGGCCGCCGGAGCTCGCCGGCGGCGGCGGCGGCGTGTCAGCTGAACAGAGCCGGGAGCGTTCCTTCGTGCGCGCGGGCGAGCTCGGCGAGCGGGACGGCGAAGCATCCCTCGACGTCGAGCCTGTCCCCGCCCACGCTGCCGATCACCGTCGCTTCGACGTCGTGCGCGGCGCACAGCCGGGCAAAGGCCGCCTCGGCGCCCGGCGCGACCGCGACCACGGCCCGAGCCGCCGACTCGCTGAACAGCGACACGAACGCCTCACCCGGCAGGCGCACACGGCACCCGAGGCCACCGCGCAGGCATGATTCGGCGAGCGCGACCGCCAGCCCGCCGTCGGACAGGTCGTGCGCCGCATCAAGATCCTTAACGGCTGCCGCTGACGTGAGCACCCGGGTTAGCCGCCGCTCGGCTGCCAGATCCACCTCGGGCGGGCGCCCGCCAAGATGGCCGTGCACCACATGCGCCCACGCGGAGCCGCCGAATTCTGCTCTGGTCTGGCCGAGCAGCACGATGCTCGCGCCGGATGTGGCGAAGCCGATCGACACCCGGTTACCGACGTCGTCGTGAACGCCGAGCACGCCCACGACCGGTGTCGGGTGGATGGCCACATCGCCGGTCTGGTTGTAAAAGCTCACGTTGCCGCCGGTCACCGGGACATCCAGCGCCGCGCACGCGTCGCCGAGGCCACGCACAGCCTGCGCGAACTGCCACATCACGGCCGGCTCCTCGGGCGAGCCGAAGTTGAGGCAGTTGGTGACAGCCAGCGGGCGGGCGCCGGTCGCGGCCACGTTCCTGCAGGCCTCCGCGACCGCGAGCTGTGCTCCGGCGTACGGGTCCAGCCGCGCGTACCGCCCATTGCCGTCGGTCGCGACGGCCACGCCGAGACCCGTGTCCTCGTCGATGCGCAGCAGACCGGCGTCGTCGGGGACGCAAAGCACCGTGTTGCCCCGGACATAACGGTCGTACTGCTGGGTCACCCACGTCTTGGCGGCCAGATCGGGGCTGGCGAGAAGGCGAAGGAGGGTCTCACGCAGGTCGGCGCCGTCGGCGGGCCGTGGCAGGGCCGCCGGGTCATCGCCGCGGAGCGCGTCCTGGCTCGCGGGCCGGCGCGCGGGCCGCTCATACACCGGCCCCTCGTCGGCCGCGGTGGCGGGCGGTATGTCGACGACCACCTCGCCGCGCCAGGTCATGACCAGCCGGCCCGTGCCGGTCACCTCGCCGATCACGGTGGCGGGCACGTCCCACTTGGCGCAGATCCGCATGAATTGCTCGACGCAGGCGGGCGCCGTGACCGCCATCATGCGTTCCTGCGACTCGCTCATCAAGATCTCGGCTGGGCCGAGCGACGGGTCGCGCAGGGGGATCGCGTCCAGCTCCACCCGCATCCCGCCGGATCCCGCCGCCGCGAGTTCGGTCGTCGCGCAGGAGACCCCGGCGGCGCCGAGATCCTGAACCCCCGCCACGATTCCGGCGCCGAACAACTCCAGGCTGCACTCGACCAGCAGCTTCTCCATGAATGGGTCGCCGACCTGCACGCTTGGCCGCTTGGATCCGCTGCCGGCGCGGAACGTGGCGCTAGCAAGCACCGAGGCGCCGCCGATGCCGTCCGGCCCGGTGCGCGCGCCGAACAGGATCACCTTGTTGCCCGGGCCCGACGCGGCGGCTAGTTTCAGGTCCTCGTGCCGCATCACCCCCACACATAGCACGTTGACCAGCGGGTTTCCCGCATAACACGCATCGAAGACCAGCTCACCGCCGATGTTGGGCAGGCCGAGACAGTTGCCGTAGAAGGAGATGCCGCTGACCACGCCGGGCAGCACCCGGCGGGTGTCGGGCGCGTTCGCGGGGCCGAACCGCAGCGCGTCCATCACCGCGACCGGTCGCGCGCCCATAGCAAGGACGTCGCGCACGATCCCGCCCACGCCGGTGGCGGCGCCCTGGTAAGGCTCCACGTAGGACGGGTGGTTGTGCGATTCGATCTTGAACGTGACGGCGTGTCCCTGCCCGACGTCCACCACGCCAGCGTTGTGCCCCATTCCCGCGAGCAGCGCGGGGACCGGCGGCGTCGCCGCGGCGAGCCGCCGCAGGTACACCTTGGACGACTTGTACGAACAGTGTTCGCTCCACATCACCGAGTAGATCGCCAGCTCGGCGTCGGTGGGCCGACGGCCGAGGATGGCGCGGATGCGGGCGTACTCGTCGTCGGCCAGCCCGAGCTCTGCGTAGCGTTGCGGGCGGTCGGGGGCCGCCGCGGCGTCCCCCACCGTGTCGTGGCCGGTGCGGGCCGGCCCGGTAGCCCGGCCGCTCACGCGGTCACCAGGCCCACGGTGACCGATGCGACCAGCGACGCGAAGAAGCCGAGGCCATCGGTGCTCGGGCAGGTGAGCTGGTCAATCGCGTGCTCGGGGTGCGGCATCAGGCCGACCACGTTGCCGTCGGCGCTGGCAATGCCGGCGATTCGGGCAGCGGAGCCGTTCGGATCCATGTCGAGATAGCGGGCGACCACCTTGCCGCCGCCCTCAAGCTCCCGCAGCGTCGCCGCGTCGGCCACGTACGCGCCCTCGCCGCTCTTCAGCGGTATGAGCACCTCCTGCCCCTCCGCGTACCGTCGCGTCCACGGCGTCGCCGTCTGCTCGATCCGCAGGCGCTGATCGCGGTTGATGAAGTGCAGGCCGGCGTTTCTGGTCAGTGCGCCCGGTAGCAGGTGCGCCTCGCAGAGAATCTGGAAACCGTTGCAGATGCCGAGGACCGGCAGGCCAGCATGCGCCGCGGGAACCAGTTCCGACATGATCGGGGAGAACCGCGCGATCGCTCCGCAGCGCAGATAGTCGCCGTAGGAAAAGCCACCAGGCAAGATCACCGCGTCAACGCCGGCCAGGTCAGGCTCTGCGTGCCACAACGGGACCGGCTCGGCGCCCACGCGGCTCACCGCCCGCGCCGCGTCGCCGTCGTCGAGCGAGCCAGGGAACGTGACGATGCCGACCCGGACCCTGCGGGCCTCAGCCGACATCGCGCAGCTTGGACAGGCCGACAAGCGGCGCGTCGCGCCGCCAGGCCACCCGCTTGCGCATCGAGACCACGGTGCCGCGATCGGGGCCGCTCTGCATAGTGACATCGTCGACAAGAGCCCGCATGATCTGCAGGCCGCGGCCGGACTCCGCGAGCTGCGCGATCAGCTGGTCCTCAGGCCGCCGCGCTGGCGGCATGGGGTACACCTGCCGTCCTCCCGATGGCCCGGGACGGTATTGCGGCCGGCGCTGCTCCACGCGGGCACCAACGCCGCCGCGGCGCCGGGCAAGACCGAGACCCGAATCAACCACTTCCACCATGCACACGGCGCGGCCGACGCTTGTCACAACCTCATAGCGCCGGGTTGGGCCGCTATGCCTAAGCACATTTGTGCATGCTTCGGTTACCGCGATGAGGATGTCAGCGACACAGTCTTCGACGACTCCCAGGTTACGCAACGTGTCGCCAAGAATGCGGCGCATCACCGGCACGCTGACCGCCTCGCATGGGAACGCGAGGCAGAACTTCACGTTCACGGTCGGCTCCTCCGTACTGGTCACCTGGGCGGACCCCCACCGCAGCGTTTCCCACTGGCACCAGTCAACCTCGTCACATTGTGAAAGGCTTCCCAAGACACGCCGCTGATAATCGTGAACTTTCCGTGCTCTCGGGACAGAATGTGCGTGCAGTTGCCTGAGGCCTCAGCGGCAGAAACTGCCGCGCAGCGCGCGCTCGGTCAGGGTGGATGCAGCGAGAACTCCTCGATCACCGGGTTGGCGAGCAATTCGCCTGCGAGCTTGGCGATCCCGCTAAGCGCCGCCTCATCTGCGGATCCGCTGAGCTCAATCTCAAACCGCTTGCCCTGCCGTACCGAAGCGACGTTTGCGAATCCAAGGCGGCGGCACGCGCTCGCTATGGCTTCGCCCTGCGGATCGTGTATCTCTGGCTTGAGCATCACGTCGACAATCACGTGTCCCACGCTTCCTCCGTGCATCCCGCGCCGTTGCGTACTCTAGGCGGTACCCCACGGGCCAGCGCATACTCTGCCGAACGCATATCCTGTCGAAGGGCGCGGCGCAGGTGACCCGTCCGCAGCGCTGCCGGGCCGGACCGTTGCCGCACCAGAATTCGCGACGAGGGCAGCGGCCCCGGCGGCCCGCTGCGTGGTTATGCCTCATCCGGGCATATCTGTCACCATGACGGCAGGGAGCCTGCTTGGCGCCACGGAACAACAGTGCGTCCGCGTAACGTCACAACGCAGCGCGGGACGGCCGACCGGCCGGTCGCGGCGACCCCGCGGCCTGGCCTCGACTACATAGAGGAGTGGCACGTGACCGTCGATGTGGACGGTGCGGCCGCCGCCGCACCCAACTCCGCCGACTTGGACGGGCCGTCCGGGACTCAGCAGGAACTCATCCAGCTCCTGACGCCAGAGGGCGAGCGCGTCGAGCATCCCGGCTACCCACTGGAAATATCGCCAGAAGAGGTGCGGGCGCTCTACCGCGACCTCGTTCTTGTGCGCAGGATCGACACCGAGGCCGTGTCTTTGCAGCGCCAGGGCGAGCTGGGCATATGGGCGTCGCTGCTAGGCCAGGAGGCCGCGCAGATCGGCTCGGGTCGCGCGCTCGGCCCGCGCGACATGGCGTTCCCGACCTACCGTGAGCACGGCGTGGCCTGGTGCTGTGGGCTTGACCCGATGAAGCTGTTCGAGCTTTTCCGCGGCGTCAGCCATGGCGGCTGGGACCCCGAGGAGCACAACCTTCACCTCTATTCGATCGTCATCGGCAGCCAGGTGCTGCACGCGACCGGCTACGCGATGGGCCTACAGCGCGACGGCGCGACGGGTGAGAACGGCGCGGCCACGATCGTCTACTTCGGAGACGGCGCAACCAGCCAGGGCGACGTCAACGAATCCTTCATCTGGGCGTCGGTGTTCAACGCCCCCGTCGTCTTCTTCTGCCAGAACAACCAGTGGGCGATCTCAGAGCCGCTGGAGAAGCAGAGCCGTATCCCGCTCTATCAACGAGCCCGGGGGTTCGGCTTCCCGGGAATCCGGGTGGACGGCAACGACGTGCTCGCGTGCCTGGCGGTCAGCCGCGCCGCGCTCGCGGCGGCGCGGGAAGGCCAGGGACCGACGCTGATCGAGGCCTACACGTACCGGATGGGCGCGCACACGACCTCCGATGATCCGACCCGATACCGGCTCGCGACCGAACTCGAGGCGTGGAAGCTCAAGGATCCGATCGAGCGCGTGAAGGCGTACCTGGCCCGCGGGAACCTGGCGGACTCCGCGTTCTTCGAACAGATCGACTCCGAAGCTGCCGAACTTGGCGTTCGGGTGCGCAAAGCGTGCCTGTCCATGCCCGACCCGAAGCCGCTGCAGATCTTCGAGAACGTCTACGCGACACAGCACCCGCTCTTGGATTACGAGCGCGAGCAGTTCGCCGCGTATCTGAGCTCGTTCGAGGACGAGGAGGGTGGGCGATGACGACGCTGACCCTGGCCAAGGCGCTGAACGAGGGCCTGCGCCGGGCGCTGGAGCGCGATGCGAAGGTGCTCATCATGGGCGAGGACGTCGGCAAGCTCGGCGGGGTGTTCCGCGTCACCGACGGCCTGCAGAAAGACTTCGGCGAGAGCCGCGTCATCGACACGCCGCTCGCCGAGTCCGGCATCGTCGGCACCGCGATCGGCCTCGCGCTGCGCGGCTACCGGCCGGTGTGCGAGATCCAGTTCGACGGCTTCGTGTTCCCGGCCGCTAACCAGATCATCAGCCAGCTCGCCAAGATGCGGCTCCGCTCGCTCGGCCACCTCAGCCTGCCGGTTGTCGTGCGGATCCCATTCGGCGGCGGCATCGGCGCCGTCGAACACCACAGCGAGTCACCGGAGGCGTACTTCGCCCACACCGCCGGGCTGCGCGTCGTGGCCTGCGCCGATCCGTCAGATGCCTACACGATGATCCAGCAGGCGATCACCTGCCCGGACCCGGTCATCTTCTTTGAGCCCAAACGCCGCTACTGGGATCGCGGCGAGGTGGACATCTCGCTGGATCAGCAGGACGCCCACCCGTTCGACCGGGCAAAGACCGTGGTCGAAGGAACCGACGTGACCGTCCTCGCGTACGGGCCGATGGTCAAGACCAGCGTCGAAGCGGCGACGGCGGCGCTGGACGACGGACGCAGCCTGGAGGTGATAGACCTTCGCACGCTGTCGCCGCTTGATGTCGAGACGGTCTGCGACTCGGTGCGGCGGACCGGCCGCTGCGTCGTCGTGCACGAGGCGCCGGTGTTCGCCGGGCTCGGCGCGGAGGTCGCCGCGCGGGTCACCGAGCAGTGCTTCTACCATCTCGAGGCGCCCGTGCTGCGCGTGGGTGGCTTCTCCACGCCCTACCCGCCGTCCAGGCTCGAGGACCATTACCTTCCAGACCTGGACCGGATACTGGACGCCGTCGACCGCGCGTTCGGGTACTGAGGTGAGGTCATGAGCGAGCTGAAGCAGTTCAAGTTGCCCGATGTCGGCGAGGGCCTGACCGAAGCGGACATCGTCAAGTGGCACGTTCAGCCCGGTGACAAGGTCATTGTGAACCAGACCATCGTTGAGATCGAGACCGCGAAGGCGGTGGTCGAACTGCCCTCCCCGTTCGATGGGGTGGTGACGGACCTGCTGGCCCCAGAAGGGCAGACGGTGGATGTCGGAACGCCGATCATCTCGATCGACATCGCCGATGGCTCTGGCCAGGCGCCGACCGCCGAAGCAGGCGCCGATCGGCTGCCGCGGCCCGCGCCTGACACACCAGCCGCACCGGATTCCGCGCCGGGCAAGGACACCGCCGACGCCGCACCCACCCGTTCCGGCGCGCTCGCCGAGGATCTCGTGCCGTCACCACCAGCGGAGGGCGCGGTCGAGCCCGGGCTGCACGGCAGCCCCGCGCCCAAGCAGGAGCGCCAGCCCGTGCTCGTCGGCTATGGGGTCAAGCTCGGCAAGACCACGCGCCGGCCGCGCAAGAACCCGGCGTCCGCCGCGGCCTCTTCGGGCAGCGCCGCTGGCGCCCCGGCAGAGGCGGTCACCCCGCTCCATGCCCCCTCAGCTCCATCGTCACCGGACGCATCACCAGCCGCGCCGGCGAGCGTTGCCGTCCTCGCCAAGCCGCCGGTGCGCAAGCTCGCGAGGGAGCTCGGCGTCGATCTCGCCGCGATCGCGGGCAGCGGTCCCGGCGGCTCGATCACCCGCTCCGACGTGCAGGAAGCCGCCGATGTTCGAGCCGCGCCGGGTGAGCCCGCCGCGGCGGAAGCCGGCCCGCGCGAGGAGCGCATCCCGGTACGTGGGGTGCGCAAGCACACCGCCGCCGCCGTGGTGGCCAGCGCCTTCACCGCTCCGCACGTCACCGAGTTCCTCCAGATCGACATGACCGCGACGATGGACGCCGCGGACCGGATCCGCCGCCTCCCCGAGTTCGCCGATCTGCGGGTGTCGCCGCTGCTCCTGGTGGCCAAGGCGGTGCTGCTCGCGGTCGCGCGGCACCCGATGATCAACTCCTCCTGGGACGACGCCGCGCAGGAGATCGTGCTCAGGCGCTACGTCAACCTCGGCATCGCCGCGGCTACCGACCGCGGCCTGATCGTGCCGAACATCAAAGACGCGCACGCGCTGGGCCTGCCCGCGCTGGCTCGCGCGCTCGCCAGCCTCACGCAGACAGCGCGGGCAGGCAAGGCCAGCCCGGCAGACCTGCAGGGCGGCACGATCACGATCACCAATGTGGGCGTCTTCGGCGTGGACTCGGGCACCCCGATCCTCACCCCGGGCGAGGCGGCCATCCTGGCCTTCGGCCAGGTCAGGGACATGCCGTGGGTTCACGACGGAGAACTCGCCGTGCGCAAGGTGTGTACGCTCGCGCTTTCCTTCGACCACCGGATCGTGGACGGTGACCTCGGCTCGGCCGTGCTGCGCGATATCGGCGCCATGCTGGAGGACCCGGTGCGCATGCTCGCCTGGGCCTGAGCGCTCATCTTGGTCTGAGCGCCCAGGTATCGTGCGGGGCAGGGCACTCGTCGCGGCCTCTGCAGGGAGCGCTGGCATGGCCAAACAGTTAACTGCCGGTACCTCAGGCGGCACCGGTTTGAGCCCAGACCGTGCTGAGATCGTTCTGGCTGAGGCGCGCAAGGCGCTGTTCGTCATGGTCGGCTTCATCGCGGTGGTCTGGGCGCTGCAGATAGCCAACTGGGCAGACCATTACGGTTTCGACGACCACTACGGAATCGTCCCGCGCGACGTGTTGCGGCTTCCCGACATCTTCGTGGCGCCGTTCCTGCACCTGAGCTGGGGACACATCGAGGGAAACTCGGGACCGCTGTTCATTTTTGGCTTCCTCGCCGCCTACCGTGGCGTGTGGCGGTTCGCTGGAGTGACCGCGCTCATCGCCGTCACCAGTGGGCTGGCCGTGTGGTTCTTTGAAAGCGCGCACACCGTCACGGTCGGGGCCAGCGGCCTGATCTTCGGCTACCTGGGGTACGTCGTCGCGCGCGGCCTGATCGACAGGAACCTCATCGACGCGCTTGTCGGCGTGGTGATGGCGCTGTCGTTCGCATACCTGCTGACCGTGGCTTTGCCGGGCACGCCGCACGTCAGCTGGATCGGTCACCTGGGCGGGCTGATCGGCGGGGTTGCGGCGGGATGGATCTTCCGCAGCAGGCGGGGCGCGAACCGGGCCAACCGCCCGGCCAAGCGCGGTTCGGACGGCAACGGCTCGACCGCGACGAGGCCGTCGGCTGTTCCTTCCGACAATCCACGTGCTGAGCTTCACAAAGAACTGGGCGAGCTGGGTCTGTGAGAGAAACCCGAACCTCGTTCTAGGCTGTGGGCCGGGAGATACCGAGCCGAACGAGGTGGATGATGGCGCTCGCGCTCACCGGGGAACATCAGGCGCTCGCCGCGACGGTGCGAGGCTGGGCCGAACGCCACTGCCCGCGCGAGGTCATCAGGACCGCCGCGGAGAGCGCCGACAGCGGCGGCGCGCACTACCGCGGGTCGCTCGGCCCGAGCCTCGCGGGGCAAGACCTGTTCGGGCTGCACCTGCCAAGCGATCATGGTGGCCAGGGCTACGGCCTGCCCGAGCTCGCGGTGGCGCTGGAGGAACTCGGCCGCGCCCTGGTCCCGGGCGCCTTCCTGCCGACCGTGCTCGCGAGCGCCGTGATCACCGCCGCCGGCGCGCCGGGCAAGCTGCTCGCCGGGCTCGCGGACGGGTCACGCGCCGCCGCGGTCGCCCTGGCCGAAGGTCTGACCGGCCGCGCGGACGGCCGCGGCGGCCTGGTCATCGACGGCGCATGCGGGCCGGTGCTCGGCGGCTCGCGCGCCGATGCGCTGATCCTGCCGGTGCAGACCGATGCGGGCGAGGTGTGGGCCGTGGCCGATGCCGCCGCCGTCGACGTCACGGAGCTGGGCAGCCTGGATCTCACCCGCCCAGTCGCCCGCGTCAGCGCGTCCAGCGTCGTCGTGCCCGGGCAACGGCTGCTCGCCGGGCTGGACCGCACCGCGGTCACGAGCCTTGCCGCGACGCTGTTCGGCGCCGAGGCGTGCGGCATCGCCGACTGGGCGGTGCGCACGGCGGCCGCCTACGCCAAGACTCGTCGGCAGTTTGGCAGGCCAATCGGCCAGTTCCAGGCGGTTAAGCACCGCTGCGCCCGCATGCTGACAGCGGCGGAGCAGGCCGCGGCAGCCGTTTGGGATGCTGCGCGTGCGCACTCGCAGGCGGGCGCCACGGCCGCTGGCCGCGAGCTTGCCGCCACCGTGGCCGGGGTCATCGCGCTCGATGCGGCCGTGTCGTGCGCGCATGATCTCATCCAGGTGCTCGGGGGGGTCGGCTACACCTGGGAGCATGACGCTCACCTCTACTACCGTCGAGCGCTGTCGCTGCGCGCGCTGCTCGGCCCGTCCGCGGCGGGCGCGGAGCGGGCGGCGGCGCTCGCGCTCGGCGGCGCCAGGCGGCGCCTCTCGGTAGAACTGGCGGCGGAAGGACAGGAGGTCCGCGACCGGATCCGCGCGGAGCTGACCGCGCTCGCCGCCGGGGATCCCGCCTCCTATCCCGAACGACTCGCGTTGGGCGGCTGGGTCATGCCGCATCTCCCCCATCCGTGGGGCCGTGCCGCCGGGCCGCTCGAGCAGGTCGTGATCGCCGAGGAACTGCAGGCGGCCGGGCTTCGCCCGGCGAACCTCGCCATCGGCGCCTGGGTCGTGCCCGCGCTTGTTCAGCACGGCACGCGCGAGCAGCGGGAACGATTCATTCCGCCGACGCTGCGCGGTGAGCTCAGCTGGTGCCAGCTGTTCAGCGAGCCCGGCGCGGGCTCCGACCTCGCCGGTTTGTCGACCCGGGCCGAACCCGTGCCTGGCGGCTGGCGAATCACCGGCCAGAAGATCTGGACCTCGCTGGCCAGGCAGGCGCAGTGGGCGATCTGCATTGCCCGCACCGATCCGGCCGCTGCCCGGCATGACGGCATCAGCTACTTCCTCGTGGATATGTCCGCGCCCGGTATCGAGGTCCGCCCGCTCCGCGAGATGACCGGCGACGAGATCTTCAACGAGGTCTTCCTTGACGGGGTGTTCGTGCCGGACGAGTGCGTGGCCGGCGGCGTGAACAACGGCTGGCGGGTGGCGCGGACGACGCTGGCCAACGAGCGGGTGGCGCTGTCGGCCACCTGGGGCTACGGTTCCGGCGTCGCGGAGCTGCTCGAGTTCGCCGCGGCGCGGCCCGCCGACCTGTGCCAGCTCGGCCGTTTCGTGTGCGAGGGGCACGCCCTGGACCTGCTCGGGCTTCGGGTGACGTTGAAGCAGCTGTCGGGGACCGAGCCGGGTGCCACCGCGAGCGTGCGCAAGCTGCTCGGCATGCAGCACGCGCAGCGCGTCGCCGGCTTCTGCTGGGCCGCGCTCGGCCCTGACGGCGCCATCGGCGCCGCCCCGCCCGGCGCTGGCCAGCCGGGTCCCGCGCGCCGGAGTGCCGCGCGGCCGGGCGCTGGCCAGCCCGGCAGCCTCTCGCGCGATGGCGGCGAGCCCGACATCAGCGGGCCTGCAGCGGGCGCGTACTGGTCCCGCCAGGTGCTGTTCACCAGGGCTTTGACGATCGGCGGCGGCACGACGGACATACAGCTCAACATCATCGCCGAACGGCTGCTCGGGCTCCCCCGCGACCCCGAGGCGCCAGATCGCTGAGCGCCGGCCGCGGCCTGCCTCACGGGTGTCGAGAGTCACGGCGGGTAACCTGAACCCCGCGATGCTGCATTGGGGGTGTCCATGGCGGACGGCGACGGCGACCGCACCGAGCGGTTCTTTCGCGCCCGGGCGCCCGAGTCGCGCCGGGAGGACACCCCCGCGCCACGCCCGGGCCGTTACCCGCCGCCCGCCACGCCGCCGCGTCCGCCGCAGCCGCGGCGGGACTCACAGCCGACGCGGTCGGGGCGGCCGCACCGGCGTGTGCCGGCGTCACCGGCGCAGCAGCGGCTGGTGGCCAGCATCGCATCAAGCAGGCGAGCCCGCAGGCAGCGTGCTCTGCTCGCCACCTGCGGCCTGATCTCAGCTTTGGTGCTCGTCGTGTCCGGTGGAGCATGGGCGCTCGCCGGGTACGTCAACGGCTACGTGGGCCGCGTCGACGCCGGCACCGCGGGGCCGCCGCCGAGCGGGCCGCTGAACATACTGCTCGCCGGCGTCGACCGCCGGTCCGGGCTGACCCCACGCCAGGAGGCGAGGCTGCACGTCGGGCATGACCTGAGCCTCAACTCGGACACGATGATGCTGATCCATGTGTCCGCGGACCACAAGGGAGTGACCGTGGTGAGCCTGCCCCGCGACTCCTGGGTAGACGTGCCAGGCCACGGCTTGAACAAGATCAACGCCGCGTATGGCCTCGGCGGGCCCAAGCTGGCCGTGGCGACCGTGCGGGAGGCGACGGGCCTGACCATCAACGACTACGTCGAGGTCAACTTCCTCGGCTTCGTCAAGGTCATCGACGCGCTCGGCGGCGTGGACATCTGCTTGCCGCAGGCGATCAACGACACCTACAGCGGGCTGAGCCTTCGGGCGGGACGCCATCATGTGGACGGCATCACGGCGCTCAAGTTCGCCCGCGACAGGCACTCGTTCGCCTCGGAGGACCTGGCGCGGATCAGCAACCAGCAGCGCCTGCTTTCTTCGCTGCTCACCGAGGCGATCAGCGCCGGCACGCTGGCCAACCCGGTGCGGCTGTCGAAGCTCCTGAACAGCGTGCTCGCGGCGGTCAAGGTGGACCGCAGCCTGAACGTGGCGGCTCTCGCCGACCAGATGCGCGGCATCTCGGCGGAAGACGTCACGTTCACCACGGTGCCGGTAGCGAACGCGAACCTGTTGACGCCTACCGGCCAGTCAGCGGTGCAGTGGGACACCAGAGCCGCCGACCGGCTTTTCACCGCGATCAGCAACGACACGCCGCTGATCAAGCGGGTGGCCAAGGCGCCCGTCCACCGAACGCCCCTGCTTGTGGACGTCTACAACGGCACACTCATCGGCGGCTTGGCCGCCGACACCGGCGCCCAGCTGTCGAAGCACGGTTTTCATGTGCGGGCCGGCCTGACGTGGCGAACACAAGACGTGAGCCAGACAACCATTCGCTACCCCCCGGGCGACCGGGCTGCGGCACGGCAGGTGCGCGCGTTCCTGCCGGCGGCGGTGTTGAAGCGGCAGGCGGGTCTGCACTCAATCAGGGTCGTGCTCGGCGCGGCCGGTTACGAGCTTGCCGCGAGGTCCGCGGGCTCATCGACGGCAGGCAGGGCAAGGACAGCCGCGCAGAACGCCTGCAGATGACGGGGCCCGTCTCGCAGCCGCTCTGCCTGAGCTGTTTGTTTGCCGCTCCGTGGTGGTTCCGCACTGCACCGAGGCCCCGCTACGACGGCTTTGTACTCCAGGGTGTCGCGCCCGCCCCCCAAATACCCGCCAGTAACAACATCCTGGAGTACAAAGCCGAAGGCGACGCGTCTGCGCCGGGCTAGCGGCAGCTGGCGCGGGCGGCCGACGCGGTCACGTGATACCGGTCGCCGGCATAGGCGGGCGCGTCCGTGAGCTGGATGCGCAGCGTTCCCGCGACGTTCCAGCTTCCCTCGGGCACCCACCGCCCCTTCTGCGCCGCTTGCTCGATGACGAACTGACCGATGCGGGCGCCAGCAGCGAGCGAGTCACCGTAGACGTTGTAGTGCGCGAGTCCCGACGACGGGTTGGTGTCGGCGACAAAGATCTCGGCCGTGCACGTGGCGGGACGGCCGACGCGAAACGCCCAGGTGAACACGTCCTGCACCACGCCGAGCGCCCCCGTCTTCCTGCTGGCGAGCGCACGGCCGCCGCAGGCGGGCAGGCCACCGGAAACCCCCTCCCAGCCGTCGCCGCCAGCGCTTCGCATGCCCATGATGGCGCTCGTGCCGGGAAGCGGCGCGCAGCCAACGCCCGTGAGCGCGGGAAACGCCGCGGCCGCTGGCGCGCCGCCGGCGCCCCCGGTCCGGGCAGCCGACGGCGCGGAATGTGACGAGCCCGATGACGCGGATCCTTGCGCCGCGGCGGATTGCGAGCCTTGCCGCGGCGATCGGGCAGAGGGACCGACGTGCGCCCGGTTGGAGAATGTGAGAAAGCCCACGCCGATCGCCGCCGCTGCGAACGCGGCGAGCGCGCCGGACAGGACAAGCCTCAACCGGCGGTGACGGCTGCCTGAGGCCGGTCCGGGGCCCGGTTCGGGCAACAAGTGCCAGCCGGGCGGCTGCACGGCCGTGACCTTTCTCGCCGCGCGGCCGCCTTCCCCCTGCTCGTGTCCGGTCGGTGAGATGATCGCCCGCCGTGGCAGCGGCGGCGTGGGCAGCTCTCCGGTCGCTGTTGGCTCGTCTGGCTGCCCGTGCGCCGGGTCCGGCGGCTCCTCGCGGCGTCGCATCACGTGACCCTTCTGCGGAGTCCCCTCCAATCAAAGCCAACCCGGGCGGCAGCGACAACCCGCCAAAGCCAACCCGGCCGCCGGCGGCAGCCCGCCCCGTGAGTACGCCACGTCGTGTGGGGCCGGGCTGGTACGAATGACGGCATGGATGCGCCCGACCCGCGATCGGCCGAGTCAGCTGAGCCTGCGCCGGATGACGCCAGCCGGCAGGAAGAGGTCATTCGGCCGGAGGCGGAGCGCTATCTGCGCGCGCTCGCTGGTGAGCAGGCGCGGCTTCACACCGACCAGTGGGCCGCGATCAGGGCGCTTGTGCTGCAGCGCCGCCGCGCGCTTGTCGTGCAGCGCACCGGCTGGGGAAAGTCCGCCGTCTATTTCGTCGCAACCGCGCTGCTGCGTGCGCGCGGCGCCGGGCCGACGGTCATCGTGTCACCGCTGCTCGCCCTGATGCGCAACCAGATCGCCGCCGCGCAGCGGGCCGGCATCCAGGCCCGGACAATCAACTCGGCCAACATCGAGGAATGGGACCACGTGCGCGCCGAGATCGAGGCCGGGACCGCCGACGTGCTGCTCGTGAGCCCCGAACGGCTCAACAACCCGGATTTCCGCGAGCTGGTCCTGCCGAAGCTCGCCGCCTCGGCCGGCATGATCGTCATCGATGAGGCACACTGCATCTCCGATTGGGGGCACGACTTCCGGCCCGACTACCGTCGCCTGCGCACCGTCGTCGCCGATCTGCCGCGCGGCGTGCCGGTGCTCGCCACCACCGCGACCGCCAACGCGCGCGTCACACGCGACGTCGCCGAGCAGCTCGGCTCAGGCTGGCGAGGCCCGGGCGAACCGCCGCCGACGCAGGTCCTGCGCGGCTCGCTCGACCGCGACAGCCTCCGCCTCGCGGTCGTGCGCCTGCCCTTGGCGGCCCAGCGGATCGGCTGGCTCGCCGATCACCTGAGCGAGTTGCCGGGCGCCGGCATCGTCTACACCCTGACCGTCGCCGCCGCCCATGACGTCGCGGGCTTCCTGCGCGAGCAGGGACATGCGGTCACTGCCTACACGGGACAGACCGACTCAGCCGAACGGCTGCGCGTGGAAGACGACCTGCTTGCGAACAGGCTCAAGGCCGTGGTGGCGACGAGCGCGCTCGGCATGGGCTTCGACAAGCCCGACCTGGGCTTCATCGTCCACGTGGGCGCGCCGCAGTCGCCCGTCGCCTATTACCAGCAGATCGGCCGCGCCGGGCGGGGCGTCGAGCGCGCCGAGGTGATCCTGCTTCCCGCCACGGAGGACCGCGACATCTGGGCGTACTTCGCCAGTCTCGCCTTCCCGCCCGAACCCATGGTGCGTGCGACGCTCACCGCGCTGGCCGACGTGGACGCGCCCCAGTCGCTTGCGGCGCTGGAGGCGAAAGTGGACCTGCCGCGCAGCCGTTTGGAAATGATGTTGAAGGTCCTCGACGTGGACGGCGCGGTGCGGCGGGTGCGGGGCGGCTGGCAGGCGACCGGCCGGCCGTGGGCCTACGACGCGGAGCGCTACGCCCGCGTCGCCGCGGAACGGTCCCGCGAGCAGCAAGCGATGCTCGGCTACGCCGCCACCGGCGGCTGCCGGATGGCCTACCTGCTCGGTGAGCTTGACGACCCGCGGGCCGCGCCGTGCGGCCGGTGTGACAACTGCACGGGCGCGGCCTGGTCGGCGCAGGTCAGCGGCGCCGCGGTCGCGGCGGCGCGGGGGCGGTTGCGGGGAAACGGCGTGGACGTCGCACCCCGGCGGATGTGGCCGCCCGGCATGAGGACGCTGGGCGTGCCCGTCTCCGGGCGGATCGCGGCGGAACTCGCCGCCGAGCCTGGCCGCGCCCTCGGCCGGCTGACCGACGCCGGCTGGGGCGCTCGGCTGCGCGAGCTTCTCGCGGACGGCGCGGCGGACGAGCCGGTTCCTGACGAGGTGTTCGGCGCCGTGGTGAAGGTGCTTGCCGCCTGGGACTGGGCGCAACGGCCGGCCGCTGTGCTCGCCCTGCCGTCCCGCACCCGCCCCCGCCTGATTGGCGACCTCGGGCGGCGGATCGCCTCGACCGGGCGGCTGCCCTACCTGGGCCCGCTCTGCTACGCGGCCGACGCGACCGGCGCGGCCGGCGACGCGGCCGGGCGCCAGCACAACAGCGCGCAGCGGCTGCGCGCCCTCTGGCACGCGATCACGGTTCCAGCGGCCGTTCGGGCGTCCCTCGCCGGTGCTGGCGGGCCGGTGCTTGCCGTGGACGACCGGATCGAGACGGGCTGGACGATGACGGTGGCCGCGAAGCTGCTGCGCGAGGCCGGCGCGCCAGCCGTGCTCCCGCTCGTTCTTGCCGTGACGACGTAGGGCGCCTCACGGGGCGGCGCTACCGGATCGTGTTGGCGGGGCGCTGGTAGATGAGGGTGTACCGCCAGTAGAGGCGCCGCCGGATGACCGCCGCGGGCAGCAGGCGGCGTGCTTCGCGTCTGATCTCGGGAAGGGTCATCTGAGGGTCCACGACCGGCGCGGCGCTGGCCTGGGCGGCACGGCGGCCGCCGCTTCGCCGGGCTTTGGCCCTGGCCACCGCGTTCGCGCCTATGTTCGCGGGGATCGCGACCAGGTCGCGCGCGTAATCGGCCGGCGTCGCCTCCCGGTAGCAGCCCACGATGCCCAGCACGCCTGCGGGCGCGAGCGCATCGCGCAGTTTCGTTATCGTCTCGGCGAACGGCATGTGGTGGATGCTTGCGACGCAGGCGATGAAATCGTAGCGGCCGCTGCCGAGGTCGTAGCCGGTCAGGTCGGCTTCGATGTAGCAGACGTTGGACGCGCCGCTGGCCAGCGCGCGGGCCGCGGCGATCATCTCGGGCGCCCGGTCGATGGCGTCGACGGATCGCACCCGCTTGGCCAGCCGCCTGGCCAGCAGGCCGGCGCCACAGCCGACGTCGAGCGCGCGGTCGCATCCGGGCGGCACATGGCGCAGCAGGTACTGGTGGTAGGCGTCGTTGTGGTTGAAGCCGGGCCGCGCGGTGCCGGTCATTTGCAGGTCACTGCTTGCCGCGCCGGTCATTGCGGTGAGCCGGCTTCACCGACAGGGCTCGGTCTCCCGCCGGTTCGGCGACGATGACGTGAAACGCGACATGCTCCGTCAGATCCGCTTCGTTTCGCAGCAGTCGTTCCGCATCAGCCTTGAAGGCTTCGTAGTCGGCGAACAGCGACGGGTTGGCGTAGCTGGTGCCTCGCAGGCAGCCGAGCGCCTCGGAAACCGTCCACTTCCGGTCAAATCGAAAGCGGTCATTGCTGACAATCGCGTAACCAGCCCGGAGCAACTCGTCCTCATGGCTGGTCAATGGCGTCTGGTAGGCGCCGCGCCGCTGCTCACCGAGGTAAGACTGGATCAGCGCCTTGAGCGCCTTTTCCCAGCTGGTCTCGCCCGTCCAAAAGGTTCCGTCGCCCATGATGGCCACCCGGGATGACCGGTGAAGCAGGCCGCGTATCCGCGCCAAGGTGGCCGGCCGGTCCATCCAGTGAAAGGACCGGCAGAAGGTGATCAGGTCGAAGGTTCCGGCGATTCCGCCAAGCTCGGGGGCGCGGCTCTGACGGAACTGCACGCCGTGGACCACTTGGTCGAGGGCGGCGCGGCGGGCTTCGCTGAGCATGGCCTCGTCGCTGTCGGCGCCGATGACGCTGGTGAAGTGACGGCTCAAGGCGAAGGTCACCTGGCCTGTTCCGCAACCCACATCCAGCGCGTGGTCCCGGCGGGCGGCGGCGCCGACCAGGCGCCGGACAACAGGCGCCGGGACCGGGGGGCGAAATCGCCGGTAGTCCGGTGCCGCCCAGGTGGGAACGCTCATGCTGCCTGCCTCTGCGAGTGCTGCCTGCCTCTGCGAGTGGTGCCTGCCTCTGCGAGCCCGCTCGACAAACCTGTCTATCTACTCTCCGTCGCTCTCTGCCGCTCTCTGCCGCTCTCTGCCGCCAAGACCGATGGAGCGCCTGGCAAGAGCGGGTCTTGCCGTCCTTACCAAAGACCGGGCATCCTGAGCGGCGCGACGTGCCAGCGACCTCGGCCAGGGTAGTCGCTCGCGAGTGGGTGGTTGCGGCGCGGCTCGCGTGTTCGGCGGAGTTAAGGGGTGATCACGGTGTGCCGGTTGTTCGGCCTGCATGCGGGCGCCGCGGTGGCGGCGACGTTCTGGCTCATCGATGCGCCGGACAGTCTGTCGGCGCAGAGTCACCGCAACCCCGACGGCGCGGGCGTCGGGGCTTTTGGGCCGGACGGGACAGCGGCCGTGAGCAAACAGCCGATCGCCGCATGGCAGGACCAAGAGTTCGCCTCCGCCGCCCACGACCTGCGCGGCACGACGTTTGTGGCCCATGTCCGCTACGCGAGCACCGGCGCGCACACGCTGGCCAACACCCACCCGTTCGTGCAAGAGGGCCGCCTGTTCGCGCACAACGGCGTCGTGCAAGGGCTTGCTGAGCTGGACAGGCGTCTCGCGGATCTGGGCGCGGCTGGCCTTGTGCGCGGCGAGACCGACAGCGAACGGATCTTCGCCTTGATCACCGCCGAGGCCCGCCGCCATGGCGGCGACCTGGCGCCCGGCCTGGCCGCGGCGATCGGCTGGATCAGCGAGCAGTTGCCTGTCTACGCGCTCAACCTGGTGCTGGCCACCGCAACCGATCTGTGGGCGCTGCGCTACCCCGCGACCCACGAGCTGCACGTGCTGGCCCGGCCGGCGACCGATCACGACCTCGACGCCACCAGCAGCCGGATCCACGCCCGATCCCGGCACCTCGCCGATCGCCCATGCGTGATCATCGCCAGCGAACGGATGGACAACGACCCGGGGTGGCGGCTGCTCGCGCCGGGCGAACTGCTGCATGTGGACTCCAGCCTCACCATCGACAGCAGCGCTCCGTTGCCTTCCGTGCCACGCCATCCCCTCCAGCTCGCCGAGCTTGACCCGAACAGCGCAGCCTCGCAGCACCCGCAGTCCGCGGCCACGGCGTAAGCGCAAGCCCGCGAATGAGCGTAGGCATGGCGCGGGCAGGTGTGGCGCGGGCACGCCCGCCGGTTAGATGGGCAGGTCGCTCCGGAGCAGGCTGTACGTCAGCCCGTCGCGCCAGGCCCCGTCCCGCCAGCCGGCACCGCGCCGCACCCCTTCCCGGGTGAACCCAGCCTTTTCCAGGGCTCTGCGTTCGGCCACATTGTCCACTTCGGTGGCAGCCTCGATCCGGTGAACTGTCGTGTGGGCGAAAAGGTAGCGTGCAAGCAGCCGGTGCGCCTCTGTGCCATAGCCGTGGCCTCGCGCATCTGGAAGCAGGGCGATACCTATCTCCCAGTAATACGACGCGGGAGTCGGCGAGTGACGCCGCCAATTGACAAACCCCTGCCGCTCGTCGCCACGTGCCACGATGAGCGCTCCGCCGTCGTCGCCTATCAGCCCGTTCTCCGCCCACTGTCGCCGCCACAGCCGGAGATCGAACCACCCGAACCGCGCGAATTCGCCTGCTGTGGCCGGATCCCAGGTCAGCTTTTCCAGCAGCGGCAGGTCATCCTCCCTGACTGGCCGCAAGGTCACCCGATCGTCCATAGCTGACATCATGTACCTGTAGCGGCGCACCATCTGCCGCGCCGCCGGCCAGGGCCGAGGGTGGAGGTGGAGCGGCCCTTCGCCTCTCCCGTCGTGTCAAGGCTCGCGAAGCGACGCGTGGCCATGCGGATTCGCCCGCGTCTTGGTCTACCGTGGAGAGCGGCATGGCGATTGCGGACGGGACGACGAATGGAGCGGCCCGATGACTGCGCATCCTTTTTTTGACAGCGATCATGACCACCCGGTCGAGATCCTGTGTGCCCTTCCCGAGGAATATCACGCCCAGTTCCGGGCCGAGTACGCCACGGCCGTTGATGGTGCGCGGCGCCCTGAGCAGTTCCGCCAGCTTCGTGAGCTGCTGCGGATGTGGCGGCTGCGCGCGGCTGCTTATTCCAGCCCTGGATACCAGCGGCGGCTGGCAGCCGCCCGCCAGGGACTCGCTCAGGAATTCGCCCCGGCTGAGCAGGTGATCCCGGGCTGGCCTGCCGGCCGCCAGAACAGTTGAGTTACCGCGTCCAGTTCGGTGGCGGCGGGCAGATCAGGTTCAGGGATAACCCAGCCGCGCGAATTCGCCTTGCGCCGTCGAATAGCGCCTGCGGCTGAATGCTCGCGGTGAAATCCGACCGGTTCCCGAACACTCCTACGACGTCGGCTAGATGTGCCTGCGCGGCCGATGACGAGCCATTTTTTGATGTGGTATCCGCTGCGGCGGTAGAGGGGCCAGGACGCCATCCGCCGGGCTCGGCTCGAAAAGCTGTTGCGTCGTGTAGCCCGCGAGCTTACGGAGGTGGAGCGGGTGAAGAAGGAGCGGGTGAGGCGTCATGATTAGCGATCATGGCGCTTACCTGGGCATTTCGGTTGGAGCAGTGCGGATCCGGAGGCGATAGCACCCTTGGTCCACAACTGGGCCGCAGACAGGAGATACCGGATAGTAGTACTCGCCAAAGTCCCCCTGCGCCGGGACATAAGGCTCTATTTCGACCGGCCCTGCGCAAGAAACGTGAGGGGGTAACCGCGCATGTGACCGGCCGGCGGCCGGACTGCCGCGGAGAACAAGAATCAGCGAGGGGGTGGTGTGATGTCACACATCGTAAGCGCTCATCACGCACCTGGAGTCCATCGCAAACGACACCTGACAGACTTCTGGCGGCATTTCCTGGAGATGCTTGCGGCGATGGCGGTAGGCATGATCGCCACTATCGCCGTCTTTGTGTCCGTGGTGGGGCTCAAGACCTGGGACCAGGTGACTGTGCAGTACCCGACGCAGGCCTTGCTGGCGATGGCGGCCGGGATGACCATCCCGATGGTCGCCTGGATGCTGTTCCGGGGCATGGGACGGAGGAACTCGTACGAGATGGCGGCCGCCATGGTGCTTCCCGTCGTCCCGTTCCTGTGCCTTGTCTGGCTCGACGTGACCAAGAGCGCGCAGTGCGGGGCGTATTGCGCGGTGACGATCGCGGCGATGCTCGGGCTCATGTTCTACCGCCGGAGCCAGTACTCGGCCACCCGTCGCCCTCGGGCTGGCGCGGCCAGTCGGCTCGCTTGAGCGGTAGCTACATGGTGATCACGTAGCTGTCACGGTGGCTTGCCAGCCATTCAGCGGCCAGATGCGGGAATCGCCCCGAGGCCACGGTCAGCACCCGTCTTTGCCGTCGGTCAGTTTCAGGACGAGTTCGAGCCGCTCGTCGCTGACGTGAGCCAGCGGCGGCAGGAGCAGGGTTGAAATGCCCACCGTCACCGCGGCGCCGTCGTGGCTGGCGCGATCGCCCACCATGAGAGCCTCACCCGGCGCGACACCCAGCTCGTCAAGCGCCGCGGCAAAGATCGCAGGATCGGGTTTTTGCACGCCCCGCTCGTACGACAAGACGAAAGCGTCGACGAAGCTGGCCAGCCCGTGCTGGCGGAAGACCGGCCGCAGGTCGAAGTGGATGTCACTGACCACGCCGACCTTCACCTCCCGCCGCTTCAACGTCTGCAGCGTGACGGCCACATCAACGGCAAAGGGGTTGTGCCCGGGATCCGACTCGACCTCGTACAGGGCAGCGGCAAGCCCTGGGTCAAGCCCGGCAACCGCGAACAGCCGGCGATAGGAATCCCGGTGAAAGCTGGCATCACAGTCGATCCGCTCCCACACCGACCGCAGCCCTGGATCGGCCGCCGCGCCCTGGAGCGCGCCCGCCACCCGCTCAACGTCACCGGCCGAAGCGCCGCGGCCCAGCCGCCGAAACGCCTGCTCCACCCATTGGCAGTCCGTCATCGTCACGACCAAAGTGCCCCGCCAGTCGAACAAGACAGCCCGCAACACCGCCACACCCGCATCCTGCCACCCAGCGCTGGGCACCACCCGCCGGAGCCCTCATGACCGCCGACCCATGAAGCTGAGGTATTCAGACAGTTTCAATCAAAGATGTCCTGCGCCGGCGCCGCGGGCCGGCCGCGGTGCGGCCCGGCCGCGGTGGGGTGGCACCGTGTGCGTGGTGAATGTGGCGCCGCGCACCCAAGGAGCGCCGCAAGTGGGCTGCCCGCCGTGGCTGATCATCCCGGCGCGAACCGCCGCGAGAGCGCAGGCCTCCCGCCTGGGAATGAACCGCGATCACCGAACGTCTCAGCATATGGACGCGCCCGGCGACCGGCCGCGGCGCGGCAGCGGCCGAGACGGGACACAGTGACCAGCATGGGGCAGGGCGCGCGGCACCCATTCACCACACCGGCCGGGTGACTGCCGCAGTGCGGGTGCGGACCGGGCGATCGCGAGCGCCATCGAGGCACAACGATCAGAGCCGTAACCGTGATCATGCCGCTGACCTGGGATTATGGGGTGGAGGGCCACCGACAAAACCCTGCTGACCAGCGGCTATGGGATGTTTCTGGGGTGCTGGTGCCGGGTTAAGCGGGCCGGTCTCCCGGTGTTTTGCGCGGTTTGGGTGCTTTGGGGTAGTTCGGGTTTGGGGCCCGGGCTGGGCGGGTCCGCGGCGGCGCCGGGGTGCCGGGGGTGATCGTGGCCCGGCCTTCGGTCGTGGCCCGGCCTTCGGCGCGGGCCATCTCTTCCAGCGAGAGGGCTTCGAGCTGGGCGGCCAGTGCGCGCAGCCGCCGGGTGTTGGCGAACCAGGCGGCGTAGGCGCCGTATTGGGCTTGGGTGAGCCTGCGGGTGACGGTTTTGCCTTTGACGGTGCGGGTCCATTGGATGTAGGGGCCGTGCAGGACGGGTGGGTCGGCGGCGCAGGCGCAGCGGGGCTTGCCGCAGCGGGTGCGGCAGATGACGATGCTGCCGGGCAGGCAAAAACCGGTTTGGCCGAGGGCTGCCTGGATCGCTGCCCTGGCCTGTTGTGCGCTGTGGCCGTCTGGCGCCGGCATCGTCGCCTCCGTGGCCAGGATCCCGCGAATCTGCCCGGCGGGCGCCTGCCGCTGGCCGGCGTGTCCCGCGGGCGCTGGGTCTGCAACTGTATTCGCTTACAGGAATCTCTGAGAGCGCTGTGGCGAGAGGGCGGCGATGGGCGATCCGGCGCCAGCGCAGGCGGGACGCTTAGCGGACCCGCGGCGGAAGGCCATGACCGCCACGGCGCTGCGCGGGATATCCCGGTTCGCCGCTACCCGGGGGATCCCCGCCCGCGCGGAGGTCCTGCTGGACTATGACGTGATCGAGGCGTTTTGCGTTGCGGGCCCGCGCGGGCTGGCGTCCCCGACCCGCGGCACGCACCGCTCAGTGCAGCGCCGGCTCGCCGGGCCGGTGCACGGCGGGCCGGGGCAGCGGGCGGCGCCAGTTGCGGGCGCGAAGCCGCCGCCGTACTCCGCCGCGGAGCGGGCCGAGCTGGCCGCCGTCGCGGCCGCCCAGCGTGATCCGGTGAAACGTTGCTCGGCGCTGGCCATGGCGGTGCCCGGCGCCGGCGCCGGGCTGCGGCCCCGCGAGCTGGTGGCGCTGCGCGGCAGCGCCGCCGCCCGGCACGGCCACCAGGTTGTGGTTGAGGCCAGCGGACCCGCCGCGCGGGTGGCGCCGGTCGCCTCGCACTATGCCGGGCGGGCAGCCGAGCCGGCCCGCGGCGCGGGAAACGGTTACCTGTTCCGGCCCGGCCCGGCAGACCGCGGCTACAAGAACTTCGTCACCAACTACGCCCGCACCCTGGTGGCGGACCCGGCCGCGCCGCGGCTGTCCAGGAGCCGGCGCCGGTCCAGCTTCATCTGCGGCCACCCCGTGGACGGCGCCCCGCTGGGTGAGCTGCTGGCCATCACCGCGATCTGCCAGGCCGAATCTCTGGCCCGCTACGCCCGCCACGTCGATGGCGCCCCGTCCAAGGCCGCTTTGCGGGCCTGGGACAAGACCCAGCAGGCACGCTAAAGGGCGGCGGGCTGGACATCCCCGAGCCCGCCACGCTCCCCGGTGATGAGACCGCCGCGTTCGCCGCCGAACTTATCGACCACAGCGGCACCGCCCCGGTCATCGAGACCGCGCTCGCGCGCAAGACCGGGCGGCCACGGCCACTGCCGGTCCGCGCCCTGCTCACCGC
>WNGE01000689.1_pt1 | contig 44440 bp, 37 predicted proteins | sample 5400651 | NCBI WGS metagenome assembly WNGE01 (sample SAMN13153370, study PRJNA577476) | soil metagenome | isolation source: 60 cm soil or saprolite under grassland replicate 2 | place: USA:California | collected 2016-06-15 | reverse complement strand
GACACCGCCCACGCCGACTACACCCCCCCGCGCACCCCCACCGAACACCTCATCGCCGCCGTCTTCACCGACATCCTCACCCACCCCCGCATCGGCGCCAACGACAACTTCTTCGACCTCGGCGGCAACTCACTCCAAGCCGCGAGGGTCGTCGCTCACATACAGGAGGACCTCGGGATCGAGCTGAAGGTGCGCGACGTCTTCGACAACCCGCTCGTCGCCGACCTCGCCACCGTCGTCGACCAGGCCCCCGCGGCAGGTTCGGCTGAGCCGGAGAGCGAGCAACTCGCCGCCGAGGTGGCCGAGATCGAGCAGCAGCTTCGCGACGCGGTGGAACGTCTCAAGCGGCACGATGCGGCCACACAGGCGGGCACCGACGCCGGATGACCCGGCGCCGCGCGCTCACGTGCCGCTGCGCTGCCCGCATGGCTCACCCACGAGGAGAAACCGGATGCCTGACGACCCTGCGGACGCGGAGCGCAGAGCAGGCGCCGACGCAGGTGCCGCGCCCGAAGCGGGGCAGCCGCAGGACGAGCCGCGCCGGGCGCGCTGGGGCACGCTGTGGGCGCATGCGGACTTCATGAAGTTCTGGACCGGAGAGACCATTTCCCTTTTCGGTTCGCAGGTGACGTCGCTGGCGCTGCCGTTGACCGCCATCATCGTCCTACGCGCCACGCCAGGCCAGCTCGGGCTGATCCGGTTCCTGCAGAACGTGCCGTTCCTGTTACTCGCGCTACTGGTGGGCGCCTGGGTGGACCGCCGGCGCAAACGGCCCATCATGATCGGCTCGAACGCGGCGCGCGGCTTGCTGATCGGGCTGGTGCCTGTGCTTGCCGTCGCGGGAGCGCTGCACATGCCGCTGCTGTACGCCATTGCGTTCGCGGTCGGCATCGCCACCGTCTTCTTCGACGTGTGCTGGATGTCCTACGTCCCTGCGCTGGTCCCAAGACAGCTCCTCGTGGAGGCCAACAGCAAGGTCTCCACCAGCTACGCCGCGGCCGACGTCGCGGGGCCGGGCATTGGCGGCGTGCTGGTGCAGCTCATCGGCGCGCCAAAGGCGATGATCGCCGATTCCCTGTCCTTCGTGTTCTCCATTGCGAGCCTGCTCGCTATTCGCACCGAGGAGCATCGGCCCGACATCACGGAAAAGCGCCACCTGCGGGCGGAGGTCGGCGAAGGATTGCGCCTGGTCCTGGGCAACCGCTACGTCCGCGCGACAACCGCGCAGGGCGGGTTCTGGAATTTTTTCTTCATCATGAGCGACACGATCTTCCTGCTTTATGCGATTCGGCAGCTTCACTTCACACCGGGCCTGGTTGGCGCGATCCTCGGCGTCGGCGCGGTCGGTGGTGTCGTCGGCTCCGCCCTCGCCTCATCGTTAACCCGCCGCATCCGGTATGGCCGGGCGCTTGTCACGGCAACCGGCTTCGGCACCGTCCCGGCTTTCCTGCTACCCGCCGCCGCGGGGCCGAAGGCGCTGATGGCAACCATCTTCATGGTCGCCTTCTTCCTTATCCGGTTCGGGCTGGCCACCGCCAACGTGCTAATGATCACGCTCAGGCAGACCGTCACACCGGCCCGCCTCCTCGGCCGTATGACAGCGGCCTCGCGCACCATCCTCTACACGCTGGGCCCGCTCGGCGGGATCGTTGGCGGCGCGCTCGGCGCCACCATCGGGCTGCGCGCCACTCTCTTGGTGGCGGCGGTGGGCTTCGTCCTCACCCTCATACCTATCCTGGTCTCACCGATCCCCTCACTGCCTGAACTGCCCCCCGCGGCGGCCTGACCAGGTGCCGCCTCCACGTGGCGCGCGTCCCGCATAGTGCCATGGACGGCAGGCCGACATCGGCCGCTGGGGCGCTCGCGGCGGCCGCCTTCTTCCGCGCTAGGCAGGCACGCGAAGGGTTACCGGGTTTCGCCGTGCTCGTCGCCCGGCTCCGCCGCTCGATCGGCGGTGGCGAGGGCAGGAACGCCGGCGGTCACTGGCGGGCGAACCGCCCGGCCAGCACCCAGCAACAGGAAAGCGATGACGGTGACCAGGGCGGCCAGCCCACCGGAGCCTCCGGCCATGCCTCGAAACCCGAATACCTGCATGGCCACCCCGCCGAGCGAGCTGCCTGCCATCCCGCCAACGTTCATTATCACGTCGAAGACGCCCTGCGCGGCGGGGCGCATCGGCACCGGCACGGCCTCGGTCAGCAGCGTCGAGCCGGCCACGAGCACCGCTGACCATCCGAGGCCAAGCAGCACAAGCCCGATGATGAGCCAGCCGGCGGCGTTTGCCGGCACGACAGCGGCAGCCACGCACGCCGACACGGTCAACAGCAGACCGAGGTGGATCGTCCAGGTCCGGCCAACGTGGTCGGTCAGCCAGCCCATCACCGGCGCCAGCCCGTACATCGCGGCCACGTGCAGGCCTATTGCCAGCCCGATCACCGAGTACATCGCTCCGCCCATGTGCATCTGCACCGGCGTGAACGACATCACCGCCAGCATCATGGCGTGCGCGGTGGTCATTGCGACGACGGCCCCGACGGCGAGCCGGGATCTGCCCACGGTGCGCAGCGCCAACAAGAACGGGATCTTCTTCGGCACGCTCGGCGCCCCGGCGCGTGACCTGGCCACCACGAGCGGGTCGGGACGCAGCAACGCCAGGACGATCACGGCGGACAGCAGGTAAGCGATGACCGCGCCCACGTATGGGCCTGCCAGCGGCGGCAGGCCCGCGCTGCGCGCGGCGCTGGTGGCGACTCCGAGCATGTTCGAGCCGCCCACGGCGCCGACGGTCGTCGCCCAGACCACCACCGACAGATGCAGGCCGCGGTTGGCCTCGGTCGCCATGTCAGCTGCCGCGTACCTTGACTGCTGGTTGGACGTCATACCCATGCCCATGAGCGCGTGGGCGGCGACAAGCAGCGGGTAGGACCGCTGCTGCGCCGACGCGACGACGAGCAGCGCGCCCACGACAGCAAGCAGGTAACCCGTGGCGAGCGCGGGCCGACGACCCTGCCGCGCGGCGAACCGCGCGAGCGGAAAGGCGCTCAACGCCGCCCCGGCCACGCCCGCGGTCGGCACCAGACCGATCAGCGCGCCGGAGTTCGTCAGCTGCTGCGCGAGCAGAGTCCCCGCGCTGAGGGTGACCGCGATGCCGACGCCGCTGAACACTTGGGCGCCGGTAAGCACTCCCACGGTGCGCCGTTGCCAGGCGGCCACGCGGCCAGGGGTTAAGTTCGGCTGCGTTCCTGTGACGGCCATATATCTCATCCTCATAGCGCGGGCGCTGATCGTCCAGGCTGCCCGCCGACCGATTGTGCCTCGGCCCGCTGACGGCGGATTGACGCCAAGCTGACGGTTGGATGACTGAAGGCCCGTGAGCGCTGCTCACTGGGTCTGCGACAGGTGGAGGCTGTCGCGCGCTGCCCGCCCGTTGTGCCGCCTGATCGATGGCGGTATGCAAGGTAGGTCCGCGCCCGTTCGAGTGCCGCCAGCCGGATGCGGGTTCATCCTCACCCGGACGGCATACCCGAGGCGGCGAGGACAGTCGGTGATCTCCTATCAGCAGAGCCACGTGGTTTGCAGATGTCCGGGATGGGTTCAGGTCTTCAGGCCGGCGACTCGATGATGATCGCCGCATTCCGGCAGGCGCTTGTTCATCAGGGGATCATCATCGCGGTGGTCTGTGCCTTGCTCGCCGTCGCGTGGATCAGCGCGCACGATTGGCTGCCGTCGGCCCACCCGGTCGACGGCCGTGCCCGGCCAGGTGGCCGGCCGGCGCACGCGGCGCCGCCTGCGCCGCAGGCGGAGCCGACGGCTCGCCGGGTGCTGCGAATTGGGTTCGGCATACTGTGGATCATCGATGGGCTGCTGCAGGTTCAGCCCGCCATGCCGGTGCGGCTTGCTTGGCAGGTCGTCCTGCCCGCTGCGGCGAGTTCTCCACCATGGGTACAGCACCTGGTGAGTTGGGGCGCGAACACGTGGACGTACCACCCGATCACGGCCGCGGCGTCGGTGGTGTGGATCCAGATCGGTATCGGCGCCTGGCTCGTTGTGGCGACGCGCGGCGCCTGGTCCTGGCTCGCCGGGCTGGCGAGCCTGGCCTGGGGGATGGTCGTCTGGGTGTTCGGCGAGGCGTTCGGTGGCGTGTTCGGCCACGGCCTGACCTGGTTTTTCGGCGCGCCGGGAGCGGCGCTGCTCTACTGCGTGGCCGGCGCGTTGATAGCGCTGCCCGTGCGCGCGTGGTCAACGCGGCACCTCGGCGGGCGAGTGCTCGCCGCTTCGGGGTTGTTCTTCATAGGGATGGCGGTGCTGCAGGCGTGGCCCGGGCGCGGCTTCTGGCAAGGCCGGTTGCACGGGCGGCCGGGCACGCTGACCGGCATGATCCAGGACATGTCCCGGGTGCCGCAGCCACGCTTCCTGGCCGCGTCGGTCTCCGCATTCGGCTCTTTCGTCGCGGCGCACGGGTTTGCCGTCAATTTGTTCGCAGTCATCGCGCTCGCCGCGATCGGCGCCGGCCTGCTGAGCGGCCGACCACGGCTGCTGCGCCTGTCGCTGGTGGCCACCATCGTGTTGTGTCTGGCCGACTGGGTGCTGATCGAGGACCTCGGCGTGTTCGGCGGGGTCGGCACCGACCCGAACAGCATGATCCCGATGGCGCTGTTGGCCCTCGCCGGCTACCTCGCGCTGGCGCCCGCCCCGGCTGCCGCGACCGGCCAAGCGCAGCCGACCGCCGCCTCGCCCGGCAATTCCTGGCGCCACGGCATCAACGCGGCGAGACTGCACCAGTCGATCAGTTCCGCCAGTCCGGGGTCCATGACGGCCGTCGGCGCTTTGGCCATGGTCGCGCTTGGCGCGCTCCCGATGGCAGCCGCGTCGGCCAACCACCACGCCGACCCGATCATCGCCCAGGCAATCGCCGGACCGAGCAGGCCACTGAACTACCCGGCACCGCCCTTCCAGCTCACTGACCAGCACGGCACGCCAGTGACGCTTGCGAGCCTGCGCGGCAAGGCAGTGCTGCTCACCTTCCTCGACCCGACATGCGCCTCCGATTGCCGGCCTGTCGCGCAGGAGTTTCGCGGAGCCGGCCAACTGCTCGGGGCGCAGTCCCGCCGGGTCGAACTCGTCGCCGTGGTCGCCAACCCGATCTACCGCTCCAGCGCGTTCACCCGTGCCTTCGACCGCCGGGAGCGCCTCGACAAGGTCGCCAACTGGCGGTATCTCACCGGCACGCTTCGCCAGCTCACTCGGGTCTGGAACGCCTATGGCGTCACAGTCTCGGCCACGCCGGCGGGCGCGGTCGACGGCGACAATGTCGCCTTCGTCATCGACGCCCGCGGCAGGATACGCCGGAAAATTGACCCTGGCCCCGGACCCGGCACGGCGAGCTCGAAATCTTCCTTCGCCGTGCTGCTCGCGAACGCTGCCGAAGACGCGCTGAGGTCATCGTGAGCGGGCGGTCGCGCCGGCGTGGTGAACCCGCTCGAGACACGATTCACGCTTGCTGGCCGTGGGTGTAGACCTCGAGGTCGGTCGCTTTGACGGTGAGCCATACCTGGCTTCCCTGGCGCAGCGACAGCTCAGCTACTGCTGCGGGCGTGACGTCGACCAGGGCGGGCGGTTGGCCATGGAGGTCGAGCCGGACTCGGTCGGCGAGCAGTGTCAGGCCAGCGATGCGCGCCGGCCACGTGTTGCGTGCGCTGCTCGCGTGCGGCGGCTGGGTGCTGACGACAACCGCGGATGGGCGGACGGCGACGAGCACGTCGCCGCGGCGGCCGTGGTCGGGGACAACGAAGGTTCCTCCTGCGGTCAGCGCCACGGCTGAGCCGTCCGCGCGGCCCGCATACAGGTTCAGGCCGACAAGCTTGGCCACGTACTCCGTCGCGGGCTGGCGGGCGACCTGGGCAGGCGTGCCTTCCTGCACGATCCGGCCGTCTTCGAGAACGAGGAGCCGGTCGGCGAGCACGAGCGCTTCGACTGGGTCGTGGGTGACAAGCAGGCACGGCCCGGCGAAGTCGGACAGGTGCTGGCCGAGCTCATCCTGCACCTCAAGGCGGCTGCCCGCGTCAAGGGCCGACAGTGGTTCATCAAGCAGCAGCAACGTCGGCTCGCCTGCCAGTGCCCTGGCGAGCGCGACCCGCTGAGCCTGGCCACCGGACAGCTCCGCGGGCTTGCGCCCGGCCAGACCAACCAGGCCGAGCCGGTCAAGCCAGCGGCTGGCCGCAAGCCGGGCGGCCGGGCGGCTGAGGCCACGGGCGCGCGGTGCGAACGCCACGTTCTCGGCCACGCTCAGGTGCGGGAACAGCCGGTAGTCCTGGAACACGAAACCGACCGGCCGCCGGGCGGCCTCGGCGAACGCCCCGGTGCGCGCATCATCGAGGACCTGGCGGGCAAGCGTGATGCGTCCCTTGGCCACCGGGGTCAGGCCAGCCAGCGCGCGGAGCAGGGTGGATTTGCCGGCGCCGTTCGGTCCAAGCACGCCGACCACCTGGCCGGGCGCAGCGGTGAAGGCGACCGTGAGAGTAAAGCTGCCGCGCCTGACCTCCGCATCGACGGCCAGGCCATCGCTTCGATCATTGGCGAGTACCTTGTGCCCCGCATCGGCGCTGGTCGCATCGTCGCGACGCGGGGCCGGCGAGGTGGAAGAGTACTCGGTCACTGGACCGCGCCGCCTCGCAGCCAGTGGTCACGAAGACAGACCAGCACGACGACGCAGACCAGCAGCAGGACAAGGCTGAGCGCGATCGCGGCGTCGGGGTCATTCTCCAGCGCGTAGTAGACCGCGATGGGCATGGTCTCGGTTCGGCCCGGAAAGCTGCCCGCGAACGTGATCGTCGCACCGAACTCACCAAGTGCCCGCGCCCAGCACAACACCGCACCCGCGCCCAGCGAGGGAGCGATCAGCGGCACGGTGACCCGGCGGAAGACGGTCATCGGCGTCGCGCCCAGCGTGGCCGCCGCCTCTTCGTAACCCAATTCGGCCGAGCGTAGCGCTCCCTCGACGGTGATGATCAGGAATGGCATAGCCACCAAGGTCTCGGCCATCACCACGGCCACGGGCGAGAAGGGGATCGTCACACCGAACCAGGAATACAGGTACCTGCCGAGCAAGCCAGTGCGGCCGAATGCGAGTAGCAATGCCACGCCGCCGACCACGGGAGGGAGCACAAGCGGCAGCGTCACCAGCGCACGCAACAGCCGCTGTCCAGCGAAGCTGCCGCGGGCAAGCACCCACGCCAGCGGCACCCCGATGATCACGGCGATCGCCGTGGCCGCCGATGCGGTCCATAGCGACAGCACGAGCGCCTGGACCGCGTCCGAGCCGCTCAGCACCGCTGCGAGTCGGTGCCAGGGCACCCGAAACACCAGCCCGGCCAGCGGCAGCACCAGGAACGCGATCGCCACGATCGCCGGCGCTAGCAGCGGCGCAGGCGCCGACCTCGATCCGCCGCCCCGGTCAACGCGACGTGCCCGGTCACGAGTGCTCAGCCGCGACGGCGTAGCGAGTGCGTCCATTGGTGTTTGGGCGGCCGGGCGGTCAGGGCTTCTCGAACTTGGCTGCGGACAGCAGGCTTTCGCCCGCGGCAGACACGACGTAGGCGACGAACGCCCTCGCGGTCGCCGCGTTGCCGCTCTTGCTGATCGTGGCGATTGGGTACACGGTCGACGCGTTGACCCGATCCGGGATCGGCACGCCCTTCACCTTTGCGCCCGCGGCGTTGACGTCGGTCACGTAGACGACGCCCGCGTCGACGTCGCCGAGTTCGACCTTGCCAAGGACCGATTTCACATCCGGCTCGAGCGTGACCGGCGTGACGGTGATCCTGGCGTTGCCGAACACTTTCGCGGCGACGGCACCGCACGGCACTTGCGGCTGGCACAACGCGACCTTCACCGGTGACTTCGCCAGGTCATCGAGCGAGGTGACATGCGCAGGGTTCGCCGGTGGCACGGCGACCTCCATCACGTTCTTGGCGAAGTTCACCGGCGCCAGCGCGTCGCCTGCGGCAACGACCTGCCGCATGTTCTTCGGCGACGCTGAGGCGAAGACGTCCGCCGGCGCGCCGGAGGTGATCTGGGTGGCCAGGCCGGAGCTCGCACCGAAGCTGAACGTCACCTTCACCCCGGGATGCGCGGCCTCGAACCGCCTGCCGATCGCGGTGAATGCCTCCTTCAGCGAGGCCGCCGCGAATACGGTGATCGACCCGGACAGCGCGGCGGGCTTGGACCGGCTCGGGCTGGTTGACGCCGAGCTTCCGCTCGGCCCGCACCCCGCCACGGCGGACACGGCGAGCCCAGCTGCGATTACGGTGATCGGGGGACGGCGCACAGCAAACTCCGGTAAGTGAGTCTCGGCAGCGGGATCAGCGGTTCTTTGGGATCTCGACCGACACATTCGTCGCCTTGACGGCCGCGACCGCGAGCACTCCAGGCGCGAGGCCGAGCTCGTCGGCGGCCTCACGGCTGAGCAGCGACACGAACCGGTGCGGCCCTGCCTGGATCTCCACCTGAGCCATCACCGTGTCGCGCACCACGCGGGTGACCAGGCCGCTGAACCGGTTCCGCAGCGACTGAGCGCTCACCACCCGGTCGTCGGGGTGACTCGCCGACTCGGCCCGCTCCTGCGCGAGCCGGGCCAGAGCCGCCCCGTCCACCGCCAGCCTGCCCGAAGCGTCGGTGGTCCGTTCGATCCGGCCCCCCTCTGCCCACCGGCGCACTGTGTCGGAGCTGACCCCAAGCAGGTCAGCCGCCTCTTTGATCCGAAAAGTCGGCACCACGTGATCGTAACGCAAATGCGCCCATACTGGCAGTCTGAAGGCGCACACGCCGCAGTATGACGCGGTAATCGACGCATACAGGCTGCACCGATGTGCAGGCAGGGCCGTGCCACCCGAAATTCAGTCGTATTTCGTGACGTCGTATGTTCCTCTGCTGATACAGGTTCATGTGACCGGCCGCCGTGGGGACAGCGGCCTCGACGGGGTAGGCGCTGGCTGCAGAGCCAGGGCTCGTGGCGAGGGGATTCGACTCGACGCAGGAGGCGTGTCCTAGCCCTCTTCCCGGCCGTTCACGCAGCGAAGACGGGGAACGACCATGAGCACGGCAAGCGATCAACGTACCGATGAGCGCAGCGACACCGAGAAACAGCGCAGGAAGCGCCGGTTACTGAGAGCGCTGCGGTATGTCGCCTCCAAGGTAGATTTCAAAATCACGCTTGTGGTCACGGTGACGGCCACAGTGACCACCGGCACGGCGCTCGCGGTGCCGCGGCTGGTCGGCCACGCCAAACCGAGCCCGACCTCGTCAGCCCAGTCGTCACCGTCCACCAGCGCAACCACCACCTCGCCCAGCGGACAGCCGTCGCAGGGCAGCATCGGAGGCCCGGTGACCGTCGCCGATGGTGGTTCCGGTGGAGGTGCCGGTGGAGGCACCGGTGGAGGTCTCTCGCCCGCTGGCGGCCCGGGGCAGCCGAAGCTGACAGCGCCCACGCAGGTCAGCCCGGCCGATGGCACGGTGTTCACCAACTACCCGCGCGACACCACCCTCACCTGGAACGCAGCGACCGGAGCGGCCTCCTACCTCGTCGAGGTCGAATGCCTGGACTGCGTCACCGTCGGCCAATGGTCCTCGTGGGCGAGCGCGACCACCAAAGGCACCAGCTACAGCTTCACCTGGGTCGGCGACAACCACGGCCGATGGCGGGTCACCGCGACCGGCACCGACGGCGCCACGGGGTCGGCGAGCGGCTGGTGGCAGTTCTCCTACAAGACCTGACCCGGTGCAGTGCCGCCGGGTCAGGACCGCCGCGCGTCAGCTCCGCCGCGTCAGGACCGCCGCGCGTCAGCTCCGCCGCGTCAGGACCGCCACGGCTCAGCTCCGCCGCGTCAGGACCGCCACGGCTCAGCTCCGCCGCGGCTCGGGTGCCGCGGCGTTCGCCGCTCGCTCGAGCAGCCGCTCCTTCGGCACCTGGGCAAGCCACGAGCCAGCGAGAAGTGAGGTCACGATGGCCAGCATCACCAGGACCGAATAGAAGGACTGCCCGATGATTCCCGCGGCATAAGTCACCGAGGCGACGACGATCCCCGGCCCGCCCCTGGCGTTGAGCGCGACCGCCAGATTCCACGACGAGGCATTGGTCTCCCCGGCTAGCCGCGCACCGATGTAAACGCTGCCCGCCTTGACGGCGCACGCCAATACCAAGAAGAGCATGAAGAAGCCGACGCTGAAGCCGCGCAGCAGGTCGAGCTGCAGCCCGACGATCGCGAAGTAGACGGGCACGAAGAAGGCGAACGAGAAGCTTTTTATCGACCGAAGCGCCTCAGGCGAGACCTCCGGGGCGGCGCCAACCGCGATCCCGGCGACGAACGCGCCGAAGAATCCCTCAACGCCCATAAACAGGCACAGCAGCGTCGCGCCAAGCATAATCACAAGCTGGTAGGCGACAGGGCTCGCCTTGCGGATGAGGTTGAGCCGCCACCGTTCGGCGGCGCGGTAGATTCTGGGCCCGAAAGCGAGCGCCGCGGCGAGGACGGCCAGCGTGGCAAGCACGTGGTAGACCAGGTCGGCAGGCGAGCCCGGGCTGATCGAAAGCATCCCAGGCAATCCGAAGACCACACCCTGACTGCCTTGCGCGAGCCCAACAGCGACCGCCAAGACCACATAGAGGACGACATCCTCGGCCACCGCGACGCCGAGAACGATCCGTGCGAACGCCGTGTCGAGAATGCCAAGGTCGTGCATTATCTTGGAAATCACCGGGATGCTTGTCACGGCCATCGCGATAGCGAACACAAACAGGAAAGAAGCGGTGTTGCCGCGCGGCCCCCATGCGGCGTGGAAATCCACCACCTGGAGCAGCCCGAGCCCGGCAAGGAAGGGCACGACCATGCCGGTGGCGAACACCCATCCCACGGTCCCGCTCTCGCCCCACCGCAGCGCGGACCGTATCTCGGTGCCGGAGCAGAAAAGCAACAAGAGAAGGCCAAGCTGGTAAACGGCGCCCAAGACAGCCGGCGTCGCGCCGGCGGCCGGAAACAGCCGGGCTTCCGCTGACGGAGCGAGGTGGCCGAGCACGGTCGGGCCGAGCACGAGCCCGGCTGCGATCTCGCCGATCACCCGCGGCTGCCTGAACCGGGCGAACAGCGTGCCCAGGGAATGCGCGATGATCATTAGCGCGGCGAGCGCAAGCAAGACATGCGTGACGTCCAATGCGCTCAGTGGCATGTGCGAAGCCCCCCACTCTGCAGACACTTGGTGGACGCGCATCGACACGGGGCGGTGCACATACACCTGGTCAGGCGCGGGTTCCCGGTGCCTGATGTGACGACCGCAGGCGCGACCGAACGGCTCGCCCGCAGCATCCGGCAGTGACACTGTGCGGCAGCCGTTATGGATCATTTTACCGAACGGCTGCGCTAAGTGACACTGCAGTCACTTTGAGCTGAGTGCAGTGAGGTTCTCCCGCTGGCCGCACAGCGCTGTTTACGCATGCTTGCAAACCTGACGGCTCGTATGGCCGCCCCAGCTCTGGACAAACCCCCAGCCGCTTACCCCCGCCGCTCACCCCGCCCCGGCCCGTTCACCATTGCCTGCCCACCCCGCGCACGGCGGCCGCGTAGACAACGACGTTGCTCAGGTAGGTCCCAAGGCTCGGGTCGAAGATCCCGCCGCACGTGATGAGGCGAAGTTCCGCATCGGGGGTGGGGCCATACACCGCAAGCGCGGGGAAACGGTCTTTTGAATACATCTTCACGCCGGTCACGCGGAACGCGGCGAGGCTGCCGTCTGCGCGCCTGACATACACCGAATCTCCCCTTCGCAGCAGCTGCAGCCGGAAGAAGACCCCCGGCCCGCTGCGCGAATCGACGTGACCGGCGATGATGGCCGAGCCGATCGCGCCGGGTGGCGGGCTGCCGGTGTACCAGCCCGCGACCGTGGCTGTGGCGGGCACCTGAAGGCCACCTGCGGCCGTGACCGCCAGAGCGACGAGCCTGGTGCGCACGCCGATCGCAGGAATGATCAGGTCGACTGGGCGAGGGGTCTCGCGCCTGGATGACGCGTGCGGCAACGCGGCCAGCGTCCGGTCGGGGGCACTCGCTTCCGTGCGGTCGGCGGGTAACGCGCCGTGGCCGCTCCGGTCGGCCAGCAGCAGGCCACAAGTGCCCGCGGCGGTGACGAGTAATCCGCAGACGAGCATGGCGAGCGTCGCTGGCCGACCGGAGCGGCGCGTCACGTCAGCGCGCCGGGACTGCGGGATCGCCGACCACCGCACCCGCGTCACGTACGCGGCGTCTGCGGTGGTCACGCACCTGGTAAACGCCCGCATGAGCAGCACGCCAAGTCCGCCGCGCGGCGGTCACAAGCAGCACCGACCCAGCCGCGATCATCGTCAGCCACAGTGCCTGCGGCGAGCCCGTGCGCGGCGCCGCGCCACCCAGGCCCGTAGCCACAGCTGCGGTCGGAATTACTCGGCTCCCGGCCGCGTCCTCGAGATCGACAATCTTCAGATGGCTGGACTCGTCCAGCACGAGCAGCGTGTGAATGCTGTCGGCGGCGACCCTGACTCTCCGCGAAGCCTTCGCCGCCCCGCTAGCCCCGAGCGCGTGTACCCGCCATGTGCCGGGAGAGACAGCGTCGTAGGAGGTCACCGTGGCAAAGGCCTGCTCGCGCGTGATGACCCGGCTGCCCATGGTGACACTGACGTGGTGCTGCCGCAAAGACGCCTGGATCACCCGTACGAGCGCCCTTCCGCGCGGTGTGCCCAGCGTGTCCTTGAAGATCTGGAGCCGTAGGCCGGTTGCCGGGCCCATGCCAGCAACGGTGTATGCGCGCTTGGCTGTCACCGCGACGCTGGTGGAAAGGACAGGCGTCGATGTGGCCGATGCGCCGACCGGCCGCATGGCCACGGTGTACTGGCCGCTCGCGACCGACATGTACGGCGACACCGTACCGTAGCTGACGTGCCTGAGCACCACCTGCGCGTGTGCGTCGCCGAATGAGTACAAATAGACGTCGACCGCGGGAGTGTTTGGCGACAGGTGAGCAAGCCTGAGCCAGCCAACTCCAGCCGACCGCGCCAACTGTGCCGACCGCGCCAACTGTGCCGACCGCGCCAACTGCGGTGACCATGCCAACTGCGGTGACCGTGCGCTCCGGGCCGACCACGGCGACTCAGCCGGCTGGGAGAGCTTGGGCAGCTGAGAGATCACGATCGGCTGCGCCGCCGCTGGCGATACTGCATCGGCGAGCGATTGGGGGGATGCCCATGCTTTGGGACCGGCCGCTGCGGCCACAATAGGCAGGACCGCGCAGGCACCGAGCAGCAGCACCCGGCGTGCGAGTCGTGCGGGAATTGTCATTTCTTCTCATTTCTTATTTGGTGCGGATTTGTCTGACTGTCACCGTGATGTGTTCTGCGGGTTAACGTTGATCACAGAGCCAGGCTGGTTGAGCAGGCCGAGCGGATTGGGCGCGGCGAATTCCACCCGCACGATCCGCCGACCACCCTGCGGCATGGCGAGCTGAGCGCGGGCAGGAAGAAATGGCGCTCGCTGGGCATGAAGGAAAGCGAGAATCTGGCGCGCTGGCTCGGGGCCGCTGACCGCGGCGTGACCGTTTGCCGCCAGGCTCACCGAGCGAGCCGGCATGCCCGGGCTCGCGCCGCGCGCGGAGTCGTCGAAGCCAAGCACATAGAGCGGGCGCAAGGTCGCCAGCGCGCCGAGCGTGATCAGCAAGCGTGCGTCTGGTTGGCCGCTTGCGAGTTGCCTTCGTGCCCTGGGTGAGACGCTGACTCGGGCGTTCAGCAGCAGTTGCGCTCCAGCCGCACGCCTCGCCGCCAAATCCGCGCTGAGCGCCGAACGATACGCGGCGGCACCGTCCGGCGCCACAGTCCTCACGTCGATCCGCGCGCTTCCGGCGCCGAAGCTCGCGATGACCGCAGGCGCGTACACGCCGGCGAGGCGGCTGCCGAACTGTTCGCGCAAGGCGGCCGTCGCCACGACCACGTCCGAGCCGAGCGGATCGGGCGCGCCCTGTCGCAGTACGAGCATGTTTGCAGCGGGAAGCCCACCGGTCTCGAGCAGCGAACACATAGCGGGATCGCAGGCCACAATGGCACCCCGGCTGACCTGCCTAGCCACCCACCGGACCGCGGCGCGCCGCGCCGCGGCCGTTACAAGATCCGCGGCCTCGCGGCCGCTGCGCCGCGCCGTCAGCCCGCTCCCAAAGCCCAGGCCAAGATCCAGGCGCGGAACGGCGGCGCCAAGAGACACCAGTAGCACAACGACGGCAAGCACGCGCCAACGCGAGCGGCCCGCCGAACGCCAGGATCCGGCGGTGACCGCGCGGCCGTGCCGCCACTTACGCTGCCGCCGTCGGTGGCGCGGCACGGCGTGCGCGGCACCGACCCCTAAACCGGTGCCCACGCCGACCTCCGCACCCGCACCGGCGCCTGAACGGGCCCTCGAACCGGCACCCGCACCGGCCTTTGAACAGGCACCTGCACCGGCTGTTGGTGACTCGGTGGCCACGTCGGCGGGAGGAACGAGGCCGGGGTGCCCGGCTGTGCTTCCGGCGCCGCCACGGTCTTGCGGCCATCTCGACGGCTTGTCACCGTGCCGATGGTGATCACGCTCACGTCGACCGGCTGGGCTTGTCGCCGACATCTCGGCCAGGTCAGCGCCATTGAAGCCGGAATCAGGAGCGCGCGAGCCTTCCGGCCAGGCGCCTTGCGGGGCGAACCGCCGCCCAAGTTCCACCTGCAGCGCCTCGGGCCATGCGGTGTCTGTGGACGCAGATGGGCCGACCTGAATGGTGGGCAGGACCCGGAGCGCGGAAAAGGACCCGGTCCGCGCGCCCTGGCCTTCCCCGCCGCCCTGGCCTTCCCCGCCGCCCTGGCCTTCCCCGCCGCCCTGACCTGCTCGCGCCGAACCCACCAGGCCCGCATTACCCAATAACTGGGTACTACTATCCGACATAGAAAAGCGCTCGGCCACCGCACCTCCCTCCGGGCGAATCCACGCAGGAGCTACGTCAACGATATATAGCACGGATAATTCAAGGCAGCGCCACATCTGCCGAATTGGTTTCTTTCGACACTCGCAACACGGGTCGATATGCAGGGTATTAAGAGATACTTTCCATCTTTTACTGGTACGTAATTTCTAAACCCCGTTTGCCCGACTAGGCCGGCATGTGAGCTGGTTGCCGTGCTCATAGCTTCCAAATCGGAGGTGGAGCGGGCCCGGTGCCCGGTGCGCAGCCACGTATCCCGCAGCGAGCATGGGGTCCAGCGTGGCGAGCCTACGCGGCGAGCTCGCGGCGGCTGGCCGCCCGAATGGCTCGCCGCTCCCGGCCGTCCGGGCGCGGGAGTTATCCACAGTCTTCGGCTGGGTCTTGCCCTCGACCTGGTGTTTTCAAGAGCATAGGGACCGACGGCACGCCATCAAGAACCCTTGGAGGACAGCGTGTCCCAAAGTCATCTACGTCGCATCGCTCGCCAGGTCGTTACCCTCGCCTTCGGTGCGGCGGTGCTCGGGGTTGGCCCGGCAGGCTCCGTGGCATTAACGGGAGCAAGCCTGCCCACCCCGCTGCCCACGGTCGGCGAGTACCAGTACCTGACCGCAGGCCTGACGCCACCGACCGAGGCGAACTGCTTCTCGGTCGGGCGGCGATGCTTCACCTCGACCTCAATGCAGAACTCCTACAACCTGCCTCCGCTCTATGCCATGGGCGACGAGGGGCAGGGGATGACCATCGCGATCATCGACTCGTTCGGCGACCCCAACATGGCCTCCGACCTGGGCAACTTCAACACCCAGATGGGCCAGCAACACATGTGCGGCGAACCTGGTGTGACCTGCGCTCCTGGCATGCCCACCTTCGAGCACGTCTACTGGAATGGCGTCACGCAGGTGAAGGCACCGCCGCCAGGAAGCAACGGCACCGGGCAGCAGACCCGCAACATCTGGGCACTTGAAACAGCGCTCGATGTGGAGTGGGCGCACACCATCGCGCCGAGGGCCAACATTTTGAACGTGACGACCAACCCGGCAGAGGTGCTGGGCGTGGTGGGCTTCACGGCCATGATGAACGCGGAGCAGTTCATCATCGATCATCACCAGGCAACGGTCATCACGCAGAGCTTCGGCGCCGCCGAGGAGACCTTCTCCAGCGTTGAGTCCTTGCTGAACCTCCGGCACGCGTTCGTCTCCGCGGCGGCGAACAGCGTAACCATGCTGGCAAGTTCGGGCGACGGCGGTTCGGCCAACACGACGAAGACACCCGTCGCCAACCGGGGGGTCTATCCCTTCCCGACGGTCGGCTGGCCCGCCTCCGATCCGCTGGTGACCGCAGTCGGCGGCACATACCTTTGCACCAACCCGGTCACTGGCACCAGCGTCGACTCGACTGATCCCCCAGTGAACTGCCAGAACAACCCAGGCGTGCGCGAAGTCGGCTGGATAGCCTCCGGCGGCGGTTTCAGCCACGTCTTCGCCAAGCCGTCCTACCAAGGCACCCTTCCGGCCGGTTCCACCCCGATCGGCGCCATGCGTGGCGTGCCTGACATTGCCTACCAGGCGAGTTCGCGCACCGGAGTGCTCGTATACGACACCGCGCCAGGTGACGCCGAGGACGGCCTGACCTGTCCAACCGGCGACCCATGCAGCGCAGGCTGGTACGTGGTTGGCGGCACGTCCTCTTCCTCACCGCAATGGGCAGGACTGGTCGCGATCGCCGACCAGATGGCGGGGCACGGACTCGGCCTGATCAACCCGGCGCTCTACAACCTCGCCTCCGGCCCGAACTACGGCACGTACTTCTACGACGTGACCACCGGCAACAACCAGGCAGTCCCGACCGTACCCGGATATCCAGCCACGACTGGATGGGACCCGGTCACCGGCCTCGGTACGCCGAACGCGGCCACCCTGGTACCGGCCCTGGCCGGCAGCTAACATCCACACCCCGGGGGGAGGTGCCTTTTCGCCTCCCCCCGGGCACTCCCTCGGCGCCCCCGTCCCCTGGCCCGGCACCTCGCCCGGCACCTCAACCCAAAGCTCCCCGGGCCTCAACCGGGCCCCTCGCCCGCCCCTTAGCCCGGCGCCTGACCTGGCGGGGGGCCACGTCAAGGTCGCACACCCTGGCGGCGCCGACCCCGGTTACGACGTCTTTGTACGCCGGAGTGTTGCGCCGGCACCTGAATTACGGGCTCGCAACAACATTCTGAAGTACAAAGTGGCGCTGACTCGAAGATCGTGAAGCCATGACTCGTGATCAGACGGCCGGGCATTCCTGATTGCCCCGCCCGGTGCCTCAGGGGCGTTCGTAGCGGAGGAGGACGACCCCGTTGCCGAAGGTCCGGGTCTCTGCGAGCTGAAGGTTGATCTTGGTGTCTGATGGCTGAAACATGGGCTTGCCTTGTCCAATGACGATCGGGTGGACATACAGCCTGTACTCATCGATCAGGTCGTGTCGCATGAACGCCGCGGCGAGATCAGCCCCTCCGAGCGTCATGTCTCCACCAGGCTGTGCCTTAAGTTCCATAATCTCCTCGGCGACGACGTCTCGGCGCACAGTGGTGTTCCAGTCGGCCCGCTCCAGAGTTGTGGAGAACACGATCTTGGGCATATCCCGCCAGATGCGGGCGAACTCGACCATGGGCCCGGTGCTCGAGGGGTCCGTGTCGGCGGTCGGCCAGAATCCGGCCATCAGCTCATATGTGACACGTCCGCTCAGGAAAGCGCTCATCGCGCTGAGTTGCTCGTTGAAGTGGCCGTGCAGCTCATCGTCGACCATGTGCCAATCGATGTCGCGGTCCGGCCCCTCGATGAAGCCATCAACAGACACCGACATCATGAAGATGATCTTTCTCATCGCGATTCCCTCCGAAGTCGTCAGCTCGGGCCGCACCGACCGGGCCGCACGGCAGCCCAGACCCGTCTGTCATCGCGATTCTGTAGCCCGCCGCGGGGGGCGGCTGCTTCGCGAAGACCTTGTTTGACCAAACTGATCATCAACGAGCGGCCGCGAGGCCGCCACCGATCCTGGCCATGCGCCGCTTCTTCAGCCTAGGGCGGGCCGGTGCTTGATACGGCACCGCCGAGGTAGAGCGCCCCGATCTCGGGGTTCTCCAACACGTCGCGGCCCGAGCCAGCCAGCCTGACCATGCCGTTCTCCAGCACGATTCCATGGGTCGATAGGCGCAGCCCAGCGCGGGCGTTCTGTTCGACCAGCAAGATCGTTTTTCCCTCCTGGTTGATCCGCCGAATGGCATTGAAGACCGAGCTGAGCACACGCGGCGCCAAGCCCATGGACGGCTCATCCAAGATGATCAAAGCGGGATCGAGCATGAGGCAGCGGGCGAACTCGACGAGCCGTTGCTGCCCGCCAGACAAGCTGCCCGCCTTTTGACCGGCTCGTTCTGCCACGATCGGGAACATCTGCTCGACGGCGGAGAGCCTGCGGGCGACGACGGTCTTTTCCTTGACCATGAACCCGCCGAGTATCACATTTTCTTTCACTGTCATCAGCGGGAACAAGCTGCGGCGCTGTGGCACGTGCACCACACCCATGGCGAGAATCTGGCGCGGCGTCAGGCCTGCGAGGTTCTCACCACGCAGGCGGATCGTGCCGCGCCGCGGCCGCAGCAGGCCGCTGATCGCGGCGAGCAGTGTCGACTTTCCCGCGCCATTGGGGCCGACGACGCAAGTGATTCCGCGCGGCTGCACGGCGAAGGTCACGCCACGGAGCACGTCACCGCCGCCATAGCCGACCACCAGGCCGTCGACGGAGAGGATGGGATCGAGTCCTGCTGATGGACCCGCCGACTGGTCACGGTGTGGACGCGTCATCTTCGTCCTCCCGCCAGGCCCCGCCGAGGTAGGCGTCGAGCACCCGAGGGTCGGAGCGGATGATCTCCGGCCGCCCGGATGCGATCACGCTGCCCGAGTCGATGACCGTGACGCGGCTGCACAGGTTCATCACGAAGTCCATGTTGTGCTCGACAATGAGGAAGGTCTTGCCCTGCGCGTTCAGCTCACGGATGCGTACTGCGATGTGATTGATCAGCGACGGGTTCACGCCGCCGGCCGGTTCATCGAGCAGCATGACAGCAGGATCGGCCACCAGCACGTAGGCGAACTCCAGCAGCTTGCGCTGGCCGTGGGAGAGGGTGCCAGCGAGGTCGGCGGCAAGGTGTGCTATCCCGACGAACTCCAGCAGGTCCAGTGCGCGCCTTCGGTCCTCCATCGCGCCGGACCTGGCCAGCAGGTTGCGCACGGTTCCGCCGCGCCGTTGGGTGGCGACAAGCATGTTCTCACTGACGGTGAGGCGCGGGAAGATCCGGGTGAGCTGGAAGGTCCTGCCGATGCCGAGGCCGAAGACACGCTCCGGCGACCGGTTGGTGATTGGCCGCCCGTCCAGGTACACCTCGCCGCTGTCCACCCGTTCGTAGCCAGTGATCACGTTGAACAGCGTCGTCTTGCCGGAGCCGTTCGGCCCGATGAGGCCCGCCACCGTGCCCTGCTCGAGCTCGACCGAGCAGCTGTCGAGCGCCCGCACGCCGCCAAACGCCTTCAGCACGTGCTCGGTGCGCAGCAATGGCGTCATCGCGTCTCACCCGTCACGGCGCCGCCGCCCCTGCGCGCGTCGCTGCCCGTGTCCGTATCGCCGACCGTCTGCGCGCCGCTGCCCGTGTCCGCAGCGCCGCTGGTGGACGCGGTGCCGGCCGTCTGGGCGGCGCCGCCCGTGGGTACGTCGGCGTCCGCGTCGCCGCCCGTGGGCGCTTCGCCACCCGTGTCCGCCGAGGCGGCCCGCCGGTCCAGCCGTCTCGCCCGCAGCAATGCCAGCCGCTCGGCCGCTGTTGGGATGACGCCGCGGGGCAGAAACATGATCACAATGAGAAACATCGCACCGTACACGATCAGGTACAGGTATCCGACCGAGAGCTGAAGCGTGAGGTACTGCTGCAACGGCTCAAGCAAGACGGCACCGAGCACCGGTCCGGCGATGGTGCCGAGCCCGCCGAGAAAGGCCATCAGCGCGACAGCGATGTCCAACAGCGGGTCAAAACCGTACTGCGGAAGCACCTGACCGGTGAAGTACATCCACAGCCCGCCCGCCATCCCGAGGGGCACCGCTGAGATCACGAATGCGACCAGCTTCACCCGCATAGCCCGCACGCCGAGGCCGCGCGCGCGATCCTCGTCGTCGCGGATGGCCAGCAACTGCAGACCGAACCGCGACCGACGGATCAGCCACGACGCGCCGACCGTAAGCGCCGCGATGGCGAGCGCCACGTAGTAGAAGGGGTCGTTGAACGTGGCGGCCTGCCAGAACACGTTGGGCGCGAGCACGCCAGCCGATCCATTGGTGACCGAGAGGTTGAAGGCCATCAGCTGGAAGATGAAAAAGATCGCGATTGTGATCACGACGAACGTGTGCCGCCGCACGCGCAGCGCGATGAGCCCGAACGGCACCGCGATCACCGCGGCCACGGCCGCGGCCACAGGCAGCAGGGCAAAGACGATGGATCCACTGAGGTGCCAGTCCTTGGCGGCGATGCCGACGAAATAGGCGCCGCTGCCGAAGAAGACCGCGTGGCCGAGCGATATGTAGCCGGAGTACCCGGAGAAGATGTTCCAGCCGGTCGCGGCTGCCATGAAGATCAGCGTGTACACGCCCACCTCAGTGACCAGCGGGTTGGTGAACACGAGCGGGAAAACAGCGAGCGCCGCGCACGCCACGGCGATCCCGGCAGGCCGCCATGGCCATGCCCGCGCGGCAGCGGTTTCTGTCACTGGGCGCGCACCGCCTGCCTGCCAAACAGGCCCACGGGACGGACGGTGAGCACGATCACCAGCGCTCCGTAGAACACCACCGTCGCCCATGTCGGCGACCAAACGACCGCGACGATGGCCTCGACGGTGGTCATGAAGATGGCCGCCGCCATGGCACCGCCGATGCTGCCGAGCCCGCCCAGGATAATGATCGCAAGCAGTCGTGAGATCAGGTCGTAACCGCTGTTGGCATTGAACGCGTTGGTGGCGCCAAATACCATCCCGCCGGCCGCTGTGGCGGCGACCCCAATGCCGAAGGTGATTGCCGCGACCCGGTTCACGTCGATGCCGATCAGCGTGGCCGCCATGCGGTCCTGTGTGGTGGCGCGGACGCTGCGGCCGAACCTCGTACGGTACAGGGTCAGATACAAGGCACCGAGCAGGACGACGGCGAGGGCGAACCCGAACAGGTAGATGTAGGGCAGGTAAAAGCCGAACACATGCACGGTGGAGTCCACGTACCAAGCGTGCAGTTGCACGTAGTCGACCCCGAAGACCTGGTAGAGCACCCCCTCGATGATGATCGCGACCGCGTAGCTCACAAGCAGCGACATGGAAGTGCGCTCCGAGCCGCGCAGCCTACCGATGAAGGCCCACTGGATGACAACACCGAGCACGAACAGGGCGGGAACGGTGACAAGCAAGCCGACGAACAGGTCAATGTGGGCATGCACGGAGAGCACGTAGCTGAGGTAAGCGCTCAGGACCACAAGGATGCCCTGCGCGATGTTAATGATGTCCAGCACGCCGAATATCAGCGTCAGCCCGGCGGCCATCAGCGCATAGACCCCGCCGCCAAGGACCCCGTCGACGATCGCCTGATAGATCTGGCGCACCATCAGGCTCCCGCCGCAACGTCGCCGGTTGATGCGCCGCGTAGCCCTGTGTCACCGGGCAAGCAAGCGCGCGTCCACCAAGCGCTGTGCGCCGGGCAGGCGCTGTCCGGCGCGCAACCGCCGCGCTGCCTGCAACCGCCGCGCCTCCTGCGAACAGGCTCTAGCCTCCCCACGGGTGCTTCGGGTATTGGACGGCGACCGAGCCAGTCGCGCCCTTCGGCAACACCTGGACGTACTTGCCGCCTTGCCACTGGAAGATGAAGTCCGCGGCCTTGCCGTTCTCGCCGGCCGAGTCGAAGTGGACAGGGCCCTGCACGCTGGTGAGCGTGACACCGCTGTGCAGGTAGCTGATGATCTTTGAGTTGTTGACCCCGCCCGTCGCCTTCACCGCCTGCGCGACCACCTGACCAACCGCGTACGCCTCGGCCACGTCTGCGTTGACCCCCGACACCGCGCCGCCGTACTTGGCGATGTATTCGGTCACCATCTTCTGGCTTTGCGGGTCCGGATAACTGCCGAACCATCCGTTGGGCACCATGACGCCTTCCGCGTTGGCAGACCCGACCGCCTTGACGAAGTCGTCGCCCTGATCAGGTCCCGCCGTCGCGACAACGATTTTCGGGTTGTAGTGCTGCTGCGCGAACGCGTGGATGAACGCGGAAACGGTCGGTACGTCGACAGAGCCGACCACGACGGCCTGCGCTCGCGCCGCCACCACGTTGTCGGCGATGGGCCTGTAGTCGGTCACTTCCTCCGGGAAGGCCTTGGAGTAGACGGTCTTGACCCCATCGCCCTGCAGCACGCGCTGCACGAACTGAACCTGCGGCTGCGTAAAGATGTTGGTGCTCGTCGGGTACGACGCCGTGGTGGGCCGCTGGCTGGCTGGCAGTGAGGCGATCCAGTTGGCGAACGGCACCAGCGAATCCTTGACCGGCAGGCTCACGTCGAACAGGTTGTGCAGGCCATTGCCGAATACCGCGGGCGCGCCGCCTGCGCCCTCCACGAAAGCGAACCCGTAGCGGTTGGCGATCTGCGACGCAGGCGCGGTGAGCAGCGAGGAGAACGGCCCGAAGAGAAGGCTGACGTGGTCGACATTGATCAGCTTCTGGTAGTTGGTGACCACCTGGCTCGGGCTGCTCGCGTCATTGAGAACGATCAGCTTGACGTGACGGCCAAGCAGGCCTCCCGCGGCGTTGACGTCATGCGCCCAGAGTTGGTACCCGCGCTTGAACGCCTTGCCGTCTGCGGAGAAGTCGCCGGACAGGGACAGCGAGGCGCCGATGACGATCGGCCCTTTGCCGCTCGATGAGCTCCCGCCGCCGCTGCCGCCACAGCCGGCCAGCGCTAACGCCGCGACAGCAGTGAGGACAACGAGGTGACCCAATCGGGCTGAATGACGTCCCATCACCAGTCTCCTTCCTCCTGTCGTCAGGGGGTTGTCCAGGCGGCGCGTGGCGATGCGGCCCACGCCGTGGCGCCAGCGCCTTGGGCAAGCACCATGCGGCTGGCGGCGTCCTGCCGACTGCGGCGACCACCGTCGGACAACCACTATCGGATGGCCACAATCGTTTGCACAAGAGGCGCCGCGCTAAATTCCCACCTCAGTTGGGCCTGCGCGACGGGGGTCGGCACCGTGCTCTGCTGCCGCGCCTTGGGCTTGGGCGGTCGAGCCTCGCACGATGAGTTCGGGAGCGAGAAAGAGGATCTTCACCGCCTCGGTGGACTCCGCGACGCCGTCCGCCATGCCGGACTGCCGGGCGCGCGGCTCAGCCGGCTCATGACCGCTGGCACCGCTGCGCACCTGACCGCTGGCACCGCTGCGCACCTGACCGCTGACCCCGCTGGATTCCTGGCCGCTGGATTCCTGGCCGCTGGGCTCCTGGCCGCTGGGCTCCTGGCCGCTGGGTGCCTGCGCGCTCGCCTGACCCGATCGCCGGGTGTGACGCCGGCCGGTTCCCTTGGCGGCGCCCTGACCGGATCGCTGGGCATGTCGTGGATAGCGCCCGATTCTTTCCAGCAACAGTTGCGCGGCTTCGGTGCCGACCCGATAGTGCGGGAAGCTAACCGAGGTCAGCGGCGGCCGCAGCCGGTCGATGAACGGCATGTTGTTGAAGCCCACTACGGAAACGTCCTCGGGGCACCGCAGCCCGGCTTCGTCAAGTGCCGAATAGCACCCGACGGCGAGCATGTCGTTCGCCGCGGCGATGGCACTCCAGCGGCCCTGCCGCCGGACAAGCTCGCGCGCGCAGCGTAGGCCCTCCTGGATCGAGTACGACGTGGCGTAGGTGATCAGGTCCGGATCGGCGTCAAGCCCGCTCGCGGCCAGGCCCGCATTGAACCCGCGAAGGCGGCTCGGGCCGGTCGACACGTCCTGCGGCCCGGCGATGTAGGCGATGTGCCGGTGTCCGAGCTTTGCCAGATGCGATACCACCAGTTGGCTGCCGCGCTCGTTGTCGACAGAAACCGCCGGGAAGCTATAGCCCTCTGCTACCCGGTTCACCAGCACGACTGGCAGCTCAGCCTGCGCGGCCTCGGCCAGCAGCGGATCAATTAACCGGGCAGTGGCCAGTACGAATCCGTCAACGTGGCGGGCCCGCATCTGCTCGAAGACCAGTCGCTCGCGGCGGCTGTCGCCATCGGTGTTGCCGATCAGCGCGACATATCCCGCCTCGGCCAGACGGTCCTCCAAGCCGCGGATGATCGGCGGAAACAGCGGGTTGGTGAGGTCGGGTATCAGCACGCCGACCGTGTGTGACCTGCGGGTCCGCAACGTCCGCGCCATGGGGTTCGGGCGATATCTCAGCGATTTCGCGGCCCTGAGCACCCGCCGCGCGGTCTTCTCGCTCACCAGGACCCTGGTCTCGGGATTTAGTGCTCGCGACGCCGTCGCCGGATGAACACGCGCCGCGGCGGCGACATCCCGGATAGTCACGGGCGGGTCGGGCATCGCCACCCCCCTCCCTCGTCCGGCCAACGGGTGCCGCTATTGGCGCTGTTCAGGCATGCTACCTGGCGGATCGATGCGTGATCCCGCCACGGCTAACGGCAGGGGACGGACGAGACGGGACGCGCGACACGGCGAGGGTGAACCAGGATCGTCGGCCATGCGTGCAGAGAATGTCGGGCATCAGTGTTGCCGAGCGCCTCATGGGGGTGGTTTGTGATGAAACGGATCAGCGCCACCGCCATCGTGCGCTGGCTCGCTGCCGCCGCGATCCTGGTCTCAGGCGGGGAGCACTTCCGGCTCTGGTGGTTCGTCCACTACCGGGTCATTCACATCATCGGCCCGCTGTTCCTGCTCAACGCGATCGCCGGGCTCCTGATCGCCGCGCTGCTCGCCTGGCGCGCGCATCCGCTGATCGAGCTTGCCGGACTTGGCTTCGCCGTCACGACGCTCGGCGCCTTCTTTATCAGCGTCTATGTTGGCCTGTTCGGCTTCCAGGAGGCGTTGTCAGGTACTTCGCAGCTGATCGCGGGCATCGCGGAAGGCGCAGCCATCGTGCTGCTTGCGCCCATCGTTGCCGTCCGCGGCCTGCGCGCGTGGCACCAGGTCCGCGGTCACTCGACCGCCGCAACGGCCACCTCCGGCGGAACACGCAAAGACGCGGTCAACCGCGGCTAACGCGCGCGCCGACGGGATCTGGAGGCGGTCTTCAGCCCGAGGAGCGGGTCTGCTGCCAGGACGGCACGCCGAGCGGCAGCCGTTATGGAGCGCAATGAATCCAACCTACGGCCGGGTGTGCCGGGCAGCGCTCGGCCGCGGCGGTCCGCAGCCCACCGCGCGCCTTGCTGGCCGAGTCTAGAGTTTCGTTCATGCCAGACCCCGCTAATGATGCGTTCGTGGCCGCGGCTCGCGCCGCACTGGACGGCATACTCGCGCGGCTGCCCGAGCAAGCCACCACGCTCGGTGACCACCGGCACGACGACCGGCTCACCGTGGGCACCGCGGCCGATTACGAGGAGACATTGCGCTGGTGCGGCCACAGGCTAGCCGAGCTGCGGGCGCTCGACCAGCGCGGGCTGTCCGCGCAGAACCGTGTTGACCTTCAGATCCTCGCGAACGGCCTCGAGTGGGTTCGCTTCAAGATCGGCGAGCTGCGCGAGCATGAATGGAACCCGATGATCGCGAACCCCGGGCGCGCGATCTACCTGCTGGTCGCACGGGATTTCGCCCCCCTTTCCGAACGGCTGCGCTGCGTGGCGCGCCGCCTGGCCGCTGTTCCCGCCGCCCTGGCGGCCGCGCGAGGGGTGCTTGGCGCCATGCCGGTCGTGCATCTGGAGACCGCGCTCTCCCAGTTCGCCGGCGCCGCGCAGTTGATCAGCTCGGAGCTCGATCGCTTCATCACCACGGCGCACCCGGGCAGCGCCACGGGGTTCGGGCTCGCTGACGCGCGGTCCGCCGCCCTTGACGCCATCGCCGAGCACCGGCGCTGGCTGCAGCGGCGGCTCGAGGAGGAAGCGGCGCGCGACGGCGGTGGCCGGGATCCGCGGATCGGCGCGGAACTTTTCGCGCGCAAGCTGCGGCTCACCCTGGACGCGCCGGCCGATGCGGCCGCGATCACATCGCGCGCCGAGGCGGACCTCGAGCGTGTCACCGACGAGATCACCCAAACGGCCGCGCGGCTAGCCGGCCGCAAGCACGCCGAGCCGGCCAGTCCGGTCGCGGCCGCGGCCGATCGAAGAGCCGGCCCGGACGGGATCGTGCGTCAGGTGCTTGACTCGCTGGCCGCCGACGCCCCTGACGACGCGACGATCCTGCCGCTCGTCGAGCGCGCTTTTGGCCAGCAGTGCGCCTTCGTGCGTGAGCACGCCGTGGTGACCATATATGACGACCCGGTAGAAGTGATTGAGATGCCGGAGATCGACCGCGGCGTCGCGGTCGCGTACTGCGATCCGCCTGGGCCGCTCGAAACGGCGGCCCTGCCGACCTTCGTCGCGGTGTCGCCGACCCCGAAGGACTGGACCGGCGATCAGACCCGCTCGTTCTACCGCGAGTACAACCGGCACATGGTGCACAACCTGATGATCCATGAGGGCATGCCCGGACATGTGCTGCAACTGCAGCACGCGCGCCGCTTCACCGGCGACACGCCGGTGCGCGCCGCAATGCGATCCGGCGCCTTCGTGGAAGGCTGGGCCGTCTACGCCGAGCAGGTCATGGCCGCCCACGCTTACCCAGGCGACGGCAACCCCGATGCCATCCGCATGCAGCAGCTGAAGATGCAGCTACGGGCGATCATTAATACGATCATCGATGCCCGCGTACACGGGGATGGCATGACGCAGGCCGAAGCGATTGCCTTGATGACCGGCCGTGGGCATCAAGAGCAGGCGGAGGCCGCAGGCAAGTGGCGCCGTGCGCTGCTCACCTCGGCACAGCTTTCCACCTACTATGTCGGCTTCACGCAGGTCAGCGACCTCGTCGCCGAGCTGCGTTCGGCGCATCCCGGATTGCCGCAACAGCGCCTGCACGACATGCTGCTGGCCCATGGCTCACCGCCAGTGCGCCACCTGCGCACGCTGCTCACCGGCGCGGGCTAATCAATCCTTGCGGCCGACACCGCCGAAGGCGCCGAAGCGTTCTGGATGATCGTCGACGTCGCCAGGCGCGTCGGGGCGCCACCGGGGAAGGTGGACGAGCCCCGGCTCTACCAGGGTGAACCCGCGGAACTGTGCGAGGATCTGCGCCTTGGATCGCAGGACGATCTCGGTCGAGGTGCGGGCGGACAGCTTCTGTGCCTCGACAACCTCACGCGGCTGATCTTCGTAGGTGACGTGCGAGATCACGGCATAACTGCCGGGCGCGGCCGCGTCGCGGAACTGCGCGACGATGCCCGGCGGGTCGTCCTCATCCGGGACGAAGTGCATGATTCCGGCGAGCAGGATCCCGATCGGCTGCGTCAGGTCGAGGGTCGCGAGCAGCGCGGGATCGGTCAGGATCTTGCCGGGCTGCCGCACGTCCTGATGCAGCACGGCGACGCGATCGTTGCCGTCAAGGATGGCCCGGCTGTGCGCAACTGCGACGGGGTCGATGTCGACATAGACGACGCGGGCCTGCTCGGTGAGCCGCTGAGCGATTTCGTGGACGTTGCCGACCGTGGGGATCCCTGAGCCCAGATCGAGGAACTGGCGGATCCCGGCGTGGACAAGGAACCGTACGGCCCGCCGCAGGAACTCCCGTCCCGCGCGCATGGTGTCCCCTACGTTCGGGGCCATCCGCGCGATCTCCTCGGCCAGCGCCCGGTCGACAGCGAAGTTGTGCGCGCCGCCAAGGAAATAGTCGTAGACGCGGGCCGCGCTCGGCGCCTCGACGTCGACATCGCCCGCCGCCCAGTCCGGCCGACCCACTGCCATGCTCTATCTCCCTCGTCGTGGCTGACGGCCCGTTGCGGTCCTCGCTTTGATACAGAGCGTATCATTGTGATCACGGTTAGTCAGACTGTAGGCATGGGTGGGCGACGGAGACGGGTGAGCGCGGATGACCGAGCGCGACGCTGACGCTCCGGAGGTTGGCCGAACACGGCCTGAGCAATTGCCCGCCGTTTCGGCGCTCGCGCTTGACGGGCTCGTCGCGGAATGGACGGCCGGACTCTCCGGCACCAGCCACGTCCCAATGAGCTCGGGCGAGATCCGGCGGCTGCTCGATGGGCTTGCTGGCCGCGTGCTGGCCGTCATGCGCGGAGATCCCTTCCGTCCGCAGCACGCCGCCGCCGTTGGCGCAGAGCTTGTCGAGGCGAATGTCGTGGGCGCGCCGGCGCTCGGCCGCAGCCTTCGCGCACTCGCCAAGATTGTCCGTAACGAACACGCCGGCCCGGGTGCGAAGGGATCCAGCCTGAACGGATCTCGGCCACAGCCGCCCGGGTCCCTCGCTCACCTTGATGTCAGCGAGCGCTTCGACGCGGTGCAGGAGGCGATAACCACCGGGTATGTGCGCGCGCTTCGCGACCGTACCCTGCGCGAGCAGGAGTCGATCAGGAGGGCCGAGATCACCGCCAGGATGCGTGCTGAGGATGCTTTGCGTGCGAGCGAGGAACGATTCCGCGCGGTCTTCACCGAGGCCGCTATCGGCATTGGCCTTGCCGACCTGCAGGGCAGAATCGTGCAGGGCAATCCCGCGTTCGCCAGGATGCTCGGTTACGCGCCAGCTGAATTCCGCGAGCTGAACGTGGCCGACTTCGTGCTGCCAGAAGACATGGCCGGGATGTGGGAGAGCTACGCCGCGATGATCCGCGGCGAGCTTGACTGCGTGCGCACGCAGAAGCGCTATCGGCGCAAGGACGGTGGCCTGGTCTGGACCAACCTGACCGCCTCGCTGATCAGGGATCCTGACGGTCAGCCGCGCTACACGCTGGCGCTGGTCGAGGACGTCTCGGACCGCCGCGTGCTCGAAGAGCGGCTGCGTCACCAGGCCATGCACGACCCGCTGACCGGATTGCCGAACCGCACGTTGTTTTTCGACCGGTTGTCCCGCGCGCTCGCGGATCCGCAGGGGCGCATCGGAATCTGCTATCTCGATCTCGACGACTTCAAGCTGATCAACGACACGCTGGGCCATGACGTGGGCGACCAGCTCCTGATCGCCCTCGCACAACGGCTTGACCGTGTCGTCGGCGAGCGCGGCGGACTGGTCGCCCGGATAGGCGGAGACGAGTTCGTCGTGCTGATCGAGCGGTCCAAGGGCGTGGCCGAGCTGACCGCACTTGCCATGAGACTGCTCGATGAGCTCGGGCAGCCATTCACGGCGGGCGAGCACACGATCAATATCAACGCCAGCATCGGCATCGTCGAGCGCCCGGCGGCTCGCACCACCGCCGCGGACGTCGTCAAGGACGCCGACGGGGCGCTCTACTGGGCCAAGTCGGAAGGCCCGGGCAGATGGGCGATCTATGATCCGGGCAGAAAGGCGGAGGACGCCACCAGGCTCACGCTGACCGCTTCGATCCGGACCGCGCTGGAACGAGGCGAGTTCACGCTCTCCTACCAGCCGATCGTGGAACTCCCCGGCGCAACGCTGCAAGGTGCGGAAGCGCTGCTGCGCTGGAACCACCCAACGCTCGGCACGCTCCCCCCGGATACGTTTATCGCGCTTGCCGAGGCGAGCGGGATCATCACGGCCCTTGGGCGATGGGTCATCGAAGAGGCATGCAGGCAAGCTGCGGCATGGCACCGAATTCGGCCGGAATCCGCTCCCTTTGTCAGCGTGAACCTGTCTGTGCGCCAGGCGGCAGCGCCCGACCTCGTCGACGACGTCGGGCGGATCCTGGCGCAGACCGACTTGCCGACGCACCTGCTCCAGCTCGAACTCACCGAAGGGGCGCTCGTGGAAGCGGGCGGCCGCCCGCTGGACGCGCTGCAGAAGCTCTCCCGCCTTGGCGTGCGAATCGCGGTCGACGACTTCGGCACCGGGTACTCAAACCTTGCCTACCTGCGCAGGTTGCCTGTCGACACGCTGAAGCTGCCCGCGTCGTTTGTCCGGGAAATCCCGGCCGACCACCGGGGACTCGCCGATCCTTCGGACGAGCCGATCATCTCGGCGCTGGTCAGCCTCGCTCACACTCTCGGGCTGGCAGTCACCGTTGAGGGGGTGGAAAACGCCGACCAGGCCGCGCGTCTCAGTGCGCTCGGATGTGACACGGCCCAGGGCTGGTATTTCGCCCGCGCCGTGATCGGCGACGACCTGAGCGCCCTGCTTCGTGGCAGCCCACGCCCGGCGTTCGGCCCGTTTCATCCTTTCTCCGCAGCGAGCTGAAGCCGTCCGCGCGACGAAGCCGTCTTCACCCAAGCTGAGCTGGGTATCCTACGCTGCGAGCACGCATGTGTACGGAATGTAATAGGCTGAACGCGGGTGCAGGTGCCTCTCGGGGGAATTGAGGGACCGCGATCATGGGGGCGACTGACGAGGATCATGGGGGCCACTGACGAGCGACCGGGCATCGGCCCGCCGAGCGCGGGCGAGTCGGCGACCCAGGCCCTGGCGGCCGAACGCGAGGCGCGTTGGCAGGCCGCCGAGAACGCCGAACGGCTCACCAGGCTCGTCACCGCACTGCCTGCGGCGGTGCTTGTGGAGGACGAACGGCGGCGCGTCGTCTTGGCGAACGAAGCGTACTGCGAGGTGTTCCAGATCTCCGCGGCGGCGACAGAACTCGTGGGCGCCGACGCCGTGACGGTGCTGGCGCAAAGCAAGCACGTCACCGCCGACCCGGACACGTTTCTGCTGCGAGCGAGCCAGGTCAGCGCCGCACGCGAACTCGTGGTGGACGAGGAGGTGGCGTTCGCCGGTGGCCGGATCTACGACAGGGACTACGTGCCCATCCTCGTGGGCCAGGTCTGGCACGGCCAGCTCTGGATGTATTGGGACGTCACAGAACGCCGGGAACTCGAGCGGCGGCGCGAACGCCTGCTGGCCGCCGAGCTCAAGGCACGCAAAGCAACCGAGGCCGCGCGCAGGAAGCTCGACGAGCAAAACCAGCGGCTCACCGAACTGGACCGGTTCAAGAGCGACTTGATGGCCACGCTCTCGCATGAGCTGCGCACGCCGCTGACGTCCATCGTCTCCTTCACCGACCTGCTGCGCGAAGCCGAGCCGTCGATGTCGGCGCAGTCGGTGGAGTTCCTCGACATCATCGAGCGAAACTCGGACCGGCTGTTGCGGCTGGTCTCTGACCTCCTACTACTCGGCCACCTGGAGGCGGGATCGCTGCCTCTTGATCTCGCCTCGGTCTCGGTGGCCGATCTTGCCGAGGAGGCGGTGCGCGCCAGGTCCGCGCCCGCCTACCGCAGGGGGGTCACGCTCGAGGTGTCGGCCGACGACGGCCCGCCGGTGCGGATCGACCGCCACCGGATGCTTCAGGTGCTCGACAACCTCATCTCCAACGCGATCAAGTTCACCGAGCCGCGTGGCAGCGTCAGCGTAGCGGCGCACTTTGACCGCGGCGAGTGGCGGATTGACGTCGCGGACTCGGGCATCGGTATCCCCGCGGAGGAGCAAGAAAAGATCTTCGACCGCTTCTTCCGCGCCTCCAACGCGCGGATCGACGCGGTGCCTGGCACCGGACTTGGCCTGTCAGTTGTCAAAGCCATCGCCGACCTGCACGGCGCGCGGGTCGACATGAGCAGCACGCCAGGCAAGGGCACGACGTTCAGCGTCTTCCTGCGGGCGCGCCGATGACGACCCGGATCCTGCTTGTCGAGGACGACAAGGACATAGCCTTCGCGGTGCGCAGCGTGCTCGGCGGCGCCGGGTTCGAGATCGCCACAGCCGACGACGGCCGGGCCGGCTTGCGCTTGTTCCATGACCATCGCCCGGCGCTTGTGCTGCTCGACATCGGCCTGCCAGGCCTGGACGGCTGGCAGGTGCTTGAGCGAATCCGCGACATGAGCGATGTGCCCATACTCGTGCTGACCGCGCACAGCCTCGAAGCGGACAAGGTCCGTGGGCTCCGATCCGGCGCGGACGACTATCTGACCAAGCCGTTCGGCAATCACGAGTTGCTCGCGCGGGTTCAGGCGCTGTTGCGCCGCAGCCGAAACCCGAAGCCGGCGCATGAGGTCTATGACGACGGCCGGCTGCAGGTGCGGTTCGCGGAGCGTGAGGTCCTCGCCGACGGGAAACCGGCCGTATTGACGCCAACCGAGTTCCGGCTGCTTGCCGCGCTTGTGCAGCACTCCGGCCAGGTGCTGTCCACGCAGCAGTTGCTCGAGCAGGCGTGGAACGACCCGCTCGCAATCGGTCCCGATCGGGTGAAGTTCTCGATCCTGCGCCTGCGGCAGAAACTCGGCTGGCGCGGTCCGGGCGGGCCGATCGAGGCAGTGCGCGGATTTGGGTACCGCTACCTGCCCCCCGCGCGCTGACGTGGCCAGAGCTTGTTTGACGTAACCGGAATGTAGCGGCCGCGGCTTTGTACTGCAGAATGTTGTTACCGGCCGGTATTTCAGGGGTCGGAGCAGCGCCCTGGAGTACAAAGCCGCCATAGCGTCGGCCGAACTCTCGCAACTGGCCCGCAACTGGCCGGCCAACGGTGCGGCTACCGCGCCGGCCGACCGTGGGTACATGGAAAAGGCCGCACCTGCTGCGCGCCGGGGGAAGATCCTCGTGGTCGAGGACGACCCCAGCGCTGCGCGCTTCGCCGTCTACGTGCTCGGCGACCGTGGCGGCTTCGATGTCACCCATGTCAGCGATCCTGTCGTCGCCATCAACCGGATCGAGGACGAGCCCTTCGACATGGTGCTCGCCGACCTCGACCTTCCGCGTCTGAGCGGCCTGGACGTGCTGGCCTGCGTTCGCCGGGTGGCCCCGGGCGTTCCCGTTGTGCTTACCACCGCCCAAGCCATGACCGCGCTTGACACCCACGTCGCCGCCGCGCGCGCCGACGCGTTCCTCGAAAAGCCCATCCGGCCGCAGCGGCTCATCGTCGTCGCCGCGACGCTCATTGGCAGCCGACCGCGTTCACGCCACGGACATCGCGCCTCGAAGCCGGCGGGAGGACACGATGACCTCCGGTGAAGGCGCTCGGGGGCAGCGAGCCGTCGTCACGGTCCTCATCCCCGCGCACAACGAAGAGGATCAGATCTCGGCTGCGATCGCCTCGGTCCGCGGCCAGTCCCAACCGGTGGACAAGCTCATCGTCATGGCCGACAACTGCACCGACGCCACGGTGGAGGTCGCCCGGGCGGCGGGGGCCGCCGTGGTGGAGACAAGCGGGAACAAGCATAGGAAGGCCGGCGCGCTCAACCAGGCACTGCACGCGCTGCTCCCCCGTGCGCAGGGCAGCGACCAGTTCCTTGTCATGGACGCGGACAGCTCCCTCGATCCCGGCTTCGTCGAGGTCGCGTCGTCCTGGCTCGCCCGCGACAACGGCCAGCGCTACGGGGGAATCGGTGGCACGTTCCGCGGTCGGCGCGACCCACGCGCCGGGGTGTCGAAGGTCCGGCTGATTGCGACCTGGTGGGTTGAGACCGTGCAGTGCAACGAATACGCCAGGTACGGCAGGGACACCAACCGCAAGCGCGGCAAGGTGCTCGTGCTGACCGGCACCGCGGCTCTGTTTTCCGCGGCGGCGCTGCGCGACGTGGTAGCCGCCCGCGGCGCCGGGCTGCTGCCCTGCGCTGACAGGAACGCGCCGCAGGTGTACGACACGAGCGTGCTCACCGAGGACAACGAACTCACCCTCGCCCTGATGCACCGTGGCTGGCGGGTGCGCAGCCCCTGCGGCTGCGCCCTGACCACGGAGGTGATGCCGACCTGGCGTGCTCTCTACCTGCAGCGGCTTCGCTGGAAGCGCGGCGCGATGGAGAACCTGGCGCAGTACGGCCTGACGAGGGTGACCGCGAAATATTGGGGCTACCAGATCGTGACCTTCCTCGGCGTCCTCGTGACCGCCGCTTACCTTGCCAGCATCGGGATGAGCGTCGCGGCCGCGCACACGATCCGCTGGCAACCCCTGTGGCTCGTGATCACAGCGATCTTCGTCGCGGAGCGCGTCGTCACCGTCCGCTCGCGCGGCTGGCGTCAAATGCTGTTCGCTGGCGCGCTGCTGCCAGAAATGGTGTTCGACATCTTTCTGCAAGCCACGCACGCCAAAGCGCTCGCAGACACACTGCGAGGAAAATCTCGTCACTGGTGAAAGGAGGGATCATGTACCAGAAAGCAGGAACTATCGGTGGCACCGCGATCGGTGGTACGGGAGCGCTCCTCCCAACCACTGGCATCAACATGGTGTGGCTTGTGCTCGCCGCATTCACGCTGGTCGCGACCGGCCTTGCCGTTCTCCGGCTGGTGCCACGCAGGAGCAGGTGAGGCGGCGACGGCCGGGCCTGCCCCCGATGAAACAGGCCCGGCCGACGGCGCAAACGCGCGGCCTGGCTTCACCTTCGCGACGGCAGTCGCCGACCCGCGTCATCGGAGTCGGCTCGCATGTGCCGGGCGAGGCGACCGGCGCCGTCGCAAAGCCGACATCCGTCTTCGGAGTCAAACTCTCCAGCGCCATCGCAGCGGGGAACAGGGCATCAACGAGGGGATTGTGCCCAAGATCGACCCGAAGATCCTCGACCAGCGGGTCGAGGCCCGTCTGCGCCGCCAGCAGTTGTTGGAGCAGCCAAGGCCGCCCCGCTTCCGTGAACTGCTCGACGAGGCTGCTCTGTGTCGACAGATCGGCGGCTCGGCAGTCATGCACGCCCAGCTCGGCCGAATTCTTCAGCTTGTACGCGAAGACAAGGCTACAGTGCAAGTCATCCCATTCGACGCCGGCGCGCATGCGAGCGAGGACAGCAACTTTGCCTTGCTTGAATTCGGCAATCCTTCGATCCCTGACCTAGTCTTCGGCGAAGGCCTGGTGAGTCACCTCTACCATGAGCGTCGAGACGAGCTACAGCGTTACCGTGAAGCGCTTGAATATCTGCGAGATGCGGCATTGAGTCCACGAGCCTCAGTGGACCGCATAGCTGAAATCTCCACCATGCACCAGACTAACCAAAAGTGAGACCTGGCGCCTGTCAACATAAATCTAAGAAATTAGGAGAAAGGCAATGGAATCATCGAGTCCGCGAGCTCGGGCGCAGGTCTCGTGGCGAGTGGCTCGGAACTGCGACGGCGGAGCATGCGTACGCCCCGTGGCCGCAGAGATCAACTGGCGGCGCAGCACATCCTGCGATGGCGGCACGTGCCTTGAGGTCGCGTCGTTAGGCGATATGATCGCCATACGCGATTCCAGCAAGCCCGATGGACCGATCATTACCTACGCGTTCAGCAGGTGGTGTGAGTTCGTCCAAATGATAAAGGACGGTGCTTTCGACGAACTTATTTGATCTGATCGGCACCAGGTCGTGGCCTCAGGCGACGTGGCGAGTGTCGTGCTCGCGTATCGCTGGGACCACGGAGGTCAGCGCGGCGGCTTGATCGCGCTTCCTCTGCTCAAGTTCCAGCCGTTTCTCGGTCTCCCGCATGACCGCTTGCAACCGTTCCTCCGCGACGCGGCGGCGGTGACGGACCACGACGTTTCTGCGGACGCGTTCGGCGACGTACGCCAGCCCGGTGAGCAGAACGGCGGCCATAACGGCGAGAACAAGCATGATCCCCCTCATCCGTGGGTGCGATGGACGCATCGCGCCTCTCCAGTATCGCAGGTCACGGGCCTCGCTCGGCCGCGGGGAGCGCCGGCCGGCGTCCCGCTCATCTTCGGTAGGGCATACCAGGCACGAAGGCATGGCAGAATGCCAGGGCCGGATGAATATAGGGAGGGGGCTCGCCCCGAATGAGGATGTCCAGCATGTTCGGCATGACGCTGCGGACCGCACCGGGCCGCGTTGAGGCCGAAGGGCACCAGATGCTGCGTCGCGCCTCGTTCGTCCGCCAGCTTGGTCAGGGCATCTTTTCCTACCTCCCGCTCGGCTGGCGCTCACTGCGCAAGATCGAGAACATCATCCGCGAGGAGATGGACGCGGTCGGCGGCCAGGAACTGCTGATGCCGGTCGTCCATCCAGGCGAGATATGGAAGGCTACCGGCCGCTACTACACGGTCGGTCCCGAGCTGGCACGGTTCACCGACCGCAAGGGCCGCGACATGGTGCTCGCGATGACCCACGAGGAAGTCGTCGCGGACCTGTGCAAGAGCGAGATCAACTCCTACCGTGACCTGCCGCGGCTGGTGTACCAGATCCAAGTCAAGTTCCGTGACGACCCGAGGCCGCGGGCCGGCCTGATCCGGGTGCGCGAGTTCACCATGAAGGACGCCTACAGCCTCGACATCGACGAAGCAGGCCTCGACATCCAGTACCGCCGCCAGTACCAGGCCTATTTCAACATCTTCAACCGGTGCGCGCTTCCGGTGATCGCGGTCGGCTCCGACGTCGGCATGATGGGCGGCAGCCTCGCCCACGAGTACATGTACCTGACGCCGATCGGCGAGGACACCCTCGTCCTTTGCGACAACTGCGGCTACGCGGCGAACCGCCAGATCGCGTCCTTCGTCAAGCCGCGGCCGGCCGAGCAGCAGCGCAAGCCACTGGAGCGAGTCGCCACCCCGGACACAGCGACCATCGACGACCTCGCCGCCCTCTTGCAGATTCCAGCCAGCCAGACCGCCAAGGCGATGTTCATGGCGACAGAACGGGAACGCAGCGACGGCTCAACCACCACCGAACCGATCCTCGCGATCATCCGCGGCGACCACGAACTGAACGAGACCAAGCTGGCAAATGCCGTCGGGGCCGCTGACCTGCGGCCGATGACGGAGGAGGAGATAGCCAAGATCGGGGCCGTGGCGGGCTATGGCTCGGCGATCGGAGTCAGCGGCGCGACCGTGGTCGCCGATGATCTCGTCGCCGCCACGCCGAACCTCGTCGCCGGGGCCAACGAGGAGGGCTACCACTTTCTCAACTCAAACCACGGCCGCGACTTCACCGCTGACGTGGTCGCCGACATTACCGCGGCGCGCGACGGCGACCCGTGCGTCATATGCGGATCCGCGCTGCGGACCACCCGCGGCGTCGAGGTGGGCAACATCTTCAAGCTCGGGACGCGCTACTCCGCGGCGGCGGGCGCGACGTTCCTGGGCCCCGACGGCCAGGAGCACCCGATCATCATGGGATCGTACGGGATCGGGACCGGCCGACTTCTCGCGTGCGCGGCCGAGGAGCACCGCGACGATCACGGTCTGTGCCTGCCCATCACGATCGCGCCCGCTCACGTGCACCTGTGCCGGCTCGGTGACGCGGAATCCGAGGTTGGCCAGATCGCCGAGCGGTTGTACGAGGAACTGCGCACGCGCGGCGTCGAGGTCCTGTACGACGACCGGGACGAGCGCCCGGGCGTTCAATTCGCCGACGCCGACCTGATCGGTCTGCCGCTGCGGGTGACCGTGGGCGAAAGGGCTTTGGCGAAGGGCGGCGTGGAGGTTAAGCGCCGTAGTGCCGGCGCCGCCGAGGTCGTATCTCCCGATCAGGCGCCTGAACGCCTGACGGTGGCGATACGCGAGATGTTCGACGAGATCACCGCCCGGGTGGTTCCTGCCGACATTCCTGAGACGATGGCCAGCGGCCGAGATTCCTGACAACCGCGATCGGTTCAGCGCTACGGCATGGTTCGCGCACGGGCACGGGAGCGCGCGCGTTATGGGCGGAGATGCGTGGCGTAGGCGCGTCACGCCGCGTGAGCCGTTAAGGATCTAGTTAGTGCCCTTTCTCAGTTAAGGGCCGCCGGAACGGCCTGGAGCGCCTTCCCGCGCATCGGCCGCGGTAATCACGGCACCATGTCACTTTCGGCCGTTGGCTCAGCTGTTTGGCGACCCTTCTTCTGCGTTGATTTCGCGGCAGAGGGCGAGGCATTGGTTGCAGATGCGGGCACCGGGCCCGGCGACCAGCCAGTCGGGGGCTGTCGGCTTCCTGCCGCAGAAGCTGCAGGCTGTGTCCTCCTGGCTGGGAGAAACGGCGGTCAGCGGGGCGTGGGCCGACTCGGTCCGCGGGCGCGCGGCAACAACGGTCGCCTCGGCGACACAGCGTTCGCAGATCTGGACGCCTGGCCCGGAGATGAGCTGGGCCACCTCGGCGCCGACGCGCCCGCAGAACGAGCAGGCCAGGCTGGCCTGGCCGAGCCGCCGACGGAGACGGTCGTGGTCGGCGCCGAGCTGGGTGAGGATCTGGGCACCGACGCCATTGCCCTCGCGCAGGAGGCCGAGCAAGATGTGCTCGCTAGACACGTGTGTGCAGCGGTCGTGTTTAGCTTGCTTGCGCGCGAACTCCAGGACCTTCTTGGACCGAGGGGTGAGCCGCAGCGGGCCGATTGGCTGTTCGCCCTTTCCGCGCCCGATGATCCGCACGATGGCGTCGCGGGTTTGCCGCTCGGTGGCGCCGGCACGGGTGAGGACCTGCGCCGTGACCCCGTGCTGTGCGCAAAGCAGTCCGAGCAGGATGTGTTCGGTGCCGATGTAGTGGTGGCCGAGGGAGCGGGCCTGATCTTGGGCGAGGGTCATGGCTTCGCGGGCCTCACCGGACATCCGGTCGAACATCTGCCGGACGGGCCGGTCCTCAGGAGTTGCCTCGCATCTTTGGGCCGTGCTTCCAGCGATGCGCTGGAGCAGGGTCTTCTTCTTCGCGTTCTTGGCGTTCTTGGCGGCGCGGTCGGCGTCTGCTTCGTCGATGATCTGATGAACTCGCTGGTGGCTGATGCCGAGTTCCTGTGCGATCTCGCGCATGGATCCGCCAGAGGCGTGCAGCCGCCTGATCGCGTAGTGGTACTCCGCGCGGGCCTGGTCGGAGCCGTGCTGCGCTTCGATGAACCGACCACGCGCGGCGACCGCCTCGTGCAGGAGGCTCTCGTCCATGTCCGTCTACGCTAGTAGACAAAGGGTTATGCGTCAAGGAGACTAGACAATGTGCTGAACCCGCTGGGCCTGCGCTCGATTGTCCGGCCTGTGCCCGGTTGTTCAGTGCGAAGTTCAACGATCGCCCCCGCCAATGATCTTCTGCCAACCGTCTTCCCTCCCATGTCACAGACGGCCGGGGCTGTCTCGTCTCGGGTATCAGAGACAGGCTCTGGAATCAGGAAGGTGATGGTCATGCGGGTGTTCGTGGCAGGCGGGACCGGGGCCATCGGGCGGCGGTTGGTGCCGCAGCTCGTGGCCCGTGGCCACCAGGTGACGGCTACGACGACGAACGCGGCCAAGCTGGGCTTGCTGGCGCAGCTGGGCGCAGACGGCGTCGTGATGGACGGGCTGGATGCGGCGTCGGTCGGTGAGGCGGTGGCCGCGGCCCGGGCGGACGCGATCGTGCACCAGATGACCGCACTTTCCGTGGCGCACGCCGGCAAGCCCGATTTCAAGCACTTTGACCGGTTTGCCGCCACCACCAACCGGCTGCGCACCGAGGGGACGGATCACCTACTGGCCGCGGCCGAGGCGACCGGCGTATCCCACATAGTCGCGCAGAGCATCGCGCAGAGCTTCAAGGGCGGACGGGTGATGACCGAGGAGGACCCGCTGGACCCGGGGACGGGGACGATGGCGCGCAAGTTGGCGGAGGGGGTCCTCCACGTCGAGGACGTGGTCGTCAAGGCCGGCGGCGCGGCCCTGCGATATGGCCCGCTCTACGGGCCGGGCGCCACCGACGACCAGGTCGAGCTCGTGCGCAAGCGGCAGTTCCCGCTCGTCGGGCGCGGCACCGGCTACTTCTCGTGGGTGCATCTCGACGACGCGGCGAGCGCTACTGTCCTGGCCGTGGAGCAGCAGGCGAAAGGCGTGTTCAACATCGTCGACGACGAACCGGCCCCGGTCAGCGAGTGGCTGCCTTATCTGGCTGCGTGCGCGGGCGCAAAGCCACCGATGCGGGTCCCCAAGTGGCTGGCCCGGCTGCTCGCCGGGGAATTTGCGGTGAAGATGATGACCGAGGGGCGCGGCTTCTCCAACGCCAAGGCCAAGCGGGAGCTCGGCTGGGAGCTGCGCCACCCCTCGTGGCGCCAGGGCTTCAAGGAAGAGCTGGCGTGACCCGGGCCGAGGAGTTCGAGCAGCTGCGACCGCTACTGTTCTCGATCGCCTACCGGATCCTCGGCAGCGTGAGCGAGGCCGAGGACGCGATCCAGGAAAGCTGGCTGCGCTACGAGTCCTCCCCGACGCAACCCAGATCGACCAAGGCCTTCCTCTCGGCCGCGGTGACCCGGATCTCGATCGACGTGCTGCGCTCGGCCCGCGTCCGGCGGGAGAAGTACGTCGGGCAGTGGTTCCCCGAGCCGCTGCTCACCGACCCCTACGAGGACCCGGCGCGCTCGGCGGAGCTGGCCGACTCGGTGTCGATGGCGGCCCTGTTGCTGCTGGAGCGGCTCAGCCCGCTCGAGCGCGCGGTCTTCGTGCTGCGGGAGGTGTTCGGGTTCGGCTTCCCGGAGGTCGCGTCGGCGGTCGGGCGGTCGGAGGCGGCGTGCCGCCAGCTCGCGGTGCGGGCGCGGCGCCACATAGACGCAGGGCGCCCTCGGTTCGAGGCGGACCGCCGGGAGCGAGAGAAACTGGCGGCGCGGTTCTTCGCCGCGCTCCGGGAAGGCGACGTCGAGGGCCTGCAGGAGCTGCTCGCCGCTGACGTCCAGCTGGTCGGGGACGGCGGCGGCAAGGCTCCGCAGTTCGCCAGGGCTATCGTCGGCGCCGACAATGTGGCCCGGGTGCTTGCCTCGAACTTCCCCTTGCTCGTCCGGATCGACGTGACGCTGGAGCCGCACGAGGTGAACGGCCAGCCGGGCGCGATCCTCCGCGATCGGGACGACAAGGTGCTCATCACCTTGGCCCTCGACGTACTCGACGGGCGGATCCAGACGATCCGCTCGGTGATCAACCCCGACAAGCTCGGGCACGTGGGCCCGGTGGCGGACGCCTGGGCGGTCAGCCGCGAGGTGAACCAGGCTCGCCGGCCCACGGATTGACCGCCACGCGGCCCGCGGCGGCTGCCCCGGCACATCCCGGACGAGAAGTTCAACGAGCGGGCCGGGTGTTCCTGGGCGCCGGGGTAGGCACGGTCAATGACCGGGAGCTGGTATGGCGTGACCCGGATCACGTGCCGGAGCTCGTGCCGCCGCCGCGCTTCGAGCGGGTACCGCTGACAGCCGCCAACATCCGCAAAATCCGCGCCTGTATGAGGCGGCTAAGCAGGTCGTCCCCTCGGGGGGTTGCTCCGTAGATCCAGAGAGGTCCATCCACAGGCCACATGACCGGGGCATACGTCGCTGTGGATCTTCCTCCTCCAACATCAACGTCAGGTTTCCACGGCCGCGCGGCGGGACGGGTCCGGTCGGGTCGGGGCGGCCAGTAGCCAGGATAAGAGCCGGACCCGCAAACGCGCCAAGTCCCGGCGCGCGCCCCGCCGCGGGTTGCCAAAGGGCGCTAAAAAATGGACCGGGGAAATCCATTGACGATGCGCCGGGCGTGGGTGGACGCTATACCCGCGCGAAACCGTCCGCGGTCTCAGTGGCGCTTCTGAAGGGGGCGTGATATGCGCCGTTTGCCCGGAATTGTCTGCTCTGCCGCCGTAATCTTAACCGTGCTGGCGCTGCCGGCTGGCGCCAATACAGCCACGAGAGCGGGGTCGGCCGCCACCACCTTCGCGAATTGGCCCGCCTACCTGCTTGGACCTACTCATCCGTCTTTTAATTCTGCGGCCGGCGCGATCACCCCGGCCAAAGTCGCGACCCTCACCCGAGTCTGGCGCTGGACGCCTGCCGCCCCAACCATGGCCGGTCAGCCGGGCACATCGCTATTCGCCAGCCCCACCGTTTTCAATGGCCGCATCTATATCGGCGCGAACACGGGGGTCTTCTACGCCCTGGACGAGGCGACCGGCCAGGTCCTGTGGCATCGGTTCATGGGCTTCGTGACAGCAAAGACCTGCGCCGCGCGGGGCTTCAACTCAACAGCGACCGTGGCGCGCGACCCGGTGTCCGGCGCGCTCACCGTCTACGTGACCGCCGCGGACGGGTACCTGTACGCGCTCAACGCCGCCGACGGCGCCCTCAAATGGCGCAGCGTGGTCGCCATTCCCTCGACGACAGTGAACGACTACTACAACTGGGGGTCGCCGACGGTTGTGAACGGACGCATCTACATGGGCGTGTCCTCCGAATGCGACTCGCCCTTGGTAATGGGCGGTCTCAAGGCATACGACCAGGCCACTGGGAAACTGCTCGCCTTTTACCAGACCAACCCCGGCGGCTCGACCGGGCCGAGCATCTGGAGCAGCGCAGCGGCACGGCCTACTTCGCCGTATGTGTACGTGACGACGGGAAACGGGGCGGGCTCAGACGCAATCTCCGTCGTACAGTTGGACACGGCCACGCTGAAGAAGCTGTCCTCCTGGCAGGTGCCAAGCAGCGAGCACGGCGGGGACTCAGATTTCGGTGGCTCACCAACTTTCTTCCCGGCAACCCTCGCCGGCGTTTACACCCCGCTCATGGGGGCGTGCAACAAGAACGGTGTGTACTACGCGCTGCGCCGCGGCAACGTTGCCGCCGGCCCGGTGTGGCGGTTCAAGGTCGGGGGTCCGCCATCGGTCGGCGGCCAATGCGACGCAGCGGCGGTGTGGAACGGCGCTCACCTGTTCGTCGCCGGGAATGCGACCGTGATCGGCGGAATCACCTACAAAGGTTCGGTCAGAATGCTGAATCCGGCTACCGGCAGTCCACTCTGGCAGCGTGGCCTGGCCGGCACGGTGATCGGGTCGCCAACCCTGAGCGGCGGCGGCGTGCTCGCCGCGCCCACGTACAGCGCCGCCGGCTTGTACCTTATCAACGCGGCAACAGGCGGGGTCCTGAGGCACATCTTCTCCGGCTACGAATTTGGCCAGCCGGTGTTCGCCGACAACATGCTGCTCGTTCCGACAAAGGACAACGGTCTGTGGGCGTACCGGTAGGCCGCTTGCTGGCTCGGCGGGCCGCTGTGGCGGTCGGCCAGGCAGGCTTGACGCACGATGCGGCAGCCGTTCTGGACAATTTGTCTTAACGGCTGCGCGGGGCGGACCGCCACCGGAGCTTCGAGGGGATCCCCGGGATCGTCGCTCCGCAGGCCGAAGACAGACTTGGTGTTCACGACCAGGACTGGGCACGCGATCGAGCCGCGCAATATCAACAGGTCGTTTGATGCCCGCTGCGCGAAGGCCGGTGTGCGGCGCATCCGCGTGCACGACACGCGCCGCACCTGCGGTTCGCTGCTGGCCGCGCTCGACGTGCACCCCGAGGGTGGCGATGCAAGTTCGCCGCCATGCGCAGATATCGATCACGATGGAGATCTACACTCAGGTACCCGACAAGGCGGCCCGGGCGGCCCTCAAGCGGCTAAGTGACCTGTTCAGCAGCAACGGCAAGCGCGACGAGAGACGCTCCTGAGTTGGCCTGCTGCTGTACTTCGCTGCTGTACGAGGCCAACTGAAGGCTCTGGAGAGCCTCGCATGTGGCCGCTGACCTGGGCGCGCTCGACAGGGCGCGCTCGACAGTGTCCAGTTCCAGGACATCCAGGACAGGTGTCTCAAGATATCAAGGACAGTCCTGAGCATGACTGAGACCCGGCCAGGGGCGGCGGCGTGCCGCAGGACATAGAGGACAGCCCGGGCTGGAGCCTGCCGGGATGTCGAAAGCCCGGCTTGTCATCACTGCTGTCACGGTCGAGAAGCGTTCCGTCAGCGAGGTCGCCCGCACCTACAGGGTTGCCCGGTCCTGCGTCTACGCTCTGCTGGCCCGCTACCGAGCCGAGGGTGAGGCGGCATTCGAGCCGCGGTCGGGGCGGCCGAAGGCCTCACCGGCCGCGATCAGCGACGCCACCCTCGAGCTGATCGTCCGGCTGCGCGAGGAACTAGCGGGGCAGGGCCTGGACGCCGGGCCGCACACGATCGGCGCCACCGGCGCCGTCACCCTCCGCCACGCCGGCAAGCTCCACCACACCGGCGCCGGCCGGACCCACACCGGAACCCACGCCCTGCTGCTGGTGCGCGATCTTGACGTCCGCATCATCGACGCCGCCACCGCAGAACTCCTCCGCCAGCTCACCCTCGATCCCAACCGCAACTACCAGCCCACCGGCCGGCCACCGGACCCACGCCCGCAACCCCACCCAAACGCAAGCACCCCAGACCCTGACGTGGGTCCGGGGTGTCCTCAATGTCTTGCGACATCACAAGGCGCGCTCGACAGGATTCGAACCTGCAACCTTCTGATCCGTAGTCAGATGCTCTATCCGTTGAGCTACGAGCGCGGGTGCCCCGATAGTTTACGGCACGCCGTGCCCGCCTGTGCAGCGCCGACGTCATCGCCCGTAA